>Ga0136621_1001243_pt1 | contig 10377 bp, 11 predicted proteins | sample AntDryUQ445A2306_FD_104673 | JGI IMG/M metagenome (GOLD analysis project Ga0136621, IMG submission 104673) | Polar desert sand microbial communities from Dry Valleys, Antarctica - metaG UQ445A (23.06) | ecosystem: Environmental > Terrestrial > Soil > Desert | place: Antarctica: Dry Valley...
ACCTTTCATGCTATTCACTCCCCTGTTTGAATATCCCGATTGCGTGGTTCTGGTTTTCGTTTGTTTATATAGCTTTGATGGAACTGTCCTGCGCAGCCCGCCGGTCGAGGCTTCTGGTGGATTAAGCGGCGTGGGCCTCGCGAATCCACCGTAGGCCGCCGTGTACAGAGCGGCGCCTATCGCAGTACCACGCGGAACTGTACGTTGCCCTTTTTACCCGGCGGCAAAACCGGCTCGTACGCCCAAAGGATGTGCGTGTACTCGGATGGCCACGCCACGCGCTGTTCCCCATTCTTGTCCGTGACCATCAACGCTTCCGGCGCGGCGAATGTGTTACCGCGATCGACTGAATAGGTAATCTCGGTATCGGCGCCGATCGCGGAATTAGCCTTGTAGCGCGTGTTCTGAGGCACCGGGTTGGTAATCACGATTTTGTCGGCTACCTGGTTGCTCTTGTTGTTGTAGTAAGTGGTGTAGATCACTTCCTCGCCCGGAATAACGGTCGCCGCGGGCACGATTTCAGTGACATCTACGCCGTCGGCGGTGGTGGTCACGACTTCTTTCTCGACTACGGAGGTGAGCTTGACGTTTGCCGCGTCCGCCGTGGTGGCGATCATCAGCGCCGGCAACAAGGCGCATAGCGCGGCGCGGGTTATGTTGGCTGTATTACGGTTGTTCATCGTTTACTCCTGTTTAGTCTATGGTGACATCGAAGGTAATGGCGTACGTGGCGGCGCTGGTTACTTCGCCGAGATTCACGTTCACCGTGTCGGCAGCAAACCTGCCGGGGTCGTTATCCCTAGCATCGGTCTGAGGCACCGCGTCCACGCGGATGCTGTTGGCGACGTAGGTCACATTGGCGGGAACGGGATCGGTGATCACCAGCGCGGCTACCGGAACAGCGGTGACATCCGCCTCGATCGTGTAGCGGATCGTAGCCCCCGGTCGCGGCGTACAAGGCGGCGTATCGCAACCGCGATCGTTGGCGATCACCGAGGCGGTTTTGGTCAGCGTGACGGGCGACGCGATCAACGCGATCAGATAGCGACCTACAGCATTGCCGTCGGCGCTGGTCGCGCCCGCGACCGCTTCGACACCACCGTCACCCAGCCCCGCAAATCCGGTGCCGGGTGCGCTGCCCGCCGCGCCAGTGGTCGTCGATAAGGCGAGTAACTGGCTGCCACCAATCACACCGTTCGCCTGTCCGCTGGGGACGCTGTTCATCACGAAAACGGTGATCTGGTTCTGGCCGTTGGCGTCCAGCAGCGGATCGTTGGTTCCCGGCAAATACTCGGGATCGGCTGCGGCGCCGTCGAACAGATCATTGCCGTTGCCATCGATAAAAATACGCGCAGTGTCGGGATCGAAATCATCGGTATCGGGCGCACGATTATTGACCTGCAACGAGAAGGTCTCGACGCCATTACCGATGTTGCTGATGAGGAAGGTCAGGACGCGATTGGTATCGGGCGAAGCGGTCTCCAGATCGGCCGCGTCCTGCCAGATTACCGCCACATCGATAATCTCGGCGACACTGAACTGGTCGGTGCTGCTCCCGGTTCCGGGCTCGCCGTCTAATTCAAAGTTCACGGTCGCGGAATTGAAGATTGAGGTGCCGGCGGGTGTGCCTACCGCGAACACCGGCTTGTACACCGCCACGGCAACACATAACAAAACGAGGATACAGCGCGGACTCATTGAACCGGATCGGCGTTGCGCGCGGGAAATCAACATATTGGACGGTCGTTGCGGTCGCAGCCGTTTCACCACTGTCGCGGCAGCGCGGGATCGTTATGCCCTGACACGACCCGCCACGCGCCTTGCAAAGCGCCGCGCGCGGGTAATGCCGGCTTGCCGATTAACGATGTCCCCATAAATTTTCCCCGTTTGTTATTTTTGTTAAGGGCCATGCGGCCACATAGGGTGGATATGCCAGCGGCCCCGTTCGACAAGCTCAGGGCAAATTTCGCGGACGTATCCACCGAGCACAGCGGTCTACGCGTACGCGTAAATGATCCCCGGTCAACTAATAATACTGCAAAGGCATTTTCTGTTATTAATGGCTTGCCAGGCCGCAAACCTAATTAGCCCTTGAAGTCAATACGTGCAACTACTAATGCGGACGCTAGACGCGGTTCACATAGCGCGCAAGCAATCGACGAACAGCCGGAACGAAATTAGCGATGAACGGTTAAACCGGTGCTTTTCTCATCACGGATGGTATGGCGCTCTGAGCATAATCAAAGGGTGCGCGAGGCCGTTTGTCGGCACGTTCAAACAGGTCGCCGGCAACATGCCGGGCGCGTAGTGTCCGCACGTCCGCTGATCGCGCGATTGATGCCGCTGATCGTGATATCGCCTGCCGCTGCGTGGTTATGCAATTACGTGCGGCGCACAATCCGCCGATCTCGGCTGCGACTAAGTGGGCAGGCCATGTAAGCCACGCAGGATGGATAAAGCCCGCTGAAATTTCGCGGGCGTATCCACCGCCGCGGTGAAGTCCGCGCGGTGCCCCTTAATTCACCCTACAAACCGCAATCACCTCAAAATAATGCAGAGGTATAAAATCTAATGCTCGGGAAGGCCTCTGAGGTGAACATAGCCGTGGTCAACGACGATACCGCATCGATCCTGTTGCTGGACAACGGGCAGATCAGCCGTGATTTGACCGCCAGCAGATTGCGGGCGCGAGGCTACAGCGTGGTTACGGCGAACTGCGGCGAACAGGCGCTGGCGCTGGCGAAAGCGCACCGTCTGGACATGGTGCTGCTTGATGCGCAGATGCCGGAAATGGATGCCCTGCAGGTGCTCAAGAGCTTGCGCGAAACGCGCTCAATGTCGCTATGCCCATCATCCTGATGACACAAGAGTCGAACAGCGAGGAAATCGTGGCGGCCTTGGCCATGGGCGCCAATGATTGTGTCAGCAAGCCACTGAACTTCGATGTGCTGTTCGCGCGCGTCGAGGCGCAGCTTGCGATGCGACGTCAGGCGGAGTCGCGCACGAAGAGCCTGCTCGCCATCAACAGAACGCTGCGCATCGAACTGGCCGCACGCAAGCGCGCGGCAACCGCGTCGCTGTTGACTGAAGTGCCGCGCTATCAGCAGTTTTACGACGACACGCCGTCCATATTTTTCACGCTGGATGCCGGCGGAAAAATATTGTCCGTCAACAGATTCGGTGCTCATTACATGGGCTATAGCGTCGCGGAACTGCTTGGCCAGACGGTGCACAAGCTGGTCGCGGAACAGGATCGAATAACCTTCGCCGAACGCCTCACGACAAGCGTCGCCGCACCGGAAACCGTTCATCGCTGGGAAATGTACAAGCTACACAAGAGTGGTCAGCATTTATGGGTTCGGGACATCGCGCGCGCGGCACCGGGTGCGCACGGGCGCGTGAATATCCTGATCGCGAGCGAAGACATCTCGGACACCCATTACCTGGCGCAGCAACTCTCGCACCAGGCCAGCCACGACGAATTGACGGGACTGGTCAACCGGCGCGAGTTCGAGCGCCGCCTGCAACGGGTGTTGAAAGCGGCGCGCGAGGAACGCAGCGAGCACGCCTTGTGCTGTATCGATCTGGACAAGTTCAAGATCATCAACGACACCTGCGGTCATGTAGCCGGTGACGAGTTGCTGCGGCAGGTCGCCACGCTGCTGCAAAGAGGCGTGCGGAGCCGTGACACGGTAGCGCGTCTGGGCGGCGACGAGTTCGGCATTCTACTGGAGCACTGTGCGCCGGAGCAGGCCAGGCAGATTGCGAATGGCTTGCGGCAGATCGTCGATCAGTTCCGCTTTAGCTGGGATCAGTCTAACTTTCACATCGGCGCCAGTGTCGGCCTCGTGCCCATAGACGGCAGCAGCGGGGATATGTCCAGCGTGCTGAGCGCGGCGGACAGCGCGTGTTACGTCGCCAAGGAGGCGGGGCGCAACCGGATGCACGAGTATTGCGAGAGCGACACCCTGCTGGCGCGACGCGACACCGAGATCCAGCGCGTACTGAAGATCGACCGGGCGTTGGAAGAGGATCGATGGGTGCTGTTTTACCAGCCGATCGTGGCGCTCAACGGCGCGATAGACGAAGGCTCCCACTACGAACTATTGATACGCATGCGCGACGACGACGGTATACCGGCGCCCGCCGGCAAGTTTATCGCGACGGCGGAGCGTTTCAATATGATTACCAGGATCGACCGCTGGGTGCTGAATGCGGCCTTCACCTGGCTCGCCGCCCATCCGGCGCAACTCGAACGTACCTCTCTGTGCGCCATCAACATTTCCGGTCACTCCCTGGCCGACGAGGAATTCTGCCGCGCCGTGATACAACAGTTCGAAGAGACTGGCGTGCCATTCGAGAAAATCTGCTTTGAGATCACTGAGACGGCCGCCATCGTGAACATGGCGAAAACCATCCGTTTTATGGCGACGTTCAAGACGCTGGGTTGTCAGTTTTCCCTGGACGATTTCGGCAGCGGTCTTTCCTCGTTTGCCTACCTTAAAAACCTGCCGGTCGATTATCTGAAAATCGACGGACAGTTCGTAAAAGACATTGTCGAGGACAGCAGCGATATGGAGATGGTGAGATCGATCAATGGCATCGGCCACGTCATGGGCAAGAAGACGATCGCCGAGTTCGTCGAGAACGAGGCCATCCTCACCCGGCTGCGCGAGATGGGCGTGGACTACGCACAAGGCTATTACCTCGGCGCGCCACGGCCGCTCGACGAATTCGTCTGAGCGCGAGGCGCCTTCGCGCAGCGATATAGGGTGGATAAAGCGAAGCGTATCCACCGTCTTTTTGATCGGTCCCGGTGCGTTGCACACACCATCCCTGGCATGCGCCCTGGCGGGCCAGCAAGAGTTGTCCAAAATCTTCTGGAAAGATTTTGTCGTCGCTGCGTGCCGCCGTATCGTGGTACGGAGCAGGCTTGATCCACCCTACTGAACCGCGCGATCGAGGAGACATTAGCGCCCGACTTGAATGACAGCGACCCACTTATGCGCTAGCTTGTTCCCGCCATGCACACCGACCCTGTCGTCTTCACCATCTTCTTAATCTTCACCGGCGCCGCAGCGCTGGCGACCGTGGCGCTGTACGCGCGCCAGTCCATGCTGGTCGCCTACATCGTACTGGGGATGTTGCTGGGACCCTCGGGCGCGGGGCTGGTGGAGGACGCCGAGATGACCCGGCAGGTGGCCGAAATTGGCATCATGTTTCTGCTGTTTCTGCTGGGGCTGGATCTTTATCCGCAGAAGCTCATTAGCCTGTTCCGGAAGACGATGGTGGTCACCGGGGTGAGCTCGGGGCTGTTCGCCGGGCTGGGGTTTGTCCTCGGATGGGCGCTCGGCTTCGCGTGGATGGAATGCCTGATTATCGGCGTGACGCTGATGTTCTCCAGCACCATTATCGGACTGAAGTTACTGCCGACCACGGTGCTGCACCACAAGCACACCGGCGAGATCATCATCAGCGTGCTGCTGCTACAGGACCTGATCGCGATCATCGTGCTGCTGCTGTTGCAAGCGAGCGACCGGCGCGGCATGCCGCTGGTCGACATTTTGCTGGTATTGCTCTCCTTGCCCGCGCTGGTGCTGTTCGCCTGGTTGTTCGAACGCTTTGTGGTGATGACCCTGGTGCGGCGCTTCGACAAGATCCACGAGTACATCTTTCTGCTCGCAATCGGCTGGTGTCTGGGTCTCGCGCAGCTCGCGGAAAGCGTGGGTCTTTCATACGAGATCGGCGCCTTCATCGCCGGCGTGCTGCTCGCGACCAGCCCGATCGCACTTTACATCGCCAATTCCTTAAAACCACTGCGCGATTTCTTTCTGGTGATTTTTTTCTTTACCCTGGGCGCGCGCTTCGACGTGGCGATCCTGATGGATGTGCTACTGCCCGCCAGCCTGCTGGCCGCGCTCACGTTGACTTTGAAACCGCTGGCGTTCCGCTTTCTGCTACGCCGCTTGGGCGAGGCATCGGGCCGTTCGCGCGAGGTGGGCGTGCGGCTGGGTCAGATCAGCGAGTTTTCACTGTTGATCGCCGTGCTGGCGCTGGAGCGAGGGATAATCGGTCATCAAGCTGCATACCTGATCCAGGTCGCCGCGCTGCTGACGTTTATGGTCTCGTCTTACGTGATCGTCATGCGCTACCCCACGCCGATCGCAATCTCGGATCGGCTGCGACGGGATTGATCCGACATCCGGGCAGAACCTACGGCGCTACCTGCCGGGCGTAGCGATCGGTAAGGTGGCGATTAACCCGCCGATCCAGCGACATGAGCACACTCTCAAGACGTTTGCTGCCGCGCCCCAGGGTCAGCTTTTCGCTCAAAGGCCGCACGATGGTCATTTTGCGACGCCAGCCAACATTTCGATAGCGGTGCCGAAAGTATTTGTCCTCCGTCAAATTCCATTTGTCACGCAGGCGCCTTAAGCTGGCCAACTCCCATTCGTTGCTCCAGCGCAGCATGTAAAACGATAGATCAGCCAAAGTGCGCGGTATGCCGGGCACATACGTCACCAGCGAGGCGGGCTCGAACCACACGCTGCCGCCGGCCTGCTCTACCAGCATGCTGAAATCGACGTGTTCCTTGGTGTTCAACAACTGCTCGTCCAGTGGGCCAGTTTGCGCGAAGATATCTTTACGCACCAGCATGCAGTGAAATTCGGCGAGCCCCGTGCGTTCGCGCTTCAACTGCGGGCGCAGAGTCGATACCGAGCGTCCCTGGCTATAGATCTTCTCGATGATGTGCCGCGTCTCCTGGCCGTTCTCGTGTTTGATTTCGACCCCGGATTCACCGCCGGCGCAATGAACTTTCTCATGCACCGGCTCGTGCTGGCAGGTGAGCGGTCCGACGACCGCCGCGCCGGTTTACTCCGCGCATTCGATCAGTGTCTCCAGCCAGCGTGGCGAGACGATCACGTCATTGTCGATAAACACGAGATACGCCGTTTTCACCTCGCGCAGACCCAGATTACGCGCGCGGTTGGGTGACAGAAAAGACTCGGTGCGCAGCAGTTGAAAGCCTTTCTCTCGCGCCTGTGTTTGCAGATAACGCTGCACACTCGGGGGCGAACCGCCGTCCACGTACACCAGCTCGAAAGGCATGGTGGTGTGCTGATAAATGCTTTCAAGCGATTCGGCGGCGCAACTGAAGCGTTCGCGCGGCACGGCCACGATTGTTACGTTGGGTTTGAAGGCAGGTTCGGGGGCGTTCATGAGGATTCCTTTTGGGTACAGTTTAAAATCACTTTGCCCAAAGCTTACGTCAGGCGAGCACTTTGCGATAGATGTTGACGAGTTCGTCATTCAGCGCATGGAGATTATAGTGCGCATCGACATAAGCGCGGCCCGCGCGGCCCATGTCCGCCCATATATGGCGGTGCCGCGCAAGATAATCCAGCTTTTCCGCGATGGCGTCCGCGTCACGCTCGGGCACCAGCAACCCGGATATGCCATCTTTCACCAGCTCCGGAATGCCGCCGTGCCAGGTAGCGATGACCGGTAATTCCAGCGCCATGGCTTCTTTCAGCGTATTTATGGGTGCATCCTGATTGCCGTCAGCGCCGGTGACACTGGGTCCGAGAAATATATCGGAGTCATGCAAGATATCGATGATCTGCTAATGATTTCGCCAGCTCAGCATAGAGACCACGTGGCTAATGCGCAGTTCCTCGATCAGCCGCTGCAAGGGTTCACACAGCGGACCATCGCCGACGATGGTATACCTAACCTCGATATCCGGGTGAGCGTCCGCGAGTCTGGCGATCGCGCGCAGCGCGTATCGATGCCCTTTTTCTCGACCAGACGGCCGATCGTCACCAGGCGGAACTGGTTGTCGCGGCGGCCGCCGACCCGCTCTGCGGGTGTGAATTTCGTACAATCGATGCCCGACGGCAGTACGGTAAGCCTAGCGGGGTCGCAGCCCAGCTTGAGCAGGCGACGCTCGAAGAACATACAATTCGTGATGAACCTCGCATCGGTTTTGAACAATTCGCGGTACACGCGATCACCGCGCGTGCGAACGCCTTGACTGATATCGAAACCGCGAAACGTTGTAATCAGCTTGCCGCGGATCGCGCCCAGCCGATGCAGCGCGAGGCCGGTCAATCCAATCGTGCCGAACTGACAGTGCACGATGTCGTGCGACCGGCGGAGCAGTGGCGCCGCTATATAAAGCAGCCGCCACAGATTCTTGCCCCCGCCCAGCAAAATCGATTTGCACCAGCGCCAGCAGAACCTCGGATTTTGGCGGAAGTTCGCTACTAATAAGGCCAATGCTTTAAGCACACGCAGCGAGCGATCTTCGGGAATAGTGATCGCGTAATGTGTGCGATCGAGCAGGCGGTGCCGCTCCACGTCGCGATGCTTCACCGCGGACTCGCCGGGTTGCAGGTTATGCAGCGTGTAAATATCAACCGTGTGCCCGCGCTCAATCAATCCCACCGCCTGATTGATAACGAAGGACTCCGATAAAAGCGGAAAATCATTGACCAGAAATGCCACCGACAGTGGCTTACTGCTCGTGTCTGGACGCAACGCGCTCGCCGTAACGGAGGAAGATGGTGCGGGCGTCATGGCAGATGAACGCATAAACGTAGCGCGGCGGCTGGCGTCGAAGCTGTTGCGTTGAAGCCCGAGCGCGAATAACGCGAACAGCTTCATTTATAGCCCTTAATTACCAGCCTCATGCATACGTTAATCATGGAATCCAATGTCATGCTCGGATTTAATAAAACCGCTTTGAACTTGTGGTTTATCGCTATAACTTAAGCTCATAAAACTGGCAGGCGGTTTCGCAAAGATACGGTTTTGCACTATGTATGCCATCTAAACGCGGGTACAACGTTGTAGACTGACCGTCAATCGTGCCGCGTCAGCGGCATCGCCCGCAGCTAATTGCGCTTATGCATCAGCAGAAAACGTCCCACGCAAGAATCGGCAACGCCACTCAATAACGCGCGGTTATAGGGCGCCGCTTGCCGCACGCTGTATGAATTCTGGAAATGTCGCCTGAAATTCAGACGGATTTTTACGATCCGCTCTCGCATATCCCCTTCACGGCGAAAGCCTACTTATGAAATCAGCCCTGGCTTGCCGCGGCGGTCAACCCGTGGCAACTCTCAACAGCGACCGTAATTGCTAATAATCATCATCATAGCGTGCGTAAGGACCTGCATGCAGTCATTGATACGATAAATATCGGGTGGACTCAGGAAGTCACGCTTTGCGCACGCACGCTTATATTCCCGTGAATCATCGCGTGCGGTTCGTGAACACCCTGTGGCGCTTTCATGAACGAGGCCACATCGCACCTTGATACTGGGAGTTCCCGACGGCTCCAAAGGTTCGCGCTCGGCAAATGGCGCACGCCATACATGTAGCCGACCCTTCAAGGATCACCCGGCCGCCAGACGCCGAACGCCTCGCCAGCGGGCGGTCGCGTTTGGCTCTCGCGTTCAAGATCCTCCATCACGTGGCGCGCGAGCGCATTCAATTGATCGAGTGCGTCGCGCCTGGCGGTCGGCGGCATGTTCGTCTTGGCAAGCGCATAACCCATGATGGCGCTTAAGTACTGCATGGCCACCAGCGGATCGCTGGCGCGCGCATCGGCGCTGACCAGCGCCTCCTGTACCGAGTCGATGAGTTGCTGGGAAAGTTTAAGTTGATCCACGATTACTCCTGAATTGGCCGGGTGACACTTACGCAGGCGGCGTGTTTCCCGCGCTATATGACGGCCGGGACATCGGCGGATCGTTGGCCCGCAAGAACGCCTGCGCTGGAATGCTGGGCTGCGGTGGTTGCTACAAAATCACCGGCGCGTCCGGCAGTTCGTTGTGATCGCCATCGCGCGCCGGGTAATGCTGCGCCAGATGAGAACTGACTTCCTTGATGCCGGTGCGGATGCCCTCTTCGAACCGATTTGCTCGTAACATCGATTCAATTTTAATGCAAACCGCGTGCCAGCCTAGTGCGCCTACGCGCGCGTCGATGCCGCGATCGGCGACAATTTCTACGTCGTGATCGGCCAACAGCAGATAAATGAGCACGCCGTTGTTGTGTTCGGTGTCCCACACGCGCAGGTCGGAAAACACCTGGATGGCGCGTTCGCGCGCGGTCTGCCCACACAACAGCGCATCGATGTCGAGACCGGCTTCCACCGCGAACCGAATCTCGCCGTGGTGCGATGTCTCGCTCTCGCGTATGGCGGCCTCGATAGTCTGCATCGTGTGCGGCGGGAACGCGCGGCGCACCTGCCAGGCGCCGCTGAACAAATGCTTAAGCCAGCGCACGGGTCACCATCGTCCCGACGCGCCGCCACCGCCAAAACCGCCACCTCCGCCCCCAAAACCGCCACCGCGGCCTATGCCACCG
>Ga0136621_1001244_pt1 | contig 10375 bp, 11 predicted proteins | sample AntDryUQ445A2306_FD_104673 | JGI IMG/M metagenome (GOLD analysis project Ga0136621, IMG submission 104673) | Polar desert sand microbial communities from Dry Valleys, Antarctica - metaG UQ445A (23.06) | ecosystem: Environmental > Terrestrial > Soil > Desert | place: Antarctica: Dry Valley...
GACGTCGAAGTTGTTGCACTGGAGCACGACGCCGACGATATTCTTGCCGATGTCGTGGACGTCGCCTTTCACCGTCGCCATGACAATCGTGCCCTTGGGCTTGCCCGCGTCGCCGGATTTCGCCTTCTCCTCCTCGATGTAGGGGACGAGATGGCCGACTGCCTGTTTCATGACGCGCGCCGACTTGACCACTTGCGGCAAAAACATCTTGCCCGCGCCGAACAGATCGCCGACGACGTTCATGCCATTCATTAACGGGCCCTCGATCACCTGAATCGGCCGCGCGAACTGGCGTCGCGCTTCTTCGGTATCCTCGATGATGTACGTGGTGATGCCCTTGACCAGTGCATGCGAAAGCCTGGCCTCGATCGAACCCTCGCGCCACGAAAGGTCCTCGGTGCTGACCTTGCCCCGCGCCTTTACCGTCTCGGCGAAAGACACCAGCCGCTCGGTCGCCGTCGGGTCGCTCCCGGAGCAGCGATTGAGCACGATGTCCTCGACCAATTCGCGCAGCGCAGGCTCGATTTCATCGTACACGCCGAGCTGGCCGGCGTTGACGATGCCCATCGTGAGACCAGCGCGAATCGCGTGGTAGAGAAACACCGTATGAATCGCCTCGCGCACCGGCTCGTTGCCGCGGAAGGAGAAGCTGACGTTGGAAATGCCGCCCGAGACCTTGGCGTGCGGCAGATGCGTGCGAATCCAGCGCGTTGCATTGATGTAATCGACGGCATAGTTGTTGTGCTCGTCGATGCCGGTGGCAATCGCAAAGACGTTGGGATCGAAAATAATGTCTTCCGGCGCGATACCCACTCGATCCACCAGCAAGTCGTACGCGCGCCGGCAGATCCCGATCTTGCGTTCGAAGGTATCGGCCTGGCCTCGCTCGTCGAACGCCATGACAATCGGTGCAGCGCCGTAGCGCCGGACCAGCTTCGCCTGGCGCAGGAACTCGCCTTCACCCTCCTTGAGCGAGATCGAGTTGACGATCGGCTTGCCCTGCACGCATTTCAGGCCGGCCTCGATCACCTCCCACTTGGATGAGTCGATCATGACCGGTACGCGCGCGATATCCGGCTCCGAGGCGATCAATTGCAGGAACTTGACCATCGCCGCCTTGGAGTCGAGCATTGCCTCGTCCATATTGACGTCGATCATTTGCGCGCCGTTCTGCACTTGTTGGCGAGCAACTTCCACCGCTCCTCCAAAATCCCCGGCGAGAATGAGCTTCGCGAATGCGCGTGAACCGGTGACGTTGGTGCGCTCGCCGACATTGACGAACAGCGAATCATCGCTGATGGCGAGCGGCTCGAGGCCGGAGAGGTGCAGGACGTGGGGCATCTGGGGAGAAGAAATGGGAAGCCTTGTCGATCGACACCCCGTGCCGGAAGAGCCCTATGCAGACGCTAATCTACGAACAGCGCGGAGGGCGCAACACTTAAGCCGCGGCGGCGAGCTCGCGATGCACCAACCGCGGCTGCAGAGGCTTCACCGCTTCGGCGATCGCGCGAATGTGCGCGGGTGTTGTTCCACAGCACCCGCCGACCATGTTGACAAAGCCGCTGCGCGCGAAGTCCTCTAGCAGCCGCGCCGTTTGCTCCGGCGTCTCGTCGTACCCCGTCTCGGCCATCGGGTTCGGGAGCCCGGCGTTCGGGTAGCACGAAACGAACGCATCGGCGACTCGGGCGATTTCTTCGATGTAGGGCCGCATCAATGCCGCGCCCAGCGCGCAGTTCAAACCGACGGCGAGCGGCCGCGCGTGCCGGACCGCGTTCCAGAACGCCGCCGGCGTTTGCCCCGACAGCGTGCGCCCCGAGGCGTCGGTGATCGTGCCGGAAATGATCAGCGGCAAGCGTTGGCCGACACGATCAAAAAACGATTCGATCGCGAACAGCGCGGCCTTGGCGTTCAACGTGTCGAATATCGTTTCGACGAGAATCAGATCCGCGCCGCCTTCCGCCAGCGCCTCGACGGCTTCGCTATACGTCGCGACGAGCTCATCGTAGCTGACGTTGCGGGCGCCCGGATCGTTCACATCCGGCGAAATCGAAGCGGTACGGTTGGTCGGCCCGATCGCTCCGGCAACGAAGCGCACCCGATCCGGCGTACGCTCGGTCCACTCGTCGCAACACTCTCGCGCGATACGCGCCGCGGCAAAGTTGATGTCCTTCACGCGGTCCTGCATTCCATAATCGGCCTGGGCGATCGCGGTGGCATTGAACGTGTTCGTCTCGACGATGTCGGCGCCGGCGGCAAGATATTCGTTGTGAATCGCACGAATGACGTCGGGACACGTCAAGACGAGTAGATCGTTGTCGCCCTTCAAATCGTGCGAATGGTCGCCGAAGATTCCGCGAAATTCGGTCTCGGTCAGCTTGTGCTGCTGAATCATCGTGCCCATCGCGCCGTCCATGACCAGGATCCGCGATTCAAGCAGGCGGACAAGCAGAGCCGTGCGGTCGGGCTGCATCGTGACTTCCACTCCTCAAAAAAACCGGCGTTAGGCGGCAAAGCTTTGAATTTTAACAGCCTGCACGTGTGAGAGCCGCATGGTTCCGTTATATCCGGAGAACCGGCCGGCATAACGCTCGCGTTCGCGGCGTGCTAATCTTTTCCCATGAAACACTTGAAACCCAAGGAAGCCCACGAGTTTTTGCAGAAGAATCCGCAAGCGGTCTTCGTCGACTGCCGCAGCGAGATGGAATATTTTTTTGTCGGCCACCCGGTCGGCGCCCAGCTCGTGGCATGGAATGACGGTCCCGACTGGGACATCAATCCCCACTTCGTCGGCCAGGTCAAAAAGGTTGCGAGCATGAACCGGCCCGTCGTGCTGATCTGTCGCAGTGGCCATCGTTCAGTCGATGCCGGGCTCGCTTTGGAAAAAGCGGGGTTTTCCGACGTCTACAACGTCCTGCAAGGATTCGAAGGGCCACTTGACGAAAAACATCATCGCGGCACGCTCTCCGGGTGGCGCACGGAGGGGCTGCCTTGGGAGCAGTTATAAGCGGCGATTGAGTGTTTTCGGCGCGTTCCGGGCGACCAGACCGCGTGAAAAAATCAAAAAACGTCGGGTGGTAGGGGTATGCTCCGCGGCTCATTTCGAACAACGCGCCGATGCCCGCCTACGGTCCGCTTGCAACGCTTTTCTACGACGCCGACAAACCGCGCGCGTCTGATGCCGAAGTGATGTGGTATGCGCAGCGGCTGCCGCGCGAACAAGGCTTAAGTCTCGAAGCGATGTGCGGTTCGGGGCGCCTGCTCGTGCCGCTGGTCGCGCGGGGCTTGAAGTGCCACGGCGTCGACAACTCGAGTGCCATGCTCGCAAGCTGCGAAGCGCGGATCAAAGCGGCTGGCCTTACGGCGCCCGTGTTCCGGCAGGATATCGCGCAGATGAATCTGCCTTTCCGCTATACCGCGATCTTGATCGTCGCGGGATCGTTTCAACTCATTACCGATCCTGCCACCGCAGCGTCGGCACTGCAACGATTGCGCGCGCACTTAATTGCCCCCGGCTTGTTGCTGATGGACATGTACGTGCCCTCCGAATCCACGCAGCGCTTGGGCGCGCCGTTGGTCGAAGTCAGAACGGCGAAGCTCGACGATGGCTCGCAGATTGCGCTACGGTCCGAGACCACGGTGTGGGCCGATGCGCGGCTATCGCGCTCGGAGAATCGCTACGCGCATCGACGCGGGACCGAACGCGTAGGCGAGGAGCGCGAAACGCTCACGCTGACGTGGTATCCGCCTGACGAGATTGCGGCGCTGGTCGCGGACGCCGGCTTTCACGACGTGACGATCGGTCCCCCGGCACGGGCGATCGACGACGCGCAGACGTTCTCGCTTACCGCGCGGTTATAGCAACGTAGGAAACTTACCAGCTTCCCGAACTGCCGCCGCCGCCTGAGCTGCCGCCGCCACCGGAAAACCCTCCGCCGCCGGAACTGCTGCCGCGGCCGGAAAAACCTCCGCCGCTGCTACGGCTCGACGACGACGACCCCGACGACGCGCCTCCCGTGGTCATCGTGAATCCGCCGATGGATGCACGCCCCTTCGTCTTCAATTGTTTGGCCGCCTTGGCGTACCAATCCGTGCGTGCGATGAAGAGCTTCGCCACGGGAAATCCAAGCACATAGATCGCCAACAGGACAAGGGCTCCCTTGAAGCCCAGCACCACGATCGGAAACATCGCCCAGAACGGGATCAGGAACACATAAAGAAACCATCCGACGCCGGGCGTCATAAGTCCGATGAACGTGAAAAGACCAATGATGCTGAACACGAATGCTCCGATCAGGATGCGCACCGGCCAAGGCGGCAAATCCGAATCATCGAGACCGAGCAATGATGAGGGCAGCGTCCCCTCACCCACGGAGTTCGTCGCGGGCGCCGCGCCGCCCTCGAGCAACGCGACGATCGCCGTCACGCCGTCGCTGATCCCGCGATCGTAATCACCGGACTTGAACTGCGGCGTCATCCCGGTGCGGATGATGCGGTTCGCCGCAACGTCGGTCAGCGTTCCCTCGAGGCCATAGCCGACTTCGATGCGCATCTTGCGGTCCTGCGGAACAACGACCATCAAGACACCGTTGTCTTTTCCCTTGCGTCCGAGCTTCCAATCCTCGAAGACGCGCACTGCGTATTCCTCGATCGACTCGCCGTCGATCGTCGGGACCGTCAGCACGGCGACCTGGTTCGTCGTCTTCTCCTCGTGGGCTTTAAGCGCAGCCGACAGACGCTCGCGTGTTTGCAGTTGCAGGATTTCGGCGGTGTCCACGACGCGACCGGTGAGATACGGAACCTCGGCCGCGCAGGCCAAACTGACCCACGACCACGCGACCGCGCCAACGAACACGGCGAGCGCACGTCGTGGCACGCTCACGGCCCGCTCGCGACGATCGGTCGCTCCGGAAACGACGTGGCGGCTTCCGCTCCACCCGGAAACCCCGTGCTGACCAGTAGCTCCTGCAACGCGGCGACGCCCTCGTGCAGCGCGTCGGCTATGCGACCAGCGTGCAAGAGCGGCGTCATGCGCGCGACGACGACGTGCCAATCCTCGGGGCGGACGCGGCCGGCATAACCGGTATCGGCGACCAACTCGATGCGCCGTTCGAACAGGCTCGCCAGAATGAGAATTCCGGTGCGTCCGCTCACCAGAAACAGCTCACGCGCGAGAAATTGCGACTCCGCGTATTGGCGGACCTCAACCACCGCACGAGCTTCGCGCAGAAAAATACGCGCGAACGCAGGGACGAAGATCGCCAGCAGCGCGAGCGCGGCGCCGGCGCCGAGGATCGCGACCGCGCCCGACAACAGGAAATACTTTGTTCCCCAATCCGGCCAGAGCAGATCGAACAGCACGACCGAGAATGCCGCGAGCGATGCGCCAAGCGCGAACGCAATCCACGGCAGCTCGGCGTACGCGTCCGATTTGGCCACGAGCAGCGTGACGATCTGCGTGCCCGTGCGCGACTCGACCGCCGCAATCCGTTGCGCGAGCGCGTCGCCCTCGGCGGCGGTCAATGGCGTCGCGAGAACCACTACGCTACACCAACGTCAACGACATGTAGACCACGCCAGGAAGCGGGTTGTGATAATACGGCGCGCATTCGCGAAATCCGAAGCGTGCATAGAGGGCGCGCGCATCTGTCATCCAGTCGAGCGTGTCGAGTTTCAACTCGCGATAGCCGATGCTGCGCGCTTCATCGAACAGGCGCCGCGCAAGACGACTTCCCATGCCCGTGCCTCGCGCGGCGGGTTTCACGTAGAGACGTTTCACCTCGGCAACCGAAGCGGCCGGCATCCCGTCGACGTCAATCGGGCGCAGCGCGATACAGCCCGTCGCAGCGTCGGCCGGGGCTTTAGGACTCGCGAGCAACAGGCATCCCAGCGGTTGCGCGTACGCACCCGGAAGGGTCGCGAGCTCTTGCGCGAAGCCTTGAAAGCATAGATCGACGTTGAGCCACGCCGCATATTCTTCGAACAACGCTCGCGCCTGCGCGAAATCCTTCTGCGTTGCGGCAATCCAAATCACGTTTAAGTGCATGCTCCGGTCTTGAGCTCGCTTCCCGGAAACTGTGCCTGCAGCTCGCGCAGCCGCGCCACAACTGTCTGCTGCGGATCGCGCACGACCAGGATTGTTTGCATCAGCGCTGGTGGCCGCGGTTCGACCTTCGTCAACTGGACGCCGAGTCTGCCGAGCGACTCGGCATGCGCAACTGCCGCGCTTTCGGTGCGAAAGACGCCGAACGAAATAGCGGACTGGCCTCGTCCAACGTCGACGACCGCAGAGTCGCGCACGCCCTGTACGCGCAACTCTGCCATCCGCTTATCGGCTGCGGCGCGACTCGGGAAGGGACTTAAGTTCACCCAATAAGCACCATCCGCGTCCACTCTCTTTTGGGAAAGCACGCGTCCGAGCGCAAGTGGCTCGAGCTCGGCCAGCGCGCGTCCGCGTTCGCCGTCCGACAACGGACCAAGCTCGACGCACAAGTCGTATAACGCGGCAATCTTCGATGATCCCAGCGCCGCGACCTCCACTGTGGAGAGCAATCGGATTTTTTCCGGTTGCACCTGTTGCGTCAGACGCACGCCTTCGCCGCCGCCGGAGTCGAGTTTCGTATACGCAAACAGCGTGATGTTCGCGAACAACAGCAACAACACGATGATGTGCATGGCGGAGGGGTGGGGTCAGAATGGAGTTATGTTGCGGCAAGCGCCTGGACGCCCGCGCGCACCCGATTATCCATGGCCAATGGCGAAGGAACGCGTCAACGGCAGACTGCGGCGTCGCTGGCGCTGTTGGCAGTGAGAGCCCCTGCGCTTCCCGCCCGAAAAAGGGCGCGCCTGTTACGCGCGCCGCAGCGAGATTTCGCCGGAAAGAAAGCGCGCGCGGCGCGGACCGTCGGCGAGCACCAGCGCGCCGGTGCTGTCGACACCTGCGACCGTACCCTTGACACTTGCGCCATCGGGCAGCACCAGCTTGACAGGCTTGCCCTGGTACGCGTGCCGGCGCTGCCATTCGACGGCAAACGGCGGGAAGCCCGAGTCGGCGTACGCGGCGAGCGTGATGGCCAGGCTGGCCGCCAGGCGCGCAAGAAGATGATTGCGATCAATGGGTGGTGCACCGCGGCCGGCGACGGACGCAAGGTCGCTCACCGGTTGTTCGATACTGCGTTTGACTGCGACGGGTAGACGCACGTTGAGGCCGACGCCGACCACCACCGTCGAGGGTCCGAGCGCATCGCCATTTAATTCGACCAGGAGTCCGCCGATCTTCAGATGGCGATAGACGAGATCGTTAGGCCACTTGAGCTCGACGCCCTCGAGCCCTTCCGCTTCCAGCGCCTTGACCACCGCCACACCAACGGCGAGAGACAAGCCGGCGAGAAAGCCAGCGCCCTGCTCGAAGCGCCAACCCAGCGAGAAAGTCAGGCTCCCGCCTGCGGCCGCGTGCCAGGAGCGGCCGCGACGCCCGCGGCCAGCGGTCTGCCATTCCGCGGCAAGCACGTCGCCGTGGATATCTTTGCGCTGTGAGCGCTTCAAGAGCTCGGTCGACGTCGAGCCGATCTGGTCGAGCACCTCGACCTCGAGCAACGGAATGGCGGCGCTCTTGGGCACCAGGGTTCGCAGCGCGGCGCGAACAGCGCCGGCATCCAAAAAATCAGGGGTGGCAAGCAAGCGATAACCTCGCCCGCGCACGCGCTCCAGCGACAGTCCGGAGGTCTCCGCCTGCTTTAAAAGTTGCGAAACGCGCGCGCGCGTCAGCCCCACAGTGGCGGCCAAGTCTTCGCCGGAATGGTAAGCACCGTCTGCAAGCTGGCGCAGGAGCGTGAATCCGAGAGGAGTAAGCACTGACGTATGGGTTACGGTTGAGCTATCGAATGTAGCACGTGATTCGATTTCGTGCATCCATTTTGGCCACATAGTGACGAGACATGTAGCCAGCGCAGGTGCTTTGCAACCCCTTGCCGCGCACGGCCGAATTTTGGGCATCAAGCATTCAAAACGCCGCGCCGGATCTGATCCTCTTCGATGGACTCAAAGAGCGCCTGGAAGTTGCCTTCCCCGAAGCCCTCGTTGCCTTTGCGCTGGATAATTTCGAAGAAGATCGGCCCGATCACCGTCGACGTAAAGATCTGCAGCAGCATTTCATCCTTGGCCGGCGCGCCGTCGAGCAGGATGCGATTGCGCGACAGCCGCTCGACGTCTTCGCGGTGACCGGGCAAGCGCTCGGCGAGCTTTTCGTAATACGTTTGCGGCGTGTCCTGGAACGCGACGTTGCGGCCGCGCAACTGCTCGACCGTCGCGTAGATATCCGCCGTACCGAGCGCGACGTGTTGGATGCCCTCACCGCGGTACGCAACCAGGTATTCCTGGATTTGACTCTTGTCGTCGGTCGACTCGTTGATGGGTATGCGGATCTTGCCGCACGGGCTCGTCATCGCCTTCGATTTGAGTCCCGTCAACTTGCCTTCGATGTCGAAATAGCGGATCTCGCGGAAATTGAAGATGCGCGAGTAGAAATCCGCCCATTCATCCATCCGTCCACGATGCACGTTGTGCGTCAGATGGTCGATATAGGTGAGCCCCGCCCCCTTGACGACGTTCTCGCTGTGCGCATCGACTCCCGGTAACGTGACGAAATCGATGTCGTAGATCGACACGTTGGTGCCTGCGTTGGCACTCGATCCGGGATAGCGGTCGACCAGATAGATCAGCGAATCGCCGATACCCTTGATCGCGGGAATATTGAGCTCCATCGGGCCGGGGTGATTTTCGACACCCCACGCGCCTTGTTCGATCGCTTTTTTATACGCGAGGGCCGCGTCGTGCACGCGGAACGCGATCGCGCAGATTGATGGACCGTGCACGCGCGCGAACGATTGCGCAAACGAATCGGGTTCAGCGTTGACGATGAAGTTGATCGCACCCTGCCGGTACAGCAGCACGTTTTTCGAGCGATGCCGGGCGATCGCGGTAAAGCCGAGCTCCGCGAACAGCCGGCCGAGCGCCGCCGGATCGGGCGCCGCGTATTCGATGAATTCGAACCCGTCGGTACCGAGCGGGTTGTCCCAGAGCGAAGCGAAAGCGTTGGCCATGGCAGGACCTCCTCGATTGCAATGCGGTCAGACCCGCATCAGCCGTTTCACGATTCTGGCATGCAACCGCAATCGCCGCACGCCAGCACCCGAGCCGCTGCTTAGGGCCGCACCGCTGGTGTTTCCAGCGGGAGCCCCGCCGCCCGCGAAGCCAGATAAAGCTCGAGATTAACCAGCTCGATCGACCCGTAGGCAAAGGGTTCGGCCCGAATGCCGGTGAGGCAACCGCGCAAACGTCGTTGCAATGATCCGAGCGACTGCCATTCCAACCGGTAGATTGGATAGCCGGTGGGATGGGCCTGCGGGATGACGCTGCTGGCCAACCGCTTGCCGGCGGAGTCATCGTGGCATTGGGTGCAGGCAAGGTCGAGCTGCCCCATCCGTCGCCGGAACAGTTGCTGACCCCGTTCGCGGAACGGCGCGAGGCGCGCATCCGTCGGCGGCGCGATCGGCATCCCGCGGGACTGGAACGCCACGAACCCCTCAAGGCTCAACAGTTCCTGGCTCTCGAGTCGCAGCGGTACGGCCTGTTGATGCCGCTCGCGGCAGAGATTGACGCGCTCTGCGAGGTTGACCGGTCGCTCGAGCCGCGGGTCGAAGTCCGGCAAGCGCGCGGCGACCCCGCGCATGCTCGCCGACGCGGCGCCATGACAGTCGGCGCAGGCTTGGTCCGCTTTGCCCGCCTTGCGGCGCCACGACGCTTCGCCGTCCCCGACCCAGAGCATCCCGGGATTCTGGGTGTCGTCGCGCTGCATGGCCTGAGTGGATGGGGCCATGAACGCGAACCCGGAACGGCGTGCATCCGCGCCCGGCTCGGCGGCAATCGCGTGCCGCAGGCCGAGGGCGCCGACGAGCAACGCCAGCACGACGGCGCGCGGCCAGCGGCTCATGTGACCGTGATCGCCACCGTCTCGGTCTGCGCGAATCCGTCGTCGCCTTCCCAGGTGAAACGCAGCGTGCCGCTCTCCGTAGCCAACGTGGAGAAGGCGCAATACGGATTGGCCGCGACCGCCGCAAAGAATTCGGCGCTGAACACGAGCGTCCCGTTGTACTCGCACGACAAGCGCCGGATCAGACTGCGGGGAAGCCGCTGGCCGTCTGCGCCCGCGCGAAAGCCCGTCTCCATCGGATGCGCGATCAGCGTGCTGATCTCGACCACGTCGCCGCGCCGGGCGGAACTCGGGACTTTGATTAGCGCGCGCGCCATGTCAACTTTCGCCTTCGATGCACGCCGCCAAGGTGACCACCACGTCGGCACTCCCGGACCAGTACGTACC
>Ga0136621_1001246_pt1 | contig 10362 bp, 11 predicted proteins | sample AntDryUQ445A2306_FD_104673 | JGI IMG/M metagenome (GOLD analysis project Ga0136621, IMG submission 104673) | Polar desert sand microbial communities from Dry Valleys, Antarctica - metaG UQ445A (23.06) | ecosystem: Environmental > Terrestrial > Soil > Desert | place: Antarctica: Dry Valley...
GAGGACAGGCTGAGTGCCTCGCAGGCGAAGTCGGAGGCGAACATGACCGCCGACACTGGCTGATCGGCGAGGTCGGCCAGCTCCTCGACGCCCTCGACCTCCTCGTCGAGCGAAGCGACCTCATCGCCGACTGCCTCCGCGCTCGACGAGGCGTAGGCGGAGTCGTCCGACATCAGCACGACTCTCTCGTCGTGCAGCACCACCAGGTTCTCCATCACCGGAGTCAAGGACGGGTCAATCTGGGCGACCAGATCCACCGAGCCCGTCCACACCCCACCCGACCCGGCACCATCAGGCGGTGCGTCGTACCCGAGTGCCTGCAGGTTGACCTCGACCTCGCCGAGGTCCACCGAGTCGGGCATCGCCATGACCGCGACCGCGCCCTCGCGGGACTGGCCGTACATCTCCCAGGACGCGTCCAGCGCCGAGAAGCCGTAGCGGTCCGCCATCGCGTAGGTCGCGTCGTGGACCGCGGAGGTTGAGGTGAGGTCCTGGTCATAGGCCCGGCCAAGGAACGCGTCGATGTCACTCGCCGTCGCGTCCCCGGCGATCGTCGCATCGCCTGTCATCGCGCGAATCCTCGACCAGTCGGTGTACGTCACCCGCAAGGTCGATGCCGGCATCATGGCGACTGCCCGCTCGTAGTCGGTCCTCGACAACATCCGCCACGCGAACAGGCCAGCGGCCGCGACGGCCAGAGTCGACGCCAGGACGACCAGCCCGACGACGACACGTTTGTGCACCAGGAGTTTGCCCTCTCTTAACCTGCCTTGATGTGAGACTAACCGTATGGGTGATGTCGCCGACGTCGTCTCGGCCGGTGCAGTCGTCACTCGCAAGACGACAAAAGGCACCGAGGTGCTGCTCGTCCACCGCCCGAGATATGACGACTGGTCGTTTCCGAAGGGCAAGCTCGACCCCGGCGAGCACATCGTGACCGCCGCCGTGCGTGAGGTCGCCGAGGAGACCGGGCTCGACATCCGGCTCGGCCCGCCGTTGGGCACCCAGCGCTACCTGGTGGCGAACGGTAGCGCCAGGACCAAGGACGTGCACTACTGGGTTGGTCGCGTGGTCGGTGGGGACGACGTGTCGTCGTACCCTCCGAACGACGAGATCAGCAAGGTCGAGTGGCTGTCCGTGGACGCGGCCCGGGAGCGGCTGACGCACGCCCGCGACCGGGAGACCCTCGCCGAGCTTGCGGCGGTGCGGAAGCAGACCTATCCGTTGGTCATCGTTCGCCACGCGCGAGCCCGTTCACGCAGATCCTGGCGGGGCGACGACCGGCTCCGGACGCTCACCAGCGCGGGAGAATTCCAGGCCGAGCAGCTCGTCCCGGTCATCTGTGCGTACGGCGTGCAGCGCGTGGTCAGCTCGAGCAGCACCAGGTGCTGGCAGACGGTGTCGCCGTACGCCGACGTGGTCGACGTCGAGGTGGAGGTGACCGATGCGCTCGCGCAGGAGGACGCGACCGCCGCTTCCGTGAGCGAGCAGATCCAGAAGCTGCTCTCGGCGAAGGAGTCCGTCGTGCTCTGCACGCATCGGCCGGTGCTTCCCTGGGTCTTCGAGGGGCTCGGGATCGAGCGCAGGAAGCTGGAACCGGGCTCGCTCTTCGTGGCACATCACCGACGCGGCCGGGTAGTTGCCGTGGAGCAGCACGACGTCTCCTTCCGCTGACTTCGACCTGCTCGTTCACGTGATGGCCGTCTCGACTCTGGCCGTTGGTGGCCAAGATAGGTAGGAGCGTTCATGTCCCGTTCACCTCCGCTGGGAGATCACTTCACCTCGGCTGCCTAGCGTCTCGTTCGAGAGACCAAAACAGTCAGTTTCATGATCCCTCCGGAGAGGTACCTCTAGTGAACAGCAACTTCTTGCGCCGGGCCATCGCGCCGACTGCCGTCGCCGCGTCGCTCGCGCTGACTCTCGCCGCATGTGGCGGCCAGAACACCGAAGCCAGCACGGGCGACGGCGGCTCCGGGTCCGGCGACGGGTCCGGAGGCGGCGCCTCGGGCTCCGTGGCCGTCGACGGCTCCTCGACCGTCTTCCCACTCAGTGACGCTGCTGCCGAACTGCTCAACGAGGAGAACCCGAACATCAAGGTGACCGTGGGCAGCGCGGGCACCGGTGGCGGGTTCGAGGCGTTCTGCGCCGGCAAGACCGACATCTCCGACGCCTCCCGCCCGATCGACGAGGAGGAGGAGGTGCCCCTTTGCGAGAAGAAGGGGGTCGACTACACCGAGCTCCAGGTCGCCGTCGACGCGCTGACCGTGGTGGTCCCCGCGGACTTCGAGGTGGACTGCATCACCACCGACCAGCTGAAGACGATGTGGGAGCCGGCTGCCCAGGGGAAGGTGACGAACTGGAACCAGGTCGACCCCAGCTTCCCCGACCAGGAGCTCGCCCTGTTCGGACCGGGCACGGACTCGGGCACCTTCGACTACTTCACCGACGAGATCAACGGTGAGGAGGGCGTCTCCCGCTCCGACTACGAGGCCTCGGAGGACGACAACGTGATCGTCGAAGGTGTCGCGAACACAGATGGTGCGCTGGGCTACTTCGGCTTCACCTACTACGAGGAGAACGCCGACACGCTCAAGGCACTCGAGATCGACTCGGGAGGCGGCTGCGTCGCCCCGTCGGTCGAGTCCGCCCAGGCTGGCGACTACACCCCGCTCGCCCGACCGCTGTTCATCTATGTGGCGAACAAGTCCTACACGGACGAGCCCGCAGTGAAGGAGTACGTCGACTACTACATCGGCAACCTCACCGAGATCGCCGAGGCAGCTGAGTACATCCCCTTGAACGACGAACAGCTCGGCGAGACGCAGTCCGCGCTCGAAGGGCTGAAGTAGCCGTCCGGATGGAGGGGCATGAGTAGCGACACCGCAGGAACCGGTCGGGGCCCGTCCGTAGCGACGAGCTCTCGGTCGTCCGCGAGGGACCTCGACCTCTCACGCAAGCCGAGGTGGGCCGAGTCGGCCATCATGGCGCTTTTGCGCGCAGCGGCCTTCGTCTCGATCTTCACCACGATCGGCATCGTGGTCTCGCTGGTCCTGCCCGCTGTCGACTTCTTCCGAGAGGTCTCGATCGTCGAGTTCTTCACCAGCTCCGACTGGTCTCCCAACCTCGAGCCTCAGTCGTTCGGCGTGCTTCCGCTCGTCACCGCCACGTTGATGGTGACCGCCATCGGGCTGCTCGTCGCGGTTCCGCTCGGGCTCGGTGCCGCGATGTACCTCTCGGAGTACGCCAGCACGAGGGTCCGTGCCCGCCTCAAGCCGGTCCTCGAGCTGCTGGCGGGCATCCCCTCGGTGGTGTTCGGTTTCTTCGCGCTGACATTCGTCACGCCGATCCTTCTCCAGAAGATCCTCCGGCTCGAAGTCGGCTTCACGAACGCCCTATCCGCCGGCATCGTGCTCGGCGTGATGATCATCCCGACCATCGCGTCCCTCTCGGAGGACGCCATGAGCGCTGTACCACAGGCGCTGCGGCAGGGGTCGTTCGCGATGGGCGCGAACCGGATGCAGACGACCCTGCGGGTGGTTTTTCCCGCGGCGATCTCCGGCATCGCCGCAGCCGTCGTGCTCGGGCTCTCCCGAGCGATCGGCGAGACCATGATCGTCGCCCTGGCGGCAGGCGGGCAACCGAACCTCTCGGTGGACCCCCGTGAGGATATGCAGACGATGACCGGTTTCATCGCTGCCACGGCCGGAGGGGAGAACCCGGTCGGGTCGACGTCGTACAACACTCTCTTCGCAGTCGGGCTTCTGCTGTTCGCCATGACTCTGGTCATCAACGTCATCAGCATCGCGCTGGTCCGTCGCTACAGGCAGGTCTACTGATGGCCACCACGCAGCTCGAAACCCCTCCGCGCGACGCCGCCCTGCCCCCTCCGCTGGAAACAGGCAAGAGCCACGAGCGCAACCGCAGGTCGCTGCTCTTCCTGGTCAGCCTCTGGTGCTCGCTCGCCTTCGGCATCCTGGTCCTGCTGGTGCTCATCGTGAGCACGGCGATCGACGGTGCCGACCGCCTGGACTCGAACCTGTTCACGCAGTACGCATCGCAGCTGCGCGAGGACGAGACCGGGATCCGCGCCGGGATCCTGGGGAGCCTCTGGCTGATGGTGACCACCGCACTGATGTCGGTGCCGCTCGGAATCGCGGCAGCCCTCTATCTCGAGGAGTTCGCCGACCCGACCCGGTGGTACAACAAGCTGATCGAGGTCAACCTGCAGAACCTCGCCGCTGTGCCGTCGGTGATCTACGGTCTCCTGGCCGTCGGGCTGATGGCCCTAGGCGGGTTCCGTCAGACGTCGCTGGTCATCGGGGGTGCGCTGGCCCTGAGCCTGCTGATCCTGCCGGTTATCATCATCACCACCCGCGAGTCGGTCCGCGCCGTGCCGAGAGAGATCCGGGAAGGCTCACTGGCCCTCGGCGCGACTCTGTGGCAGACGACATGGCGTCAGTCCCTGCCGTCTGCGATCCCCGGCATCGCCACCGGCACGATTCTCGCCCTCTCCCGGGCCATCGGTGAGGCCGCTCCGCTGCTCCTGCTCGGGGTTGCCATCGGCATCAGGTTCGACCCCAACGGGATACTCAGCCAGTTCACCGCGCTGCCGATCCAGATATTCTCCATGACCTCGATGTCCCAGGACGAGTTCCAAACGGCCGCCGCTGCCGCGATCATCGTGCTTCTGGTGATGATCTTGGTTCTGAACGGCCTGGCCATCTACATTCGCAACCGCTTCCAGCGACGCTGGTGAGGAAGAAGTGATGACGAGCAAGCCCGCTACGGCGACAACCCGAGACCCCGTCTATGGTCCCACGAGCTCCGCCAACGTGAACGAGTCGGCCGACCATGTCGTGCCCGACCTTCCCCAGGACCCGGTGATCGAGGCGACGGACCTCAACGTCTTCTACGGCAGCTTCCACGCCGTGCACGACGTGAACCTCACCTTCGGCAAGAACGAGATCACCGCGCTCATCGGCCCTTCGGGTTGTGGGAAGTCCACGGTGATCCGCTGCCTGAACCGGATGAACGACCTGGTGGTGGGCGCCCGGGTCACTGGGGCGGTCACCTACCACGGAGAGAACGTCTACGGGCCGAAGGTCGACCCCATCGAGGTACGCCGCCGCATCGGCATGGTCTTCCAGAAGCCGAACCCCTTTCCCAAGTCCATCTTCGACAACATCGCCTACGGCCCCCGTGTCACCGGCATGAAGGTCGACAGCATGGAAGACCTCGTCGAGGAGGCGCTGCACGGAGCAGCGCTCTGGGACGAGGTGAAGGACAAGCTTCAGGAGTCGGCGTACGGCCTGTCCGGGGGCCAGCAGCAGCGGCTGTGCATCGCCCGCACGATCGCCACCCGCCCGGACGTGATTCTTATGGACGAGCCGTGCTCGGCGCTCGACCCGATCGCCACCTCTCGCATCGAGGACCTGATGCTGGAGATGCGCAAGGACTACGCCCTGATCGTGGTGACGCACAACATGCAGCAGGCCGCTCGAGTGTCCGACCGCACCGCCTTCTTCACCGCGAAGCCGGACGAGACGACGGGCAACCGGACCGGCCTGCTCGTGGAGTACAACCTCACCAACAAGATCTTCTCCAACCCCTCGGACAGCCGCACCGAGGCCTACATCTCCGGCCGGTTCGGCTAGGGAACGACCTCGATGAGGAAGTGCGCGACCCAGTAGCAGATCGCGGCAACGAGCCCGGCCATCGGGAAGGTCAGCACCCACGCGGTGATGATCGACCTGGCCACACCCCAGCGGACCGCGGAGAGCCGCTTGGTGGCACCCACGCCCATCACCGCCGAGGTGATGGTGTGGGTGGTGGAGATCGGCGCCTCGAAGACGAAGGCGGTCGTGTAGAGGACACTGGCAGCAACCGACTCGGAGGCGAAGCCCCTCGCCGGGTCGAGGTGGATGATGCGCCGACCCAGAGTGCGCATGATGCGCCAGCCACCGGAGTAGGTGCCCAGAGAGATCGCCGCGGCAGCAGCGATGATCACCCAGATCGGCAGTGGATCACCGTTCGCGACGTAGCCGCCGGCCAGCAGCGCCAGAAAGATGACGCCCATCGTCTTCTGGGCGTCCTGGAGCCCGTGGCCCAGGGCCATCGCCGCGGCCGAGACGCACTGCGCGAGACGGAAACCGCGGTTGGTCCGCGAAGGGTTCCTGCGCCGGAAGATCCACATAATGGCCAGCATGACCGCGAACGCCGCCGCGAACCCGAACAGGGGCGAGAGGACCATCGGAATGACGATCTTGTCCAGGATGGTCATCCACTTGACCGGGTCGAAGACAGCCCCGTTGAGTACGCCGTACGCCATCGCGGCTCCGACCAGGCCACCGATCAGGGCGTGGGAAGAGGAGGAAGGCAGCCCGTAGTACCACGTGATCAGGTTCCAGGTGATCGCTCCCATCAAGCCGGCCATGACGAGGACCAGACCTGGTGTCCCGGTGGGCGGGGTGATCACGTCACTGACGGTCTTGGCGACCTTCTGGCCGAGGAACGCGCCGACGAAGTTCATCACCGCTGCCATGATCAACGCCACGCGCGGGGTCAGGGCGCGCGTGGAGACGGAGGTCGCGATCGCGTTCGCCGCGTCGTGGAAACCGTTGGTGTAGTCGAACACGAGCGCAACAATGACCACCGCGATGACGATCGCGAGCTCCACGCTCAGGACTCCTTGACGGCGATCTGCTCGACGATGTTCGCGACCTTCTCGAACGCGTCGATCGCGGCCTCGAGGGAGTCGACCACGTCCTTGAGCTTGAGCACCTCGAGCGCCTTGAAGCTGCCGCCGAAGAGCTTGGCCAGGATCCTGCGGTAGCTCTTGTCCCCAGCGTTCTCGAGCCGGTTGATCTCGATCCAGTACTCTTCCAGGTTCTTCATCGTCTGCAGTCGGGGCATCGACTCAGCTGTCAGGTCTGCGGCGCGCTGCAGCACCTCTACCTGGTCGGCCAGCTCCCCCGGCAGCTCGTGGAGCTCGTAGAGCAGCACAAGGTCAACCGCCTCCTCCATGTAGTCCATGACGTCGTCGAGTCCGGAGGCGAGGGAGTAGATGTCCTCCCGGTCGATCGGCGTCACGAAGGTGCTGTTGACCCGCCGGATGATCTCGTGGGTGGTCTCGTCTGCCGCGTGCTCGGCATCGCGCATCCGCTGGGCGATCGCCTGGCGATCATCACCGTTTGCCAGCATCTCCGCGAGAAGGGCGGCGCCGTCGACAAGGTGCTTGGCCGACTGGGCGAAGAGGTCGAAGAATGTCGCGTCGACCGGACGAAGGCGGAAGGGCACGGCGAAACTCCTGGCATGAGGACGACAACCTTCCACATGCTAGGCGGTAGGGGTGTTCTGCGTACAAGTCGACCCGCGTTTAGGTCGGGTTCGCACCGCGCTGACCCGGGTCAGGACTGAGTTCTCACCTGCTGGGACGGAAACGCGGCTGGAAGACCCAGCAGCTGGTCGACTTCCTCCTGGCTCAGCGACTCGTCCGACTCGGTCGCGGCAATGATGAGGTTCGTGGTCATCTCCACCTCTGCCAGGAGCTCTGCATCTACTAGCGGGACGTTCAGCTGGTCGTCCATGACGCCGCTCCTTCCCTCGCCATGCTGAAGCACCGAAACCTCCCAGAGGGCTGGCGAGCGAGGTGCTTCCGCATCCCACAACTATCTTCGCGTACTCCGTCACCACTACCCATAGTCATTTCAGACAAACGAGAAGGCCCCGACTAGCGCGTCGGGGCCTTCTCCAATGCCTAACCTAGGCGTGCGCCTCCAGGAATCAGAGGGGACGGACGTTCTCCGCCTGGGGGCCTTTCGGACCCTGGGTGACGTCGAACTCGACCTTCTGGTTCTCATCGAGCGACTTGTAGCCGTTCGACTGGATCGCCGAGTAGTGCACGAAGACGTCGTCGCCGCCGTCCTCTTGCGCAATGAAGCCGAAACCCTTCTCGGCGTTGAACCACTTGACAGTGCCCTGAGCCATGCTGACTTACTCCTCTAACGGGGTTGGAACCGCCACTTCGGCGGCCCCGCACCAGATGCGGTGAAACGCCGTACCCCCTCGAGAAGCGCCGAGCGATTGCTTAGGCAACCTGAGAAGAAACGCCGCCGGATCACAAACTCCGCGGGCGTCTTACCCTGCTGGAACTTGCATCTGCTGCGTTGTCACCCTACCAAGTAATCGACCCGATGCCGATACCGGGGGCGAAAGAGTTCCACCACTGCATGGCCTAGTGCACTGGTGCCGCAGGGTCTTCGAGCAGGTCTCGCCGCGCAGAGAACGGTGTGCTTTGCAGATTATGGGGTGCTCACGGCTAGCGGCCGGCGTGGTGCTCGGCAAGCGCCGGGGGGCACCACGACGACTCGTCGCTGACGCTGCGTTCACGCGACGGGTATGACCCAGGGACCGGCTCTGGCTCGGAATGGGCCAGTGCCGGTCCCGGCTCTTAGTTCATGATTCCCAGCGGGCGGTAGGTCAGGTTCGGGGACACGTCGGTCGCTAACCGCCCGGGGAACCGCGACGTCACGATCTCGCCGAGCACGTTGCGGTAGTCGGTGGTCACCTTGAGGTCGCCGTCCAGGAGATTGCCCGAGGCCAGACCTGGCCAGTTTCCGTAGTACTGCCCGCCCTTCACACCGGCGCCGGCGACGAGCATCATGTTGCCCCAGCCGTGGTCGAGGCCCTGGTTGCCGTTCTCCTCGACGCGGCGGCCGAACTCGCTGATCGTCACGACTGTCACGTTCGAGCGCAGCGTTCCGAGGTCGGTCATGAACGCGTTCAGCTCGGCCGCGAAACCGGCGATCATCGAGTGCATCTCACCCGATCCTGGTCTGCCGTAGTTGCTGTGCATGTCCCACGACCCGTAGTCGATCGAGATCACCTCGGTGCCGACGTTGGCCCGGATCAGATGAGCGGTGTCCTTGAGCGCGTCGGAAAGGTCGACCGCTGGGAAGGCCCTCGGGTAGACCGCGCCGTTCTGCGGGACGACTGTCTGCTGGGCGATCGGGGAGGGCTGCTTGACCGTGGCGAGGGCGGAGCGCACTGCGTCACCGAGAACACCCTGCTCCCCGCCAGCTTGACCGGCACGTCCACGACCCTCTCTCCAGCCTGCCCATGGCTGGGCCAACGAGCGTCCATCACCATTCGACCCCTCGACTGCCCACTCTGGTTTGCGTCTGAGTTCGTGAGACATTGCAGCGTGTAAAACCCAACCAGGATCCGGTGCGCCTGACCGGTTTGGAGGCTGGTTGTAGGAGGCGGTCTAGCCGGCCGTCAAAGAAGATCGAAGCTTGCCCATCCAGCCGGGGCTGTGCCACGAACCCCGCTCACCGAGCCAGACAAGTCCGCCTGGCTGTTCTTCTGAGGAGCACTCTTGTGAACCGATCATCCCGCACCACGTTAGGTACCTCGATCTTCGCCACGTGCGTGGCCGTGTCCATCGCGGCCGGGCCGGTGCTGGCCACCAGCGCCACTGCCTCCGAGCCGAGGGGTACCGGCAGGCCTGTCGCACTCGAGGCTCACCTGACCGAGCTCAACGACTCCGGCGCCTCGGGTACCGCGACCGCGGTGGTGCGCAACCAACGGATTGAGCACATCGAGGTGCACGCCACCGGGCTGACCCCGGACGCACCGCACGCTCAGCACATCCACTACGGCCAGCAGGCACTCAACGAGTGCCCGACTTTGGCCCTGGACACGAATCAAGACGGGCGCCTCAACACCGTGGAGGGAATACCGGCCTATGGACCGGTTGTCGTCTCCCTCAACACCACCGGTGACACGACGCCCGCTAGCTTCCTCGACGTCAGTCGTTTCCCGGTCTCCCGCGACGGCGAGCTGAACTACAGCCGCGACAACATCCGGTTCACCCGAGTGACCGGGACCGGATACACCGGTGGTGGCGGCACAGCCAAGCAGATCGCCGACTCAGTCCGCGACGGCGAAGGTGTGGTGGTCATTCACGGCATCGACTACGACGAGAACCGCACGTACAACTTCAGCAGCCCCGAGGGTGCAAGCGAGCTCGACCCCAACCTCCCGGCCGAGGCGACCGACCCGGCCGCGTGCGGTGTCCTGCGCTGACCAGTTCGAAAACAGCGAACCGCACAGCTTGCCTGCGTTAGAACCGCCCCAGCCAAGAAACCGCTGGGGCGGTTGGCGTAGGTGTTTTGTTGCCACCACCCTGGTCATCGGATCATGTATCCGATCATCTGACTCAACGCCACCGAACGTCCGGATCTGCTTGTTATGCACGTGATCTTCCAGCACATTTCGATCAGCCGTTGTGGCTGCCTGTCGATGGAGCTGGAGGCCTCGAGATGTCCATGTCCGACCTATGTCTGATCCGCTCTCGAGGGC
>Ga0136621_1001247_pt1 | contig 10352 bp, 13 predicted proteins | sample AntDryUQ445A2306_FD_104673 | JGI IMG/M metagenome (GOLD analysis project Ga0136621, IMG submission 104673) | Polar desert sand microbial communities from Dry Valleys, Antarctica - metaG UQ445A (23.06) | ecosystem: Environmental > Terrestrial > Soil > Desert | place: Antarctica: Dry Valley...
GCGGTGAGCGTGTGCGGTGCGATGAAGGACACCACGTAACCCTGCACGCCCCAGGCCATCACCGGCCCGCCGTTGGCGAGGTTGTAGCCGGTGGAGCCGGCCGGAGTGGCCACGACCAGGCCGTCACAGCGGACCTCGCCCAGCTCGGCATCGACCACCGAGTACCCCAGCTCGGCCACACGCAGGTCCTGGCGGCGGTGAAAGGAGATGTCGTTCACAGCGAGGTGCTCTCCCGATGAGGTCCCCACCGCCAGCGCGGGCAGGCGCAGAACATCGAACTCGCCAATGAGCGCGCGGTTGATCGCGTCGTCCAGGTCGTCGCGCTCCACCGTGGAGAGAAAGCCGATCGCTCCGAAGTTGATCGCGAACACGGGCACGTCGCGGCCGGCGTAGCGGCGCATGGCGGTGAGGATCGTGCCGTCGCCTCCCATCACCACCGCCAGGTCGGTGCGACCATCGGGATCGGCGCCGAGCTCGGCCCCCGGCAGGTCGGAGAGATCGTGCTTGGCCACCTCGTCCACCGGCACGCGCACGGTGATGCCCGCCTCACCAGCCAGCACCACCAGGCGCCGCAGTGCCGCCTCGGTCTCGCCGGGAGCACGCCGGGTGAAGACGGTGATCGTCTTGGGCGGCGGGCTCATGGCTCGATCGTTCGCGCGGCCGACTCCAGATCCTTCACGGGCGGCTCCCGACCGGCCTCGGCCAGCCACACGAACGACTCGCGGTTACCGGCGGGGCCGGGGAGGCCCGAGGAGGCGAAGCCCAGCACCGCACAACCGAGCCCCTCGCGCGCGAACCCGGCCACCGTCACGAGCGCCTCGCGGCGGTCATCGGCGTCGTGCACCACGCCGCTGCGCCCCACCCTTTCGCGGCCCAGCTCGAACTGGGGCTTGACCATGGCGAGGCAGTCGAAGGCGGGTGCCGCCGCACCGAGCACGGCCGGAAGCACCTTGCGGAGGGAGATGAACGACACGTCGGCCACGATCAGATCGGGCGCCCAAGGCAGCTGCTCGGCCCCCAGCGCCCGCGCGTTGGTGCGCTCGATGACCGTCACGCGGGGATCGTCGCGCACGGAGAGGTGAAGCTCGCCGTAGGCCACGTCCAGGGCCACCACCTCGCCGGCCCCGCGCTTGAGCAGGCAGTCGGTGAACCCCCCGGTGGAAGCTCCGACGTCCAGGCAGCGGCGCCCGCTCACGTCCACCCCCAGATCGTCGAGCGCGTTGCGCAGCTTTATCCCGCCCCGCGAGACGAAGGGCGGCAGCTCAGCCACCGACACCTCCGCGTCGTCGGTGACCATCTGGCCCGGCTTGAGCGCCCGCTCCCCGTGGCCTCCCAGGCGTACATCGCCCGCCATCACGGCCGCGGCCGCACGCGAGCGGGACTCGAACAGACCGCGCTCGGCCAGCAGCGTGTCCAGCCGGCGCTTGGGCATTCGAGCAGAGTAGTGCGGAGCCGTGTGATGACCCTCACAGAGACCACCCCCGTACGAGCGTACGTTCGTGGGGTGACGTTTTCAGCAGACACCCGCGCCGCCCTGGTGACCTTCATCGGGGCCTCCACCCTCCTCACCCCATTGGTTCTGGGCCTGAGCTTCACCGCCGTGGCGATCGGCCTCGCGGTGGGCGTCTTGGCTATCGGCCTCGGGCTCGCCGGTACGGCCGACGACGGCCGTGGCGTGCTTCCCCTCTCCGCCCTGGCCTCCTATGACCAGGGCCTGGCACTGGGCCTGGCCGTCAGCGCCGTCGCGTTCATCCTGGCCTCCCAGCCACTGGCCGTGGTCGTCTTCGCCGCCGCCGCCATCGCACAGGCCGTGGTCTCGCTGAGCACCCGCTACACCCACGCGCGGCGCGTCTCCCAAAACTTCCTCTAACAGATCACATATGCATCACTCCTCCCTCGGAAACGGTCCGCCTTTGGCGGGCCGTTTCCTTTTTCTAGGGCCGGATCCGCGCGGGCTCAGGCATCTCCCGCCTGGGATCTGGGGCGCCCGCCCGCACCGCCTCCAGCTGAGCCGCGAAGGCCAACCCTCCGAACAGGGCGAGCGAGGTGAGGAAAGCCCACAGGAGCAATCCGATGGTGCCAGCCACCGGTCCGTAGGTGGAGCCGAATGACTCGGTGGCGTCGATGTACACCTTCAGGCCGCCCATGAACACAAGCCACAGACCGGCCGCCACGCCGCCCCCGAAGGCCAGCCAAGTCGCCTCGGGCTGGCGCCGGTAGGGAGAAACCTCGAACAGCAGCGACACCGCTCCCACGACGCATACCAGGCCCAGCGGCCAGCGAATGACGGCCCAGGCCGTGTCGAACCCCTCGCTCCACCCCGCCGCGTCCTTCACGGCCGATCCCGCCGCGAGCACGACCAGCGAGAGCAGGGCGAGGGTCCCGGCTGTCACTGCCAGCACCATCGCGAGCAGGTACTTGCGCAGGAACGGGCGGTCGCGCTCCACCCCGTAGATCCGGTTGGCGCCCCGCTCGACCTGCGCCAGCGCGGTGGTGCCCGCGATCAGCGCTGCGAAGAAGCCGGCGACAAGCGCCGTCTCGCCCGTCTCCTGCCGCGCGCTGCGGGTGCCCTGCTGCAGGGCCTCGGTGAGGATGTCGCCCACCGCGCCCGGCGCCAGCTCGGCGATCGTCTCGCGCACCACACGGGCGAAGGTCTCCTGGTCCAGCGCGGCGGCCAGGCCCACGACGGCGATGATGGCCGGCAACAGCGTGAGGCACACCTGAAAGGCCAGCGCGCGCGAGTGGCTGAACCCGTCGGCGGCGCGGAAGCGGCTGATCGCGTCCGTGATGAGCCGGCGCCGGCCGGTCGCGCGCAGCGTTTCCAGCGCCTCGTCGCCCTCGAGCTCGCCGTGCGTGGAGGGAACTGAGGCGGCGGTGGTCATCGGCGCCGGGGATCTTCGCCCACGGGGCGGTCAGGCGTCAAAGCGCTCGCGCAGGGCCTTCCCGCGCCGGCGGATCTCCCTAATGTCGGCCGGGTCCATTCGATCCAGATTGCGGTAGGGCAGGTTCAGGCGCCGGTTGCCCCGAAGGCTCTCGGAGTGGCGGTCGAGGAAGTCCCAGTACTACGAGCGAGCGGAGCCCGCGGCGCAACCAGGCTCAGGCCAGCGCGCCGCGTGGGCTGAGGACCGCCTCGGCCACTCGTTCTGCCACGGCCTCGGGCGTGAGGCCCACTTCCTCGCGCAGCAACGCCGGCTTGCCGTGCGTGACGTACCGGTCGGGCAGGCCGATTCGAAGCACCCTGACCTCGCCCGCGAGGTCATTGTCGGAGAGATGCTCGAGCACGGCCGAGCCGAACCCGCCCGAGAGCACGTTCTCCTCCACGGTCACGAGCACGTCGTGATCCGCCGCCAGCGATGCGATCAGCTCGGCGTCGAGCGGCTTGGCGAAGCGGGCGTCGGCCACCGTGGGCTCGATGCCATGCTCGCTCTCGAGCAGCTCCGCTGCCCCCAACGCCACGGGCACCCCGTAGCCGTAGCCCAGGAACGCCACGCGCTCGCCCTCGCGCAGCAGCTCGCCGCGGCCGATCTCCAGCGTCTCGGGGTGCTCGGGCAATGCGACCCCCTCCCCTTCGCCGCGCGGGTAGCGCAGCCCAACCGGGCCCTGCTCGTGCTCCAGAGCGGTGCGCAGCATGTGCACCAACTGGGCCTCGTCGCGGGGGGCCATCAGCGTGATGTGGGGCAGGCAGCGCAGGTAGGAGATGTCGAAGATGCCGTGGTGGGTAGGGCCGTCGTCGCCCACCAGGCCGGCGCGGTCCATCGCGAAGACCACCGGCAGCTTCTGCAGGCACACGTCGTGCACGATCTGGTCGAAGCCGCGCTGGAGGAAGGTGGAGTAGATGGCGGCCACCGGGCGGGCGCCCTGCAGCGCCAGGCCGGCCGCGAACAGAACGGCGTGCTGCTCGGCGATCCCCACGTCGTAGTAGCGGTCCGGCAGCTCCTTCTGGAGGATGTCCAGTCCGGTGCCGGTGTTCATCGCCGCGGTGATGCCGATCACGCGCTCGTCGCGTTTGGCCTCAGCTACGAGGGCGTTCCCGAACACCTTGGTGTACTGCGCGGGCGCGGGGTTGGGGTCCTTCGCCGGCCTCGGCTTCTTGGGTGCCGGCTCGCCGTTCACGATCGAGGCCGGCTTAGCTGCGTGCCATGCCTCCATGCCCTCCAGGCCGCCGTCCTCGGCGGGCGCGAAGCCCTTGCCCTTCACCGTCTTGCAGTGGACGACCACCGGGCGGTCGGCCTCCAGGGCCTCGCCGATCGCCTCGCGCAGGGCGCCCATGTCGTGGCCGTCGATCACGCCCATGTAGGCGAGGTCGAGCTCCTCGAAGAACAGCCCCGGCGCCCAGTAGGCCTTGAGGGACTCCTTGAAGATCGGGCCGAGGCGCTCGATGCGCTCGCCGATGCCCGCGGGGAGGCGCGTGAGGGTCTCCTCGACGTCCTCCCGGCGCTTGTGCAGCTTGGGGTTCAGCCGTACGCGATTGAAGTAGCGCGACAGCGAGCCCACATTGGGAGCGATGGACATGCCGTTGTCGTTGACCACGATCACGATCGGCAGGTGCATGCCACCGGCGTTCTGGAGTGCCTCGAAGGCCACGCCGCCCGTGAGCGCGCCGTCGCCGATCACGGCCACGACCTTGCCGTCCTCCCCCACACCCGAGCGCATCGCCTCCTTCAGGCCCACCGCGTAGCCCACCGACGTGGAGGCATGGCCGGCGCCCATGATGTCGTGCTCGGACTCGCCGATCGAGCAGAAGGGGGCGAGGCCGCCGTACTTGCGAATCGTGTGCAGCTCGTCGCGGCGGCCGGTGAGCACCTTGTGCGGGTAGGCCTGATGGCCCACGTCCCACAGCACCTTGTCGCGCGGGGAGTCGAGCAGGCTGTGGATCGCCACCGCGATCTCGGCTGAACCCAGGTTTGCGCCGAAGTGGCCGCCGATCTCACCGATCGTGTCGATGATCAGCTCGCGCACCTCCTGGGCCACCTGGGCGAGCTGGGCGTCGTCGAGCCCTTTCAGGTCCGCGGGGCCGTCGATCTTCTCCAGGAGGGTGGTCATGTCTGTCGGGTGAGGATGTAGTCGGCGATCTGCTCCAGCTGCTGGGTGCTGCCCTCAACCCCCGCCAGCGCTGCACGAACCTCACTGTGCGATCCGCGGGCCAGCTCGCGCGCCTTCTCAAGGCCGAACACGCTCACATAGGTCCGCTTCCCGTGACGCTCGTCGGAACCACTCGGCTTGCCGAGCTCTGAGTCCTCGCCGGTCACGTCGAGGATGTCGTCCACGATCTGGAACAGGACACCGAGCTCCGCCGCAAAACGGCCAAGCCCAAGTGTGGCAGGTCCAGTGGCCCCGCAGAGGAGCACGACGCAGACCACCGAGGCCGCGATCAGCCGGCCCGTCTTCAGCTCGTGCAGGCGGCGCAGCGCATCGGCGTCAGCGTCACCGCTGCCGTCTGCGGCCACATCCAGGTACTGGCCGCCGACCATGCCGTCCGCCCCGACGGCCGCGGCCAGTTCGCGCGCCGCCGCGATCACGTCGGCGGGGTCGCCCGACTGCTCGGTGAGGACCAGCCTGAACGCCTCGGCGAACAGGGCGTCGCCCGCCAGGATCGCAACGTCCTCACCGTAGGCCACGTGGCACGTCGGCTGGCCCCGACGCATGTCGTCGTCGTCCATCGCCGGCAGGTCGTCGTGTATCAGCGAGTAGGTATGAATCATCTCGATTGCCGCCGCCAGCGGCAGCACGTCCTCGGGACGGTGCCCGAGGGCTTCAGCGGTGGCCAGCGCCAGCACGGGGCGAATGCGCTTCCCCCCGGCCAGGAGCGAGTAGCGCATCGCCTCCTCGAGGCGATCGGTGCCCGGCTCGCGGGTGAAGCGGAGCCCGTCGAGGTGGCTGTCGACACGCCGCTGGAGCTCGACCGGAAAGGCGGTTGCCGCTCCGGCGGACCCTGCGGTCACAGAAGCTGCTCCTGCCCCTCCACCGGTTCGTCGCGCTCGGCCTCGCGGCCGGCTCGGTCCAGCTGGGAGCCCACCTGTGCGGCCAGCTCGGCGCAGCGCTCCACCAGCGCCGCCGCCTCGTCGGCGCCCATGTCGCCTGCTCGCAGGCGCGCCGCGGCGTCCTGCAGCTCGCCGATCAGGCGGTCGATCTCGTCGTTCACGCGCCCACCCTCTCACGGTGCACCGCGCCGAGGATGCCGTTCACGAATCCGGGCGCGTCGGCGCCGCACAGCTCCTTCGCGGCCTCGACTGCCTCGTCTATCGCAACCTCGGAGGGCACGTCCTCGCGGCGCAGCAGTTCGAACAGCGCCACCCGGAGGATATTGCGCTCCACCGGAGCGATCCGGTCCAGTGTCCAGCCCTGCGCGTAGCGCTCGATCAGCTCGTCGAGCCACTCGCGGTCGTGCTCCACGCCGGCCACCAGCTCGCGGGTGAACTCGCGCGCGGTGGGTTCGAGGAGAGCGCCGGCGGTGCGCGAGGTCACGTCCCCCTGGTAGAGCGCCACCACCGCTGCTCGCCTCTGCTCGGAGCGACGCATCTACACCCGCGACATGTACTCGCCCGAGCGCGTGTCCACCTTCACGCGGTCGCCGACGTCCACGAACAGCGGCACGCGCACACTCACGCCCGACTCCAGCGTGGCGGGCTTGTCGCCGCCGCCCGAGGCGGTGTCGCCGCGCAGGCCGGGCTCGGTCTCGGTCACCGCCATCTCCACAGACGCCGGAAGCTGCAGATCGGAGGGCTTCTCATCCACGTAGAGCAGCTCGACCGCCTCGTTCTCGGTGATCCACTGCAACGAGTCCGCCACGCTCTCCTGTGGGACGGTCATCTGCTCGTAGTTCTCGGAGTCCATGAAGTGGGCGTCGATGCCGTCGGAATAGAGGTAGGTCATCCGCCGCGTCTCGGTGCGCACCGGACGGAACTTCTCGCCCGCGCGGAAGGTACGGTCGATCGCCGCACCGTCTGCTACGCGCTTGAGCTTGGTGCGGACGAAGGCGCCGCCCTTGCCGGGCTTGACGTGCTGGAACTGCACGACCTTGAAGATCGTGCCCTCGACCTCGATATGCGAGCCGTTCTTGAACTGGTTGGTGGTGATCACTTCCCACAGGCTATCCCGCGGGAGTGATTGCCCCGTGCGCTTCGTGGACACAACCGGGCTAACCCAGCGGCGGCACGTCGAGGTCGTCCGGCAGCCGCCCTTCGCCTTGCAGCTTCTCGAGGTGCGCACGCAGTGTCAGGCCGGCCGCCGGGCGAAGGTGATCCGGGACATCGGACCACGCGTGGTCGAGCAGCTTGTCCTCGGTGCGCGCGCCGCCGTCCAGTGCCTGCACCAGCAGGCGCTCGCGCTCGAGGCGGTGGGCGATGTACTCGTCGAGCTTTGCGGCGGGGTCCCAGACGTAGGGCCCGTGACCGGGACAGAGCACCTCGAGGTCCGAGTCTCGCAACCGGCGAAGTGAGTCCAGGTACGCCGACAGCGATCCCTCGCCGGGGGCGATGAAGACCGAGCCCTCGCCGAGCACCGTGTCGCCGGCGAAACACGTGCGGCCGAAAAGAAGACAGACATGATCGGGCGCGTGGCCGGGCGTGGCGAGGGCGCGGAAGGGACCCACCTCCTCCCCGTCGGACGGGAGCACCACCGGCACGCCTCCGGCGCGTGCAGCAAGGGACTCGGCGCCCTCGGAGTGGTCGATGTGGGAGTGCGTGAGAACGACGCCGTCGATGTCGCCACCGGATACCGCGAGCACCGCGCCGAGGTGGGTCTCGTCCTCCGGGCCGGGGTCCACGACCCAACCGCCGGCGACGTAGGTGTTGGTGCCGTCGAGGGTGAGAGGAGACGGATTGGCGGCGCGAACGCGCCAGACGCCTGAGGGATCGCGATCTTGCACACCTATCGGCACGGAATCCTGACAGTTGTCGATCCGCGTCCGGGAAACCTGGCTGCGTGGCTAAGGCAATGGGGGCCAACTGGCCGAATAGGGAAGGAAGTCCCAGAGCAGGGGACCAACCGCCCCACGTTCAACGAGCCCGGAGAGCGCCTTGGCATCAATGCCCCAGACCACCACGCAGCGGCCCGAACTGGGTTTCCAGCTGCGGCTGGCCGGAGGAACGCAGGCCGCGTCCCGCGCCAGGACGGAGCTGTCACGGCTGCGCGAGGAACTCGAGCCGCCCGTGCTCGAAAGCGCCAGGCTGCTGGTCACCGAGTTGGTGACCAACGCCGTCCGCCACGCCCCTGTGGGGACGATCGAGATATCGGTGAAGGTTCGACCCGAGAGCATGCGCGTGGACGTCTCGAACCGCGGCACACCCTTCGAAGCGCACGCGCGCCTGCCGCGCGCCGACCAGGAGTCCGGCTGGGGCCTGTTCCTCGTGGACCGGCTGTCGGACGAGTGGGGCGTGGTGGACGAGCCGGGACGTCAGCGCGTCTGGTTCGAGCTGCGCCGATAGCTGCGAAGCAGCCGGCTCGGCCGGCTGCGCACAACCCACTCAACTGGACCGAACGTCGCGCCCGAGCAGGCGATCTTTGGCCGTGCGGCGGAGGGAATCCGCGCGCGCGTCGCCGATCATCAGGGCATGAGCCCACGTGCGCCGATCACCCGCTATGCGCTCGTGCCCCGCGCCTCGGACACCGCGGCTTCGGCGGTGCGTACACGCCGCTACAGCCTCGCGCGCCTGGGTGTGAGCCCGCGCTCCGCGCTCGGCGAGGACCGCCACGAACGGATGGAGCGCGTGGCCTCCGCCGCGCGCAACGGGCGCGCGAGCTAGCCCAGCTGCAGCTGGCCGTCGTCCGCGGGCGGCCCGGGGTCCTGGCCCAGCAGCGACCGGAAGCGCCGCGCCGCCGTGGGAGCGTCGTCGTCGCGGTTGTTGTTGAAGAAGACGTGCACCTCCGCCGCGTCCTCGGCCAGCCCGCGTGCGCGGCCGGCAATCTCCTCGAGCTCCTCGTCGCCGTAGATCCAGCCGAAGCGCTCGGCCACCGAGTCGCCCTTGAGGTAGCCGTCGGTGTCGCGGCCATGGATGCGCACGTACGCGAAGTCGTCGCGAGTGACGGCGTCCAGCTCGGAGGGCATGATCGGCGTGGCATCGCCGGGCGGGGCGTCCACGTTCACGAACGCCACCTCGTTGTCGTCGAACCAGCCCAGCGTCTGCGCGGTGCGCTCGTCGTCCACCCAGCGGCGGTTGCGCAACTCGATGGCCAGGCGGTGGGGCTTCACCGCCCCCACCAGGCGCTCGAGCTCGGCCAGCTCGTTGCGCTTGGGCGAGAACGCGGGCGTGAGCTGGAGCAGCAGTCCGCCCAGCTTGCCGGCCTCGGCCAGTGGCTCGATGGCGGTGAGCGTCTCCTCGATGAGCCTGCCCTCCAGGTCGGGCGTGAGCTCCACCCGGCCCCGCGCCGTGGTGGTGGCGCCGTCACGCAGGTCGGGGGGCAGCGAATCGAGCCCCGCGGAGTGGCGCGAGAGCAGGCGGTGCAGCTTTACGTCGAAGGTGAAGCCGTCGGGGGTGATCTCCGCCCAGCGGCGCACGTTCGCGGGGTCGGGCACCGCGTAGAAACTGGAGTTCAGCTCCACCCCTTCGAAGCGCTCCGCATACCACGCCAGGCGGTCCCGCGCGGGCATGCCGTCGGGGTACCAGTCCTTCACGAAGCCGGGATCTGCCCAGCTGGAGGTGCCGATGAGGATGCGGCCCCCCATCAGAGGACGATGGCGGCGCAACCGGCCAGGACCACCGCGCTCAGGACGGTGCCGATGATGCCCAGCACCTCCCCTGTTTGCGCGGGGCCGGGGCGCGGCAACCCGCGGCTGTCGGCGCCCCGCCGCGCCGACCGGCCGAGTGCCCAGCCGGTGGCCGACAGCGGCAGGGTCAGGAAGCTGAGCAGGCCGAAGGAGATGAACAGCAGCGAGAGCCCCACGATGCCGAGCACCAGGCTGGCCACCGCGCCGTTGCTCTGGGCCTGCACCGGCACCGCGCGCGGTTGCGGCGGCGGGAAGGCGGGCGCGGGCAGGCCGGCGAGGGTGCCGGAGAGCTCGGACTGGTCGCGCGCCGCCATCGCGCCGGAGAGCCGCTGCTCGAGGTCCTCGACCGAGAGCCGGCCCGCCACCCAGTGCTCGCGCAGCAGCAGAGCCACGCGGTCGCGGTCGTCGTCAGAGGCCAGGTAGGCGGACTGCGACGGTGGTGCCCATCCGGGGGTCGGGTCGATGGCTACATTCTGGCAAGCGGCCCCGCCGCACGAGCCACGCGTCTACCCTGCTGGGATGTCGCTTCCCGCCGAGGCCTGGCAGCTGGACCGCATCTCCCCGCGGGCCTAACAGCACCCTGCGGACCCCGCCGCGACCGCCGCGCTCCATAAGGTGCCCTACCGCGACCAGGTCATGCGCAAGC
>Ga0136621_1001248_pt1 | contig 10347 bp, 6 predicted proteins | sample AntDryUQ445A2306_FD_104673 | JGI IMG/M metagenome (GOLD analysis project Ga0136621, IMG submission 104673) | Polar desert sand microbial communities from Dry Valleys, Antarctica - metaG UQ445A (23.06) | ecosystem: Environmental > Terrestrial > Soil > Desert | place: Antarctica: Dry Valley...
GAGTACGAGGCCGGCGGCATCGCGAAGGACGGCGCGAAGATGGTCACAGCCGTTGCCTGTGCGACGGTGCCGAAGTTCACCGTGATCATCGGCGGGTCCTACGGCGCCGGGAACTACGGCATGTCGGGTCGCGCATTCTCGCCCCGGCAGCTCTGGATGTGGCCGAACGCGCGGATCAGCGTCATGGGCGGCGAGCAGGCCGCGACGGTCCTCTCCCTCGTCGGTACCTTCGCGGACGACGTGGAACGGGAGGCCTTCAAGGCACGGATACGCGACCAGTACGAGACGCAGGGATCGCCGTACTACTCGACGGCGCGGCTATGGGACGACGGTGTCATCGATCCGCTCGACACGCGCAACGTCCTGGCGCTCGGGATCGCTGCGGCGCGGCACGCGCCGATCGGACCGATCCGCTACGGCGTATTCCGGATGTGAGGTGAGCGATATGGAGCGCGGGACGCATTACCGCTGGGACGACATCCCGAAAGAGCGAATGACCGATGTCATCGACCGCCGCTTCGTGACCGCCGATCGCATCATGCTCGCGCAGGTCTTCCTGAAGAAGGGCGCGGTCGTGCAGACCCACACGCACGAGAGCGAGCAGGTCACCTACATCATCGAAGGCGCGCTGCGCCTGTGGCTCGGCGAGGACGGTGAGGAGTTCACTGTCCGCGCGGGCGAGGTGCTCACGATCCCGTCCAACGTGCCCCACCGCGCTGAAGCGCTCGAGGACACGGTCGACGTCGACGTCTTCAGCCCGCCGCGCCAGGACTGGCTCGACGGGACGGACGCCTACCTGCGGCAGAAGTAGGGGCGACTAGAGCCCCCCGGCACTCTGCCGATCAGCCTACGTGTCAGGTCGGTACATTCGCCGCGTGCCGGTCACAACGCTCCTCGTCGCGAACCGCGCTGAGATCGCGCAGCGGGTCTTCCGCACCGCGCGGCGGCTCGACATGCGGACGGTGGCGGTGTTCTCGGACGCGGACGCCGAGCTCCCATTCGTCCGCGAGGCGGATCGGGCGATCCGCATCGGTCCGGCACCTGCCCGCGAGTCCTACCTCCATGTCGAGCGGATCGTCGCGGCCGCCATCGAGGGGGGCGCCGACCTGGTGCACCCCGGCTACAGCTTCCTGGCCGAGGACCCCCGCCTGGCGCGCGCGCTCCACGCGGCGGGGATCCGTTTCGTGGGGCCTCCGCCCGATGTGCTGGCCTCGCTTGGCGACAAGGCGCAGGCCAAAGGCATCGCGGAGCGCGCTGGCGTGCCGCTCCTACCGGATGAGCGCGGCGCGGATCAAGCTGACGACGCCTTCCTCGCGGCCGCCCGGCGCATCGGCTACCCGGTCATGGTGAAGCCGCTCGCCGGCGGAGGCGGTATCGGCATGCAGCTCGTCAGCGAAGAGAGAGCGCTCCGCGATGCGCTCGCACGTGCCAGACGGCAGGCGGGCGCGGCATTCGGTGACGAGCGCGTCTTCCTTGAGCGGGCGGTCGTTCGCCCACGGCACGTGGAAGTGCAGATCCTGGCCGACGCGCATGGCCAGGTCGTGGCCCTCGGCGAGCGCGACTGCAGCGCGCAGCGCCGAAACCAGAAGGTCCTGGAGGAGTGCCCCTCCCCCGCGGTCGACGGGGCGCTCCGCGCGAGACTCGAAGCCGCGGCGATCGCGATCGCTCGCGAGGCAGGCTATCTGAACGCCGGGACCGTCGAGTTCCTGCTCGATGAGACGAACGCCTTCTTCTTCATCGAAGTGAACGCGCGGCTGCAGGTCGAGCACCCGGTGACCGAGGCGGTCTATGGCCTCGACCTCGTGGAGCAGCAGCTGCGGATCTCGCTCGGCGAGCGGTTGGGGATCATGCCCACGTCCCGCGGACATGCTGTCGAGGCCCGTGTGTACGCCGAGGATCCTTCGGGTGGCTTCGCTCCATCCACCGGACGCCTCGTGCACCTTTCCCTCCCTGTCGATGCCCGTGTCGACACCGGGGTGGAGCAGGGCTCGCTCGTCACCCGTCACTACGACCCGATGATCGCGAAGATCATCGCGAGCGGAGCCGACCGGGACGCCGCGCTCGACGCTCTGGCGTCGGCGCTCGACGCCACGACGATCCTCGGGGTCCGGACCAACCTGCGGCTCCTGCGCGCGCTGGTCGGACACCCGGAGGTGCGGGCCGGGCGGGTGGACACCGGGCTCATCGATCGCGAGCTCGCGTCGCTCACCGATGTGCAGGCGGACACCCCGCCCGAGGCACTGGCGCTCGCGGCAGCGGCGCTGCTGGCGGAAGGCAGCGACGAGGCTGATCGGCTGGACCCCTGGGCGGCACTCGGCGGCTGGCGCGCCGGCGGCGACGCCGTGGCGACGGTGACGCTCGGCGACGGCGTCGTTCGCGCGAAGGGCGTGGGTCCGTACGAGATCGACGGGCACACGGTCGCGCGCGCTGAGAGCGCGGGGCGCTGGCTGGTGGACGGGATGCCCGCGACGGCCGCGCGGGATGGCCGCGTCATGTGGCTGGCGCTCGACGGACGGACCCACGAGGTCCCGATCGATCCGCCGGAGCGCGGCATCGACGCGCTCGCGTCGGCCGAGGTGCTGGCGCCCATGCCGGGCGTCGTGCTGAGCGTCGCCGCGCGCGACGGGCAGCACGTCTCGCGCGGCGATCTGCTCGCCGTCGTCGAGGCGATGAAGATGGAGATGCGGGTGGAAGCGCCCGCGGACGGGACGGTCACCGCGGTGCTCTGCAGCGCGGGCCAGCAGATCGAGCGTGGCCAGCGCCTGGTGGAGTTCGAGCCTGACTGATCCCCGCGCCCGTAGCCGCCTAATCCAGGTTGCGGCCCACTGGTGCGCGCTCATCCTGTGCGAAGCGGAGGAGGAACGCCTCGAGATCCGCGAGCTCGGCTGCGCTGATCCGTTCGACCCCGAACTGCGGCATGCCCGCGGGGTCGCCGGTCCGCACGACCCCCATCCCGATGCGACCGCGGATCGCAAGCTGTCCTGGCCCATCGGCTTCCGGGCCATGGCAGCGGTGGCAGCCCTGGGCGAAGTACACGGCGGCACCTCTCGCGATGCTGTCGCCGAACGGGTCGGCCTGCGCGAGATGCCGCTCTGCGGGAACTGGGACAGGTAGCGGCTCGGCCTTCCCGCGCTGGAGCGCGCGGATGTAGCTGACGAGCGCCCAGATCTGCTCGTCCTTGAAGACGCCGTCGAACGCCGGCATCGCCGTAAAGCCGAGGCCGTTCTTCGTGATCCAGAAGAGCTGCGCATCGGTCTTGGATACGGTCTTCGGCGCGGTGAGATCTGCCGCGTCCGGATAGGTCAAGGCCCCGAAGCCACCGCGTCCATCGCCGCTCGGGCCATGACACAGGGAGCACTGGCCGGTGTAGGCGTTGCGCCCGACCGCGATCGCCCGGGGATCGTTGGCGAGCGGGTTCGTCGCACCACCCGCCTGCAGCCGGGACACCAGCCCGACCATCGCGGCGGCGTAGGACCGCTCGCCCGGGAGATCGTCCCGGTGCGTGAGCAGCAGCGGCGGGGCGAGGAGCAGGACGAGCACGCCCGTCGCGAGAGCCCCCGCGGCGGCCGCGATCAGCAGCGAGCGACGATCCTTTCCTGCGGAGCGCTGGGACGCGGACATCGGCGGCACTGTATGCGGTACGGCGCGGCGGGCCGCGCGGATGTCACGCTCTGCGGTAACGCTCCCGCTCGCGCGTCAGCAGCCCGTGGTCGACGAGGTACCGGCGCAGGGTGGCGAAGTCGTCGTGGAACGCCTCGAGGACGCGGTTGACCTCTGCCTCGCCGTAGTCACGCTCCGGCTCGAACCGCTGGGCAAGCCACGCGAGCAGCCGCGCGCGGTGCGCGCTCCGTCGGGGCATCGTGGCGAGTCGGCCGTCGGGCCGGATGTACCGCCAGAGCACCGGATCGTCGATCGCGGCGCGCTTCTGGTCGTTGCCTCGCTCCACGCGATGACAATAGGCGCGATGGAACGCCCCGAGGTCCCGCTGCGCGAGCGGCTTCCCGACCGCGTGACGATCGTGGAGGTCGGGCCACGCGACGGGCTGCAGGCGGAGAAGGTCACGGTGCCGACCGGGGAGAAGGTCGAATTCATCGCGCGCCTCGTCGCGGCCGGTCACACGGTCATCGAGGCCACCTCCTTCGTGAGCCCCGATGCCGTGCCGCAGCTCGCGGATGCGGAGGAGCTCCTGCGGCTCTTACCGCCCGGAGAGAGCGTCCGCTACCCGGTCCTGGTCCCGAACGAGCGCGGCCTGGAGCGCGCCCTCGCCGCAGGCGTGCGCGAGATCGCGGTCTTCGTCTCCGTCAGCGAGAGCTACTCGCGGAAGAACCTGCGGCGCTCGCGCGCGGAGGCGCTGGCGATGGCGGCTCCCGTCGTACGGCGGGCGAAGGACGCCGGATTGCGCGTGCGCGGCTATCTCTCGATGGTCGTCGCCGACCCGTGGGATGGGCCGACGCCGATCGGGACGGCCGTCGCGACGGGACGGGCGCTGCTGGACCACGGCTGCGACGAGCTCTCGCTCGGGGACACCATCGGGATCGGCACCGTCGCCGACGTGCAGCGCCTGGTCGGCGCCTACCTCGCCGCAGGCGTCCCGGCCGCGACGCTCGCCGTGCACTTCCATGACACCTACGGGCAGGGTCTCGCGAACGTCCTGGCGGCGCTGGAGCTCGGGATCACGACGGTCGACGCGAGCGCGGCGGGGATCGGTGGGTCGGCGTTCGCGAAGGGCGCGGCGGGGAACCTCGCGACGGAGGATCTGGTCTGGATGCTCGACGGCCTCGGCATCGAGACCGGCGTGGACGTGCGCAAGGTGGCCGCCGCCGGGACCTGGATGTGCGGGCGGCTCGGCCGGGAGCCGGCTGGCCGCGTCACACGCGCGCTGTCGGCGACGAAGGACGCCTGAGCGCCCGAAGGCTAGCGCCGCCTGGCAGCTGCCTTCGCTGACCCGGGCGCCTTCTTGGTGGGCAGGCCGATGACGGGGATCCGCGACCGGCGTGCGAGCGCTTCGAAGGCGCGCACGTCGCCCTTCATCGTGCGCTCCAGCCGCGCAAGCTGCGCATCGATCCGCCGCGAGAGATCGGCGAACACCTCACGCATCGCGCGCGTCGGCGCGGCGTCTCCGGTCGCGATCGCTGCGGCGAGCCCGCCGAGCTTGGCGTTCAGCTTGATCGGGAAGTTCAACGTGTCCTGCCGGCTCACGGCCTTGGTCTGGATGAGCTCCTCCTCGATGGAGCTGAGCTCACGGCGGAGCTTCGCCGCGGCCTTCACGACAGGGCGTGCGGTGCGGTCGTCCGAGGCGCGCTTCTCCCATGACTCCACCTGGCCACGGATCGCGCGAATGCGGTTGATCGCGTCGTGGGTCTCGGAGATCTTTGCTCCGACCTTCGTGAGCAGTGCGAATTGCGCCTCGAGGTCGGCCTGCGGCACGCTGGCGCGCGGGTCGAGCCGCGTCTCGAAGTCCGCGGTGTAGGTCTTGCCGTCCGCGGTCAGGCGGACCTGGTACTCGCCGGGGACCACCACGGGCCCGGCGAGGGCGCGCTCGAACTCGTCCATCGACGCGTCGTTGTCGACCTTCGATGCGTCCGGATAGCGCATGTTCCAGAGGAATCGGTTGAGGCCGGCCTTCTTGGGGACCGACGGCTCCTTCTTCTCCGGCTCAGCGTCACCGGTGGGCCCCTGGACCGACTCGGCACCCTCGCCGGGGAGAGCTGCCTGCGGTGTCGGCGCCGCTGGCACCTCGTCCGGGCGGCTCGAGAACGCGCGGATCTTCCTGCCGCGAGCGTCGTGGAAGGAGAGGGTGACCTCCCCCTTCGGCGGCTCGCGGAACCAGTACTGCACGAGGACCCCGTCGGGTGGGTTCTTTCCCGCGTCGAGGTAGGTCTCCTTCTTCTCGCCCGTGTCCGTGTCCGTGCCGAGCTCGTAGGCCAGCATCGCCGCGCCGCTGAAGCGGTAGTTGATGCCGGGCACGGGCTTGGCCGGGAAGCCGCCCTTCGACCGGATGCGCACCGCCGCGCGCGGCGGGAAGAGCGCGGCGCCCCCCGGCGCGGGGCTCGTCGCCCACTCGCGGAGGGGTGTGATGTCGTCCAGGACCCAGAACGAGCGGCCATGCGTGCCGAGCACGAGGTCGGTGTCCTTCACGACGAGGTCGTGGATCGGGACGACCGGGAGATTCCCGCCGAGCCGCTGCCACGTCGCGCCATCGTCGAACGAGACGTACACGCCGGTCTCGGTCCCCGCGAACAGCAGGCCTGGGCGCTCGGGATCGGCCCGCACGACGCGGGTGAAGGCGTCCGCGGGGATGCCCGTGGTGATCTTCGTCCAGGTCCGGCCGAAGTCGCGCGTGCGGAAGAGGTACGGCCGGAAGTCGTCCAGCTTGTAGCGGGTCGCCGCGATATAGGCGGTGCCGGCATCGTGCGGTGAGGCCTCGATCACGCTGATGAGGTTCCACGCGCCGAGGCCCTTCGGGGACACATTGCGCCAGGTCTTGCCGTCGTCGCGCGAGACGTGCACGAGGCCATCGTCGGAGCCGGCCCAGAAGACGCCGCGCTGCTTCGGCGACTCGGCGAAGGCGAAGATCGTGCCGTAGTACTCGGCGCCGGTGTTGTCCTTGGTGATGCCGCCTCCGGACGCCTGCATGCGCGACGGATCGTTCCGCGTGAGGTCGGGGCTGAGGTTCTCCCAGGTCGTGCCTTCGTCGCGCGAGCGGAAGACATGGTTACCGCAGGTGTAGAGCTCGTTCGGGTCGTACGGAGAGAGGTGGATCGGGAAGGTCCACTGGAAGCGGTACTTGAGCCCCACTGCGCCCTCGCCCGATGACATCTCCGGCCAGACCATGACGTTGCGCTGGACCCCGAGGCGGTGGTCGTACCGCGTGAGGAAGCCCTGGAAGCTCCCCGAGTAGATGATGTCGGGATCGTCGGGGCGCACGGCGATGTAGCCGCTCTCGCCGCCGCCGATCTCGTCCACTTCCGCGTGCGTGATCGCGGAGAGCCGCGCGCGGCTTGGCACGACCATCGTGGTGTTGTCCTGCTGCGCGCCGTACACGCGGTAGGGCACGCGGGTGTCGGTCGTCACGTGGTAGAACTCGGACGTCGGCTGGTTGTAGATCGACGACCACGTTCGGCCACCATCCAGGCTGACCGTCGCCCCACCGTCGTTCGCTTCGATCATCCGCAGCGGGTCCTTGGGATCGAGCCAAAGGTCGTGGTTGTCACCGTGCGGGATCTCCACCTGCTGGAAGGTCGCCCCGGCATCGGTCGAGCGCCAGGCATCGACATTCAGCACCCAGACCGTCTCCGCGTCGTGGGGATCGGCGTAGATGTGGTGGTAGTACCAGGCGCGCTGCCGGAGATTGCGATCCTCCGAGAGGCGCTGCCAGGTCTGGCCGCCGTCGTCCGAGCGGAAGACAGCACCGTTCTTGGCCTCGACGATCGCGTAGACCCGGTCCGCGCGCGCGCCGGAGACTGCGATGCCCACCTTGCCGAACGGGAGCAACGGCAGGCCCTTGTTCCGCGAGAGCTCGGTCCAGCTGTCGCCCTCGTCCGTCGACTTCCAGATCCCGCTGCCGGGTCCGCCGCTGTTGAGGTAGTGCGGGCCGCGCCGCGCCTCCCACGTCGTGGCATAGATGATCCGCGGGTTCGTGGGGTCAAGGACGATGTCGATCGCGCCCGCGTCCTCGCCGCGGTAGAGCACTTTCTTCCAGTTGCGACCGCCGTCGCGCGAGCGGAAGACGCCTCGCTCGGTGTTCGGCCCATGCGCGTGACCCAGTGCCGCGACATACACGGTGTCAGGGTCGCGCGGGTGCACTCGCACCTTGCCGATGTTGCGGGTGTCGGCAAGCCCGAGGTGCGTCCACGAACGGCCCGCGTCCGTCGAGCGATACACACCATCGCCGTGCGATACGTTGCCGCGGATGCAGGCCTCGCCCATGCCGACGTAGATGACGTTGGGATCCGACGCTGCGACCGCGATCGCGCCAACCGACGCGCGCGCGAAGAATCCGTCGGAGACGTTCTTCCAGTAGCGGCCGGCGTCGGTCGTCTTCCAGACCCCACCGCCGGTCGTGCCCATGTAGAAGGTGAGACGGTCCTCGGTGTCGCCGGCGACAGCGACGCTGCGGCCACCGCGGAACGGGCCCAAGAGGCGCCAGTCGAGAGTGTCGAGGATGGCCGGGCGCGCGCTGCTCGCGGCCGGGCTGCGTCGTGCGGGCATGAGTCCCCTCCCCGTCGTCGTGCATCTGAGCCTAGAGCGCGATAGGATTCCTCGCCTTGGAGCAGCTACGCACCGCACTCGGCAGCCGACTCGACGCCGGTACGGCGGTCACGCTCGCCTCGCTCGCCGTCGCGTTCGTGATCGCCGAGCAGCTCTACAAGTTCCACAGCTTCACCCTCGAGACGGTCGCCTTCCTCGCGACGTGGTGGGTCCTCCGCCGCGTCGGACTCTTCATCCCACCCCGCTAGCGATGTAGGCGGCCCGACAGGCGGCCTCGGCCCTCCTCTCGCGGCGGATTGACTTACGAACAGACGTTCCATATCGTGCCAAGTCCATGAGAACAGCCGTTCGGTTTCCCGCACGGACCAGCCTCGAGCAGATCCTCGACTCCATGGAGCGGGACCCGGCCTTCGCGGAGCTCGTGACGCGCTGGGAGCGGCTGCCGGCCAAGGCCGCGCGCTACGCCCCGTTTCCCACCTGGCTCGACGGCCGCATCGTCCACGCGCTGCGGCGGAGCGGCATCGAGCAGCTCTACACGCATCAGGCCGCGGCGCTCGAGACGACCCACGCCGGAAAGAACGTCGTCGTCGTGACTCCGACGGCCTCCGGCAAGACCCTCTGCTACGACCTCCCGGTCCTCGACGCCATCGCGAAGGACGGCTCGGCGCGCGCCCTGTACCTGTTCCCCACCAAGGCGCTGGCGCAGGATCAGCTCGCCGGGCTGCAGCGCCTCTCGGCGGACATCGACATCGAGCTCAAGACCTTCACGTACGACGGTGACACCCCGCCCGCGGCGCGCGCTGCGATCCGCTCGGCCGGCCACGTCGTCATCACCAACCCGGACATGCTCCATACCGGGATCCTGCCGCATCACACGAAGTGGGTGAAGCTCTTCGAGAACCTGCGCTTCATCGTCCTCGACGAGCTGCACACCTACCGCGGCGTCTTCGGCAGCAATGTGGCGAACGTGCTCCGCCGTCTTCGCCGGATCTGCCGGTTCTACGGCTCGGACCCCATCTTCATCTGCACTTCGGCCACGATCGCGAATCCGGAGGAGCTCGCACGCCGGCACCTGGAGGCCGACGTCGTGCTCGTCGATGAGTCCGGTGCGCCGCGCGGCGAGAAGGTGCTCGCTTTCATCCAGCCGCCGGTCGTGAACGCCCAGCTGGGCATCCGGAAGAGCGCGCTCCTCGTTGGGCGCGACATCGCTGCGACGCTGCTCGCGTCCGGGGTGCAGACGATCGCCTTCACCAAGAGTCGGGTGCAGACCGAGCTGCTGCTCACCTACCTCCGCGCGCGGTTCCCTTCGCCGCAGTGGCCGCCCGACCTGGTGCGCGGCTACCGCAGCGGCTACCTGCCATCGGAGCGGCGCGCGATCGAACGGGGCCTGCGCGACGGGACGGTGCGGGGTGTGGTGTCGACCAACGCCCTCGAGCTCGGCATCGACCTCGGCGCGCTTCAGGCCGCGGTGCTCGTCGGCTATCCCGGGAGCGTCGCGTCGACCTGGCAGCAGATGGGCCGCGCGGGCAGGCGCGAGGAGCTCTCGGCGGCGTTCCTGGTCGCGACCTCATCGCCCACCGATCAATACGTCGCCCAGCACCCGGACTTCGTGCTCGGCCGGGCGCCCGAGGCCGGGCTCATCAACCCCGACAACCTCCATGTCCTCGTCGGTCACCTCAAGTGCGGCGCGTTCGAGCTCCCGTTCGAGGTCGGTGGCGAGAAGGCGGAACGCTTCGGCACCGAGGACACTTCGGGCGTGCTCGCGTACCTCGGCGAGCAGGGCATCCTGCACGAAGCGGAAGGCCGGTATCACTGGTCGGACCAGGCCTTCCCCGCGCAGGGCATGTCGTTGCGCACCGCGAGCAATGACAACGTCGTCATCATCGAGACGAGCGGCGGCCGCGAGCGGGTCATCGGGGAGGTGGACCGCTTCGCGGCGCCGGTGCTCGTCCACGAGCAGGCGATCTACCTCCACGAGTCACGTCAGCTCCAGGTGGAGCGCCTCGACTGGGCGAACGCGAAGGCCTACGTGCGCGAAGTGAAGGTCGACTACTACACCGACGCCGACCTCGCGGTGCGGATCCGCGTGCTCCGTCAAGAAGCCACGTCCGCGCCGGGCGAAGCCCGGCCGGCCGA
>Ga0136621_1001249_pt1 | contig 10346 bp, 9 predicted proteins | sample AntDryUQ445A2306_FD_104673 | JGI IMG/M metagenome (GOLD analysis project Ga0136621, IMG submission 104673) | Polar desert sand microbial communities from Dry Valleys, Antarctica - metaG UQ445A (23.06) | ecosystem: Environmental > Terrestrial > Soil > Desert | place: Antarctica: Dry Valley...
CCACGAAAACCTCTCCGGGCAAAACGTCGAAGGACACGTCCTTGACCGCGATGACGTTGTCGGTCCGCTGCTTCAGCTCCGCGCGGGACAGGTCGGCCTCCGGCGTACCGATGATCTTGTCGGCCCCTGCACCGAAGATCTTCCAGAGGCCGCGCACGGACAGTGCGGCGTCGGGATCCGGCGCAGCGGTCTGTTTCTCGGACGTGAGCGACTCGGTCATGACGGGTCTCCGATCTGGTTGGTGTCGGCGACCAGTTTCGGCAGCGGCGTCGGCAGGGTTGGCGGCATTGACGGTACGGGCGGTTGCAGGGGGTCGCCGTCGCGGAACCGGTAGAAAGGCGCCACGGACGGCGGCAGCGGGGTGTTGCCGAGGATCAGGTCGGCCGACTTCTCGGCCAGCATCATCACGGGTGCGTAGATGTTGCCGTTGGTGACGTAGGGCATCGCCGACGCGTCCACGACGCGCAGGCCGTTGACTCCGTGCACCCGCATCGTCTCCGGGTCGAGCACGGACATGTCGTCGACACCCATCCGTGCGGTGCAGGAGGGGTGCAGCGCCGTCTCGGCGTCCTGGGCGACCCAGTCCAGGATCTCCTGGTCGCTCTCCACCGAGGGCCCGGGCGACAGCTCCCCGGCGTTGAAGGCGGCGAAGGCGGGCTGGTTCAGGATGCGTCGGGCAGCGCGGACCATCTCGATCCACTCGCGGCGGTCGTTCTCGGTGGAAAGGTAGTTGAACCGTAGTGCCGGGTGGTCGTAGGGGTTGCGTGACTTCAGCGTCACGCTGCCGCGGACGTCGGAGTACATCGGGCCGATGTGCACCTGGTAGCCGTGTTCGGCGGCCGGACGTGAGCCGTCGTACCGGATCGCGATCGGCAGGAAGTGGAACATCAGGTTCGGGTAGTCGACCTCGTCGTTGCTTCGGATGAACCCGCCGGCCTCGAAGTGGTTGGAGGCGCCGACTCCCCTGCGCATGAAGAGCCATTCCGCGCCGATCCGCGGTTTGTGCCGGTGCTTGAGCCACGGCCCGATCGACACCGGCTGCAAGCTGGCGTACTGGATGTAGACCTCGAGGTGGTCCTGAAGGTTGCTGCCTACCCCCGGCAGGTCCGTCACGACGTCGATACCGAGCTGTTCGAGGTCCGCGCGGGGCCCGATCCCCGAGAGGAGCAGCAGCTGCGGTGTGTTGATGGCGCCTCCGCAGAGGATGACCTCCCCGGCCCGCACCCGCCGAGCGCCTCGGCCGGCTCGTCGGTAGTTGACTCCGCTCACCCGCGTGCCGTCGAGCACCAGACCGGTGACCATGGCCAAAGTCTCGACCCGCAGGTTCGGCCGGTTGCGCACAGGGTGCAGGTAGGCACGTGCCGCGCTGAGACGCCGGCCCCGGTGGACGTTGCGGTCGAAGGCCGCGAAGCCCTCCTGACGGTAGCCGTTGACGTCATCGGTGAGCGGGTAGCCGGCCTGCTGGGCGGCCTCGAAGAAGGCACCGAACAGGGGGCTGGTCGCAGGCCCGCGCTCGAGGGTCAGCGGGCCGCTGCCGCCGCGCCACTGGTCGGCGCCCGCGAGACAGGTCTCCATGCGCTTGAAGTAGGGCAGACAGTGCGCGTAGTCCCAGGTCCCCATGCCCTGGTCGGCGGCCCAGCGTTCGTAGTCCAAAGGGTTGCCGCGCTGGAAGATCATCCCGTTGATGCTGCTCGACCCACCGAGCAGCTTGCCGCGGCCGTGGAACACCCGCCGCCCACCCATGGCCGGCTCGGGGTCGGAGTGGTAGCGCCAGTCGTAGAGCCGGCTGCCGATCGGGAACGGGAGTGCTGCGGGCATGTGGATGAACGGGTCGATCCGCAGGTCGGACCGGCCGGCCTCGAGCACGAGCACGCTGGTCGAGGGGTCGGCGCTCAGCCGGTTGGCAAGCACGCAACCGGCCGAGCCGCCGCCGACGATGACGTAGTCGTACGTAGGCTCGCTGCTCATCGGGGGCTCACCCGCTGCCCCCGAACCATCGCTGCGGCTGCGGGGCGATGTGCTGCCACACGTGCTTGGTCTCGCGGTACTCGTCGAGCCCGGCCAGCCCGAGCTCGCGCCCGGTGCCGGACTGCTTGTAACCGCCCCACTCGGCCTGCGGGACGTACGGGTGGTAGTCGTTGATCCACACGGTGCCCATCCGCAGCTGCGCGGCGACGCGCTGTGCCCGGCCGGCGTCGCCGGTCCAGACCCCGCCTGCCAGGCCGTAATGACTGTCGTTGGCGATGGCGACGGCGTCGTCCTCGCTGGTGCAGGTCTCGACGGTGAGCACCGGTCCGAACGACTCCTCCCGGACCACGCCCATGGCAGCGGTGCAGCCGTCGAGGATCGTGGGCAGGTAGTAGTAGCCGTCGCCCAGCGCCGGGTCGTCGGGTGCCGCCCCGCCACAGCGCAGCACCGCGCCCTCGGCCAGGCCGTCGGCGACGTAGGCCGCCACCTTGTCCCGGTGCGCGGCGGAGATCAGCGGGCCGGTCTCGGCGTTGGCGTCGAAAGGGCCACCCAGCCGGATCGAGCCGGCGCGGCGCACGAGCTCGGTGACGAACTCGTCGTGGATCGACTCCTCCACGATGAGGCGGGCACCGGCGGAGCAGACCTGACCGGAGTGCAGGAACACCGCCGTGAGCGCCATGTCGAGTGCCGTCTCCCGGTCGGCGTCGGCGAAGACGATGTTGGGATTCTTGCCGCCGAGCTCGAGGGCGACCTTCTTGACGGTGGCGGCCGCGGCCGCCATCACCCGACGGCCCGTGACGAGGCCACCCGTGAACGAGACCAGGTCCACGCCCGGGTGCGCCGACAGCACCGCACCGGTGTCCGGCCCGGCGCCGAGCACCAGGTTGGCGGCCCCGGCCGGGAGCCCGGCCTCGTCCAACAGCCGCATCAGCCAGATCGCCGTCGACGGGGTCAGCTCGCTGGGCTTGAGCACGAAGGTGTTGCCGGCGGCCAGGCAGGGGGCGACCTTCCAGGAGGTCTGCAACAACGGGTAGTTCCACGGGGTGATCAGGCCGCAGACGCCGATCGGCTCGCGGACGACCCGGCTGACCACGTCCGGCCGACCGGTGTCGACGACCCGGCCCGCCTCCGCACCAGCCATGGCCAGCCCTGCGTAGTGGCGGAAGACCGCCACCACATCGTCGACGTCGTACTCACTTTCGACCAGACGTTTGCCGGTGTCGAGAGACTCCGCTCGTGCCACCTCGGCCCTGTGCTCGACCAGCAGGTCGGCGACCCGCCCGAGCAGTGCCCCGCGCTCGGCAGCGGGCGTGTGCGGCCAGGGCCCATGGTCGAAGGCCCCGCGGGCAGCCAGCACCGCAGCCTCGGTGTCGGCGCGCCCGCCTTCGGCGACGACAGCGACCAGCTGCCCGTCGGCCGGGCACCGGATCTCGCGCGTCGCCGACGACTGCGCGCCCACCCACTGGCCCCCGACGAACAGGTCAGCCATCTGCCTCCGCTCGCGATGCCAGCTCGTTGCGCAGTTCGCAACTACAAGTATGGGACGCAACAGCATGCTGCCGGTCGATCGTGGGCGTCAAGCGTCCTGCTCGGCCCGCGAACGCCAACCGAGGCGACGGGACAGCTCCGCGGCTGCCGCCACGGTCGCGGTGGTGGCCGCGGCCAGCCGGTCGCCCTCGAGCCTGAAGCTGGGGCCGGACACACTCAGCGAGGCCACCACGTCACCGTGCGCGTTGCGGACGGGAGCCGCGACCGCCGTGAGCCCCACCTCGAGCTCGTCGACGGCGACGGCGTACCCGCTGGCGCGGACGGCTGCCAGCTGGTTCACCAGCTCGACGGAGCTCGCGACGGTGCGCTCGGTGAACGTCCGCGGCTTGCGGCCGACCACCCGGGCGGCCTCGGTGTCGGACATGGCCGACAACAGCACCTTGCCGTTGGACGTGGCGTGCAGCGGGATGCGCTGGCCGACCCAGTTGTGCGGCTGCAGTGCTGAGGAGCCGGCGATCTGGTCCACGTACAGCGCGGCGTCGTCGGACAACACCGTGACGTTGACGGTCTCGCCGGTCTCGAGCGCCAGCGCCCGGCACAGCGCCCTCGACTCCTGCACGAGGTCGAGCCGGGCGGTGGTGGCGGCGGCCAGGCGGAGCAGGCCGACACCGAGGCGATACTTGCCCCGGTCCGTATGCTGCTCGACCAGCCCACGCTGCTCGAGTGCGGATACCAACCGGAAGGCGGTTGACTTGTGCACGCCGAGCTCGACGGCGATCTCGGTGACGCCAGCCTCGCCCGCGTGCGCAAGGATCTCCAGCACGCTGACGGCGCGGTCGACCGACTGCACCGTGCCGTTGTTGCTCATGGAGGAACACTAGTGCCCACACCGCAGCACCTCCCACGTGAGTACGTGTTGACGATCGCATGTCCCGACCGGCCGGGCATCGTGCACTCCGTGGCGTCGTTCCTGGTCCAGCTGGGCGGCAACATCCTGGAGAGCCAGCAGTTCGGTGACCGGCTGGAGAACCGCTTCTTCATGCGGGTGCACTTCGAGCTGTCCGCACCCCGACCGGTCGAGTCGGTGCGCGCGGAGTTCGGCGGCGTGGCCTCGGCACTGTCGGCGACCTGGCAGCTGTTTGCGGTGGACGCGCCGTTCCGGACGCTGCTGCTGGTCTCGCGTTTCGGGCACTGCCTCAACGACCTGCTGTTTCGCTACAGCACCGGCGCACTGAACATCGAGGTGCCGGCCATCGTGTCCAACCACCGCGACTTCGAGCCGCTCGCCCGGTCGTACGGCATCGACTTCCACCACGTGCCGGTCACCGCCGACACCAAGCCGGCTGCCGAGGCCCGGCTGCTCGAGCTCGTCGACGAGCTCGGCGTCCACCTGGTGGTGCTCGCCCGCTACATGCAGGTGCTCTCCGACGACTGCTGCCGTGCGCTGGCCGGGCGGGCCATCAACATCCACCACTCCTTCCTGCCCGGCTTCAAGGGCGCGCGGCCGTACCACCAGGCGCATGCCCGGGGCGTCAAGCAGATCGGCGCGACCGCGCACTACGTCACCGCCGACCTCGACGAGGGGCCGATCATCGAGCAGGACGTCACCCGGGTCAGCCACGACCTGACCCCCGACCAGCTCGTCCAGGCCGGCCGCGACGTGGAGTGCCAGGTCCTGGCGCGTGCGGTGCGGTGGCACTGCCAGAGCCGCGTCCTGCTCAACGGCTCCCGGACGGTGGTCTTCCGCTGACCTCGCACCGACCCGGTCCAGTGCCGGTGCTCTCGGCCGAACGACCAGACCGAGTTCGCGCAGTGGTCTGTCGCATTCGCGCCGGAAGGCACACACTGGCGCTGGCGCACATTTTCTGCGAGGAGCACCTCATGCCTGCATCCCCGGCCGGACTGCCCGAGCTCATGCCGTTGCTGTCGCGGGGCAAGCACCGCAACCCTCGCAAGGGTGCCTGCTTCATGGAGCTGGCGTCCTACCTGGCCGGCGAGCGGTGGAGCGACCATCCCAGCTGCACCCACCCGCTGTTGGCCGAGCTGGCCAGGCTGGTCAACGACCTGACCAGCAATGCGGGTCGTCCGCGCCTGGCCCCGCTCATCCCGGCAGTCATCGGCGTGCGGAGCGACGACCTCCGGATGGATGCGCAGATCGCCCTGCGCTGTGCCCAGGCCGCGCTGCCGGTCGCGGCCGAGGAGCGTCAGCGTGCCCTGGCGGTCTCGGTGCTCACCGGCGAGCGAGTGCTGGCCGAGCTCGACGGCCGCGCCCAGGACGACCTGTCGGCGCGCAGTCAAGCGGCGCTGGCGGCGGTGCCCCTCGCCGCCGAGCGGTCGCGCCGGCTCGTCGGTGACGTCGGCGTGTCGATTCGCGGCTACCGCCGCCATGCCGCGCCAGCGACCGTCCGCTGCGCCGTACGCGGGATCGCCGAGGCATGCATCGACGACCCCGACGCGCTGATGCACGCAGTGCTCAGCGGTGTCGTCGCCGACTGCCGTCGGTGGCAAGCCGCCGGTCCACAGCCGAGGATCGACGCCGACCGCTGGACCACCGCCTGCCAGCTCACCGGCGGCAACTGAGGCCGTCAGTCCCCGAGCTCACGCCGCCGGCGTACGACGAAGGCGTCGAGCTCGGCGCGCACCGCCTCGTCCAGCGGCGGCTGCTGGTAGGACTCCAGCCGCTGTTGCCAGATGCGCTCCGCCCTCGCGGCGGTGTCCAGCGCACCACCGCGGACCCACCGCTCGTAGTTCTCCGAGCTGGACAGCATCGGGCGGTAGAAACAGGTGCGGAAGCGCTCCATCGTGTGCATGGCACCGAGAAAGTGCCCCCCGTGCCCGACCTCCACGTGGGCGTCGAAGGCGAGCGTCGCCTCGTTGATCTCCAGCGGAGTGAACTCGGCCTGCAGCATCTGGACGAGCTCGACGTCGAGCACGAACTTCTCGTACCCGGCGACCAGCCCGCCCTCGAGCCAGCCGGCCGAGTGCATCACCCAGTTGGCGCCGGCCAGGAACGCCGGCAGCATCGACATCAGCGCCTCATAACCGGCCTGCGCGTCAGGCACCTGGCTGGAGGTCAGGCAGCCCCCGGAGCGGAACGGCAGGCCGAAGTGCCGGGCGATCTGGCCGGTGCACAGCAGCCCGATGCCGGACTCCGGGGTGCCGAACGTCGGAGACCCCGACTGCATGTCGATGGTGGACAGGAACGAGCCGAAGACCACCGGTGCACCCGGGCGGATCAGCTGCGCCAGCGCGATGCCGCTCAACGCCTCGGCGATCTGCTGCACCAGCGCCGCGGGGATCGTCACCGGCGACATCGCGCCCATCAGCAGGAACGGGGTCAGCACGACCGGCTGGGCGGCGCCTGCGTACTCGAACAGGGCGTCGAGCATCCGGTCGTCCCAGCGCAGTGGTGAGTTGCAGTTGATCAGCGAGATGCACACCGGTGACTGCTCGATCGCCGCTCTGCCGCCGAAGCAGATGTCCGACATCGCCAGCACGTCACGGGCGTTGGGCCCGCTCACCACGTTGCCCATGAAGATCTTGTCCGTCAGCGTCATCAGCGCATACGTCATGTCCAGATGCCGCGAGTCGAGCGGGGCGTCGTTGGGCTCGCAGACGACACCGCCGGCCGAGTCCAGCGCGTCGAAGGACTGGGCGAGTCGGCTGAAGTTGCGGTAGTCGTCCATCGTCGCGTCGCGGCGCACCTCGCCCTCCCGCACGAACGGGGGCCCGTACACCGCGCCGAAGGCCATCGCGTCCCCGCCGATGTGGACAGTGTGTTCCGGATTCCGGGCGGTGATGTCGAACTCGTGCGGCGCCTTGGCCACCTGCGCCAGCAGGAACTCGGGATCCAGGAAGACGGTGTTGTCGACGACCCGCTGCCCCGCCGCACGGAACAGCTCCAGCGCCCGCTCGGACATGAACTCCACGCCGATCTCGGTGACGATCCGGCGCCACCCCGCGTCGAGTGCCGCCATGGCGTCGCCCGACAGCACCTCGTAGCGCGGCATCTGATTACGGAACATATGTGCCTCCCTTGACCTTCGGCCAACCGCATCCTAGCCTCATCATGTGGGACATCAGTTCCATCCCATGGAACATTCGCTGCGAGGCCCAGATCGGAGTCCTGGTGAGCACGACCGGCACCCAGTCGATCGACCGCGCAGCAGCACTGCTGACGCTAGTGGTGCGCGCTGACGAGCCGATCAGCTTCACCGACCTGGTCGAGGACAGTGGACTGGCGCGGTCGACGACGTCCCGGTTGCTCGCCGCGATGGAGCGGCATCAGCTTCTCGAGCGGGACCAGCACGGCTACTTCGTCGCAGGGCCGATGTTCGCGCTGTACGCCGCGCGTCACGACCCGTGGGCGGAGGTGGCCCGGCTGGCCAGACCCACCCTGGAGCGCATCGGCGACAAGGTCGGCGAGACGGTGACCCTCGCCATCCCGCGCGGAGACCAGGTCGTGCAGATCGCCCAGGTGGACTCGTCCTTCCTGCTCGGCACGCGCGACTGGGTGGGCGTCGAGGTGCCGGCCCACTGCTCGGCCACGGGCAAGGTGCTGTTGGCCTTCGGTGGCCTCGGCACACCCCGTACCGAGGGACCCACCAAGCGGCTCCCCCAACCGACCGACCACTCCGTCGCCCTGCTCAGCGACCTCGACAACCAGCTCGCAGCGGTACGCCGCAAGGGCTACGCCGTCACCCGCGAGGAGCTCGAGGTCGGGCTCGACGCGGTGGCGGCGCCGGTCCTGGGCCGCGACGGTTCGGTGGTCGCGGCGGTCGGCGTCTCCGGTCCGACCGCCCGAATGTCTGAGCAGCTGGACCATGTCGGCCAGCTGCTTGTCGGCGAGGCAGACCAGATCTCCGGCCTGCTCCGCCGTCGTACCCCGAAGGAAGGCGTCGCATGACACCCGAAGAGATCCTGCAGGGCCTCTACGACCTGACCCTGGTGGGCAACGCGCCCGAGGTCCTCGCCCTGACGCATGCGGGCCTCGAGCTCGGCATGGGGCCCGAGACGATGCTGTTCGACGCGCTGATCCCGTCGTTGGAGGAGGTGGGTGCCCGCTTCGAGCGCGGCGACTTCTTCGTGCCCGAGATGCTCATCGCCGGGCGCGCGATGAGCGGTGCGATGGAGGTGCTGCGCCCGCTGCTCGCCGAGACCGGCGCGCAGACGGTCGGCACCTTCGTCATGGGCACCGTCAAGGGCGATGTCCACGACATCGGCAAGAACCTCGTCAACATCATGCTCGAGGGTGCGGGCTTCACCGTGATCGACCTGGGCGTGCAGGTGGCGCCGGAGAAGTTCGTCGAGGCCATCAACGAGCACCGGCCGGACATCGTCGGCTTCTCGGCATTTCTCACCACCACCATGCCGATGTTCAAGGCCAACATGAACGCTTTGCAGAAGGCCGGCATCCGCGACAACGTCATCGTCATGGTCGGGGGCGCTCCGGTCACTCAGGAGTACGCCACCGCGGTCGGTGCCGACGGCTACGCCGCGGACGCCTCGTCGTGCGTCAAGAAGGCCAAGGCGCTGATCGCCGAGCGCCGCGCCACCGTGCCCGCCTGACCCCCGCCCCCACTATCGAGGATCTCCATGCCGCTGCGTCACACCGTCCTTCGCTCCGCCAGCAAGGAGGTCGTGCTCGGCCACGACCGTCCTTTCACCGTCATCGGTGAGCGGATCAACCCCACCGGGCGCAAGAAGTTCCAGGACCAGCTCCGCGCGGGCGACCTGTCCGCGATCGAGACCGACGTGCACGCCCAAGTGTCCGGTGGCGCGGATGTGCTCGACATCAACATGGGTGTGCCGCTGACCGACGAGCCCGAGCTGTTGCGCCAGGCGATCCTCCTGGTGCAGTCGATGAGCGACCTGCCGGTATGCATCGACTCGTCGGTGGTCGAGGCCCTCGACATCGGGCTGCGGACTTACCAGGGGCGCGCGCTGGTCAACTCCGTCACCGCCGAGGACGAGCGTCTGGCCGCCATCCTGCCGCTCGTCAAGCGCTATGACGCCGCCATCATCGCCCTGCCCAACGACGAGCACGAGATTCCGATGGAGGCCGACAAGCGCCTCGAGCTGACCCGCAAGATCGTCCGGGTGGCGACCGAGGAGTACGGCATCGCCATCGAAGACATCGTCATCGACCCGCTGGCGATGCCGATCGGCGCGGACACCTCGGTGGTCACCACCACGCTGGACACGATCAGCCGGGTACGCACGGAGTTCGGGCTGAACATGACCCTCGGGGCGTCCAACGTGTCCTTCGGCATGCCCGGTCGGCACACGATCGGGGCCGCCTTCCTCCCGATGGCCATGGTGGCCGGTCTGACCAGCGCGATCATGGATGCTCGGAGCCCGCAGATCGTAGCGGCCGTCAAGGCTGCCGACCTGCTGCTCGGGCACGACGAGTGGGGCGGTGCGTGGATCGCCGCGCACCGTGCCAGGCAGGCCGCGGAACGCGCGGCGGCGCCCGTCGCGTGAGCCGACCCGGGCGCGACCCCGACGCCGGCCCAGCGACCGGCCCAGCGACCGGCCCTGCGGCGGAGGGCCGGCACGAGCCGGTGCACCTGCCCGACCAGTCCGACTTCGACCTCGACTCGCTGGCTCGCGAGGGGCTGCGCGAGCCGCGCGAGCAGCTGGGCAGGGCCGGGCCGGGCAGCCACGACGGCACCGGCCGGGTGCGGCTGCACTTCACCCCCGCCGAGCGGTCGTACGCCGTCCCGCCCGGCGTGACGGTGTTCGACGCCGCGAGCTGGAACGGCATCGCCATCGACTCGACCTGCGGCGGGCACGGCACCTGCAAGAAGTGCAAGGTCCAGGTGACCGCGGGCGCCGTGCCCGTCACCCGGCTGGACACGCGCGCGTTCAGCGCCGACCAGCTGCAGGCC
>Ga0136621_1001250_pt1 | contig 10344 bp, 13 predicted proteins | sample AntDryUQ445A2306_FD_104673 | JGI IMG/M metagenome (GOLD analysis project Ga0136621, IMG submission 104673) | Polar desert sand microbial communities from Dry Valleys, Antarctica - metaG UQ445A (23.06) | ecosystem: Environmental > Terrestrial > Soil > Desert | place: Antarctica: Dry Valley...
AACCTGACCCGCCGGCTCGAGACCCCGTTCAGCGGCGATCCGTGGCCGCTCTTCTCCCGGCTCCGGAGCGGCGATCCGGCGCTCTTCGCGGCGTTTCTCGATCTCGGCGGCGGGCGGGCGCTACTGTCCGCGTCGCCCGAGCCGTTCCTCACGGCCCATCCGTCCGGCAGCGTGAGCACCGACCCGATCAAGGGCACCCGCCCGCGCGGACGGACGCGCAAGGAGGACCGGGCGCTCGCCTGCGAGCTGCTGGGCAGCGCCAAGGACCGGGCCGAGAACATCATGATCGTCGACGTCCTGCGCAACGACCTCGGGCGTGTGTGTGTGCCCGGGTCCGTCCGGGTGCCAAGGCTGCTGCGGCTCGAGCGGACCGACGCCGTGCAGCACCTCGTCACGACGGTGACGGGCCAGCTCGCTGCCGACCGCGACCCCTTCGACCTGCTGGCCGCCTCGTTTCCGGGCGGCTCGATCACCGGCGCGCCGAAGATCCGGGCGATGGAGCTCCTCGAAAGGCTCGAGCCGGTCCGCCGCGGGCCGTACACGGGCGCCCTGGGCTGGATCGGTCCCGATGGCGCGATGGCGACCTCGATCCTGATCCGCACGTTCGTGGCCGACGGCCACCGATTGACGCTCCATGTCGGCGGGGGGATCACGTGGGGCAGCGACCCGGCGGCCGAGTGGGACGAGACGGTCGCGAAGGCACGCGGGCCGCTCGGCGCCATCGGCGGGCGCGAGGTGGCGGGATAATCGGGCCATGCCGCCCCGTCACGTCTGGGTCGACGGACACCTTCTGCCGGCCGACGCCCTCCACCTGTCCGCCTTCGATCGAGGCTTCCAGCTGGGCGACGGTGTGTTCGAGACGCTGCGGGCGCGCAGCGGTCGAGTCACCGAGCTGGACCAGCATCTCGCTCGCCTGCGCCGCTCGGCCGATGGGCTGAGCATCCAGCTCGGGTCCGACGCTGAGCAGCGGCTCGAAACGGGGATCCGGGAGCTCATCGCCGCCGAGGGCCACGAGGACGTCGCGATCCGCATCACAGTGAGTCGCGGCCCGTTCATGGGTCGCGGCCTGTTGCCCCCCGACGAGGACGCCCGCCCGTCGATGGTGATCCAGGCATGGCCGGCGGTGCCTCCGCCCGCCGGCCACCTCGAGCATGGCCTGCATCTCGTCCCGAGCGCCGTCCGGCGCGACCCCGGCAGCCCGCTCGCCGCGCTCAAGACCACGAGCCGCGCAGAGTACGTCTTCGCGCGCCTGGAGGCTCGGAGCGCCGGAGCCGACGACGCGCTCTTCCTGACGATCGATGGCCACCTGTCCGAGGGGACGACCGCCAACATCTTCCTGGTACGCGTCGACGGTGAGCTCGCGACACCCTCGCTCGACTGCGCGATCCTGCCCGGCACGACACGCGACTGGCTCCTCGCCTGGGCAGGCCGGGTAGGCCTGCAGCCGGTCGAGGCGCGCCTGACCCCGGCGGACCTCGGCGCCGCCGCCGAGGCGTTCCTGTCGAGCAGCATCGCGGGGATCCTGCCGGTCACGCGCTGGGACGGCGCTCCGATCGGCGACGGCAGCCCAGGCCCATGGACCCGTCGCGCCCGGGACGACCGTGAGGCCTTCATCCGGGAAGGGCAGGCGTGAAGCGCGACGAGCTGGCCTCGAGAACACGCCAGCTGCTGGCGGAGGGGGATCGGCTGCAGACCAACCCCTCGCTCCAGGCGCTCCAGCTGTGGCTCAAGCTGTCGGACGACCTCTTGGCGACGGCCTGGGGCTCGATGGACCGGTACCACCTCGCGTGGCTGCTCGTCGGCAAGCCCAGGGACATCGTGCGCGGCCGGGCCATGACGCCGGAGGAGGAGGCTGCCTACGTGCGGGACGTCGCGGAGCAGAAGACGGCCGCGCTGCGGATGAGCCTCGATGCCGTCGAGCGCCACGGGATGCCGTTCGTCGGCGAGAGCGGCGGGGTCGCCCCGGGTCGCGCGGCCGGCCGGCTGCCTGACGAGGGCGGCCTCTCGGAGCGTGTCGCCGAGGTCCGCCGCCGGGCAGACGAGCACGGAGACCACGATGGCCCCCGTGCTCCGCGTCCGAGAAGGATGGAGGGCTGACCCGGGGATCAGCCTCCGGCGTTCAGCGGGTCGGCGCGTACTCCGGCCGGGCGGCCTCGTCCGAGGGCGCGCTGCCCTGCGGTCGGGACCGCGCCAAGGCGATCATCAGGAACGCTGCGACCGCGCCGGCGAGCGCGGCGATGGTCGCCACGCCGATGACCGGGATCGAGCCCGACACCCCGGCCTCGAGCCCAACGAGTCGCGCCTGGAGTGCATCGCGCTCGGCGAGGACCTTGTCCAGGCGGGTGTCGAGCGTGCGGGTCTCGCTCTGCCGCGCGCTTGCCTGTGTCCCGAGATCCTCCAGCCGGGGGAGGTACTCGCCGCGCAGCTCGGCGCGGACGTCCGTCTTGGCCTGCTCCAGCAGCTGGAGCACCATCGCCGCCTCGAGGGCCGGGAGGGTTCCGTCGACCGTCCGAACGGCTAGCGGAACCGGAGCCGACGCGTTCTCGAGATCCGTGATCTCCACTGCCCACGTCCAGAGCCCCGCCTCGGACAGCGTCAGGGACGCCGCGAAGTGGCCGTCGGAGCCGGTCGAGGTGGCCGCGGCGCGCACGGTTGCGCCGGTCAGCGAGTTGGAGGCGACGACCGCCGCGTGCGCCCACGGCGCGGGCGTCTGGCCGTGCTGGAGGACGGTGAACCCGATCTCGATGAGCTCGCCGGCCACCGGCTCGGCGTCGGCCTTGTCGGGCGTGTCGGGCGTGATCGTTGCCCAGCCGCCGGCGGCGACCGGAGCTGCGACGAGGAGCAGCAGGGCGAGTGCGGCGAGCGCGCCGCCGGCAGTTCGGGTCATCGTCCGGTCTCCAGGGGGGCTCCAACGCCCTCTCTACACCGGACCGCGGCGGTGGGTTCCCGAGCGCCGCCGCGTTCACGAATGACGCGCTGCTACGAGGCTGCCTTCATGGATCGCGTGAGCGGCGTGCCATTGATCGGATAGAGGTAACACGTGATCTTGCGCTCGCCCTTGTTCCAGTCCTCGTCGAGCGGGTAGAACACGCCAAGGTCGAGGTTCTGCAGCTCGGCGCTGCTCTCGATCGCCCCGATCCCCCCGAGGTAGGCAATCCAGGCGCCGCCGCACGTGTTGGTGACGAACGCCTCGAGGTCGGAGTCGCTGAGCGGCGGCGTGTCGTCGGCAGCCGGGTGGTCGCCGACGAAGACGACCTCGGCCCCGTGCGCCTCATTGCACGGATGGTGCTGGACCTCCTCCACGGTCTCCGTCGTTGGCACGTCGAAACAGTCCCCGACCGCAAGGCTGCCGGCGCCTCCGGTCAGCCGATCGCGGAGCAGAAATGCGCCAAGCGCAATCACGCCGATGATCGCGAGGCGGATGACGATGCCTCTCAAGCCGGCCTCCCAGGGCATGACGGGGCGGCACGCGTGGGGCGCCGTGCACGCAGTTGGAGCGCCCGGCGCATCGTACCGGTCGGCAGACCCGCCGCGCGGTCAGATCTCGCGGGTCAGCACCGCCTGGTCGTCGTGGTCGTGGTCCCAATCGGTCCAGGCAGGCACGCCGTAGAGCGGGCGGGTTCCCCGACCGCCGTCAGTCTCGAAGCCCATCGCCCGCAGGAACGCCAGCCCGATCGGATCGCCCGGCCAGGCGATCGTCGTGACGCGCCGGACGCCCCGGGCGACGACCCGACCGACGAACGCGTCGACCAGCGCTCGCCCCACGCCGTGGCGGCGCCGGCCCGGCGCCACCCCGACGAGGTGGAGGTAGGCCTCGTCCGCTCGATCCGCGCTCACGAAGCCGACGATGAACCCCACCCGCCCTCCGCCGGGCACCTCCGCCACCAGCGACGTTCCGCTGAAGTGGTCGAGCCAGAGCCTGGGCAGGCGCTGCCGCGTTGGCCGGCCGCCCCACCAGTCGTCGACGACGCGGACGAGCGGCAGGTGGTCCTTGCCGGTCGCGCTCCGGATCGTGACCTGCGAGGTGGCCGGCAGGGTCACCTGGACGCCCACCATGCGCTGACGCCGGCCACGGCGAGCTGAACGAGGACGAGTGGTCCCCACGTCTGCCCGACGTACTCGAGCGGTCCGAGCACGCCCCCCTCGGACAGCGCGTACAGCCAGAGCCCCACCTGTCCGACCACGACCGACTCGAGGGCCAGACCCAGCGCGATCGCACGCCGAGCACCCACGGGCAGGCTCGCCGCCGTCCCGACGGAGCGGCCGATGATCCAGCCGACGCCACCCGCCACCACCAGCAGCCCGGTGCTCAGCGACAGCACGCCGCCGAGCACCACGGTCAGCGCCGAGCCGGCCAGCCCCGTGATCGCGGCTACCGCCAGCCCGGAGAAGGGCGGCGTAACGGCCGTCTCCGGCGCACCGTCGATCTCGTCCGGCCCGCGGTAGCGCTCGCCGGGCGGCCGGGTCAGCGGCGCCCGGGCGGGCGGGGCAGCACGGCGATCGCCCGGAGCGGGCGAAGGGACTGGCGACTCGGGCGATTCGGAACGGTCCACGACCGGCATCGTAGTCCGTCGGGAACCGGGTCCCCGGCAGCAGCTCGCTCCCGGGCCGGCCACGTTGGACGCGCTAGACTCTCGGCCGTGACCCACCCCACGCTCGGCCTGCCGCCGCCCGACCTGATGGCCGGCCATCCGGCGGCCGCCGACCGCCTGCGGCGCGAGCGCACCAGGCTGGGCGCGCGGGCGCTCGAGGTCGCCATCGAGCGGGACCCATCGATACCCGAGCGGCACGGAGAGCTTGGCCTCCGGAAGCTCCTCCGGGACACCGAGCCGCTGATCGATCGGCTCGCGATCGCGCTGGCCGCCAACGACGTCATGGCCGTTGCCGCGTGGGCCGACTGGGTGTCCGTCCTCTACCGACGCCGGCGGGTGCCCATGGACGATCTGGCCCACCTGTGCGAGGGCCTGCGGCGGGCAGTGGCATCGGTGCTGGCGCCACAGGAACAGGTCGTCGCGGACGCCGCCCTCGAGGAGGCGGTCGCGGTCTTCCGCTGGAACCGGAGGCTGGCGGGCGACGCGCGCAAGCGCAACAAGCTGCTCGCGTTCATCTACAAGGGCGCCTGATGACGATCAAGTGGGTCAAGGTGGATCCGCTGGTCATGAACGGCGAGCCGTTCTGCTACGGCACCCGGCTCACGGTCCGACAGCTCCTCGAGCTTCGGCGGAACGGCTACGGCCTGGCCGAGCTGCTCAAGGATCACCCCGAGCTGCGGACCGTCGGCGTCGCGGCCGCGTTCGCGTTCGCCGCCGAGAACCGCGAGCGGTACGCGGAGTTCCTCGAACCCGACGGGTCGCTCGCGGGACCCGGCTACACGGAGGCGCAGGCGGCGGGTCTGCCGCCGGAGTACCGGCTTCCGGGCATCGTGATCAAGCCCGATTCCGGGGCGTCGGCCGCCCCGGGCTGAGGGAGTCGTGCGCGACCGGTGGTAGGCTTCGACCCCGAAGCACCCGGAGATGCACCGATGACCGACACGACCGAGACCGTCCGACCCCCTCCGGCGCCCGAGCCCGCTGTGGCGGACGCGGGTGCCCCGGTGTTCGACGCCGAGCGGCGCGCGACCGAGCTCGCGATCCTCGACGCGCTGCGCGCGGTCGTCGACCCCGAGATCGGGATGAACGTGGTCGAGCTCGCGCTGATCAAGCAGATCCTGCTCGGCACCGACGAGACCGAGATCAAGATGATTCTCACGACGCCGTTCTGCCCGTACGCCGGCTCGATGATCCAGCAGGTGCGAGAGCAGGCCGAATCCGTCGTCGACCATCCCGTCAAGGTGACCCTCCTCGCCGAGCGTTGGGACCCGCGCGACGCCGGCCTGATGTGGTGAGCGGTCGAGCGGTGGCCGACCGGCTCCCGTTCGACTCGGCCGTCGCGACCGGCAAGGGCGACGACGGCAGCACAGGGCTCCTCTACGGCGGCGAGCGGATCGCCAAGGACGATCTGCGCACCGAGGCGTACGGCACCATCGACGAAGCCGTCGCCGCCCTCGGTCTCGCCCGGGCGCGACTGGGGTTCCAGGAGGAGAACGGCGTCCTGCCGCCGGCGCTCGGGCCGATCCGCGACCTGGTGCTGCGGTTCCAGCGGGAGCTGTTCGTCGCCGCCGCGGAGCTGGCGACCAACCCTGAGGCGTGGGACAGGCTGGAGGACGGCCGCTCTCGCGTCTCGGCCGCGATGGTCGCGGGCGTGGACGGGGCACTGCGCGACCTCGAGGCGGCCGTCGAGATGCCGCGCGAGTTCGTGATCCCGGGCGAGACCGCTGCGAGCGCCGCGATCGAGCTCGCACGCACGATCGTGCGCCGCGCCGAGCGCCGCGCGGTCACGCTCGGTCGGCTGGGATTGATCCCGGGGCCCAATTTGCTACCGTATCTGAACCGGCTCGCCGATCTGCTCTGGGTGCTCGCTCGAGCCGCCGAGCAGGCGGAGGACCGGCAGGCCACACCGTCACGAGTCAACCGGCGCCGCGGTGGCGCCGAGCATCACAGGAGCACATCGGCATGACTGCCCAGAACCCACCCACCTTCGGACAACCAGCGGACGCAGCGCTGCGACCGTCGCCCGAGCTCAGCGCGCAGGTCCTCACCCAGGCATTCGTCTGGATGTTCGCGGGCATCCTGCTGTCCGCGGGCGTTGCGTTCTTCGTGCAGAGCAACGAGCAGCTGATCCGGTTCGCCGGCCGCAATTTCATGCTGCTGTTCTTCGTCCAGATCGGCCTGGCGCTCGGGATCCAGTTCCTGATCCGGCGGCTCAACGCCGTCGTGGCGCTGGCGCTCTTCTTCGTCTACGCGGCCTCGCTGGGCCTCACGATCGGGTTGATCGTCTCGTTCTACACCGCGACCTCGGTGGCCACCGCGTTCCTGAGCGCGGCGAGCATCTTTGGCGCCGCGGCCCTCTACGGCTACACGACCAAGCGACCGCTGACCCAGATCCGGGGCTTCATCGGGATCGCGATGATCGGCTGGATCGTCGCGGTTGGGGTGAACCTGTTCATCGGTGGCGGGATCTTCGGGATCGTGCTCTCGATGATCACCGTGGTTCTGTTCACTGTCCTCACGGCGCTGACCGTCAAGGACATCTCGAGCGGCGCGTACATCGCGCTCGCCGGGTCACCGGAGCGGGCAGCCGTCCTGGGTGCTGTCCACCTGTACATCAGCTTCATCAACATCTTCCTGTCGCTGCTCCACCTGGTGGGTGATCGCGACTGAGGTTGGGCTGCTCGCTCGACGGAAGGAAGCCGGCCCCACGGGCCGGCTTCTCGATTCGGGGCCGGCGACCCGGAAGCCCCTGCGACGCTCGCTACCACGACCGTTGCTACCGACTAGGGTGGTGGGGCCCTAACGGTTCCCGAGGGGCCTCTGTGTTCTGCCTTGTGACCGGATTCGCCCCCGGCACGAACGGTGGTGGTCGAGGGTCGGGTAAAGCGTCGCTTGATCGTGCGGTCCCGCGTGCGGCACGAACGGCGGTGGTAGCGATCGCGCGACCAGGTAAGCCGCAGCGAAGTGTCGCCGGCGAAACTCTGCGGCATGTCCAACCCGAAACGGGCGGAGCTTGGGGCCGAGGCTCGCCGACGCAGCCAGGAGCAGTTCGCCCGCGTGGGCGGCGAGCTGAAGTCGTCGCGCCGGCGCCGGCGGTTGACCCAGGCGCAACTCGGTGAGCGGGCTGGACTCAGCCAGTCCGGCGTGAGTCTCGCGGAGCGTGGGTTCGGTGGCTCGCTGTCGATGTTCACGTGGCAGCGCCTGCTCGGTGCTGTCGAGCGCCGGCTCATCGTCGAAGCGAGCAGAGATTCGATGGAGGACGTTGTCGACGCCGGACATCTCGCGATCCAGGAGCTGATGCTCCAGGTGGGTCGGGCGGCCGGATACACGGGCACGTTCGAGCTGCCGACCCGCGCGGCCAGGTCGCGCCACTCCAGTGACGTCGCGCTCCGCAGCGACCGGCGCCGCGTGCTCCTGCTCGTCGAGGTCTGGAACTCGTTCACGGATCTCGGCGCGTCCGTTCGTGCCACGAGCCGGAAGGCCGCGGAAGCCGAAGCGGTGGCGATCGCAGTTGGCGGGGACCGGCCCTACCGGGTTGCCACGTGCTGGGTCGTGCGCTCCACCGCCCGGAACCGCGCCCTCGTGAGCCGATATCCAGCGATTTTCGGATCCCGCTTCCCCGCGTCGTCCGCCGCCTGGGTGGACGCCCTCGCGCGCGGGACGCCTCCACCGGGCGAGCCGGGCCTCGTATGGTGCGATGTCGCAGCCACGCGGATCTTCGCGTGGCGCCAAACTGCCCGGGCGTCTGACGAGACGGACCCACGCCGACGCGAACGGAACGAACGACGCGAAAGGCGAACGCCGTCCGACCGCGCGATCGGGCCGCCCTCGTCACGCCCGTAGCACGTCCGTTCATACCACCAACAGGAACCCCTCCCGCCAACGGGCTGACGGGTGTCGCGATCGCTTCGCTTGTGCCCCGGAGAGGCCGCCGGCACCACGTACGTTTCTGGGCCGGCCTTCAATCGCCCACCCGAGAACCGTTGTCGCCCGCAATCACGCTCCCAGCATGAACGGACGTGGTAGCCATCGGCCCTGGGCGGCCGCGCCCCGCGTCAGCTGTCGAGGTGGCGCAGCGCGACCGCGGCATACAGGGCGGCCCCCAGGGCCATCGGTGGCTCGTCGAACACGACGCGGTTCGAGTGGTTCTGCGGTGCCGTGGCCGGATCCTGACCGGCCGGCCGCGCGCCGAGGAACACGAACGCGCCGGGGACGCGCTGGAGGACGTACGAGAAGTCCTCGGCGCCCATGATCGGGTGCTCCATCTCGTGCACGGGGCCGGGTCCGGCCAACTCCACGCCGAGCCCGCGGACGAACTCGGTGAAGCGCGGCTCGTTGTAGGTCACCGGGTAGCCCGGCTCCAGCTGCACATCGGCGGTGACACCGTGTGCGGCCGCGATCCCCGCGGCAACCCGGCGCACCAAGGCCCGGCCGGTCTCGCGTGCCTCGTCCGAAACCGTGCGCATCGTGCCCTCGATGAAGGCAGTCTCCGGGATGATGTTCGTGGTCGTCCCGGCCACGACATGGGCGATCGTGATCACGACCGGGTCGAAGGCGTGGACCTGGCGGGTGACCGCGGTCTGGAGCGCGAGAACGATCTCCGCGGCGACCGTGATCGGGTCGGCGGCGAGGTGCGGCGCCGAGGCGTGACCGCCCCGGCCGCGAACCGTGATCCGGATCGTGTCGCCGGCCGCCAGCAGCGCCCCGGGTCGCAGGTTGATGGTGCCCGTCGCATAGCGGGTCCCGATGTGGATCCCGAACGCGCCGGTCACCTCGCTCGGGGCACGGTCCAGCAGCCCCTCCTCCAGCATGTGCCGCGCGCCGTGGAACCCTTCCTCGCCGGGCTGGAACATCAGGAGCACGTTGCCGCGCAGGGCGGCCCGCCGGTCGGTGAGCAGGCGGGCGGCACCCAGCAGCATCGCCACGTGCGTGTCGTGGCCGCAGGCGTGCATCGCGCCGGGTGTCTCGGAGGCGAAGTCGAGCTCCGTGTCCTCCTGGAGCGGCAGGGCGTCCATGTCGGCCCGCAACAGCACCGTGGGCCCGGGTTCCGCGCCGTGGATGACCGCCGTGACGGAGGACACGGCCGTCCCCGGCACCGGCTCGAGCCCGAGCCCGCGCAGCTGGTCCGAGACGATCGCCTGGGTGAGCGGGAGCTGGAGACCCAGCTCCGGGTGGGCGTGGAGGCGGCGCCTGACGGCGACGACGTGGGGGAGGATCGCGCTGGCAGCCGGGAGGAGGTCCGCGAGCTTCGCGGGGCCTGCGAGGTTGGCCGTCATGCGCCGGCCCGTGCGCCCCTGATCTGGTCGGCGTGGTCGTGCGAGTGCGACGCGTAGATCCGGAGCCAGTCGTCAACCGTGTAGGGCCCGCTCTCGGAATGCGTCCCGGCCCGCTGCCACTCGTCGGGCGTGAGCGCCTCGAGCAGCTCGAGGCTCGCCGAGCGAACGGCCTGCAGCACCGCGAGTGACGACGTGACCGGCCGATCGTAGTGGAGCCGCCGGGCGTACTCGGGCTCGTCGTAGCCCTGGATCTCGGGCGAGTCCTCTGCGATCAACCGGCGGAGGCGGACGTATGCGGTCGCCTCGCTGTCTGCGAGGTGGTGGACGACCTCGCGAGGCGTCCAGTCGCCCGACGGGGGCCGCCGGTCGAGCCCCTCGTCGGTGATCCCGGCGAGGGCGTCCTCGACCGCACGGAAACCGAGTCGGAAATGGTCGGGCTGGGCGGTTCGATCGGCAGTCATGGCCGGAGTATGGAAGCT
>Ga0136621_1001254_pt1 | contig 10311 bp, 11 predicted proteins | sample AntDryUQ445A2306_FD_104673 | JGI IMG/M metagenome (GOLD analysis project Ga0136621, IMG submission 104673) | Polar desert sand microbial communities from Dry Valleys, Antarctica - metaG UQ445A (23.06) | ecosystem: Environmental > Terrestrial > Soil > Desert | place: Antarctica: Dry Valley...
TCGTTGTCGATCATCTCCGGCAGTCCCCCGACTCGAGTCGCGACCACCGGACGGCGCAGCGCCATGGCTTCGAGGATGGCCAACCCCTGTGCCTCGCGATAGGACGAGAGCACGGCCACGTCCAGGGCGGCGGTTACGGCCGGAACGTCGTCGCGCAGGCCGGTGAAGAGGACCTTCGCCCCCGGACGAGCCTGCCGAGTGCCAACGCAGTGGTCCGGCTCGCACGCGTCCCCTAGCAGCCCGAGGCCTTCCGCCTGCGCTTCCAGCGTCGCGCGCTGGCTCCCTTCGCCGATGATCAGCAGCCGCGCTTCGGGCACCTTCTCGAGCACGATCGGCCAAGCGTCGATCAGCGTCGCATGTCCCTTCTCCGGCTCCAGGCGGGCGACGATGCCGACGAGCGGCGTGCCTTCCGGGAAGCCGTACTCCTCGGGCAGAGTGCAGCATGCCTCGGTGGCGTTGTATCGATCGAGATCCACGCCGTTGTAGATCAGCTCGACGGGTGCTGGCGTGCGGCCCTCGGCCACGATCTTGGCCACCGTCGCCCGACTGACGGCGATCAGCCGATCCATCGACGGCGTCAGCCTGCGCAGGATCGAGCGGTCCTCGTCGCTCCGGATGCGGCTCGAATGGATCGTACTTACAACGTAAGGCTTGGGCATTTCGAGCTCGCCGAGCGTGAGAGCTGCGCGAGTCCCGATCACCTCGGCCCGGAACATGTGGTTGTGCAGGACGTCCGGAACGCGCTGGCGCAGCAGCACCAGGACGCCGGCCACAGCTCCTGAGTCGTCTGCCTCATCGACCACGCGGACGGTCGTGCCGGTCGCGCGGATGCGTCGCACGGCCGGGCCATCTGAGAGGGTGATGACCTCGACGTCAAACCGGCTTGGATCGAGGCCCTCGACCAGGTTCTGGACATGAATCTGGGCGCCACCGCCGGCGCCGCTCGCCATCAGCTCGGTGACGACGATCCTGCCGTCGCCGTTCACGGCGCGCCGCGCTGGACGAGAAGCCGGAAGATGGGCTCGTCGACCGCGCCCCACTCGTACTTGTATCGCTCCTGGCCGCGAAGGAAGTCGAAGCGGCGCCGGCCGGCCTCGATCCGGTTTTGGATGTACAGCGCGGCGCCGGTCACGCCGGGCGAGGCGTCTTTCGCGGCTGGATCCATGCCTCCGTTGTACATGAAGCACGTGGAGCCGTCGTCGAAGGCGACGACCACGTAGATGAGGCGGCCTCCGCATCGGACGCGGGCGACGTGCATCACGCCACCGTCGAGCTCACTTCGCTCCAGCTCGGCCAGCCGACGGATGAAACGCAGGCTACGCGCGCCGCCCTCGTTGTCCGGGAACAGGCCGTGGTCGCCGAAGCGCAGCGTGTGCAGGCGGATGAAGTCCTCGATCGCCTCGTCCGTCGGCGGGCCGATCTCGATCGTCAGCTCCCCCACCGATTCAGCGCGGCGAATCTTGCGGCGGATCTCGTGGCGGGCGGTCTTGTCGAGCGTAGCCAGGTACTCGTCCCAGTCGGCTGTGCGCACTGTCACGACGGGGCAAACATCCTCTTGCTCGCGAGTCACGCGCCAGCCATCTGCCTCCCCGATGGAGCGGAAGCCCGACTCGAGCGCCGCCAATGCCGGATCAACCTCGCGCAGGCGGCGCAAATCGACCACGTCCCATGGCTGGTCACCATCGGATCGGGTCGATGCATCGGCCAGGGCGCGCGCCGTTGCCGAGGCGGTTGGCTCCAGGTCTCTGTCGGCCGCAAGGACCGTCGCGTAGTCGGCGTGGTAGCTGGCGCCGAACATCACGGCGAGCGCCTCGCCCGGCACCGGCTGGCAGATCGGCGAGTGGGCGCGGAGGACCGTCGCCGTGGGCGCGTCCTCGGGCTCCACCTCGTGACGGTGCATCAACGGGACGATCGCCCGGATGTCGGCGTTGTCCGGGGCGGAGACGACGAGGTACTCGTCGTGGGCCGTTGACCCGTAGGCGTCCCACCACGCCCGATGGAACGTCCAGCGCGAGAAAGGCGTGGCGGTGTGGGTCACGGCCAGGAGGCGGTCCCACACGGCACGATCGATGTCGTCGAACGCGATGTGGCGCGCGGCAAGAGGACCGGTGGAAGGCAAGGTAACCGAAGGAGCGTGCACCAAGGGTTAGGTCACTTTACTGCCTATCGGCGCCGGACGCCGCGATGAATGAGGGGGATGCGGACGAGGTCGAGCAGCACGCGGGCGGCGAGCAATGGGCTGACGCGCATGCGCGAGCCGCGCTTGTCCGACCACTGGACGGGAACGATCTCCATGTCGTATCCGCGGCGGCGCGCGAGATGGATGATCTCGGCGTCGAAGACGATGCTGCCGATCTGTTGGCGCGCGAAGAGGTCCTGTGCGGCCTCGTGGCCGAAGCCCTTGAAGCCGCACTGCGTGTCTGGCACCGGCCCGGTCACCCAGAACGCGGCGAGTGCGTGGAAGACCTTGCCCAGAGCGCGGCGGTGTCGTGGCTGGGTGCTGCGCCGGTCGCTGCCGTCGGAATGAACCCGGCTTCCCAGCGCGATGTCGTGCGTAGCCAGTGCGTCGATCAGCAAGGGGAGCTGGTCCGCCGGCGTGGCCAGGTCGGCGTCGGCGAAAACGACGTAGTCGGACTGCGCTGCGAGCATGCCGGCGCGCACGGCGCCTCCCTTGCCGGTGTGCGGCTCACGAAGGAGACGCAGACGTGGCGCCTCGGTCCGTCTTGCCTCCGGCCTGCCTTGGACGATCGCCGCGGTGTCGTCGTCGCTCCCGTCGTCGACGACCAGCACGTCTACCGGGCCGATCGCGCTGGCCGGCCTTCCGCCCTCGCGATCCGGGGCGGCGCCGTCGAGATAGGCGAAGAGCTCGTCCAGCGCCGAGCCGATGCGCGCCTTTTCGTTGTACGCAGGAAGGACCAGGGTGACGCTAGGCCGTGGCGGGCTCGCCTCTGGGCTGTCGGGCATCCGCCGCATGGTAGTCGGCGAGTTGCGCCGTGGCCGGTGCGGGGTTCGCGGCGCGGCGCCGGAGCGGCCAGCACGCGGCGAGGGTCGCGAATGCTCCCGGCCAGAGCGCCGGGATGGAGAGGGCGGCCGCGAGCGGGACCGTCCAACGGGCGTATCGCGCGCGCCCACCATACGATCGCCGCGGCCAGTGGGAGGCGCAGCCAGAGAGGGATCGGCAGGGCCGGCCAGGGCGGCGGCGTTTCCGTGCTCGAGGCGAGCATAGACAGCCAGCCAGCCCACCGCGTTGGAAGGAGCACAGCCGTGACCGCGACGATGGCGGCGGTTGCGCCGAGGGCGATCCCCGCCGCGGTAGGACCGCGCCGATGGCGGCGGTTGCGCCGAGGGCGATCCCCGCCGCGGTAGGGGTCGGACAGGCCGACCTGCCAGTAGGCGACTACGTCGTATGCCATCGAGCCCTTGAGCGGCGCGGCGACGGCGAAGAGGTAGCGGGCAAAGATGAGGCCGGTCAGGACACACCCATGAAGCAGGGTCGTCCTCCAGCCACTGGCGGCGTGAACTGGGTCGGCGTAGTTCGCGAGCCTAGCCACTTAGGCGGCTACGGCCGTATGGCCAATTCGTACCCGTACGCCGATCCGACTAGTCCTTTTGTACCCTGCTGTAGGCCGGACGGCCGTTGCTAACCTGCACCGCGCCTGTGATCCCCATGGTCCTGTTCGCGACTGCGTTTCTGGTACGAGTGGCGGTTGGCCTCGCCTTTCAGGGGCCCGCGTACCCGGACTCGTACTACTACGTTCACGTGGGCGAACCGCTGGCCGCCGGGCACGGATTCAGCGCCAACTACATCTGGAACTTCGTCGACGTGGGCGGCCGCCTGCCCGCGGATCCGACTCTCCCGAATGAGCGACACCTATACTCGGCCGCAGATGGAGAGCCGCAGCTCCGGCGGAGAGGTGCCCGTCGACGCCGCGGGTCGCCGCACGCAGGAGCCCGTTTCGCACGCCGCCGACGACGTGCGCGGCCTGGTGCAGTCGCTCATTGAGGGCAGCGCGGGCACGACCGGCGAGGACATCGTAGAGCGGATGTCCATGGCCATCCTGGAGGCGCAGGAGCAGGAGCGCTCGCGACTGGCCGAAGAGCTGCACGACGGGCCTGCCCAGGCATTTGCGAACGCAATCTTCCAGACCGAGATCCTGGAGCGAGCTGTCCGCGAGAACGCCTACGCGGCGAACGAGGAGCTCGCCTCTCTCCGCCAGATCCTGGAGCGCGAGCTCGACACACTCCGTGGCTACATCAACCAGCTGCGGCCGTCACTTGACGAGGCCGAAGGCCTGGACGAGGCGCTGCGCGACAACGCGGCCGCGGTCGCCCAACGCGCCGGAGGGCTGCCCGTAGAGGTGACCCTCGAAGCGCCCGGCGCACAGCTCCACGACGCCGCTCGCACGGTTGTACTGCGCGTCGCGCAAGAGGCACTCCGCAACATCGCCAAGCATGCCGGCGCGAGTCGTGCATGGCTGGTGACACGTGAGATCGAAGGAGCCGACGGGAGCCGGCAATGGCAGCTGGAGGTAGGCGACGACGGACGAGGGTTCGACATTGACGGGGTGACCGCTCATCCCAATCGACGCCACTTTGGCCTGCGTTTCATGCGCGAACGAGCCGAACTTCTCGGCTCCGAGCTATCCATAACGACAAGCGCAGCCGCCGGAACGATTGTGCGGCTGACCACAGAAATCGGTGGGGAGAGGAGTTGAGCACCATGGCAATCGACTACAACGGGCCGGATCGCCGACGCGGCGGGCCGGACCGACGAAACCCGGAGCAGCGGACCAAGATCCTGCTCGTCGACGATCACGCGCTGTTCCGCGTCGGAATGCGCCAGATCCTCGAGCTCGAGCCTGACTTCGACATCGTCGCCGAGGCCGAGGATGGCCGCGACGCGTTCACGATGGCCGTCGAGATGATGCCGGACATCGTCCTGCTCGATCTCTCGCTGCCCGCCCCGGGCGGCATCGAAACCACGCAACGAATCAAGCGGGAGGTGCCCAGCGCGGGCATCATCGCGCTCGCTGTTGCCGAGGACGAGGACCAGCTGTTCGAGGCGATCAAGGCCGGTGCGGCCGCGTTCATCCTCAAGGACATCTCGCCCGAGGACCTCGTGACGATCATCCGGCGTGTTCGCGCCGGCGAGTACCTCATCAACGACAAGGTCTTTTCACGCCCGTCGGTCGCTTCGCGAGTCCTCAAGGAGTTCCGCGAGCTGGCCGTCTATGGCCATGAAGCCGCACCGATCTTCGCTCCCCTCTCGCCGCGCGAAGTGGAGATCCTCGACAACATTGCCAAAGGCATGACCAACAAGCAGGTCGCATACGCGCTGACGATCAGCGAGCAGACGGTCAAGAACCACATGAGCTCGATCCTGCGCAAGCTGTCGGTCAACGACCGAACGCAGGCCGTGGTCTACGCCATGAAGCAGGGCTGGATCCGGATCCCGGAGGATTGATCTCGGACGTCGGCGGTTACCGCCGGCCAAGGATGGACATGAGACACAACCCATAGCCGAGCTCGCCGCCGAGCTCGAAAAGGAGCACGCGACTCTCGACCGAGAGTTGACCGAGATCGATCTGCTCATGCGACCATGCCGTCTCTGAGGCAGAGCGTCGCGAGACCCGCCGAGCACAGGCCGAGGAGCGCCTGGCCGCGCTCGAGAAGGACCGGCGCTTTCGTTTATGCCCCGTGCTTTGCGCGGGGCATTGCCTTTCTCATGCGACGCGCTGCTAGGATCGACGGCCGCAGCCAGCAGCCGGAGGGTGACGACGAATGGGCCAGCCGCGGATCAGTCGCGCGGGCGCTCGCCAGGGCATGAGCCAGACAGGGCAGAGCCTCGCCGAATACGCGCTGATCGTCGCGCTCATAGTCATCGTCGCCATGGTCGCGCTCACGTTCTTCGGCACCCAGATCAGCGACATCCTGTCGCTAATTGCCGACACTATCAACGGCTGACTAGATAGGCGACCGAGTACGGATGCCTATATCGCCGCTTATCGGGTTTGGGCGACATTCGCGCCGCGTCGACTTGACGCGCGCAGTGGAGGTGAACGCAATCGTGAAGCTCAACTGAAGCGCCTCGAAATATGGCGAAGTGAGACTGGGCAGGGACTGGCCGAGTACGCACTCATTCTCGCTCTTATCGCAGTCGCGTCGATCGTGGCCATCACATTCGATCAACGCACTTCTTTCTGATCTCGGCAACTGAGATGGTGACCACCGTCGGCCGAACTCCGGCAGACGCACTCGGCACGTACCAGCGCTCTCACGAACGAGGACTTCCAGAGCGGCATAACGGTGCCCGAGCTGGTCCAGACGATCCAGCCCGGCATGCGTGCGATCGCGGTCCCGCTCAGCCGAGTCGACTCGGTCGGTGCCCTCCTTCGGCCGGGCGACTTCGTCGACGTGATCCTGACGATCGAGGATCTCGATCAGCTCAACCCGATCGTCGTCAAGAACATCGGCCCGAGTAGCGGGATAGGTGGCGAAGGGGCGCCCTACGTCTCGCTCGATGAGCCCAGCAGGGCCAGGCCGGCGGCTAGAGGGGCTGCGCAGCGCGAGCCCACTATCTGACTTCGCAATCGGCTTCTAGCCGCTGCGCGGTCGCCGCGAGTCCTCCACCGGCCGGCGATTCACTGGCGCCTCCGTTGCCTGGGTTTGATGAGCGTCGCATTGCAACCCGATGATAAGTTGGCGCTAAGCGGCCGATGAGGCCCTCAGGTCAGGCTGGACACGTGAAAAGGGTCCTGGACCTGCTCCTGCCACCGATCTGTCCCGGATGCGGCCGCGAGGGGCAGCCAATCTGCCGGGCTTGCCGCGGGTACCTCGCGCGACGGCTCGAGGAACCTGTCGGCGTGCCGATCGGGCTCGGCTCGAACCAGCCTGCGGGCATCGTGCAGCTTGAGTGGTGCGCCTCGTTCAACGGCGTGGCACGGGCCAGCGTTCACGCGCTCAAGTACGACGGCGAGCTCCGGCTCGTGGCACCGCTGGCAGAGCTGATGGCCGCTCGCTGGCGCCGCGCCGGCATAGGTGGAGACGTGCTCGTCCCGGTGCCGGTTCACGCTGAGCGGCGGCGCCAGCGCGGCTTTGACCAGGCCGAGATGCTGGCCCACGGCGTCCGCGAACGCATCGGACTGCCGGTCGTCCTCGCCCTCCGGCGCGCCGCCCGGACGACGGCACAGCACCAGCTCGGACGCCGCGCGCGACAGGACAACGTCGCCCAGGCTTTCGGCGTCGCGCCGCGAGACCTGGCTGAGGTCAGGGGTCGCTGGCTCGTCCTGATCGACGACGTCGTGACCAGCGGCGCGACGCTCGCCGGCTGCGCCCGAGTGCTCTACGAGGCAGGCGCCTCGGCGGTCTCGGCCTTGACTCTCGCGCGCGAGCGCTGACCGGCAGTCTCCGGCCACTCGCGACGCGGCCGCAGCCGGTAGACGCTCGATTTGCGCGTCATGAAGCCCTCGTCGATGAGGTAGCGCCGCAGCGACGCCGCATCAGGGTGGCGCACGGCGAGCAACTGGTTGACTTCCTTCTCGGGGTACTTGCGCTTGCGCTCGAAGACGGTTTCGGCCAGTCGGCGCAGGACCGTCAACCGCTTCGCGTGCGGGGCCGGGATGCTCAGCAGCCGCTCACCGTCGAAGAACGCGCGCAGCGTGCGGCCCTCCTCGGCGCTCGCCCACGATGGACGGGCCAAAGGCTGGCTCGACTCGCCGGCCTGCTCGCGCGCCATGCGGTGCAGCTCTCCACCGATTTGGCCAAGGCGGCCGAGGCGAAGCGAGTAGTCGACATATGGTGGCCTCGGCCGCGACTCCACGAGCCCGGCCTCGCGCAGCCGCTTCAGGTGGTGGACGACCGTCCCCGGAGTCAGTGCCAGCGCGGCGGCGAGCTGCTCGACCGACATGCGCCGGCCTTCGGCCAGCAGTCCGACGATGCGCAGTCGAGAGGCGTCCGACAGCGCCTTGAGCGCGGTAAGGAGTTCGAGGTCCATGTGGTGATAGTACCATTGATTTGACGGTGGTCAAATCGGCCGGGACCAACACTCGGCGGCAGGAAGTGCCAACCACGCCTACGATCGGCTGGATGACGCTCTCGACGGACCAGCGGCTGATCGGCCCGCACCTTCCTCTGGGCGGTGGCCTGCTCAAGGCGGCCGACCGCGCCAAGGCGATCGGCGCGACGGCTGTCCAGGTCTTCACCGACAACCCGACTGCCTGGCGCAGGCGTGAAGAGCCGCCCAAGGCCCTCGCGGCATTTCGTGACCGTCTGGCAGCTGCCGGGATTGGTCCCATTGCCGTGCATGCGCCATACCTGATCAACCTCTGCGGCGACAACGAAGATTTCTGGCACAAATCGATCGCCACCGTCGCCAACGAGCTGCGCGTCGGCGCCTCTTATGGGGCGTCGTTCGTGGTCATGCACATCGGCTCCCATCGCGGCCTCGGTCGCGAGGAGGGAATCCGGAGGCTCGTGGAAGGCATCCACCGCGCCCTGGAGGCTGCGGAGGCAGGATCTCCGCCGCCGGGCACCAGCGTCGACCGCTTGCCGATGCTCGTCCTCGAGAACGCGCCCGGGAGCGGAGACGGCATCGGCGCGTCGATCGAGGACATCGCCGACATCGTTGCGGCTTGCGCTGCCGCGGGCCTGCCCATGGATCGCCTCGGCGTGTGCTTGGATACCGCCCACCTCTGGGGGGCGGGATATGACATCTCCGACTGGCGCGGCGTCGACGAGCTCCTTGCGCGCATCGACGAGATCCTGGGAAGGGAGCGAGTGGCCATGCTCCATCTCAACGACTCACGCACGACGCTCGGTTCGAAGCTGGATCGCCACGAGCACATCGGCGCCGGCCAGCTCGGCGCGAACGGCATCGCCGAGCTGCTCGACGAGCCATGGCTGAAGACTCTGCCGACATACCTTGAAACGCCCGGCATGGACTCCGGCTACGACGAGGTCAACCTCGAACGGGTCCGCATGGTGCTTGCCGGCGAGGCCCTCCCCCAGCTCCCTCCGGAAGCGTTCGCCGCGCGCGGTTCACGCACGCGGACGGCCCCGCCGTGAGGTTGCCCCGGTCGTGCGCGGGGGCACCGTACCAAGGGCCTATATCGAGCGACTCACGCGCACCGGAACATGCGGCGGTCACGCACCACAGGGCCGAATCGAGGGACCCTCAGTCACTCGGCCTACGGAGAAAAAAGGTATCCGATGAGCGTCCAGAACGGGCGAGCCTTCAACGACTGGTTGAGGACGCAGCTCAAGGCGAAGAAGATGTCGCAACGACAGCTGGCGCAGCAGTCGGGCGTCGATCACTCTACGATTTCGCGCCTCGTGCGCGGCGGTCGCACCCCTTCGCTCGGTACCGCGACGAAGCTCGCACGCGGCCTGCGTGAGCTCCGCGACGAGACAGAGACGCCGCACTACTTCGGACTCATTCAGTCGTCCACCAGCCATCCGACCGCCCGTGTGGAGTACGCCTTGCGATCCGACGATCTCCTCAGCGAACCGCTGGTCCGCCAGGTGATGGAGTATTACCTCGCCCTCCGTATGCGGCGCCTCGCCGCAGCCCGACAGAACGGCCAGGCCGGCCGGCCGGCGGGCACGGAAGTCCGCGCGGCAATGTCCGCCCGCCTGCCCAACAGAAACTAGACACCTCACGCCGGCTACGGCCGGCGAATGCCCCGTCCCTATGGATGCCGGTCAGAGGACCGGCATCTTCGTGTTTGTGGCCCCGGGATGCCGCTAGGGAGTGGGTGAGGGAGCGCCCTCGGCGACGGCCCGGCGGCCACCCTTCGTCTTCGACGAGAAGACGTATGCGATCGTGCCCAGGACGATCACCGAGAGCACGCTGATCGCCCGGTCCAGCAGGACGATGGCTCCGGCCTGCTCCTGGGTCGCGCCGTAGAAGAGCGTCAGGATGCTGGCGACACCAAGCTCGACGAGGCCCAGTCCGGCCGGCGTGAATGGGATCGCAGTGAGCAGTGAGGCGATCAGCGCCACGAAGAACGCTCCGCTGATCCCGAGAGGGAAATCGAATCCGAGCGCCTGCACGACGAGGAAAAGGCGCATGGCCTCGGTTGCCCAGATTGCCGCCGTGACGAACGCCAGGAGCGGTATTCGGCGGGCCTGGATGGAGAAGACGCCCTCCTCGAACCGATCGTAGAACTCACGCAGGCTGGCCGGCAGTGGCAGGCGGGCGATGATGCGCTGGCCGAAGTTGCGAATGAGAAATAGCGCTACGGCGAGGAGCACGACGACACCGATACCGATCGCGAACACGACCTGAACCTCGGCCGGTAGACCGGTCCGAAA
>Ga0136621_1001255_pt1 | contig 10305 bp, 8 predicted proteins | sample AntDryUQ445A2306_FD_104673 | JGI IMG/M metagenome (GOLD analysis project Ga0136621, IMG submission 104673) | Polar desert sand microbial communities from Dry Valleys, Antarctica - metaG UQ445A (23.06) | ecosystem: Environmental > Terrestrial > Soil > Desert | place: Antarctica: Dry Valley...
AGCGAACAATCTTCGACGGTCTCGTGGCCTTCTCGCTCCGCGGATGCCCAACCCCTGGGGGCTGATCTCTACCGATCCTGCACCTCGCCCTTGGGAATGCACTTGAAGCACGCGCGAAGCGGAATCGCGCCGAACGGGGCGTTTCGTCTCTCGACCACGTCGAGTCGACGCGTCAGTAGCCGTTCGAACTCGTCCGGAGACCACTCGTGGAGGTGATATTCCTCCCCGCCCCAGTCGGTCTTACCGCCGACGAACCATCGCACCGGAGCCCGTCGGGCGATGCCCTTGTACCGGAGGATGAGCGGGTCGTTCGGCACGGTGACGACCCCTATCCCGGACGGCCGGAGCAGCCGAGCGATCGCAGCGAGGATCGCGTCGGGATCGACCACATGCTCGAGCACCTCCGTGCAGATGATGCGGTCGAAGCTCTCGTTTGGGAGATCCATCTTGTCGACCTCGCCCTTGAGGAAGCGGACGTCATAACCGGCGAGGTTCTTTCGGGCGATGTCGAGGTAGATGTTCGACACGTCGATGGCCGTGAGCCGCCCGCGCGGGAACATGCGGAGCACGTGCCCTCCCCCAGACCCGACCTCGGCGATCTCGAGGCCGCCGGGGTCACCGACGAAGTCGCGGATGATCCCCAGTCGGCGCCGCTCGACCATCCGGATGGGCCAGGGCGAGCTCGCGTAGTAGTCGTCGATCGAATGCTCGAGTGCGAGGCGGTCGTTCAGGGCCTCTACATCCATGTCCGGAGACCGATCTAGCATCTAGACACAAGCTTACGAGCCCGCTGTCGATGACTTGATCGCCCATCGACCGCCCTTTCTGCGCGTTCCACCACTCGTGCTCGTCTCCCACTACGCAGGTTGAGCACTAGCCGAATGGCCAGCACTCTCGGCCGGTACGGTCCGCATACTGGGCGAGATGGCGATTCGAAGCTCGCAGTGGCCTCCGGAAGAGCAGTTGCAGGCGGTCGTCGACGTGAATCGAGATACCGGCCCCGAACTCTCGATCGTCATTCCCGTGCACGACGAGCAGGACAACGTCGGCCCGCTCTACGAAGCGTTGCATTCCGCCCTGGAGAAGCTCGGCCGGACCTACGAGATCATCGTGGTAGACGACGGCAGCCGGGACGAGACCTATGTCCGACTGAGCCGGCTCGCGGCCGCAGACGCACGCCTGAAGCTCGTCAAGCTCCGCCGGAACTACGGTCAGACCGCGGCGATGGCCGCCGGCTTCGACCACGCCCGCGGCGACATTATCGTCCCGATGGACGGCGACATGCAGAACGACCCGGCCGACATCGGGCTTCTGCTGGAGAAGATCGACGAGGGGTACGACGTCGTCAGCGGCTGGCGGCGTGACCGGCAGGACGGCTTCACACGGCGCCTGCCCTCGCGTGTCGCGAACTGGCTGATCGGCCGCGTGACCGGCGTTCGCCTGCACGACTACGGCTGCACGTTGAAGGCTTACCGCGCCGAGATCGTCCGCGAAACGCGGCTCTACGGCGAGATGCATCGGTTCCTCCCAGCGCTCGCGTATCAGGCTGGCGCCCGCATCACCGAGACTCCCGTGACGCATCACCCGCGTGCCTCCGGCAAGAGCAGCTACGGCCTCAGCCGGACCTTCAAGGTTCTGCTGGATCTCCTGACCGTGAAGTTCCTCTCGGTGTGGTCGACCAAGCCGAGCTACCTCTTCGGCGGCAGCGGGGCGATCCTATGTCTGCTCGGCACGGCGTTCGTGACCTGGACGGCGTACGAGAAGCTCTTCAACGGCGTCTACGTCTACCGTCAGCCCTCGCTCATCGTCGGCGTCTTTCTCTTCACGATCGGAATCAACCTCATTCTGCTCGGGCTGCTGGCCGAGCTCATCGTCCGAACTCACCACGAATCGCAGGCGAAGCCCATGTACCTGGTTCGCGAGCATCGCAACTTCGAGGAGACCACACCGGCCTCGTAGCGGCCGTCCCCGCATGTGCGGAATCTGTGGGATCGTCGGGCCCGAGCGGGTCGAACACGACGTGCTCGCGCGAATGACCGGTGTGCTGCGCCATCGCGGGCCCGACGACGAGGGGTTCTTCGTCCGGGAGTACGAGCAGGGACCATGCGTCGGTCTCGGCTTCCGTCGGCTGTCGATCATCGACCTCGAGTCCGGCAACCAGCCGATCGCCAACGAGGACGGGTCGGTGCAACTCGTCTTCAACGGGGAGATCTACAACTTCCGCGAGCTGCGCAAAGAGCTCGAGGCTCGCGGCCACCGGTTCGCCACGAACGCCGACACGGAAGTGATCGTCCATCTCTACGAGGACGACGGCCCTCGCTGTGTCGAGCGGCTCAACGGCATGTTCGCGTTCGCGCTGTGGGATGAACGCAAGCGCGAGCTCGTCCTTGCTCGGGACCGCTTCGGCAAGAAACCTCTCTACTACGCGGAGCTTGGCCGCTCGCTGCTCTTCGGTTCAGAGCTCAAGGCGCTCCTCCAACATCCGAGCTGTCCGCGCGAGCTCGACTTCGAGAGCCTGTCCAAGTACCTCGCTCTCGAGTACGTCCCGACGCCGCACTCCATCTACGGCGGCGTGAGGAAGCTCCCGGCGGCCCATCTTCTCCGGTGGCGGAACGGGAGCTCGTCGATCGAGCCGTACTGGGATCTGTCGTTCGCCTCCGCGGAGGTGGACGGGAGATCCGACGACGACTACGTCGAAGAGTTTCGCTCGCGCCTGCGGGAGGCGGTACGCAGACGCCTCGTCAGCGACGTGCCGCTGGGAGCCTTTCTGAGCGGCGGAATCGACTCGAGCTCGATCGTGGCGATGATGGTCGACGCGCTGCCAGCAGGCGCGGTGAAGACATTCACGATCGGCTTCGGTGAGCGCAGCTTCGACGAGTCCGAGCACGCCCGGCGCGTCGCCGAGCACTTCGGCACCGACCACCACGAGGACGTGTTCACCCCAGGCGTGCTGATCGACCTCCTTCCCGCCGTGGTCGACGTCCTCGACGAGCCGTTTGCCGACGCCTCGATCCTGCCCACATACCTCCTGTCCCGCTACACCCGCGAGTCCGTCACGGTCGCGCTCGGGGGGGACGGGAGCGACGAGCTGCTCGCGGGCTACCCGACGTTTGCAGCCGAACGTGTCTCGCGCTTCTATCCGATGCCTCGGCTCCTGCACGAGCGCGTGATCGTCCCCCTCGCCGAGCGGCTGCCCGTGTCGACGGCGAATTTCAGCTTGGACTTCAAGCTCAAGCGATTCCTCCGCGGCGTCAGGTCTCCCGCGGCGTTGCGTCACCCGATCTGGCTCGGATCGTTCACACCTCACGAACAGGAAAAACTGCTCGTGCGTGCGCCGGTCGACCCGTTCGAGGAACATCGTCGCCGGTTCGCGGATGCGCCGACGAGGGACCGACTCGAGCGGCTGATCTACCTCTACGCGAAGACGTATCTCCAGGACGACATCCTGGTGAAGGTCGATCGGGCGAGCATGGCGAACTCGCTCGAGGTTCGGGCTCCGTTCCTCGACGTGGAGCTCGTGGAGTTCCTCGGGCGCGTGCCCCCGCGGCTCAAGCTCCATCGCTTCGACACGAAGCATCTGCTCAAGCGTGCGATGGCCGACCTTCTTCCGCCCGGCATCGCGAGCCGTGCCAAGAAGGGATTCGGAATCCCGGTCGCCGAATGGTTCAAGAACGAGCTGCGAGAACCGCTGCAGGACGAGCTCGCACCGGCCCGAATCCGACAGCAGGGGATCTTCGAGCCCGCGACGGTCGAGCGTCTGATCTCCGAGCACATGACCGGTCGCCGAGATCATCGGAAGCCGCTTTGGACGCTCTTCGTCTTCCAGCTCTGGCATCGACGCTGGGTAGAGGCTCAGTCCATGTCGCCCGCTCCCGCGCTGCAGATACAAAGCGCCGAAGAGGCCGTATGAAGGCAGAGCTCCTCGCAGACCTCGTGTGTCCGGTTTCCTCGGAACCGCTCGAGCTCGACATGGAGCGCGGCGACGACGTGGAGACCGCCGAGCTCGTCTGTACAGGCTGCGGGCTTCGTTGGCAGATCCGGAAGGGCATTCCCCGACTTGTTCCGCCCGACCTGGTGGAGCAGCAGCTCGAGACGGCTCACGCATTCGGCTGGCAGTGGCAGCACTTCTCGGAGATGCACCCGGAATTCGAGGCTCAGTTCCTCGACTGGCTGCACCCGATCACGCCCGACTTTTTCCGCGACAAGCGGGTCCTCGACGCAGGGTGTGGAACCGGTCGTCACGCGTACTTCGCAGCCACGTACGACGCGGGCGAGGTCGTGGCCCTCGATCTGAGCGCGGCGGTCGAGACCGCCCGCTGCAACCTCGCCGGGTTCGACAACGTCCACGTCGTCCAGGGCGACCTGTTGCGTCCGCCCTTCCGCACTGCCGCAGAGGGAGGCGGCTTCGACTTCGTCTACTCGATCGGGGTCCTGCACCACCTGCCCGACCCGTACACGGGCTTCCGCTCCTTGCTCCGATACGTCCGACCCGGCGGAACGATCGCGGTGTGGGTGTACGGCCACGAGAACAACGGGTTCGTCCGTGAGGTCGTCGAGCCGCTCCGCAGGCTGTCGACGAAGCTACCGCCGCCGCTCTTGCGTTGCCTCGCGTGGCCACTCGCCGTCGGCTTCCACGGCGCCGCCAAGGGGGTCTACAGACCCATGAGCCAGAGGGGTGCTGGCCGAGCCCTTCCGTTGAACGAGTACATGACGAGCGTCGGCGCCTTTAGCTTCCGCCAGAACTACGGAATCGTCTTCGACCAGCTCGCCGCACCCACCGCGGCCTACATCAAGGGTCCCGAGCTCGAGCGCTGGTTCGACGAGAGCGGGCTCGAGGACGTTCACATCTCCCATCGCCATGGGAATTCCTGGCGAGGTCAAGGGCGCGTGCCCTGAAGATGGCGATCAACGAGAACACAGCGGCGCTCCTCGGGTTGCTCGCCTGCCCCTCGTGCTCGGGCGAGCTGGTCTCTGAATTCGCCGAGCTCCGATGCACGGATTGTGGTCGTACCTTCCAACTCCATGGACGGGTTCCCGTACTGCTTCACGACAGCGGCACAGACGGCACAGCGTCTCTCTTGGCACGCCTCCAGTACGGGATCCTCGGCAATCCGAAGCTCTACGACTTCCATCAGGCCCACGGCGGCGGCCGGCCCATCGCGGCGCAGGTTGCGAAAGCGCTAGACGGCGTCGGCGGCGCAACGCTCCTCGACATCGGCGCCGGTACCGGCATGGTGGCCGGACTGATCTCGCCCGAGACGCGTTACGTCTGGCTCGACAACGACAGGTCGAAGCTTCGCGGACTGCTTTCGAAGGCCGTCGACTGCTACGCGGTGCTCGGGGACGCCGCGCGGCTCCCGTTTCGCCCCGGGGCTGCCGATTGGAGCGTGATGGTCGAAGTTTCGCACCATCTTCCGGACGGTGCGCTGCACGCGTGCCTCGAAGAGGCGGCGCGCGTCACGCGGGACCGTTTCGTGTTCGTCGACGGACTTCGTGGCACCCGCCTGCGCAGCAGGCTCTTGTGGCAGCTCGACCTTGGCCGCTTTCCTCGCGGCGAAGACGAGCTCGTCCGGGCACTCGAAGGACACTTCGAATTCGAGAAGCTCGAGCGGTTCCGGGTCAACCACGACCACTTGCTTGCCGTCTGCATACCGCACCGGCCACAGGACGCGCACGGTCCCGGCCCGGCGGTATGACCGGTGACTGAAACGCAAGTCATCGAAGAGGCTCGTGCGGCGCGCACGGAGAAGCGCTCTCCGGCGGCCTCGACGAGACAGCTTCGCCTCGCTCAGGTGCTCGCGTTCGTCGCCCTCGTCGCCGCGCTCGTCGCGGCGCTGGGCCCCGCCGACCGCGTGCGAAGCACATACTCGTGGCCGCCCAGCACGCTGCCCAAGACGAAACCGAGCCGCGTCTGGTACACGCCGCTTCTACTGATTCGGCATCACCCAGAGGCGATCTCAGCCAAGCTGCCCTGCTCGCTTCCGCCCGCCCTTCCTCGCGCCAAGCGCCCGGTGGACGTGCTGGCGACGGCCCGTTTCCCCGAACGGAACGAGGGTCTCGTCGTGACGCATGCCGGCGATGAGCTCGTCCTCGGGATCGGACACGACATCCTCACGCGGATCGACCTCCGACCTGCCTCTTCGGACGACGGAGAGTGCGGCTATCGCCTGCAGCTTCGCGGCGAGCGGTGGTCGCTCGACGGTGGTCCCGAGCAGATCGCGCTCGGCGGCACACTCGCGGCGATGCCCGCGGTCTCTGGGCTCTTCTCAGGGCTCGATCTGCACTCCGGGACGGCTCCCTCGATCGACGTGACGACGACCGTGCATGCAACCCAGGCGACATCGCGCCAGACGATCGCCGTGTTACTCGCCGTCCTCTGTATCGCCGTCGCGCTCTCCTTGGTCGCGATCGAGAGTAGGCCACGGCCGTGGCGAGCCTCGTGTCACGGAGTCCGGCGGGCTTTCGGACAGGTCCATCCGGCAGATGGCGTTGTAGCGATCGTCCTTCTCTGCTGGTGGGTGCTCTCGCCGATCTTCTGGGACGACGGCTGGGTGATTGTCAGGGAGCGCATGTTTTCTGCGTCAGGGGGTTTCTCGGCCTACTACAACAGCTTCGGCGCAAACCTTCCGAACGACTACTGGCTCGAGTGGTTGCAGCATTGGCTCGCCGAGAGCTCCCTTCTCGTTCTCCGAATCCCGTCGCTCCTCTGCCTGGCGGCCGTCTGGGTGCTCTGTCGATGGATCCTCACGCGCGTGCTGGCTTCGTCTCGCGCCAAGAGCGGGGTCGCGGTCTGGGCTCTCGCCAGCACCTTCCTCGTAGGTGCGCTCGCATGGGGAATGACCTTGCGGCCGGAGCCCATAACCGCACTCATCGTCACGTCCATCATGGCGTGCACGGTTCTCTTTCTGGAAAGGCGGACGGCGGCGCCCCTCGCTGCGATGGCCATTCTCATTCCGCTCGCGCTCACCGGGCACCACGCCGCGATCGTCCTGTTTGCACCGCTCGTCGTCGCCGCACCGAGCTTGCTCCAGTGGGCGCGGTCAAACGTGGCAGCCGCTTCAACGGTTGTCGCGACATCGATCGCGCTTTTTGCAGTTCTCTTGTTTGTCGGCGCCGATCTCGAGCAACGGCGCGCGGACGCACGAACAACCGCGATGGTCATCGGCGTCACATGGCGTGACGAGTTCCTCCGTTACACGCTCCTCGGGGATTTCCCCTACGGGACGCCTCTGCGACGAGCCTCCGTTGCGTTGATCGTCCTCGCAATTTTCGCGTTCCTCCTTCGCACGGAACGAAACGGCCGGGGCCTGCTGAATCTCCCGCCCTCGGCGCTCGGAGTCGCTGTCCTTCTCTTCATCGCGACGCCGACCAAGCACCCGTGGCACTTCGGTGCGCTGCTGGGCTTTGCGGCCGTGGCGGTGGCAACCGAGAGCGCACGGCTCCGGGAGAGGGCAACTCGAACACATCGGTGGGCGGCGTGGCCGCTCATCGCGATCGGCGTCGTGATCATGGCCATCAGCTGGTCCTGGTCACCCCGGCACGCATGGAATGCCGTGGACCTCAGGACTCTGGACTGGACGCTTGGCTTCGAGGCCTGGTTTGGGTTTTCGACTCTCGCGGTCTCTCTACCGCTCATCCTCCTCGCGGCAGTCGTGCTGCTCGGGATCGTCCGCGGTCACCGAGCGCGCCTGCCGCGGATTCCGTGGAGAGTCGCCTCTTGGACCGCGCCCGTTCTCGCAGTCCCGCTCGTCGTATTCACCGTCGGCGTGCTCGCCGCGGACGCCACCAAAACTGACTCGTGGACGCTAACACGACAGAACCTGGGGGCGCTCCGGGGAGACGTCGGCTGCGGCCTGGCGGACGACCTCGTCGTTCCCGTCTCGGGCTCGGAACGTGCGCTCTCGACAAGTGACGCCGGAGACATCCGTTCTGTGCCGCCTTGGGTGCCGGCCGCGCCCGTGATGGGTCTGCCGCGCTTCGTGCTCGGTCCCACCGAGGCGAGTTCTGCACAGACGCCCTGGTTCCGGCTGTCCGGCGGGCATCAGTTCGGTCTCTTTGTCTCCGGAACACTTGCCTCCTCGGACCGGCTCGAGCTTGAATGGGGTCGCGTCCGCCGCGGCCAGATAGTGAGTCTCGGCACCGACGGGGTCTCGACCGACTTCGCCTCGGAAGTCGGGTCGGCCCTTTCGTGGCGCTTCGTCGTGGCTGGGGAGCTACCGGCCCGGAGCCAAGGAGCCAACGTCGTCCGCGTCGCGCACCGCAGCGGCATTGGTCGTGAGGCCGCCGTCGCGGTAACGGCCCCGGTTACGTACGCAAGCGAACTCCTCGCTCGCCGGCTGGACCGCAGCGATTCTCCCTCGCTCGTCCTTCCGAATCTGGTCACCTACTTCCCGTGCGCGCGTCTGCCGCGGCTCAGCGACGGTATCGTCGAGGTGCCGGGTCAGATCCTCGTACCGCGGAGCTCGTCCTCGCCGGTCCGATACGCGGTGACGAGCCCGTTCGTTGGACTCCTCGATCTCTACGAGCTCGAGCGGCTGCCGCTGGCCGACTCGACGAACCCGCCTGCCGACTTCGTCGTCTTCGGCGTAGAGCGAAGTATCCCCGGCTCCATGCTCATACCCCCCACCCGGAGTACGTCGCAGTCGTAGCGCGGCCGCTGACCTACGAACGAGCGAGCGCGAGCAGGTCGAGTCCCACATCGGCGGGCTCCTCGTGCCAGAGCGCCTCGACTGTGAATCGATCTCGATCGACATCGGGTTGACGCGCTCGACGGAGCATCCGACGCACGCGCGTATCGAATCCCTCCGGAAGGCGATACCGGAGACCCAGACGATCGATTCGAGCGAGCTTGCGCGCACGACCTGCCCTGGCGCGCACGACCGATTCGATCTCGTCCGAGGCGCGGATGCCGTAGACGTGGACGTCCGAGAAGACGCGACCGAGCAGGGCGCGGAACTCCTCAGCGGTGAACTCGCGAACGTGGTGGCGGTTCCACGGCCGCTCACCGTCGCCCACGCGGTACACGCGGTTCGGTGTCGTGAAGATCGCCCTGCCCTTCGGCTCGAGTACACGACGGATTTCGGTGAGCCAGGGCAGAGGATCTGGGATGTGCTCGATCACCTGGAACGAGACGACAACATCGAATGTGCCGTCCGGGGCGGAAATTCGAATGCCGTCATAGGTGTCGAAGGCATGTCCATAGCGTTCGCGGGCGTGTGCCACGAGCTCGGGGTCCAACTCCAGTCCGAGGTACTCCGCGCCCGCGGATACCAGGATTTGTGCCCCGTACCCTTCACCGAACCCGACGTCGAGGACATGGTCGCCGGTGTGGATCAGCTCGGCGGCGGCCTGATACGCGTAGAGATGCAGCAGGGCGATAGCGAGCTCGTCGGGCGACTCGGCCTCGTCCGGGACAAACCTCTTAGTGGATGCTCTCAAAACCGCAGGAACTAGCTGACCGCGGTCGCTCCGCGGAGGAAGTCGACGATCTCGCCCGTTGTCGCACCGGGTCCGAACACGGCGGCGACACCCACCGACTTGAGCTCGTCGGCGTCGTCCGGCGGGATCGTGCCGCCGACCACCACGAGCACGTCGTCAGCCCCGTTCTCCTTTAGGCCGTCGACGATCCTGGGGACGAGCGTCATGTGCGCGCCCGAGAGGATCGACACTCCGACGGCGTCCGCGTCCTCCTGGATCGCGGTCTCGACGATCTGCTCCGGCGTCTGGTGCAGGCCCGTGTAGATGACCTCCATCCCTGCGTCGCGAAGCGCCCTGGCGATGATCTTCGCGCCGCGGTCGTGGCCGTCGAGGCCCGGCTTCGCGATCACTACCCGGATCTTCTTGTCCGGCACATCGGCAGAATACCGCGGTGCGCTTGAGCGTCATCGGCTCCTCGCCGGCTTGGCCGAATCCGGGAAGCGCCCATTCCGGCTACGTCCTCGACGCTAACGGCACGCGCTTGCTGCTCGACTGCGGGCCCGGGGTGCTCGGCCGGTTGCGGGAGACGGAGCTGTGGCCACGGGTCGACGCGATCGCGATCACCCATTTCCATCTCGACCACTGGGGTGATCTCGTGCCATGGGTCTGGGGCAGCTTCTACCTTGCCACGAACGGCCCGCTCCCGAAGCCGGCGCTGTGGGTGCAGCCGGGGGGCGCTGATTTCTTGACGGGGCTCGGCGAGCGCTTGGGGTTCCCGGACATGTTCGAGACGACGTTCGAGCTCTCGGAGTACCAGCCGGACACGCCTTTTCAGATTGGGCCGCTCGTGGTCACCCCCACGCGCGTTCCTCATTACAGGCTCCAGAC
>Ga0136621_1001256_pt1 | contig 10297 bp, 10 predicted proteins | sample AntDryUQ445A2306_FD_104673 | JGI IMG/M metagenome (GOLD analysis project Ga0136621, IMG submission 104673) | Polar desert sand microbial communities from Dry Valleys, Antarctica - metaG UQ445A (23.06) | ecosystem: Environmental > Terrestrial > Soil > Desert | place: Antarctica: Dry Valley...
GAACGGCGACACGCCGCCGTGCTCCCGCCCGTTCCGCGAGATGCTCGAGCGCCGCCCGCATCGAGTCGGGGTTGGCGTTGTAGGCGTCGTTGACGACGAACCCGCCGCCGGGGAGCGGGATCTCCTCTCCGCGCCACGGAGAGAGGCGAATGCCTGACGCGCCTGCCGACGCGCGGTCGAGCGAGAGCCCGAGCGCCGCGTACGCGTGGAGTGCGGCAAGTGTGTTGAGCGCGTGGTGGCGCTGCGTGAACGGGAGCTCGAGCTCGACCGTTCGCCCGTCGATCCGGAAGCGCCCGCGCCCGTGGTCGAGCTCGGTGTCCGCGGCGTCGAAGCGGCGGAGCTCGATGTCGGAGCGGGTGAGGAACGGCTCGAGCTCGGCGCTCTTCGCGGGGACGACCGCGGTCCCGCCCACAGGAAGCGCGGCGATCACCTCCGCGTTCGCTTCGGCGACGCGTTCGACTGTGCCGAGCAGCTCGAGATGCTCTGGACCGATGTGCGAGACGACGGCGATGTCGGGCCTCGCTATTGCGCTCAGCGCGGCCACCTGGCCGAGCCCGCGCATCCCCATCTCGGTGATCAGGATCTCTGTCTCGGGCTCGAGCCGACAGACCGTCAAGGGCAGCCCGATCTCGTTGTTGAGGCTCTTCTCCGGCCACACGGTCGCCGCGTGAGGTGCGCTGAGCGCGGCCAGAATGTCTTTCGTCGACGTCTTTCCCGCGGACCCGACGATGGCTACGACCCGCACCTCGCTCTTCGAGCGGACAAGGGAGGCGAGCGCGGCGAGCGCGGCCTCCTGGTCGTCCGGAACGAGCGTCGCAGCTCCTCGCGCTCGCGCCTCGTCGATGTGCGTGACTCCTGTGTTGAGTGCCACGAAGAGATCGCCGGGCCTGACTTCGCGTGAATCGGCCTTGATCCCGGTGATCGGCCCATCGCGATCGCGACCCTCGAAACGTCCGAGCCCCAACGCGACGACCTCGTCGAACGAAATCGGGATCACGAGAGCCTCAGCCTGACGTCTTTACAGTGTCTGTCCCTGTAAGCGTGAAAATTCAGCGCCAATCTCTCCACAGCGTCGATCTTCAGCCCGTCGTTCTGAGAGCGGCAAGGGCCTCGCGCACCACCACTCGATCGTCGAACGGGTGCACGTTGCCCGCGACCTCCTGCCCCTGCTCGTGGCCCTTGCCAGCAATGACGACGATGTCGCCCGGCTCCGCCAACCCCACAGCCCGGCGGATCGCGCTACGCCGGTCGGGGTCGATCTCAACGTCCATGCCCGCGCCCTGGAGCACGTCCTGGATAATCGCCAACGGATCTTCCGAGCGGGGATTGTCAGAGGTCACGATGGCGACGTCTGCGCGCTCCGCCGCGACCTTCCCCATCAGCGGGCGCTTGCCGCGGTCACGATCGCCGCCTGCGCCGAACACGAGGATCACGCGTCCCTCGCCTAGGTCACGCGCTGCCCTGAGCACCGTCGCCAGGGAGTCCGGAGTGTGTGCGTAATCAACGACGACGGCAAACGGTTGCCCGGCGTCGATCGCCTCGAACCGCCCCGAAACCTGGCACACGCCGGCAACACCCTTCTGGATCGACTCCTCGTCGAGATCGAGCAGCAATCCCGCAGCGACCGCGCCGAGCACGTTCTCCACGTTGAAGATCCCGCGCAGCGACGTTTCGACTTCGATGCCTCCCGCCTGGAACCGGCTGCCCGTCGCAGTCAGCTCGAGACCCGTGGGCCGTATCTCGGCACCCTTCTCGAGTCCGAAGGAAACGAGCGGCGCCCGGTGCGACGCGGCAAGCTCGGCCGCTAGCCGCCGTCCCCATTCGTTGCCCACGTTCACGACGGCGGGCGGAGGTTGCGGCCCCGTGAAAAGCCGGCGCTTCGCCTGGAAGTACTCCTCCATCGTCCCGTGCAGATCGAGGTGGTCCTGACTCAAATTGGTGAAGACGAGAGCATCGAATCGAACCCGGTCGAGCCGCCTGAAGGCCGCGCCGTGCGACGAGGCTTCGATCGCGGCGCTGCGATCTCCTGAGTCGACCATCTCGCGAAAGAGACGCTGGAGCTCGATCGACTCCGGCGTCGTGAACGGCGCCGCGCGCTCCTTTCCGCCGACGACCCAACGCACGGTGCCGACCAGCCCCGGCCTCCGTCCCGCCGCCTCGAGCATCGAATGCAGGAGGAACGCCGTCGTGGTCTTTCCGTTCGTCCCGGTCACGCCCACGACCTCGAGTTGCTTCGTCGGCTCTCGGAAGAACGCATCCGCCGCGACCGCCATCGCCGTGCGCACATCCTCGACGACGAGTTGGGGAACATCGACGTTGACTACACGCTCCACGACGAGCGCCGCGGCGCCTCGCTCGATCGCCTCCCAGGCAAGGTTGTGACCGTCGACCCACTCGCCGCGCACACAGAAGAAGAGCGCACCCGAGGAGACGCTGCGGGTGTCGTAAGCGAGATCGCCGATTGCGACCGGCCGGGCTCCGGTCACCTCGCTCGGAGCGAGCGCCCGGATCAGAGCCTGCAGATCCACGTCATTCAGGCTAGATGCTTGGCGCAAGATCGGAGCCCACTACCGTAGGTCAGGATCGCCGGAAGGATTCCTAAAGGCGTCCGTTAGGCGGCCGCGGACCCGTCGCTAACCGTCGGAACCGGATCTCCTGGGCGCATCGGGCGGAACCTCGAGATGCTGGAGGTTGAAACGCGCGATCTGCTTGAACGCGGGTGCGGCGACGGTGCCGCCGTAGATAGAGCCGCTCGGCTCGTCCACCATGACCATGATCACCAGCCTTGGCTTCGTCGCGGGGACGAGGCCGACGAACGACGCGACGTAACGCGTGCGCGAGTAGCGACCGTCCGGATCGATCTTGGCTGCGGTTCCCGTCTTCCCGGCAACCGTGTAGCCCGGGATCGCGGCCTCGGTTCCCGTGCCCTCGATGACGACGCCGCGGAGCATGGCGAGCATCTGGTTCGAGACCTCCCGCGAGACAACTCGGCGTCCTCGTCTCTGCTGGTACGGCTTCCCGTCCATCCGGTCGACGAGATGGGGCTGGACGAGCACGCCGCCGTTGGCGATCGCCGCGTACGCCCTCGCCATCTGCAGCGGGGTGACTGCGATACCGTGGCCGATCGGAACGGTCCCGATCGTCGAGCCAGACCACTGATCGAGCGGGAGCGCGAATCCGGACGACTCGCCAGGAAAGTCGATTCCGGTCGTTTTTCCGAACCCGAAGCGCTCGATCCAATTTGCGAGGCGCCCTTCCCCCAGCCGCTGCGCGATCGTGATCGTTCCGATATTCGACGAGCGCTCGACGATCTCCCGCACCGTCATTCGCTCTGTCCCTCGCGTGTGCGACTCGCGGATGACACGATCGGCGACGAGCAGCGAGGGCGCCAGCACGAAGGAGCTCGACGGTCTCACGATGCCCTCCTGCAGGCCCGCCGACACGGTCACGAGCTTGAACGTGGATCCTGGCTCGTAGGTATCGGTCACCGCCCGGTTGCGCCGGCGGTCTGGCCGCGTGGTCGGAAAACGATTCGCGTTGAAGCCCGGCGCGGTCGCCATCGCAAGCACTGCGCCGGAGTGCGGATCCATGACGATCGCGGAAGCTGCCCGAGCTCCGTACTGTCGAACAGTCTCTTCGAGCACAGTTTCGGCGTTGGCCTGGATCTGATGATCGAGAGTGAGTCGCACGTTCCGACCGGGGGTCTCGGGCCGGGTCGAGACGACGTCGAGCGCACGGCCGAAGGGATCCTTGACGACCGTTTGGTTGCCGGGCTTGCCGCCAAGGGTCTTCTCGAGCGACCGCTCGAGGCCCTCGAGGCCCTTGTTGTCGAGGCCCGCATAGCCGAGGACTTGCGACGCGACCGAGTTCTGCGGATAGGTGCGCAGCTCCTCGGAGTAGAACCCGAGCCCGGCGAAGCCGCGCTCCTCGAGCGCCTCGGCTTTCAAGGGATCGACCTTCCGGGCGACGTAGACGAACCCGCGCGAGCGATCGATCAGAGGCGGATAGACGGCAGCTGGTTGGAGATCGAACGCCTCGGCGACCGCGAGGGTGACGCGCTTCGGTCGATCGACCTGCCTCGGGTTCGCGTACACGGTCGTGGTGCGCTCCCCGATTGCGAGCGGCTCACCGTTTCGGTCGAAGATCGTGCCCCGCGCCGCCGGGACGACGACGGTCTCGCGATGCTGGCGAACGGCCATGGCTGCGTAGGCGTTGCCGTTGACAACCTGCAGCCAGAAGGCCCGCGCCAACGCGATCCCCAGAATCGTCACGAACGCAGCCGCGAGCAGGACGATGCGCCGGTTCGTCGACGCGCGCGTCACCTGCGCAGACGGACGTAGATCGTCGTTTCGGGATTCGCCTGCGCGAGTCCCAGATCCTCCGTTGCGAGCCGCTCGATGCGCGCAGTCGCGGAGGCGCTCGAGAGCTCAGAGCGGAGGTTCGCGATGTCCGAGTTGAGCTCCGATCGCTCGCGGCCGACCTCGTCGAGCTGAAGGTTGAGCCGCAGCACCGTCACGTTCACAGCTACTACGCCGGCGAGGAGTGCGCCGAAGAGGACGATCCAGATGACGCCTCCTCCCAGCAGACGAGGCCGCGGCACGGCACTCGGGCGAGGTCGACCGAGCCGAAGGCCTTCGGCGATCGACCCCACTAGACTTTGACCGCCACGCGCAGTCTCGCGGACGCCGAGCGCGGATTGTCGTCGAGCTCCCGCCCCGACGGGCGAACCGGGCGCGGCGTCAGGATCCGCAGCTCGGGCTCGTGGCCGCACACGCAGATCGGAAGCTCGGGAGGACAGGTGCACCCACGTGCGAGATCGCGGAGAAAGTGCTTCACGATGCGATCCTCGAGTGAGTGGAAGCTGATGACCGCCAGTCGGCCGCCGGGACGAAGCATCTCGAACGCGGCTGGGAGTCCGGCCTCGAGCGACTCCAGCTCGTGGTTCACCTCGATCCTGAGCGCCTGGAAGACGCGCTTTGCGGGATGCCCTTCGCCGAACCTAGCGGGTGCAGGAATCGACGCTCGAACGATGTCGACGAGCCGGCCTGTGCGGTCGATCGGCAACTCGGCGCGTTGCCGAACGATGCCGCGCGCGATCTGGCGAGCGTAGCGCTCCTCGCCGAAGCGTCGGAAGATCGTCGCGAGCTCCCGCTCGTCCCACGTGTTCACGATGTCCGCGGCGCTCGGCTCGTCCGAGGGATCCATCCGCATGTCGAGCGGTGCGTCCGTGGCGTAGGAGAACCCGCGCTCGTGCTGGTCGATCTGCATCGACGACAGTCCGAGGTCGAGCAGGATGACGTCCGCTTTGACGTCGTTTCCGGCCAGTTGCGAGAGCACTACCGCATAGTCGCCACGGAGAAACCGCATCTGTATTCCGCGCGCGGATGCCTTCACCCGGTCAAAGACGGGACGCACACTGGGATCGCGGTCGACGGCGACAAGCTTTCCGCGGCCCTGGAGATCGGCGACGAACACGCGTGAGTGCCCTCCGGCGCCGAAGGTCGCATCGAGGACCGTCTCCCCCGGCTGCACCGAGACCAGATCGCGCACCTCCTCCGCGAGGACCGGCGTGTGATCAGCTGCGTCTGTCCGCAAGACGTTCGGCAACATCGCCTGCGCTCCCTTCGATCGCATTCAGATGGGTTGTCCATTCAGAACGGTCCCAGATCTCGATGTGGTCGTGCACACCCGCGAGGACAACCTCCTTGGAGAGTCCCGCGTGTGTCCCCAAGTGCGGAGGGACAAGCACCCGGCCCTGCTTGTCGAGCTCCGCGACGGTGGCGCCCGCAAAGACGAAGCGCTTCATCTCCCGAGCCTCTCGCGTGAGCGAGTCGAGCTCGGCGATCCTCGCCACGTTCGCGTCCCAGCTCCCGCGTGGATAGACGTCGATGTTCTTCTCGATTCCGCGTGCGAGCACGACCCCGCCGGCAAGCGCGTCGCGAAATCGCGCGGGCAGCGTGAGCCGGTTCTTCTCGTCGACCGTGTGCTCGTATTCGCCGTAGAACATGGTTTCATCGCGGAACCCCTACCCACGGATCCCCACACTACTCCACTTTGTCCCACCGCGCAACCCCTAGGCCCCATCTTCGCGCCAAGCGCGCCGCTAACAGTGCCTGGTACCGTCAGCGTTGCGATTCTGCGCCAATTCCTCCCCAGGGCGCCCGCCGTTACAGGGGGACGTGTTCGGCGTGGACACCTGGCCCCGCCAGGGCGCCGGCCCCACACCGCGCGGCGAACGCCAAGGCCTCCGCCGTTTCGAGCCCGGCCGCGAGCGCGAACGCCAGCCCGGCCACGAAGCAGTCGCCTGCTCCGTACGAATCAGCGTGCGGCTGCGGAGCAGGCCCGGCCGTGAAGGGTCCGCCCGGTTGCGCCCAGCCGCCGAGAGCGCCCGAGGTCGTCACGACGAGCCGCGGCGCAGGATCGAGGTCACCGGACTGGTACAGCTCGGCCTCGTCCTTCCCACTCCCGACCAGCGCATCGAGCTCGACGGCCCCGCGCCGCAACGTCGCGAGCTCGCGGGTCGTGGCAGCGAGCACACGACCTTGGCGTGCGGCACGCAGCGCGTCGACGTCTCCCGCGCAGAAGTACACGGCGTCGGAGCGCGCGAGCTCGTGCCAGGGAAGTGAGCTGTCGTGTCCCCGCGGACCGACCTTCGGCCCGATGGTGGTGATGGTTCGCTCCCCGACTCCGTCGACGTATGTGAACCCGCGGCGCTGCGGCGGGCTCACCGCTGTCGCGTGGACCTCGATCCCTCGCGCCTCGAGCTCGACCTTCGCCGCCTGCCCTGACTCGTCGGTGGCGAGCGCGGTGAAGAAGAGCACCGACTCGGCAAGCTCGATGAGCTGCACGGCTGCGACGGAGCCTCCGCCTGCAGCCTCCGTCCACGACTCCTCGGCAGAGGCGATCTCACCGGGGCGCGGCACATGCTCGACCGGGAGGAACTCGATTAGCTCGACGTGGCCGACGACAGCGACGCGCACCTGCCCATGCTCACAGATGCATGCCCTCTGCCGTTAGAACAGGATGATGCAGAGCGTGGCGATCCCGCCGTTCGAGCACTTCTACGAGCAACACCGGTCCGAGGTGCTTCGGCTTCTTCGGCGTCGAGTCGGCGCCGAGCGAGCGGAGGACGCTTTCCAGGAGACCTTCCTGCGCGCGCTTCAGGCCTACCGGCGCCTCGAGCACGGCGAGCACCTCCGTGCTTGGGTGCTCACGATCGCAGGCAACGTCGCGATCGACACATTGCGCCGAGCCCGACCCCAGAGCGAACTCATCGAGATCGGAGCCGACGACGATCGTCCCGCATTCGAGGAGCTCGCCCCGATGACCGACGGCCTCCCGCCCAAGGAGCGCGCGGCCGTCGTGCTCCGCTACGGGTACGACCTTTCCTACGACCAGATCGCAGCCGCAGTCGGCTCGAGCGAGGACGCGGCCCGTCAGGCCGCCTCGACTGGCGTACGCCGGCTGCGCAGGAGGAGCCAATGACCGTCTCTCCCGATCTCGATCGCCGCTTCCGCGAAGCGGCAACGACCATGGGCCTCGTCGACATGGGCTTCGACGTCATCGACTCGCCCGTCGGCCCTCTCTTCGTCGCCGCGTCCGAGCAGGGGCTTGCGGCCATCTCCTTCGATCCCGAGCCTGAGGAGCAACTCGAGCGTCTTGCCCGCTTCGCCGGGCCCCGCGTTCTCCGCTCGTCCCGCAGCGTGGCCGAAGCGCGCCGCGCGCTCGATCAGTACTTCGAGGGCCGAAGGCAGGTGTTCGATCTCGCGCTCGATCTGCGCGCGCTGCCGCCGTTCACGGTCTCCGTCCTGCAGGAGCTAGCACGTGTGCCATACGGGGAGACGACGACCTACGGCGCGCTCGCCATGCGAGTCGGCCGCCCGCGCGCGGCACGGGCCGTGGGCACGGTGATGAATCGGAACCGAATCCCGATCGTCCTCCCCTGCCATCGGGTGGTGGGCTCGAGCGGCGATCTCGTCGGGTACGCGGGTGGACTCGATCGCAAGATCGCGCTCCTCCAACTCGAGGGCGCGCACCTGTAGCTCGAGCATGGCGCACCACGGTGCCCGATCGAGTCAAGTCAGTCCTGCTGGACCCCCTGACGCCTCGACTAGATGCTTGATCGGACGTTCAACGCGCAGGCCAGATGACCCCCAGAACACAGCGCGACCGCCCCTCCTCGCGCGTTAGTTTCCGATCAAGCATCTAGCGAGCGCACGACGCGCGCCGGTGCGCCTACAGCGAGGACGCCGGCCGGTAAGTCACGCGTGACGACTGACCCTGCGCCCACGACGGTGTCTGCCCCGATCGTCACGCCAGGGCAGACGATGACGCCCCCGGCAAGCCAAACATTGTCGCCAATGGTGATCGGCGCAGCCGCTTCCCACTTCGACCGGCGCGCGTCAGGCTCCAGCGGGTGCGTCGGCGTCAGCAACTGGACACGTGGTCCGACCTGCACGTCGTCGCCGATGCTGATGCGCGCTACATCGAGCGCGACGAGTCCGAAGTTGATGAAGGTCCTGGCGCCGATGTGAGTCTGGTAGCCGTAGTCGCAGTAGAACGGTGGCCGGATCTCAGTGCCCTCGCCCAGCGAGCCGAGCAGTTCGAGGAGGATTCGCCGACGCGCCGCAGGGTCGGAAGACGAGAAATTGTTGAAGTGTTGTATGAGCGCCAGCGCCCGCTGGCCCTCCCCTGCCAGCACGGGGTTCTCGGCGAGGTACGGGTCACCCGCAAGCATCCGCTCGCGCTGAGTCCTTGTGTCGCCGGACAGTTCGTGCTCAGCCATCGCTGAACGATACGGGCGAATCACCATGCTGGCGCCAGCCTGAGGAGGATGAGACTCCACTACTCGAGCAGCCGGTACCCGACTCCCCAAATGTTGACGATGAAGTGATCGTTCTCGCCCAGCCGTAGCTTCTTTCGCAGCCGCGATGCATGAGATTCCAGGGTGCGGGTGCGCCCGAGCGCACGGTAACCCCACACTTCCCGCAACAGCTCCTCTTTCGTGAATACACGATACGGCTCGGAAGCAAGTCGGGCTAGGAGCTCGAACTCCTTCGCCGACAGCATGACCATCGTCTCTCGCACAGACACCCGCCGTGTGCGCCGATCGATGACGATCTCTCCTGCGAGCAGAACCTCCGTCGAGGAAGTCGTGCTCCTGCGCAGGAGCGCTCGGATCCGCGCCACCAGCTCCTCGTAGGCGAACGGCCGGCCCATCACGTCGTCGGCGCCGCGGTCGAGCGCCCGCACGCGCTCCACCGGATCGGACGTGGGCGCGAGCAGGATCACGGGTACGTTTCGATCCCAGGTTCTTCCTGGCTCGCCGCGCCGGAGCCGAAGGCAGAGATCGAGCTCCGCAAGGAGCACGACATCCGGCCGGATTCGTTCTGCGAGCTCGAGCGCCTCGCTCCGGCGCGACGCGCCGAGCACGTCGAACCCGTCGTCGCGCAAATGGCGTCCGAGATATTCGCGCGTTGCGTGCTCGGGCTCCGCGACGAGAACGGCATTCGGCATGTCGTCGAAGCTAGCCGGGGCGGTGCCGTCGCGCTAGATGTCCTTTTCTTCGGAAGCGTCAAAAGGCTTCCTCAGCGGCACCGTCTGCGCAGGACGTGGCCTACAGCCGTCCGTGCCGGAGAACACCCCAGATGACCCAGAGCCCGAACACGCCGGAGAGCACGAAGCCGACGAAGGACAACACATGCAGCCCCATGATCTGAGGGCCCTCCTGTCCGAAGACGCCGATGATCGACGAGCCGACGAGGCCGCCGAGCACGATCAGGGCGACAGAGAGGCGGTTCGACGCCTGGTCGATATGGTCATCGAGCTCGTCGAGACCGGGATTGTCGAAGCGGATCTGGAAACTGCCCTCCCGCATGCGCTCGAGGACATCGTTCACCTGGTACGGCAGCTCCCGCGCGATCGACCCGAGCGCGAGTGCTTCCGTCCGCGCCCGCTGTGCGACGATGCGTGGCTGATAGCGGTCGGCGAGCAGGCCGCGCGCATACGGCTTCGCTACTTCGAAGACGTTGAACTCGGGATACACCTCGGTGCCGACGGAGGCGAGGGTGGCGATCGCCTTGTCCAGCATGACGAAGCGAGACGGCAACCGCAGGTTCAGCGAGTAGATGAGCTGGAACGCCTCCCGGATCACCTGCAGCGGGTCGATGTCCGAGAGCCGCGTACCGTAATAGCGGTCGAAGAGCACGCGCAACTCCGCTCGGAACTCCTGCTCCCGCTCTGGCGCGTAGCGCACGCCGAGGTCTCTCATCCGACGCGGGATCGCGTCGATGTTCTC
>Ga0136621_1001257_pt1 | contig 10297 bp, 7 predicted proteins | sample AntDryUQ445A2306_FD_104673 | JGI IMG/M metagenome (GOLD analysis project Ga0136621, IMG submission 104673) | Polar desert sand microbial communities from Dry Valleys, Antarctica - metaG UQ445A (23.06) | ecosystem: Environmental > Terrestrial > Soil > Desert | place: Antarctica: Dry Valley...
GGGATCGCCGTAGGGCTCACGCTGAAGCGCACGCGGCACCCACCGCGGAGCGCCACGATCATCGTCCTCGACCCCGTCGGCGAGACCGTCCGCTGGGACACGACCTTCCCGGCGATCGTGGCGGTGATGCGCTGCGCTGTCTCGAAGAGGTTCGGATCGCTGTCGAGCCGCACGACCAGGCGGCCGCCACGGCACCTGAAGCGCGTGTAGGTGAGCTCCGGTCCCGACCACTCGTCGTCGTAGAGGCCCTCGACGAGCATCGTGGTGCGCAGCGGGCCACCCACGTCGTAGAGGGCAACGCCGCGCTTGACGTCCCGCTCCTGCGGCTCACCGGCCAGCGCGACGGCGTCGTCGGCGAGCGCATACCGCGCCTCGACGGCATTGCCGCCCGGGTCGCGAAGCAGGCCGTCCTGCCGGTCGACCGCAAGCGGCGTCTCGTGCAGGCCGCCGGGCGTGGGCTGGCGCAGGTGGTAGACGGGCCCGAGCCCGCGGCTGAAGAACTCGTTGCCGTTCACGACCATGCGGTCGACCCGCCCCGACCAGACGACCGCGGCCCGCTCGCCCGGCGGAAGCGCCCGATCGACCCAGTCGCGGTCGAGCCGGCCCATGCTCTGGAAGAGGGAGCCGAGCGACGCCGTCCGGATCCGCGACTCGACCGGCTGCAGCGAGACCGTGAAGATCGCGAGGACGACTCCCGGCAGGAGGAGCCCGTAGCGAGCCGGAACGGCGAGGAACACCGCCGCCAGGACAGCCGCGGCGAGCAGGACGGCAATCCAGATCGAATCGAGCGGCACGCCCCAGTGGTGCACGGTCCACCAAGGCAGGAGCGCGAACGTGTCGGAGACTGCGGGGACGTCGATCAGGCGCTCGTAGGGGATGAGCGCGGGCAGAGCCGCCGCCGCGAGGGCAGCCGGGAGCGCGACCCGGAGGGGGCGCGGCGTGCCGCGGTCGATCCAGACGAGCAGGGCGATCAGGAACAGCGGCACGAGGTAGAAGAAGTTCCGCTCCTCGATCCGCAAGGCGTGCCGCGAGGCGAAGACGGCGACCTGGACGACGAGAAAGGCCGAGACGGCGAGCGTGGCCGCGAGGAAGGCCTGGTCGGGGGCCCGCAGGCGGCGTGCCGTGCCGGCGAGGCAAGCGAGTGCAAGGAGCGGCACCACGCCGGCGGCGAGGTCGAGGCCGCCCAGGTGGTAGACGAGCCAGCGCGAGGCCTCGACGAGCGAGTAGTCGCCGTCCGATGCCGAGCGGTAGGCACCGAGTGCCGCCTGCGGCGAGCGGCCGAACGCCGCCTCGGCGGCGATGACGGAGAGCCCCCCGGCCGCGAGAGTCGCATACAGCGTCCTGTAGGGCCCGAGTCCTCGCAGGCCGGTGCCACGGAAGGCCACGAGCAGGATCGGTGCCGCCGCGATCGCGGGCAGAAAGACGATCGCCTGGGCGCGGGTCAGGAACGCGACGGCGACAGCGGCGAGCAGAAGAAGCGACCGCGCGAGCGTCGGCCGCTCGAGCGCGGCCACGAGTGCGAGAACGGCGAAGAGGAAGATCGGGAGAAACGCGTTCTCCGTCATCAGCGTCCCGGTGTAGAGAAGGCCGGGCAGGCTCAGCGTGAGCAGCGCCGCGACGAGCGCGAGCGGGACCGAGAGCATCCGGCGGGCCAGCAGGTACGCGGGTATCGCCGCGAGCGACATGACGATCGCGTTCAGCGCCTTGGCCGCAGCGTAGGCGTCGGGCACCGCGTCGAAGAGGGCGTAGGCGGGGCTGATCAGAAGCGGGTAGACGGCGCCGAAGGCGAGGCCGACCGGCTGCTCGCGGATTGCGAAGCCGCCGCCCTCGGCGATGCTCTTCGCGAGCTCGGAGTAGATGATCTCGTCGGCCATGATCCACGGCGCCACCGTCCGGCGGGCGAGCGCGTAGCGAAACGCGATCGAGGCGACGACGAGGCCGGCGAGCCACACCCAGGCCGGTACTGCACGAGCGACGGCGGCGAGGCCCTCGTGCCCGCGGCGGACCGCCGCGAGGCTATGGGCCAATGCCGACCTCGCGCAGGCGGCGCGCGAGCACGGTCTCCTCGCGCGGGCCGAAGCCGCTCTCCGCGGCCGCGCGAGCGAGCTCCCACAGGAGAGCGTCGCGAACCGCCTCGCCGCCCGCAGCGACCTCGAGCGCTGCCGCATAGGCCTCGGCAACCCGCTCGAGACCGTGCTCGCGCTCGACGTACTCGCGGGCCGAGGCCTCCATCGCCGCCCGGGCCTCCGGGCTCGACGCAACGAGCTCCAGCGCGGCCGTCAAGACGTCCACCTCGTGCGCTCCCGGCGGCACCTTCAGCGCCACCTCGTCCGGAAGCTCCGAGAACCAGCCCTCGTCGCTGACGACGAGCGGCCGGGCGAGCGAGAGTGCTCGAATCGCGCTTCCGGAGGTCTCCCCCATCGTCGGCGAGCGCAGGGCCACGCACACCGTGCAGGCGGCCATCAGCGACCAGAGACGCTCCTCGTCGACGTAGCGCTCGCGGTGGACGGCGTCGTCCCCGAGGCCGAGCTGGACGAGCCTTCGCTCCACCGGGTAGCGCGGCGCTGCCTCGCCGACGAGCAGCAGGCGGGCGCGCGGGTGACTCTTCCGCAGGCGAAGGAACGCCCGCAGGAGCTGGGGGATCCGCTTGCTGGCGTTGATGTTTCCGAAGCAACCCACGATCGGCTCGCCCTCCATGCGGGCGGGCTCGGCGCCCGGCGGGGGCCAGGCGGGATGGGGAATCCTCCAGATCGGCCGCTCGAAGCCGGCCGCGCGGGCGCGCTCCTCGACGTAGCGTGAATGCACGATCAGGCCCGGGGCTAGGTCGAGCACCTCGGCCGCGAGCGGGAAGTCCTGCGGCCGCGTCTCCCAGAGCGGCGGGATCCGGCCCTCGATGACGGCGTGTCCGAGCAGGCGGCCGGCCAGGCCCGCGTCGCGCTCGAGCGCCGCGAGGTAGCCGGCGCCGTCACCACGGCCGAGCGTGCTTCCCGCGACGAGGTGGTGCAGGACGAAGTCGTGCAGGACGACGAGTCCCGGCTTGCGCCGAAGCGCCTCGACGATCCAGCCATGGGCTTCCGGCGAGTTGCCGATGTGGTAGAGGGCGGCCTCCGCACGCTGCGGGCGGAGCCTGCCCCGGCGCACGACCTCGACCTCGATCCGGCGCCGAAGAGCCGGCAGGAGCAGCGAGCTGTAGTCGGCGATGCCACTCCGCTCGGGCGGGAGCGGGGAGTAGTACGCGACCCTCACGCCCGTGCGAGCAAGGTCTCGACGACCTCGCCCCAGGTCAGCCGCTCGGCGAGGGCCTTGCCCGCTCTACCCCAGGCCCGTGCATCCTGGGGATGGCCCCGCAGCCAGGAGCAGGCCTCGGCGACCGCCCCCGCGCGGGGCTCGCAGACGAGCCCCGTCCGCCTGTCGGCAACCGCGTCGAGCGGGCCCCCGGCGTCGGTCGTGGTCACGACCGGCTTCTCCGCGAGGAACGCCTCGTAAGGCACCATCCCGAAGTCCTCGTCGAGCGGGGCGTAGAAGACGGCGAGACAGCGCGCGTACAGATCGGCGAGCTCTCCCTTCCCCACCCGACCGGCGAAGGTGGCCCGGCCGTCCAGCCCGCACCGGCGGGCGAGCTCCTCGAGCCGCTCGCGATCCGGGCCCTCCCCGGCGACGACGCAGCGGAGCGCAGGATCGGCCGCGAGGGCCTCCAGCAAGAGGTCGACACGCTTCGCGCGGTCGAGCCGCGAGACCGAGAGGATGAAGTCGCCGTAGCTCTCGCACCGGTAGTCGAGCTGCTGCGGCGGCGGCAGGAGCACGTCGGCCACGAGGCCGGTGGAGCGCTCGAGGCGCTCGGCGACGTTGCGCGAGATCGCGAAGAGCGCTCGAGCCTCGCCCAGCGTGCGGCGGTCGAGCTCGTGCACCGAGCGGCGCAGCGCTCGATCCTCAGGCGAGCTCCCGAACTGCCCGAGCTCCGTGCCATCGAGCTCGTAGGCCTGCCGGAACTGGTGCACGAGCCAGACGATCTTCTTCGGATGGCGGACGGCGTACGAGGGGAACTTCGTCGCGATCACGAGCTCGATCGGCCGGCCGTCGGTCTCGTCCAGATCGAGCGCCCGCCACAGGAAGGCCTGCGTCAGGACCCGGGTCCCGGGGTACCACTTGAAGGGCACGGTCACGAGCGCGGTCTCGTGGCCGGCCTCGTTCAGCTCGAGCGTCAGGCGCTCGGCGAGCAGCTCGGCGCCGCCGTGGGCGAACGGGACCTGAGGGGAGCAGACCGCGATTCTCACGTGCGGGCGAGGATGGCGTAGTCGAGCGGGCAGAAGAGCTGCTCGTTCAGGCGCTCGACATTGGCGGCGAGTGCTGCCCGGGCACGGTCGAGCTCCGGATCGGGAGGCAGCTCCACGGGCGCGAGGCGCTCCTCGGCCGGCGGCGCGTTCAGATAGCGGACCTCGGCCGACCCGAAGCCCGCCTGACGGGCGAGCAGGACGAGCGTCTCGGGCACGAGCGGCTGGGCGTGGGTGAGGTCGGCGAAGTAGTTCCGCAGGGCCATCGGCGCGAGCGGGTTGATCGTCTCGGCAACCAGGAGACCGCCCGGGCGGAGCTTGACTGCGGCCAGCTCGAGCAGCCGCAGGAGCGAGGGCGGCGGCAAGTGCTCGACGAGCTGCGCGGCGAAGAGGCCGCCGAGCGAGCCGTCCTCGAGGCCGTCCAGGTAGGCCACCGCATCGGCCTGCTCGACCTCGACCCCTTCGCCGCGCGCGAAGGCCACCATGTCGGAGTCGGCGTCGACTCCGCGGGCCTGGATGCCCGCCTCGCGCAGCAGCGCGAGAAACTCCCCGCGGCCACAGCCGAGATCGAGCACGGGCGCCGAGGCGCGAAAGTCGTCCACATAGGGACGCTGGCGCTCGCGAATCTCCTCGACCGTGCCGCGCATCCTGCTCTCGAAGGCGAAGTAGTCCGGAACGGCCGCGGCGGCCGGTTGGGCGGCTGTAGTGCCGACGGCTGCGCCCCGGCGCCGCTCGAGCCGGAGCAGGCGCTCCTCGAGCTCCGCGAAGCGGCGCTCGTCCCGCTCGTGCCGGGCGCGGAGGTCGTCGAGCGCGCCGGCGTGCTGGGCGGAGCGACCCCCGAGCTCGTCGGCCAGCTCGTGGAGCGCGTCGATCAGCTTCAGCGCCGCGTCGTTGAAGGCGCGCTGGTCGGCGGCCAGCCGCTCGACGTACCAGCGCATCAGGCGGCGCAGACCGCGCTTGACCGGGTAGGCGGCGGCGCCCTTCGGCCCGGGGAGGCGCTCGACCGTGTGGTCGACGGTGACGGGCCAGGCGCGCTCGGCCTCGTCGCGCCAGCGCGTCCACCCTGCGGCCGCTGCCGCCCCGTCCGCCCGCGACGGCGCCGTCCGCGTCACCTCCTCCTTCAGGCGGGCAAAGAGCGCGGCGACGTCGGCTTCGTCTACGGATGAAACCCCTGCAGGGCGCGGTTTTTTCGCTCCGGAGGGCATCCGCGGCATTCTAGACGGCGCGGGCGCTGATCACGATGCCGAGGTCGGAGTCGGGATCTGCCTCGCGGAGAAATCGCGCCTCGGGGTCGAATCCGGCCCCCCGCAGCTCGTCGAGCAGGTCGAGCGCGAAGTCGGTGTACGCGAGCAGGTCGTCGTGCTTGCGCGTGAGCAGGGAGAAGATCCCGGACCCGCGGCCGTGGTGCTGCGGTGGCACGAGGTGGACCGCGCCGCCCGGCTCGTCGCGTGCCCGCACGAGCGTCTGCGGCCGCGAGGGGACGAGCGGAACGGTGAAGACGTGGCGCCCGCCCAGGCGCAGGACCCGCCGGCTCTCGTCGAGCGCCCGCCGGGGGTCGGGCACGTGCTCGAGCGTGTCGGAGGTGAGCAGCAGGTCGAAGGATCCGTTCGCGTAGGAGAGTCCGCGAAAGTCCTCGTCGGGGTACTCCGCGTAGGTCAGCCGGGGGTGGGCGGCGAGGAAGGGATGAAGCGCCCCGACGGCATTCAACTCCGCGAGCTCGAGCTCGCGGAAGCGCGGCTCGCGGACGAGCTCGGCGAGCGAGGAGGCGCTCTCCGCGTAGTGCCCGAGCAGCGTCTCCGCGATCCGCCGGACGCGCAGGTTGGAGCCGCAGCGGCGGCAGAAGAGGCTCTCGCGGCGGGCAAAGGCGGTGGCCAGGCTCGAGTCCTCGAGGTCCTCGACCAGCTCCCGTGGAAGAACCCACGAGTTGAACGCGAACCTGGTCTCCTGCCCGCACACGGCGCAGTGCCCGCGCTCGTCCCGGCGCCGATCTCCCGGCGGGCGGGCACGCAGCAGGAGCTCGCGGCCGAGGCGCGTCACCCGGCAGCCTTCGGCCCGAGCCGGCCCGCGCGGTAGTCCCGCCAGCCCTCCCCGACCGCCCGAAGAGCTGCGCGCCTGCGCGGATGTGCGAGCGCCTGAGCGAGGTGCGCGCCGACCACGACGCCGCGCCGGAGTCCTCGCAGGCCGCGGGGCAGCGGGCGGTGGCGCTCGACGACCGCAAGGGTGTTACGCGCCGAGTAGTAGAGGTTCGCCGTCGAGCGGACGCCTCCCGTGGAGGCCGAGCCGCGATGCCAGACGCGCGCGCCGGGAACGAAGAGGACGGCGCGGCCGGCCGCCCGGATCCGGAGACACCATTCGACGTCCTCCACATACGCGAAGAGGCTCTCGTCGAGGGGCCCCGCCAGCTCGATCGCAGCGCGCGAGACAGCCATCGCCTCACCCGTCGCGCGGTCGACCTCGCGCAGGGAGTCGAAGCGGCCGTCGTCCGGCTGTCCGTGCCCCTCGAGCCGGCCGCTGTAGCCGAGCAGCGTGTCGAACCGTCCGCCCGCGTACATGAGGCGGTCGGGCGCCTCGGCAAAGAGGACCTTGCAGGCGAGCACGCCTGCGTCGGGCCGGGCGCGGGCGGCCTCCTCGAGCGCGCCGGCGATCCCCGCGTCGGCGACCGTGTCGTTGTTCAAGAGGAGGATCCAGTCCGCTCCGCGGGCGAGAGCCCGACGGATGCCGAGATTGTTGCCGCCGGCGTAGCCGAGGTTCTCCTCGCTGCGGAGGAGCTCGACTGCGGGGAAGCGCTTCCGCACGGCCTCGCCGGTACCGTCGCTCGAGCCGTTGTCGACGCAGATCGTGTCGATCCCCCGCAGGGACTCGAGGCAGGCGAGCGTGTCCTCGCGGCCGTTCCACGTGAGCACGATCGCGAGGAGCCTCATCCGAGCGCCCTGAGGTAAGACCACGCCTGCCGCAGGCCGGCGGGGCGGAGAGCCGCGAGCAGAGCGACGTAGCCGGCGAGGCCCGTCAGCGCGGCGAGAATCGGATCGAGCACGAGCGCAACGAGCGCGAACGAGACTGCGGCGAGACCACCGCTCCAGAGAGATGCGGAGCCCAGCCCGCGGGCGACCCTCACGAGTGCCCCGCCGGAGACGAGCAGCAGGAGCCCGGCGAGGACGCATGCCGTCACGGCCGCGAGGGCGACCGCGATCCCCTCCAGCCCGAAGAGCCTCTCGCCGGCCCAGACGAGCGGCACTGCCACCACGAGGGCGCCGAGCGAGAGCAGGGGGAGCCCGCGCGCCCGGTCTGCCACATAGAGCAGGGGAAACGTCGTCGAGACGCCGACCGAGGCGACCATCCAGGGCCCGAGATAGACCACCAGGAGGCCCAGCTCGGCCCCCGTCTCGCCGCTGTACGCCGAGCCCAGGACGCTGCGAGCCACGTGCTCGCCCGCCAGCGCGAAGACGCCGGCAGCGCCGGCGACGACTGCGAGTGCGAGCCACGAAGTGCTGACCACGTGTCGCGCGGCGCGGCCCTCACCGAGGCCGAGTCTCGTCAGCGGCACGCTCGAGACGAGCGCCAGCGAGGACGCCGTCACGGCGACGAGCGACGAGGCGATCAGGTACGCGTAGCTGAAGCTCGTGACCGCGCCGACACCGATGTCCGCGGCGAAGCGCACGCAGACCACGTACAGCATCTGCAGTACGAGCGGCAGGGTGACGCCGCGCGCGAACTCGCCGAAGCGTGCCCCGATCTCCCGTACTCCCGGCGCGAGGCCGCGCGGCCGCCCGCGAAGGGCGAGCGCCAGGAGCGGCACCGCCAGCGCGACGGCACCGTTCAGCGCCATCCCCCACGCCAGCGCGATGATCCCGTCGGGTTCTACCCGGAGCAGGATCAGGACGAGGCCTGCGATGCTGCCCGCCGCGAAGCCGGCCGCGGCGGTGCCGTAGTCGTCCGTGGCCGCGAGCGCGCTCGCGGCCAGCGCCGCGTAGAGCTGGGCGACCGCCGCCGGGATCATCCAGGGGAGCACGTCGGCCGCCGTGTCCGCGGCCTCCTGGGGCAGGCTGCCGGTGAGCCAGCCCGCGACGGTGTGGGCGGCCAGCGTCGAGAGCAAAAGCGCCGGCAGGGCGATCGCCGCCATCGCAATCGCCCAGGTGACCGTCTCCGCGGCAAGGCGGCGCTCGCCGTGGGCACGGGCGAGGGCCGGCAGGGCCACGGCGCGAAAGGCGGTGGCGGCGAGCACGAGCACGATGAAGAGCCCGTAGGCGGCGAAGAACCCGTCCGTATCGGCTCCCCGCCCGAACTTGCGTGCGATCACGATGCCGACGACCGCCGCCAGCGCGGTCGCCGTCGCAAGGGAGAGCGCCGTCTGCAGCGCGCTGCGGGCTACATTCGATCGGGGAGAGGCGGTAGCCTTGGACACCGACCGATGAGCTTACGCACCGAGAAGACAGAGACCCTTTGGAGCGAGGCCGCGCTGGAAGAGCTCCAGCGGGACTACGGCGACCAGTTCGCCGACCGCACCGCGCTCGTCACCGGTGCCGACGGCTTCATGGGCTCCCACCTGACGGAGGCCCTGTGCCATCTGGGCGCGAACGTGCACGCGTTCGTGCGAGCAACCTCGAGCGGCGCGCTGAACAACATCTCGCACCTCCGTGGCGGGCTGCGGGTGCACTTCGCCGACCTGACGGACAAGACCTCGATCGACTACCTCGTGCGCGAGCTCTGCGAGGCGCCCGACCGCCCCTACATCTTCCACCTCGGCGCTCAGGCCCACGTGGGCGAGTCGTGGCACCGTCCGTACGAGACGGTGATGGCCAACACGGTCGGCACCCTCAACCTGCTCCAGTCGGTCGTCGACCATGGCCTCGAGCTCGAGAAGTTCGACACCGCCGGCACCTCGGAGGAGTACGGCAATGTGCGCGAGTCCGTCTCGCACCACCACGACTTCGACGACGCCGGCGCGCTGATCCTGCACGAGCGCTCGCCGATCAACCCGAAGTCCATCTACGCGACCGCGAAGGTCGCCGCCGACTTCCTGACCATGAACTACCACGACGCCTACGCCGTCCCGGGGGTGGTGACGCGGATGTTCAACAACTACGGGCCGCGGCAGAACCCGCGCTACGTCACCGGCACGATCATCACCCAGGCGCTCGCCCGCGAGCGAATCGAGCTCGGGAACCTCGAGCCTCTGCGTGACTTCTGCTTCTGCACCGACGGCGTACGGGGCCACCTGACCGTGGCCGCGCACGGCGTTCCAGGCGACGTCTACGTCTACGGACAGGGCAAGAACATCTCGATGGGCGAGTGGGCGGCCAAGATCCTCGAGATCGGCGAGGCGGCCGGACACTGGCCCGCCGGCCGCGAGGTCGTGACCGACGAGCGCCGCTTCCGGCCGGGCGCGAGCGACGTGATGGCACTCCGCGTCGGCTACGAGAAGCTGAACCGGGAGACGGGCTGGGAGCCCCGCGTCTCGTGGGAGGACGGCATCGCGCACACGATTGACTGGTATGCCGCGCACCGTGAGAAGTGGATCGGCCGCGTCGACTGGCTCGAGAGCGCGCAGGGTAGGGCGCCCGTCAAGTGAGCGTGCTCGTGACGGGAGGCGGCGGGTTCCTGGGCCAGCACGTGGTCGAGCGCCTGCGCGCCGAGGGCTTCGACCCCTTCGTCGCCCGCCAGCGCGACTTCGACCTGACCCGAGCGGCGGACGTGGAGCGGCTGTTCGGCGAGACCCGGCCCGACACCGTCGTTCACCTGGCCGCGCTCGCGGGCGGCATCGGCGCCAACCGCGCTGCACCGGGACTCTTCTGGTACGCGAACACGATGGTGGGCGCCCACGTCCTCGAGCAGAGCCGCGCTCACGGTGCCCAGAAGCTGCTCCTGCTGGGGACGATCTGCTCGTACCCGAAGTTCGCGCCGGTTCCGTTCCATGAGAGCGATCTGTGGAACGGCTACCCGGAGGAGACGAACGCGCCCTACGGCGTCGCCAAGAAGGCTCAGCTCGTCGGTGCCCAGGCATATCGAGAGCAGTACGGCCTCAATAC
>Ga0136621_1001259_pt1 | contig 10292 bp, 16 predicted proteins | sample AntDryUQ445A2306_FD_104673 | JGI IMG/M metagenome (GOLD analysis project Ga0136621, IMG submission 104673) | Polar desert sand microbial communities from Dry Valleys, Antarctica - metaG UQ445A (23.06) | ecosystem: Environmental > Terrestrial > Soil > Desert | place: Antarctica: Dry Valley...
CTGTACCCTTATCGGTACCCTGTAGCCGGCCGGATCTGACTGGATTCTGCCAGACTTGGCTGGACCATCCGTGCTCAGCCGGAGCCCGTCGGACCAGCGCGGCGATTCCGGTATGCGGTACCAATCCCCTTGTTTCGGGCGCGTTTCACGCTCAGAGCGGTAGAACGTCTGTTCTAAACTGGCGCTGAAGCACCCTTATAAGCACCCTTATGAATCGATAACCTGTCGGCGAGGGTCCGCCAGCGGATCGAATTCACGCTCAGATCGGCGTGAACGGGTGTTCTAGTCGTCCACCAGTGGTTCGCGCGTACTGGCCACATTGCCGCCGGCGGATGCGCTCGCCCGCCTGCGGCCGGAGTCATCGGTCGAGTCCGGTACCGGTGCCGGCAGCAGCCGTTGAGGGAGCCGGGGAGTCTAGCCCGAGTTCCGCCCTAGGAGCGCATCGAGCCGCTCGGCGGCCTCGCGTTGCATTGCCGGCTGGCTGTGCGAGTAGCGGTCCAGGGTGATGCCCACATCCTTGTGACCGAGCACCTCGGCCACGAGCTTGGGGCTCGTGCCGACGGCGAGTTGCAACGTGGCGTACGTGTGGCGCAGATCATGGAACCGGATCTCCGGCAGGCCGGCGCTCCGCAGTAACGATCTGAGATTGCGTTCGGTCACATGACGGCCGTGGAGCGGCATGCCGCTGTCGTCGGTGAAGATGAGATCGTCGGCGGTCAGCCGATGTCCGAGGCGCAGAAAGTGCTTGGCCCGACGACGGCGATGAGCTCGCAGCATCGTCACGGTCGGATCGGTCAGCTCGATCGTTCTCCGCGACTGCGGCGTCTTCGGGTCGCCCAGCCACCACCCTCCGTTCATGCGGACCAGCGTGTGCCGAACGTGCAGCCGACTCCCGTCCAGGTCCCTCCATTGCAGGCCTAGGATCTCGCCCTGCCGCATGCCGGTGGCGATGGCCAGTGTGAACACCACCTCGAGCGGATGATCGCGGATCGCTTCGAGGAAGGTAGGGACCTGATCCGGCGCCAGAGGCGTCATCACCTCGCCTGTCTTGGCGGGCAGGCTGACCGGCGAGGAAGCCCGCGCTCTCTTCGACCCTGGTTATGGACCGCCCATGCCGCACCAGTGCCGCGCTATCGCTTGACAGCCACTGTTTCGAGGTACTCGCTCGGTACGACCATCGTGCCGTCATCGGCCCGGTTGAATTTAGCCACGAGCTCCAAGAGGTCAGACTCGAGCGCCTGCGTGCCAGCCTCTCCGACCGCTTCGAATGCTTTCATCGTCGGCCCGTAATAGCGGCGCCAGTACTCAAGGTACGTCTCCGGTGACCGGTAGCGAAAGACGTAGTGGCGCTTCTCCGAGCGAATCTCGGTGACGGAGTCGCCGAAGAGCTCGTGAAGCCGATCCTCGGTGCCCCACTGCACCGGCGAGCGCAGGCCGGGCGGCGGTGGCACATGCTTGGCGTTGGTCTTGAAGAGCTGGCCGATGAAGCCCTCGGGCGTGTGGGCCACGAGGCCGATCCGTCCGCCGGAGCGGCAGACCCGCGCCAGCTCGCTCGCAGTCTGCTCTTGGTTGGGCGCGAACATGGCGCCGAAGACCGAGCTGACGACATCGAAGCTGTCATCCTCGAATGGCAAGGCCTCAGCGTCGCCCTCGACGAACTCCGCTTCGAGTCCTTCACACTCGGCGCGCCGTCGCGCGCGTTCGAGCAGGGCCGGCACGTAGTCGATGCCGACCACCTGACAGCCGCGGCGGGCCGCGGCGAGCGCGGCGTTCCCGCTCCCGGTTGCCACGTCGAGCACCCGCTCGGTGGAGCGGAGATCGAGCGCCTCGATGAGGAGCTCCGAGACGATCAGGATCTGGGTCCCGACCATGTGATAGTCGCCGCTGGCCCAGGTCGCCTGCTGGCGCTGCTTGATCGCCGCGAAGTCCGGCGCGAGCTCGGTCATCATTGTCTCCTATTGCTTGTAGTTCCCATCACGATCCAAATCCTCACCGCACCCCGGACCGCCATCGCCGCCGACGCGCTGATCGGTCACGCGGCCCTTCCGCGAACGGTCGGTCCGTTCGTCGCCGGCTGCGCTGCGCCGATCGTTCGGCGGGCGGTTGCGCGCGCCACCGGCAGCCCAGTCGCCGCCCAAGCCTGGAACCCACCATTGACGTCCGTCGCCTGATCAAAGCCCAGGTCGTGCAGCGTAGCGCCAGCCAGGCTCGACGAGTATCCGTGATCGCACGTCAGAAAAGAAGGCCGCTGTGGATCTCGCTGCTCGCGCTGGTCGCGTCGCTGGCGGTCCGCCGTCACGTCCGTGGCGACGTGTAGTTTTTGACCGGCCCGGCGCGTCGCATCACCTGACAGCTGCGAGTCCGACCAAGCAGATCCCGGCGCTGCACCTCGACGGTATCGGCGTCGCGGCGGCCTCCCATCCGGTAGCCAGACCCGAGCGGCGGTGGTGAAGCCGAGGCCAGGCCCTGGGCGCCATGGCATGGGTGTCCGCGCCGGATCGCGGCTGGCGGCGTGCTCTCCCGCTCGCACAGCGATCGGGTCGCGCGCCGCATCGGCCGCGACGAGCCCGTTCTCCAGACCGAGCTCTTCCCCGTAGTAGACGAAGGGGAGACCAGGGAGGAAGTGTGGAGGAGCGTGGCCAAAGCCATGACCGACGCCGACCGACGCTGCCGCCTCCGAAACGGGTGACCGAGCGCGCGCTGTCATGGCTGTCCTGTATCCAGCCGATGCGGGTGCCACACGCCGCCTCCGCCGTCTCGAGCACCGCGCGGACGGCAAGGGCATCCCAGCCGATGGTGAGCGGGCCGAACCAGAACGAGAGGTGCAGGCCATCGTCGGCTGTTCGTGATGGAACAACTGTGCGAGCGCCCGACTACGAGTCTCAGTAGCGCTCCGTGACCGCATAACAAGACGCTTCTACCAGACCACGGCTCGCAGGACACCGATCACCCAGCTTACCCCGAGATCGACATCGTCTCCTTGGCAGCAGCTCACCTGGTCGCCGCTGTAGCGGCCGTCGTGGTCGGCCTTGCGGAAAGCGAGCGCGGTGGTCGAGCGCGACCTGTGCCCGACCCGTACGATGCTGCCGTCGGCCGCCATCGAGGCCGGGCCGAGCGGAGGCAGCCGTGGGCGACGTGGCGGGCGGAGGCATCGTCCTGCTGCCTGGTGAGGCGAGGACGATCGACATCGGCGGGGCCAAGGTCGAGCGAGCGCCTCGGGCCGGGGCCGGCGGTACGACCTCACCCAGAAGGGCCGCGAGCTGAAGGCCATTACGGACGCGATGGGATGGTGGGGAGCTCGGTGGCTCGAGCTTCACGCGCATGACACCGATGCCGCCTACGTCCTGTGGGCTACCTGCCGGCTCGTCGAGCTGGACAAGCTCCCGCGCGATGGACTCGTGGTCCGCATCGAGCTTGCCGACAGGCCGAAGGATCAGTTCTGGATGTTGCTCAGGCGGCCGCAGCCGGAGATCTGTTCGACCCACCCCGGACAGAGCGAGGATCTGCTCGTCCAGACCGACAGCGAGACCCTGGCTCGCTGGCACCTGCGGCACATCAGCTATGAGGAAGCTGCCAAGACCGGTCGAATGCGGGTCGAGGGGCCAAGCTCATACGTGAAGGCCTTCATCGGCTGCATCCGAGCCAGTCCGTTCGCAGCCGTGGAGGCAGCTTTCGTCGAGCATGAGAACGGGCAGTTACGTCGACTCGACTCGGGGCGGCAGGCGACATATGCCGACTCCTGAACGGATTCTCGAACGCGAGGGCCGGACGCTGCCGACGACCCATCCGGTCGTCGCCAACTCCGCCATGACGGTGCGGGCGGAGCTGCTGTTCGTATCCGGGCACGGTCCCTTCGTCGACGGAAGGCCAGCCCACACCGGCAAGCTCGGGGTCGACGTCACGATCGAGGGCGGCCAAGAGGCGGCCGACACCGTGACCATGAATCTCCTTGGCCCGCTGAAGGCGGAGTTGGGAGAGCTTTCGAGGATCTCCCGGTTCGTGAAACTGCTGGTCTTCGTCAACGCGTCGTCCGACTTCGCTCAGCATCACCTGGTCGCAGACGGGGCGACCAACCTGCTCGTCAAGGTCTTCGGCGACATCGGACGTCCAGCCCGTTCGGCCGTCGGCGTAGCGTCCCTTCCCCTCAACTTCGCGGTCGAGATCGAGGCGGTCGTAGAGGTCCGCGATTAGTGCGCTCATGCGGGCCGGGCTGGCCTCCGGAGCGGCAGGCAGGGCCGCTGGCATGGTTTTGGTCACAGCCCGATCACCTTGACTTGGACTCAGGTTGCCTTCCCGTGCGTCGCACAATGGGCCGGCGGGCGATCAGCACATGTTTGACATGCAAGAGGTCACTGGTTCGAGTCCAGTGTCGCCCACCAATCACTGATTCCGTGCTGAGTCGCGGCACATTACAGTGCATTCCGGGCATTTCGCGTAGCACAGCGCTTCCTGACCGCTTAACTGCGACCGTCTGCTCGCAGGTCGCATGTCACTGCCGCGGAGTGCGAGGGGCTGATCGGTACTGGAGAACGGTTGCCCGTGCCCGTGATCCGCGGCTGACGTGCTTGCCGCGATCCGTCAGCCTTTCTTGGGTGTCACCCGCCGGGGGTCCTCAAGGAATCACGCTCGTCGTTGGCGGCGGACTCGTTCCCCGGGGTCGGACTGATGGCCGGACCGACGAACCGCTGTCGTCGGCGATCTCGGGCGACATACCGACTGAGTGCGATGTTCCAGACCACGAAGGTCACCAGGGCCAGGCTAGCGGGGAGCGGAGAGACGACGTTCAGCTGGCCGGCCGCGAGGAATACGATCGTGGCGGCGACGACCCCGTCGATCACACCGATGACCGCCGGGGTGGTCACGTACCCGTAGAAGGTCGGGAAGTCCGCGTAGCCCGTGGTGACCATTAGCCCCTTTTCGTCGTCATGGTGCCCGGTAATGAAGTACGGCTCCAGCTCGGGGGCGAGCGCGAGGTACGCGGCGCGTATCCGATTCATCCCGAGTACCCAGCGCGCCTCGTCATTGTTGGCTGCCACGAGCCGGATGAACGTAGTGAGGCCCACGAACAGGACGACCGGCAGCGTCACGAGCGAAAAGGCCACGAACCCGGCACCGAACGAGGTGGCCTGTGCCACCAACGCGAGAGCGACAACCGCGCCCGACAGGACCGAGAGGAACATCTGGGCGCGCGAAAATGACTCGGTCCAGGTGAGAGATCGGGTCGCCAGCAGGCTCCAGTGCTCGGTGGCCAAGATCTGCAGCCGGACCGAGTTCGGAGCGAATTCACCTTCGCCGTGCCGGCTCCGTCCGCCGTCGGGTTCTGGCCATCGACGTGTCATCGTTCAGACCATAGCACCCGCTCTTGCCATCGGTGACATGGAGCTGCTCGCGGTGGCGTTGTCCGAGCTGGCGTCCGCGCGGATCGCCTCGGGCCAACTGGACCTTGCGCGCCCAGTCATTTTCGATGCGGCGCGCGCAAGCCATCGGCTCAACTGGTGGTACCAGGTGAGGGTTCTCGATGCGCTGGCGCAGTGGCTGTGCGCCGCAGGTGAGCTCGACGAGGCCGTCCATTGCCTGTCGGCCGCGGAGCGAACGCGACCGGAGACCGAGATGCACTGGGATCCCGACCGAGTGGCCGCCCGTACCGGGCTGATCGATCGGGCGCGAGCGGCCCTACATCGCCCTGCGTTCGACGCCGCCTGGGCTGTCGGGCAAGGGATGAGCCTTGCCTCCGTATTGGACCAAGGGCTTCGCACGATGGAAGCGACGGACGTCCAGGCCGAGGGGCTGAACGGAAGGGCTCGTGGCCGCCGTGACCTCAGTCCGCGCGAACTCGAGGTCCTCATCCTGGTCGCGGACGGCCGATCCGACGGCGAGATCGCGGCGGAGCTGTTCATCAGTAAGAAGACCGCCAGCGTGCATGTGGCGCACATCAAGGACAAGCTCGGGGTCGGGAGTCGGGTTGAGATCGCGATGGAGGGCATTCGGCTCGGTCTGGTCAACCCGCTCACTGCAGGTCAGCGCTGAGGTGCGCCGCAGAGCCGCATAGCAGTGACCGTATAACTGACGCCCTTTCGCTCAGGCTTTCACGCTCGTAGCACAGCGCTCAGGCGGAAGTGCCTGACATGCAAGAGGTCAGTGGTTCGAGTCCAGCGCCGCCACCACCGACCGCTTCGTGCTCAAACTGACCGCTCATAAAGGTGACAACCGCGTCGCTGAGCATCCATCATCTCGTCAACGAGATCGGGCTGCGCATTGTTCGAGCGCTGGCCACAGCTCGCCGGAGGTCAGCTTTGACGCCCACAATCCCTCTGGGACGTCGTCGCCAAATCGGCGGACGACCCGCGCATCAAGTCGCACAGCGATCCGGCCACCCTACGGGCACATCGGTCTCGTCTTTCGCCGATCGTAGCCCCACGACATGGCCCCCGGCGGGAGCCGGGGGCCATTCGGTGACTGTCAACGATCGAGGAGAAGACGGCGAAGAGGCGTCCCCCTCAGTGCTGACCTCCGTCCCACGTCGGCGCTGTCCGCCCGGCGTCTGGGCGGCCCTACGCTGCTTCCGCCGCGAGGTCGCGGCGCCCGTCATGCCGCGCTGATGGGACCGCCGCGTATCGCCTGACCCGTACCTACGCGCCTCTCGTTGTCGCGCACGCGCGGCTCGTAGTGAGCGAAGAAGACCTTCCCCACCAGGTCGCGCCGGCTGCGCACACCGGTCTTGTCGAACACGCTCTTGAGGTGCTGCTGGACGGTGTGAGCGGAGACGACCAGGCGCTCGGCAATCTCCACCGTCGAGTTGCCCTGGAGGACCAGCTGCGTCACATCCTGCTCGCGCTCGGTCAGCCCGTAAGCCGACATGAGGAGCGGCGATATGCGCGCGGGGTGCGCCGGTTCCACGATCACGGCGACGCGTCGGGAACCGCTGGAGATGAGACTGACACCATGGAGCACGACCCACATGCCCGAGCGCGACAGCACGCGCGCCACGGCGATCTCACCGGGCTCGTCCGGGTGTTCCGCCGTCCTGCGCGCCCGACCCGCGACCGAGAGGACTGCGGACGGCAGCTTGCCTGCGCGCCAGTCCCCGTCGGGCAGGTCTGACAGCCAGTGTTCAACGCCCGGCGTCGCCGACTCCACGTCCCACTGATGTGAAAGGACGACGAGTCCTGGAGCATTCGGTCCCTCAGGGTCCGTCGCCTCACCGACTAGGAGCGCCCGGCGCGCTCCCTCGGCGAGATAGGGAGCGACCTCCTGAATGAACCGCAGCTCCTGGTCGTCGAAGAGCGGCTGTCCCGTCTCCCGGTAAAGCCCGACCGCGCCCCAGACGTGACCCGCCTGCGTGCGCAGGCCCGCGATTATCTCCTGATCCCCGCCCAAGGCGATGTTCGCCTGCCAGCGCGGGCTCCCGGTCGGGTCGCCGCCCGTCGCGTCGTGCAGGGTCGAGATCCCGCGCTCGGAGCGCGCGACATCAGCGAGCTTGTTGACGTCGTCCTTGTAGTACTCCCGCATCAGCCATTGAGGCGGGAGCTCGGGCACGCCTTCGTGGAAGTGGCTCGTGACCAGCAGGGAGGCGGGATCGAGCGTGTACCAGCACGGCGCCAAGTAGTAGGGAACGGCGCTCGCGAGGGCCTCGGTGGACTCCCGCCAGAAGCTCACGAGGTCGAGGCCCTGCCCGGCCAGCCGGGCGATTTTGTTCCGAGCCCTCTGCCTCGCGTCCACGCTCATCCGAGAACTCTACGCGCATCCGGCCGCGCCATGAAATGCCAGCTTTCTGGTATGGGCAGACCTCGCTGCGCCACGTAGCTTCGGTCGTGAGCAACGGACGGCACGGGAGGAACAATGAACGACAAGAAGGAAGTCACCAAGGCTGCGCGGGTTCTGGGTCCGAAGGATGGAGTGGTCATGGGGGGCACGGGCGCCCGTAGCGACCGGTTCATGATCGACGGCAAGGAATCTGGCGGCGGCTTCGCGCTCATCGAGCACACTGTGCCGCCTCACGTGCTGGCCGGTCCGCTGCACCGCCATGCCCGGGAGGACGAGTACAGCTTCGTGCTCGAGGGCCAATTGGGGGCGCTGCTAGGGGAGGAAGAGGTCGTCGCCCAAGCCGGCGATCTGGTCTTCAAGCCCCGCAATCAGTGGCACACGTTCTGGAACCCGGGCGACGTGCCCACGCGCATCCTCGAAATCATCTCGCCCGCTGGCCTGGAGGAGTTCTTTCGCGAGCTCGGCGCCCTCGAGGGCAAATTCGATCCGGCGACGCTCCCGGCATTCGCGGCTCGCTACGGCGCGGAAGTCGATTTTGAGCGCACGTTTTCGATTGTTGAGCGGCACCGGCTGAAGTTCTAGGCACCTTCATGCTTGCTGGAGCGCGGACGCCGGAGGAACTCGAGACAATGTTGGAGGACGCGTTCCTGCTTCGGGCCGACCACGCGCTGGCCGAGCTCTTCGAAGTCGGAGCCGTGCTGGTGATCGACGGCGGAGTCGAGGAAGCGCGCGGCGGCGTGGAGATCGCCCGGCTGGCCGCCGAGATGTGGCGTGGTGACCGCACGTACCTGGCGGATCCAGGACGGGTCCTTCAGGTTCACGACACTGCCCTCGTTCTGGCGCGGGGCGGCATCAACGTCGTACGCCGCGGCGAGGATGGGTCGTGGCGCTACGCGATCTCGCTCCTGCAATTTGACGCGACGTCGCGATAGGGCAGTCCCTGGCCAAGGGGCTCAATTGGCCGTCCACTACGAGGTGGTCCTGATGGCCTCGAAGAACAGGATCAGCACCGCGAACGCCAGCAGCCCCCACCACGAGTGTCGTCGCAGCCCAGGCCGCAAGATGGAGGCGAGCAACGCGTACGTAGCGTACGAGCCGAACAGGAAAATCACCTTCAAGAGTGCCTCAGGCCCTGTGCGCTTCGAAGCGTCGTACCTTTTCGAGTCCACGGCGGGAGGAACCAAGCTCACCTCCAGGATCGAGATGCAGGCGGCGGGCATATTTGGCCTTGTGGGGCCACTGATTGCCGCAGGCCTGAGACGGGAGATGAAGGCCGCATTCGGCGCTCTAGCCGCAGCCACCCGAACCGGTAAGCGTCACCACCCGGGCATCCGCGAGCAGGTCGGCCACCTTCGCGCGTTCACGCTCGCGGCCGATAAACGCCGCGACCCCAACCGGCAGCCCGCTCTGCATCGCCATGGACTCCACCATCGCCATGGAACCCCACCCTGCCGATCGTACTCGCACGGCATCACATGCGCCGGTGCACTGCCTCGGAGGCGCGAAGAGGGGGTCTGCCGATCATCCAGCAAGCTCGTCGGACGCGCCCATCCAATTCGGTGATGGCGTCGGTTACCGGATGTCTGGCGGGTTCACTGTCGAAGCTGATCGATTGAACGACTGCTTCGAGCGCGGCGCGGTCCGCGTCCGAGGCACCGGGGAAGTCGACGGCGTAGACAATGGGCCGCGTACCGTGCACGTCGAGGATCGTTATGACGGCGTGCTCACTCCGGCGTGGGCGGTTGCTCAGGTGATGAGCGTGGTTATACTTGTGGTATGAAGACTGCCGTCTCGGTACCCGATGATCTGTTCAAGCGAGTGGACCGCTTGGCCCGCGGCTCCGGGCGGTCGCGCAGCGAGGTTTATGCCGCCGCGCTCCGCGAATACGTCAGCCGGCATGCTCCCGACGAGATCACCCAGCGGCTCGACGCCGTGGTCGACGATCTCCAGGACGAGGCCCCGGCGGGAGACGGCTTTGGGCAGGCCGCCGCTCGTCGCGTCCTGGAGTCGACGGAGTGGTGATCTCTCAGGGCGACGTATGGTGGGCGGACCTCCCCGAACCAGCAGGCGCCGGCCCCGGCTTCCGCCGACCGGTGGTCGTCGTCCAAGGCGATACGTTCAATCAGAGCGCACTCCAGACCGTGGTTTGTGTGGCGTTGACCAGCAACATCCGCTGGGCCGACGCTCCCGGTAACGTGCTGCTTACGGCCCGCGCGACCGGTCTGCCGCGCGACTCAGTGGCGAACGTCTCCCAGATTGTGACCCTCGATCGAGCGACCCTGACTGATCGGGTTGGCCGGGTGTCACGCTCGAAGCTGGAGCTTGTTCTCGGCGGGATCGAGCTCATGCTGGGGCGTCCCTGACGGTCGCAACGGTGTGCTTGCGGCGATTCCGATATCCGGCTGAAGCACCCTTATTAGCACCCTTATGGAATCGCACCATGCTTCCCAGAGCGACTCAAACGTGCTCAATCGACCCAGGCTGGATCGGATGACGTTGGAATCTTGCGCATCCGGTATGCGGTACCA
>Ga0136621_1001260_pt1 | contig 10291 bp, 10 predicted proteins | sample AntDryUQ445A2306_FD_104673 | JGI IMG/M metagenome (GOLD analysis project Ga0136621, IMG submission 104673) | Polar desert sand microbial communities from Dry Valleys, Antarctica - metaG UQ445A (23.06) | ecosystem: Environmental > Terrestrial > Soil > Desert | place: Antarctica: Dry Valley...
CCGCAGTGAGGAGTGCTGCCGCCTCTGACCGGTGCTGCGTCCCGTGGTTCACGACGTGAACCAGCATCTGCCAAACGGCCACCCCGTCGTGGACATGCCCAACGAAGTCGTCGGTCACGGTCGGCAGCCAGGCGTCGACAGCGGCCCACTCGGCTTTCCAGCGTTCGCGCAGTTCTTCGATCGTTGGAAGCGGCTCTCGTTCAGGCTCCGGGCCTTCGCCATCGCCCTGTGTCTCGAACGCGATGCGCCAGCGTTGCGAGGCGCCGAGATGGTGGACGAGGATGCCGCCCAGACCGCGCTCGTCGACGACGTGCGTCCGACTCCACACCTGTGGGTCCAGGCCGTCGAGGACGTCTAGCACTCTTTTGGTTGCCCAGCGGTCGTACGCGAACAGGAAGCGGATCTCATCAGCCTGCATCGGTCGTGCCTCCTCGCGTGGCGGAGAGGGAGGGATTCGAACCCCCGGACCTTTCGGTCAACGGTTTTCCAGGACGTTCTATGGCGTCCGAGTGCGTCCGCAATGCTCGGTTTCACGCTCGGGGCGTGGTCCTGAGAGGGCTCGGCTGGCCGCCCTAATCCGTGGCTGGTGCTACCAGCGTTGCTACCAGGAACCTAGCCCGTGCTGGGGCCCGTGGCGGCCGGATAGCGGACATGGCCGGTCGCGCGCGCGATCAGCAGCATGCCCTACTCGAGCGGCAGCCTGAGCGCGTCGAGGGTCGGACGGTCGAACTCCGCCAGCTCGTCCAGTATGATTTTCACCGTCAATCGGCGACCTCCGGCGACAACCACATCGCATGGTGCACTGGATAGATTTGTAGAGAGGGCATGCGATGGACCGGCTGAGATCGCTCTCGTCCCGGCTTCCGCGCTGGGGTGTGATCCTGCTCGTCATCGCAACGCTGCTGGTGGGTCTCCTGATCGTTGCCGCCCCGCTTATCTCACGAACCGTCCTCATCGTTGTCCTGGTGGCCGGTGCGCTCGTCGCCGGGCTCCTCGATCTCATCACCGCGCGATCCGGCCGGCCGTTTCCACTGGCAGGTGGTCCCGCGGGTGTCTGGTTTGCAGTCGCGATCCTGATCGCCGTTTGGCCGGGGCACTCGCTGCGGGCTCTGGCGGTGCTGGTCGGGATCGGCCTGCTGGCAAGTGGCATCGCCGCCCTGATCGACGGGCTCAGGCGCGACGAGAGCCGGATTCCGGCAATCCTGTTGGGAGTGGCCGGGATTGTGGCAGGTTTCGCCGCGTTCGGATGGTCAAGCGTCAGCATCCTCGGGGTTGCGGCGATATTCGGAGTCGTGCTCATCCTGCGGGGTGTCGCCACCATTCTCCGACCGGAGCCCGGTGTCGTACGCCCGACACGAGCCAAAGGTCTGTTGGTCACCGGCATCGCGGTGGTGGCCTTGCTGCTGGCAGCCGGCGCGACCGGCGCAGCGGGCTGGATTCGTGTCACCGAGCCGACCGTGCCCGAGTTCTACCTGACCCCCGACGATGTAACCGCCGAGCCCGGGGTGCTCCTTCGCAGCGAGCCGTACGAGCACGAACAAATCCCCGAGGGCGCCCGCGCCTGGCGCATCCTCTACACCACCATGCGGAACGACACCACACCCAGTGTCGCCAGCGGCCTGGTGGTGGTGCCGACCGGTGGTACCGGCGAGCCGGTCCCGGTCATAGCGTGGTCACATGGCACGACAGGTTACGCGGAAAAGTGCGCGCCCTCGATCCTGTCCGGATCGTTCGAGACCGGGGCGATGTTCGTCGTGGGAGATGTGATCGAGCAGGGGTGGGCGATGGTCGCGACCGACTACCCCGGTCTCGGATCCGAAGGACCGCACCCGTACCTTGTCGGGCAACCGGCGGGACGATCGGTGCTGGACGCGGTGCGGGCGGCCCAGCAACTGGAAGGAATCGACCTGTCCGAAACGACGGTCGTCTGGGGGCACTCCCAGGGTGGTCACGGCGCGCTCTGGACCGGCATCGAAGCGACAGCCGGCTACGCGCCGGAGGTCGACGTCATCGCTGTCGCCGCGCTGGCCGCCGCGAGCAACCTGCCGGGGCTGGTGAGCAACCTCGAGACGCTGAGCCTTGGACCCCTGTTCGCCTCGTACATGCTGGCCGGCTACGCCGCAACGTACCCGGATCTCGATATCGACGACTATCTCGAGCCGGGTGCCCGGATCGTGCTGGATGAGATGGCCGGACGATGCCTCGCCGAGCGCGGGGAGATCGTGTCGGTGCTCAGCACCTTCCTGATCGGAGGCTCAATCTGGAAGCAGGATCCAGGAACCGGTCCGATGGGTGACCTACTGATCGCAAACGTCCCATCGGGCCCGATCGATGTGCCGATGCTGCTTGCACAGGGAGCGGCAGACCAGCTGGTGATCCCGGCCGCGCAGGAAGCGTTTGTCGCCGAGCGTTGTGCGGGTGGCGACACCATCGAATACCGCGAATACGCGGGTCTTGACCACCTGCCGCTGGTTGAGGCAGACTCACCGCTCATCCCGGATCTGATCCAGTGGACGCAGGACCGGTTCGACGGGGCACCGGCTCCCTCGAACTGCAACGTATCGGGATCGTGAGCACGCCGGGTCGGCATCCTGCTTGGCCGGCGCATCAGGCGGCTATGTCAGACGATCGCTCACCGCGGCGACCACCGCGACGTACTCATTCACCGGATCATCGATCGCGCTGGTCACCACGACCGGTCCGGCGCGGGCGCGGGCGGCTCGCACGGCCTCGGTACCTTGCCTCACGTCCCGTAGCGCCGCTAGTGCGGCGGCTGCGTCCTGCCTCTCTGCGGCGCGTTGGCTATGTTCTGGTGCAGGGCAAAGGCGTCGTCGGAGTCGGCAAGGAAACCGCACTCGCATTCCAGAGCGCACGTCCGCGGTGTAGTCGATGCCGTGGGTGCCGGTGAACGTCAGCGCGTCCGCCTTGCCGCACTTCGTGCAGTACGAGCCCGCCGCCTCGGTAATCGAGCATCGGACGCACGTCTGATTTAGGTCCCCGCGGGTCCAGGTTGCACAGACCGTCTGGGGGTGGTCGGGCGCCTCGGACCAGCACGTACCGCAGCGCGCAACGGCACCTCTGAGCGTTACCACGGCCCGATTAGCGCGCCGGGGTACTCGGGCATGGCCGAGCCGGGGGGAGGTATCCTTGCCGTGCAACGGGCCGGGGATCGAAAGGTTCCCGGCCATTAGGTTTCCCCCCGCAGTTTCGATGTACTCGCGGATTGCCGCTTCCGGCACAAGGCGGCGCTTGCCAACCTTCAGTGACCGGAGGCAGCTCGCACTAATCAGTCCGTAGGTGGCGCTCCGCCCGATGCCTAAGCGATCCGCGGCCTCGGAGACACTTAGGAGGCGGTCCGGCGCGTTACGGGCATCGGCCATCTGCCGGGCGACCTCATCGGCCACCATCGCCCGCAGTTCGTCCTCCAGCGCGCTCATGGCGCGGCCCTCACGCAGTAGGTCCTCTAGGGAGTAGACCGGTGCCTCACGCAACTCCAACGACGCGCCCTCGCGCAGCACGGCCTCGGTGAGAAGGCGTTGCGCCTCTAGGCGCGGCTCGCGGAAGTTGGCGTCGGCCACGCGATGCAGGGCGCGGCGGGCGTCGGGCACGAGGGTGACGATGATGCGGCCCGGCTGCCTAAGTTCGGCGTATGCGTCGCGGTCCATACCAACGACGTTAGGGCCGGTTCCCTACGCGGCTAGGACATTGACCAGGACAAATTAGGACATTTGTCGGGCGGCGCGTTTAGTCGATGATGCCGTCCTTACGCCAGCGGCGCACCGTGCGCGGGTCAACGTCCATTTTCCCGGCTATTTCCTTGTCGCTGGGATAGTTGACGCCTTGCCTGCGCCAGTAGGTGCGCGCCTCGTCATACCGCTGGCGTATCTGCGCCCGGTTTGCATCCCTGCGCTCAGGGCGTTTCGTCAGCCGGTCAATCAGCCTTCGCCATGCGGCCGGCGTGGCGGGCTCGGCACCGTGCGTTATGTCTAGCGTCATGCGACTACCGTCCGGCTTGGGGGTTTCGCGGCCATGCTTCCAATACAGCGTTGGCCCCGCCTCACGCATCATTTCGTGGGCGCGTTCCAATTCCTCGGGAGATAGTCGATCGTCGTTGCCGCTCACGACGCACCGCCTAGCGCCCGCTCCATGGCATCGGCTGCGTCACGGCGTTGCTCAGGCACTACCCCGGCGTAGGTGTCGGCGGTAATCGCGATGGTGGAGTGCCCGAGCATGTCCGAAACCGTCTTTAGCGCCACGCCATGGGCGAGCATCGCGGTTGCCGCGCTATGTCGGAGCCCGTGGAAGGCGCCTCTTACGTCCGCAATTGGTACGCCACTTGCTACCGGTATGCTGCCAGCAGCCCCGAGAGTCGAACGTATGTTCACAGGCTCTCGACGTGATCTGAGCGTGGAATCGGTGGCGGAGAGGGAGGGATTCGAACCCCCGGACCTTTCGGTCAACGGTTTTCAAGACCGCCGCCATAAACCGCTCGGCCACCTCTCCGTTCATGAGCATACCCTCGACGGGCCGCCAGGCCGCCGCAACCGCTAGCTGAGCGGGCCGACCTTCGACGCGAGCGGTTCCGGCAGGGCCACCGAGCCATCAGGCTGCTGGTAGACCTCGAGCAGCGCGGCGACAGTGCGCGTGAAACCGAGGCTCGATCCATTGAGCGTGTGCAACATCTCCGGCTTGTCACCGGGTCCGGGTCGCCAACGGATGTTCATCCGCCGCGCCTGGAAGTCGCGGAAGTTGGAGACCGACGACACCTCGAGCCACTCCTGGACGCCCGGTGCCCAAACCTCCAGGTCGTATGTCTTGGCCTGTGTGAAGCCCATGTCCCCGGTCGACAGCAACCGCACTCGGTACGGCAAGCCTAGGCGCTGCAGTGCGACCTCGGCGCGCTGGGTCATCCACTCCAGGGCGGCCGCCGACTCATCCGGCCTCTCGAAGGCGACCATCTCGACCTTGTCGAACTGGTGCACGCGCAGGATGCCGCGCGTCTGCTTGCCGGCGGCGCCGGCTTCGCGGCGGAAGCACGGCGAGTAGGCGACGTAGCGGATAGGCAACCGCGCCGCATCGATGATCTCGTCGCGGTGGATGTTGGTCACCGGCACCTCCGCGGTGGGGACAAGGTAAAGATCGTCTCGCGTGACGACGTACATCTGCTCTTCCTTGTCCGGGATCTGCCCCGTGCCGCGGGCGGAATCGGCGTTGACCAGCACAGGCGGCCAGATCTCGGTCATACCGTGCTCGCGGGTGTGCAGCTCGAGCATCATGTTGATCAGCGCGCGCTGCAGCGCGGCGCCCGCGGCGCGGTAGAGAGGGAAACCGGAGCCGGTGACCTTGGCGCCGGCGGCCAGGTCGATCATCCCGAGCGCCTCAGCGATCTCCCAATGCGGCTTGCGCTCCCAACCCCCCGCGTCGTGCGCCAGCGGCTCGCCCCACTCGCGTACCGTCGTCGTCGCCTCTGGCGGGCCAATCGGGACGTCTGGGTCGGGCGGGTTGGGGATGCGCAGCAGCAGGCTCTCCAGCTCCGCGTCGATCTCCCGCAGGCGCTCCTCCCCTTGGGTGATCTGGCTGCCGATCACGACCGACTTGGCCCGCAGCGCGTCGGCCATGTCGACGCCTTGCTTCATCACCGCGCCGACCTGTGAGCTGATCTGCTTTCGCTCCGCGCGCCAAGACTCGACCTCGCCGAGGAGCCGGCGCCGCTCGACGTCGAGCTCGAGCGCCTTATCGACGAGCCCTTGGTCCTCGCCCTTGTCGCGCGCGCCCTTCCGGATGGTGTCGGTGTCGTCGCGAAGCCGCTGGATGCCGACGCTCATGAGCGCGCCTCCGTTGAGCCGGCAGCAGCTTCGGCAGCATCGCGGAGTCGGCGGATCACGAACGCCCGATCGAGCGACGCCAACAGCCAGCCGGCTCGTGGGCCATTTGGCCGACCGAGGAACGCGCGATAGATGGCGCCGAACGCCTCACGTGCCGGAAGGTCGAACTGCTTCGCAACATCGAAGATGACGGCCTGCCAGGCCTCGCCACCCGTGGGATCCCTTGACTCGATGGCATCAGCGAGGGCCGCAGCGTACTTGCGATGGGCGTCGGTAAGCTCGGCGGCGGCGACAGCCGGCAAGGCGTCGTAGTGGATCTGGAAGCGCGCTTCGGGCGGTGCGAACGATTCGAGCCATGCCTTCGCGGCTGCAATCCGCTCCAGCGCAAGGTCGATCTCCGCATCGTCGAGCAGGGCGCCTTTCTCGGCGGCGAGCCGCTCCATGATGTCCGGCCCCGGTACCTGGAGCAGGAGGGCAAGGTGGCCGAAGGCTGGTCGGAAGCGCCGGGCCTCGGCTACCACGTCGGCGTTCGGATCGACGAGGCTCAGCGCAAATATCCGCTCTGGGTCGGGCGGCAGCTCACCGCGCCGCGGGTGACCGGCCACGGCATCGGCTATGCGGTCGTACTCGTCGAACAGGCGCGGGATCGTGTCTCCGGACGGGTCGAAGTTGATCGCGTGGTTGGGACGGTAGCGCAGGAACAGGAAGCGCAGGATCGTAGGTGGTAGCAGGGCAGCGATCTCGTGCGCCGACGCCCCCTCCCCGCGCGACGTGCTCATCTTGCGCCCGCCGATGTTCAGGAACTCGTACGGGATGTTGAGTGGTGGCTCGCGCTCGAAGACCCGGCGGCTGATCGCGTCGGCCCGATCGCGCGAGCCACCCGCGGTGGCGAGGTCCTTGCCGCAGCCCTCGATCGTGGCTCCCGTCAGGCCCCAGCGGGCGGCCCAGTCGACGTTCCACACCAGCTTCGCCCGACCGCCAAAGGGAGCCACTCGGCCGCTGAAGCCGCAGCCCTTCGCCCACTCGACCATGTCCGGCCGGCATTCGTACGCGACGTCAGTGCCGTTCCAGTCGCGCGCCTGGGTCGTGCCGATTCGCCCGCAGTTCTCGCAGATCACGCTCACCGGCAGCCAGCCGGCGGGATGATTGACGGTGCTCACGGTGCGATAGATGTCCAGGATCACGTCGGCGTGGTCGAGGGCCTTCTTGATGTACGGGTCCATCGCGCCCGAGCCGTACTGCTCGCTCATCCAGTACAGCTGTGGATGAATGCCAAGATGCGCGAATGTCTCCAGGAAGAGAGTCGCGAAATGACGGGCGTAGTTGGGATGCGCGCTGCCCAACGGGGCCGGGACGTGGGAAAGGGGCACGCCCATGTACTTATCGACGGCATCGGGTGTGAGCCGTGACTGAGAGTCCATCGGATCGAGGTCTTCCACGCCGTATCGAAACTCCACCTCCAGCGCGTGCTCGGCGACGGCTCGACGGACCGCGTCATGGAGAACGACGCCGCGCAGGCTGCCCACGTGGACGGTGCCCGATGGGGTCTTGGAGTCGTTGACAACCTGCCGACCGCTGACCTGCGCGGCTATCTCGTCCGCCCAGTAGGTCGGTGCTTTTTTCATGTCGGTAGCCGGCTGGCCGCTCCGCGTCAGCGCCGGCTCCGTGGTTGCCGGCTTCACTGGATTCGCTACGAGATGCTGACGATCTTGTAGCTGGTGTCCCCGGCCGGGACGGTGACCACGACCGTGTCGCCCTTCTTGCGGCCGAGCAGCGCACGGCCGACAGGCGACTCGTTCGAGATGCGCCCGTGTGCAGGCGCGGCCTCAGCCGACCCGACGATGGTGAATTTCTCCTTGCCATCGTCCGACTGAAGAGTCACGGTGGAGCCGATCTGTACGTGCGTGGTCGAGTGCGTCTCGGTGATGACGACAGCATTCTTGATCAGCGCTGACAGCGCCTGGATCCGACCCTCGACGAACGCCTGCTCGTTCTTGGCGTCCTCGTACTCGGCGTTCTCGGTGATGTCACCGTGTTCCTTGGCCTCGTGGATGCGGGCGGCCACTTCTGCGCGGCGCACGTTGCTCATCACTTCAAGCTCTTCGCGGAGCTTCTCGAGGCCGTCCTTGGACAGGTATGCGGGCTTGTTGTTCATGGGAATTCCGTCCCTCTAAAGGAAAGACCCCCGGCGCGGGCCCAATCTGGGCGCGCCAGGAGTTCGGGTCCGGCGGATTGTAGGCGTGGCTCACGAAGGGGTCAAACCAGTGAACGCCGACTCAATGGGGTCAGGCGCCCGGGAGGCTCGCCAGGCGGACGAGCCGTCGTCTGATCCGGTCGACCGAGGGGCGATCAACGCAGGCAATGAAGACTGTGTCATCGCCGGCGATCGAGCCGGCGACCTCCGGCCACCCGGCGCGGTCGAGGGCCGCAGCCACCGCGTGAGCTGAGCCGGGTACTGCCTTGACAACGAGCAGCAACCCGGCCACGCGGATGTCGACAGGCAGGTCGCGCAGGATCATCACCAGCCGCTCCTCGCCGGTTGTCTCGGGCTGCTCGACACGCGGCGGGATTGCGTAGCCGCGCGCGCCCTCGCCGGTCTGCTTGATGAGACCCATTTCGCTCACGTCGCGGCTGATTGTGGCCTGGGTCGCCCGGTAGCCGCGCTCGCGCAGCGCCGCAGCGAGCTCATGCTGGGTTCGGATCGGGCGCGCTGCGATCAGGTCGCGGATCTGCTGCTGTCGCAGCCGCTTTATGACTTCCATGTTCCCCCGATTGTGCGCTCCCGGTGCGGTCTCAGCGCAGGAGCAGCAGGCTCGCGAAGACCGCCGCTGCGCCCAGCCGGTAGATAACGAACACGTCCGTGCTGTGGCTCTGGAGGAAGCGCAGCAGGACCCAGATCGCGACGAGACCCGCCACCCCAGACGCGATGATGCCGGCGGCCAGCACAGCCGGCTCGAAAGTGCCCGCCTCGCTACCAAAGATCTCGCGTAGCTTCCAGATCCCAGCTCCGGCGATGATCGGGGTGCCCATCAGGAATGCGAAGCGCGCCGCCGCCGCTCGCTCGAGGCCGAGGAACAGGCCGGCCGCGATCGTGATGCCCGAGCGGCTGATGCCCGGGAAGAGGGCGAGTGCCTGGGCCAGGCCGATGGCAAGCGCCTCGATGGGTCGCAGGTCGCTCATCTTCTTGACGTGGCGAGCGGCGCGCTCGGCGACGAACAGGATCACGGCACCAACGACGAGCAGGGCACACACGAAGAGCAGTCCCTGGTCGGAGCGGAAGAAGGTGTCGACGAAATCCTCGAGGAGGACGCCGATGAGCGCGGCGGGGATCACGCTGACCGCCAGCAGGACGGCGAGCCGTCGATCAGGGTCGGCGCCGATTCGCCGATCACGCAGCACGGCCAGGAACGCCACGAAGTAGCGCCACAGGTCGCGTCCGAAATAGGCGAGCAGTGCGGCAAGTGTGCCCATGTGGAGCATCACGTCGAAAGCCGGGCTGTTGATGAACGGGTCGTTCCAGCCCAGAACCCTGGGCACCAGGATCAGGTGCGCCGAAGACGAGATCGGCAGGAATTCGGTCAGCCCCTGGATGACTCCGATGACGACGGCCTGTAGGAGCGTTTCCATCGGTCGCGCCTAGGTGGAGGCGCTGCTTGTCGGCCGGTCGTTGCCTATCGGTCTATCGGATGAACAGCGGCGCGAGGACGAGGGTAATCGTCGCCAGCAGCTTGACCAGAACGTGGAGTGACGGACCGGCCGTGTCCTTGAACGGATCGCCGACCGTGTCACCAACGACGGCAGCGGCGTGTGCCGGCGTGCCCTTGCCGATCACGTTGCCGTCGTCGTCCTTCAGGTGGCCCGACTCGATGTACTTCTTGGCGTTGTCCCACGCCCCGCCGCCGTTGTTGAGGACGGTGGCCAGCATCACGCCGGCAATCGTGCCGACCATCAGCATGCCGGCGATGGCCTCGTGCCCGAGCAACACGCCAACGACGATCGGGGTCGCAACGGCGACGACGCCGGGCAGCACCATCTGGCGCAAGGCCGCACGGGTCGTGATGTCCACCACTCGCGCATAGTCGGGGCGCTGGGTGTAATCCATGATGCCGGGCATCTCGCGGAACTGGCGGCGGACCTCGACGATGATGGACTGGGCAGTCGTCCCCACGGCGCGGATGGCGAGCGAGCTGAAGAAGTAGACGAGCATCGCGCCGATAAGTGCGGCGACGAATACGTCGACGTTGGCCAGGTTGACCGACTCGAGCAGCGTGCCCGCCTCGCGGATGCCGGCGTCGATCTGGCGCTGAAGAATGAGATTGACCTTGTCGATGTAGGCGCTGAAGAGCAAAAAGGCCGCCAGCGACGCCGACGCGATCGCGTAGCCCTTGGTCAGGGCCTTGGTCGTGTTGCCGACTGCGTCCAGGCGGTCGGTGATCTCGCGCGCGCCCGCCTCTGACTTGGAGAAC
>Ga0136621_1001261_pt1 | contig 10290 bp, 8 predicted proteins | sample AntDryUQ445A2306_FD_104673 | JGI IMG/M metagenome (GOLD analysis project Ga0136621, IMG submission 104673) | Polar desert sand microbial communities from Dry Valleys, Antarctica - metaG UQ445A (23.06) | ecosystem: Environmental > Terrestrial > Soil > Desert | place: Antarctica: Dry Valley...
AAGAACTCGATTCAAAATGAGGAGCCATCGCCGTTCCGGCACGCTCGGCGGCACGAGGCGGCGTCCTCAGTCGCGCCCATATTCACTGAATATGGGCGCTCCCTGCGTCCTTGCCTCGCACCACCGATCGCACCAGACCGGCGGGGCCCTCATTCTGAACCGAGTTCTAAATCCAATTGCGCCAGCGGTAGAAGATCAGCTGCAGGATCGTCGTCACGCCGATCAGCGCCCAGGAGAAGGCATAGCCCAGTTCCCAGCCGAGCTCCGGCATGTGATCGAAGTTTTGGCCGTAGTTGCCCACGATGAAGGTCGGGACGAGCAGCAGGGAGGCGACTACCGCCAGCTTCTTGACGACGTCGTTCTGCTCCTGCGCGATCTTCGACTGGTGGTAGTCGCGCGCACTCGAGATGAGCTCGCGCGCGACATCGAGCGATTCGGTGGCGCGGAGCAGCTTCTCGTACGCGTCGCCGAAGTAGAGCTGGAGGTGGCGGTCGAAGGGGGCAGGGCCGGCGACATCGACGCGGCCGTCGACCAGCCGCCTCACCGCATCACGTGTTGGGGCGAGCGTGCGTCGGATCACGAGCACGTCCTCGCGCAGATCGGCGAGCCTCCGCCGCAGGCGCTCGTTCGGCCACGTTTCGATTCCTGCTTCGAGCTCGTCGATCTCGGCATTCAGGCCGTCGAGCAGGTGGAGATAGCGTTCCGCGACCTCGTCGATCAGGTTGTAGACGACGAGGCCGGTCGACGGCGTCCCCTGCGCCTCGCTGGCCTCGTGCACGGCATCGAGCGAGAACGGCTTCTCCCCCAACGGAGTCTTGCGCACCGTCAGGATCGTCTCGGGGGTAACGACGAAGTCGACCTCCTGGTAGAAGACCCGATCCTCATCCTCGACCACAACGGCGATGAGAAGGATGCCCAGGACATATTCGGTGTGGGACTCAATCGTCGGGCGTGCCGAGCGACGCTCGTCCGGCTCTTGCAGAAGCTGGGCCACCGCCCGCTCGTGCAGCTGCACGGGAGTCTCGGCAAGCAGCTCCTCGTGCGTGGGGTCGAGCAGGTCGATCCAGCGGGCTCCGCGGGCCACTCCGCCGAGGGTAGAGATCGCGTCGGCCGACGCGCCGACTTCGGGGTCAGGCCGGAGCGGCCTGCTCGCGCGGCGCGATCAACGCCTCTTCGGGGTGCCCCTGCAGCTCCGTCAGGAAGCGCTCAGCGTCGAGCGCCGCCATGCACCCGGAGCCTGCGGCCGTAACGGCTTGGCGATAGACGTGATCCTGGACGTCGCCCGCCGCAAACACGCCCGGGATGTTCGTCTCCGTCGATTTCACCCGCGTGGTCAGGTACCCAGACTCGTCGTGATCCAGCCAGTCCATGAACAACTTCGTTGTCGGATCGTGCCCGATCGCCACGAAGAGCCCGTCGGTTGCGTAGTCGCGAAGCTCCTCTGTCTCCATGTTCTGCAGGCGGACACCCGTGAGCTTCTTTCCCTCGACGCCCAACACCTCGACGACCACGTAGGGCGTAAGGATCTCGATCTTCTCGTTGGCTCGCGCCCGATCGACCATGATCGGCGACGCTCGGAAATTGTCACGCCGGTGGACGATCGTCACCTTCGAGGCAAACTTCGTCAGGAAGAGGGCTTCTTCCATGGCCGAGTCACCGCCCCCGACCACGACGACCTCGCGATCTCGGTAGAAGGCGCCGTCGCAGGTGGCGCAGTAGGTGACGCCGCGCCCGTGTAAAGCGCGCTCGGACTCGAGCCCGATCTGGCGCGCGGTTGCACCCGTCGCAACGATCACGGTGTGCCCGAGGTACTCGACGTCCTCAACATAGACCTTGAACGGACGCTCGGAGAAATCGACCCGCGTCACGTCGTCGGTGATGTATTCCGTGCCGAAGCGTTCCGCCTGATCGCGGAACTCGCGCATCATCTCGGGGCCCATCACGCCGTGCGGGTAGCCGGGATAGTTCTCAACCTCGCTTGTGATCATCAGCTGGCCGCCCCACTGGAAGCCCTCGATCACGAGCGGCTTCAGGTTGGAGCGTGCGGCGTATAACGCGGCGGTGTATCCTGCCGGTCCGCCTCCGATGATGATGACGTCACGAACGTCGTTCAATGTCTTGTCCTTGGTCGCTGGGTTTGCCCTTCACCGTAGAGAACGAATCGGCCGCCGAGGATGTTCCTGGGCGATCTGGTCATCTCCCCAGGAATAGAATCCGCCGTCTTTCGGCAGAAAGGTTCGTATGACCTCGACAGTGAGCTTGGACAGTCTTCGGGAGCTGGCGAGCTTCCGCGCGCAGAACGGTTGTGCAATCAGCCTGTACCTCGATCTCGATCCGAGTGTGACGCCGACGGCGCGGGATGCCGCCACTCGCGTGAGATCGCTGCTCGACGCGGGAGCAAAGTCGCACGGAGCGACCCGGCCCGACCTCGCACACGAGGTGCGACAGGGTCTGAAGGCGGATTTCGAGCGGCTGGAGCGGTTTTTCGAGGAGGACTTCGACCGAGACGGCGCGCACGGACTGGCGATCTTCGCCGCCGGCCCCGACAACGTGTGGAGGACCCTGTCGCTCCCGATGCCGGTGCCCGACACCGTCCGCGTGGCCGATGATTTCCTGCTCGCGCCACTCGTGCCGCTCATCGGGCGCGGTGAGGGCGCCCTCGTCGTCGTCGTGAATCGCGAAGCGGGCCGCGTGCTCGCTCTTCGGGGTGGTCGGCTCGAGGAGATCGCCGATCGAACCGAGGACTCCCCCAGCAGCCACGAGCAGCGCGGCGGCTCGCAGGCGCGCTTCCAGCGGCACGTCGAGAACATCGCGCATGAGCACTACAAGACCGTCGCGGACGAGCTCGAGCGCCGATACCGGCGCCTCCAGCGTCCTCGGATCGTTGTCGTCTGCTCCGAGCAAGTGCGGCCCGAGTTCGCGGAGGTGTTACCAACGGAGGTCGCTGACGCCGTGATCGGGTGGGCGACAGCAGATCAGCACGCCGGGCCGGCCGAGCTGCAGGAGGCCGTCGTTCCCCTGCTCGATTTATGGTGGGCCGAGCGGGAGGCCGAGCTGGTCGAGCGCTGGCGCGAGGAGGCCGGCCGCGGTGGCCGCGCCGCCTCGGGGTGGGACGAGACGCTCGAGGCTGCATCGGACGCCCGAGTCGACACATTCCTCTACCAGGAAGGTGTGCAGAAGGACGCGTTTCGGTGTCCCGCGTGCGGGCGGGCGTCGCTGCAGGCTCAGACCTGCCCGCTCGACGGGACGAAGATGGAGCCGCGCGACGACGGGCTGGACCTGGCGGTGCGCCTCACGCTCGCGCATGGCGGCGATGTCTGGGCGGTCGAGCACCGGCAGGATCTCGAGCCCGTCGAGGGTGTCGGGGCGCTACTGCGCTTCTAGGCGGCATCGATTGCACGCAGGACGTCGCTGCTCGACGATTCGATCAGTTCGGCAGCCTGAAGCGGTTGCGGCTGCTCTGCGACCGGGACGAGCTGCGGGAGCTCCTTGTCGGTCACGACGAGCCCTTCGAGCTTTCGGGCGGTCGGCAGCAACCGCGTCTCGAGCGACCCGACAGTTGCGTTGAAGGCGCTGACAGCGCCCTTCAGGTTCCCACCCAGCTTCGTAAGGTGGCCGCCGACGATTGCCACCCGATCGTAGAGTTCCCTGCCCAGGATCTGGATCTCGCGCGCGTCCTCGGCGGCGCTCTCTTGCTGCCAGCCGTGAGCGATGGACTGGAGCAGCACGATCAGCGTTGTCGGCGAGGCAACGTGGATTCGTGAGCGCACGCCCGCTTCCACGAGCGACGGGTCGTGCTCCCACGCGGTTCGAAAGAAACCCTCGTCCGGCAGGAACATGACAACGTAGTCGGGCGTGTCCCCGAACTGCTGCCAGTAGCTCTTGGCACTCAATTTCGCCATGTGGTCGCGAACCTGCCGGGCATGCGAGGCGAGGTGGGCGGCCCGATCCGCCTCGTCGGTCGCCTCGCAGGCATCCAGGTACGCGGCGAGCGGGACCTTGGCGTCGACCACCACCTGCTTTCCTCCCGGGAGTCGCACGATCAGATCCGGCCGAAGCCGGCCGTCGTCTGTCGTCGCCGTCACCTGTTGGTCGAAATCGCAGTGCGGAAGCATTCCCGCCAGTTCCACGACGCGCTTCAGCTGAATCTCGCCCCAACGGCCGCGGACGTGTGGCGTTCGCAGGGCAGTCGCGAGCGATGCCGTGCGCTCGCTCAAGCGGGAGAGCTGGTCGCCGAGCGCACCGTAGGCGCGTTCGCGTGCCTGCTCGAGCGTCCGTACTTGTCCATCGACCCTCTCCAGCGACTCCTTCAAAGGTCGCACGTACCCCGTCAGCTTCGTTCCGGCGAGCTCGAGAAACGCGGTGTTGTTCGCCTGGAACGCCTCGGTCGAAGCGGCCTTGACCGCATTCACAAGCTTCGCGTCGAAGCCGCGGCGCTCGACGTTGAGCTCGGCGCGTACCGTGGCAAGGTCCCGCTCGCGGTCGATCAGGCGGCGCGACAGGTAAAGCCAAGCGCCAAGCGCGCCGAGTCCGAGACCAATGACAAGAGCGAGATAGATCATGGGCCGACAAAGGGTAGAGGCATGATCGGACGGCATCGATCGGGCTCTGGGGCGCACTGAGGGCGCAGGAGCTGCTGCTAGAGTCGCCGCCGGAATGGCCCGCAAAGACCGCGTCCCGAACCCGCCCAAGCGCCCGCAAGGGCCGCAACGACGCCACACGCAGACGGATCCCGCTGTCGCCGCCCGAAGGCGCCGCAACCTCCTCTACGCCGTGGGCGGCGCGGCCCTCCTCGCCGGGGCAATCGCTGTCGTGGCGGTTCTTGCCTCAGGCGGTGCTGCAGACGAGAGGCAAGTCCTCGAGGACGCAGGCTGCACGCTGCAGACGTTTCCCGGTCAGGACGGGGCCCACGTTGGCCTGAGCGCGAAGCCGAAGTGGAACTCCGACCCGCCGACCAATGGGCCGCACTACGACCCAGCCGCCATCTGGGGCGAGTACGACGCTCCTGTGCCGTTGATCCAGTCGGTCCACAACCTAGAGCACGGTGGCATCGTCATCCACTATGGCTCCGAGGTGCCGGAGGCGACCGTGGCACAGATCCGGGGGTTCTACAACGAGGACCCGAACGGGCTGCTCGTCGCGTCCCTGCCTTCCCTGAGACCGCCGAACACGATCGCGCTCTCGGCTTGGACGGCGTCCGAGCGGGCCGCAGGCGCTGACGACAACGGCCGCGGCTACCTGGCGAAATGCACGAAGTTCGACGAGAAGGCATTCTCGACGTTCGTCGACGAGCATCGCTACAAAGGCCCCGAACGCTTCCCCCCCGATCTCCTCAGGCCTGGCTCCTAGACTTACCCACCGCCGGGGTGGCGGAACCGGTCAGACGCGCTCGACTTAAAATCGGGTGGCCTTCGGGCCGTGAGGGTTCGACTCCCTCCCCCGGCATCCGTCGTTTTCCCTGCAAACGACCCTGCGTGGGCGTACCCGAGGCGCACCGTTCGCAGGCCGTGTAGGGGTTCGGGGCAACGCGGAGGGCAACACGACGTCGGGAAGGGAGCGCGGTAGTACCGATCAACCTCGACTACAGCAGCGACGCCGGTGACTGGATCAAGCGCCGTCGATGGAGGTGCGTCGAGTGCGGCTGCGCGTCCCGCGACGGCGCGGGGTGGCGCGCGGAGATTGCTCACGACATCACGGGCGAGGACGAGCCCGAGGTCGCTCTACTGCCCTCAATGCTGGGACGTCGAGTTCGGCGACCGCGGTTTAAAGGGGCCTTCAGCTAGTCGCAATAACGGCGTGGCAGCTCGCAGTCACCGGGAACTGGTGCCGATTCAGCACCCGGCACGAACGAGCCGTTGAGGGAATCGACGCCCTTTGTGCTCCAGACGCACGAGCGGTCATCGCAGCGAACAGAGACGAGATAACGCCCAGTATCTCCGTCGGCAGTGAGCACGAGGGCGCACTCAAAGACCGAGGGATCATCGGACTCGATGCAGGAAGTCGTGATTGCGGCCGTAGCCGCGACACGGCCTCGACGTACATCCACTTGGGCGACGACGATCTCCCGGACGGGGGGATGCTCGGCGACCTCACTGCGGAGGGCAACTCGAGGGCAACAAGACCCACCGAAACGGGCCGAGACGAGCTGGCGGCGGGAGAGGCGGTTTAGCCGAGGGGCACTCAGCTTCCCGGATCGGCCGAGACGCTGGCGGAACCTCTTAATCCCCAAGGTCGCAGGCCGGGCGGCAGGGCTGGGCGAGAGCCCCGCCTGCGGGTGCCGCAGCGCTGGCGGCAGCTGCGGCACCCGCGACCCGCGTTCATGCTCGCGCTACCAGATGATGGCGCCGTCGCCGGACCGCCTCAGCGCGTAGCCGCTCACTTCGGCCTCGTCCGCGTTGAGCTTCTTGCGGATCGACGCAAGCGCGTCGAGCTCGGATTGGTCGAGCTTGCCGAGCGCCTCCTGCTGATCGGCCGGCAATTCGTCGACACTCATGCCGGCCTCTTTGAGCACGCTGACGTCTGCCATTGATTCCTCCACGGTTGGGATGTCGGCCGGCGCGTTGCGCCCCGGCCACGAGTGGTTCGTGGAATCGGGCTCCTGGCCCGAGCGGTGATCCTCCTAGGCGGTCGCTCCTTTCGTCGTTGGGTGGATCAGGGTGCTGGGCGGATCGGCCGGCATACCGGCCGGCGCCACAGGAACGTCCTCCACCCTCACCCCGCCCGGGACGTCGAGGCCGACCGGCGGCCGCACGATCAGCACGACTACCCCCACGAGCGCTAGGCTCGCGCCCGCGGCGGCGAAGACGAAGCCGACGCTCTGCCACGACGCTACGACTGCGCCGAGAACGGGTGCGAAGAGCTGGCACGCCGTGGGAATGGCCGCCCACGACGTGTCCACGCGGCCCATCAGCTCCGGTGGAGTCTCGAGCTGGAGAATCGTGGGCGAAGCGATGAGAACGCCGGCCGAGGCTAAGCCGACCGCGAACAGCACCGGCGTCCAGAGGAGCGGTGGAGCATCGAGGTCGCTGAGCAACCCGACGCCCATCACCGCGACCAAGCCGCCGATGACTACGCTGCCGCCGCCCATCAGGACGAAGGGGTTCACGTCGCCGCCATAGCGTCCAACCGCGAGCGCTCCGAGCACGCCGCCGAGGCCGATCGCGCCGATCGCCACCCCGAACAGCGCTTTGCTGACGCCGAACTCTCGGAAGGCGAGCGGCGAGAGCGAGTCGAAGGCGAGCAGCAGGAAGATGGCAGCTGCGAAGCTGACCATGCTGATCAGCAGCGCGCGGCGCCTCGCGATGTACACCAGGCCCTCACGGAGTTCTTGCCAGAAACCGCTCTCGGCAGGCCCCTTCTCCTCGTCCGCCTCCGCCGACGTGCCGGCGACGCCGATCGGCGGGAGCCGGCTGAGGATCGCCGCCGAGACGAGGAACGTCGCGGCATCGATGGCGAATGCGGTCTGCGGGCTCGAAAAGCTCACCAGCAGGCCTCCGAGCGCCGGTCCGATCACCTTCGTCGACTGCTCGACGAGCTGTGAGAGCGAGTTCGCCGCAAACAGCAGGTTCTCCGGAACGACCATGCGGATCGCCGCTTGTTCGGCCGGGGCAAAGAGCGTGCTGAAGACCGTCTTCAAACCGACGAGCGCGAGCAGCACGGGGAGGTTGGGGGCGAAGATGAACGCGAAGACGATCGCGGCTCGCGCGAGATCGGCGCCGATCATCACCGTCCGCTTCGGCCAGCGGTCGGCGAGCACGCCCGAGAACGGTGCGACGAAGATCCAGGGAACGCGGTCGGCGAGGGCCTGGAAGCGGCCCAGCATCAGCCGTCGCAACGCTTCTTCGGCGGCGAGTTTCCAGGATCATCTCCAGCAACCGAGAGTGGCTGGCGGGGGCTGCGACCTCCTCGACGATCACGGCCTCGGTGAGGGCGTCGCTGATGCGAGTCGCAGCGACGTTCTGCTCGAGCCGAAGCTGGAGCGTTTGGACTTCCGCTTCGAGCTTCGCAATCGTGCTCGCGGCGCCCCCCGTACCATCGCCTCCGCTCATCGCCGACTAACTCTACGGGCGTCCGGCGACCCTCGCCGCCCGAAATTTGGTCGGAGGCGCCGGGCGGCAGTGGCACCGGCTGCGCTGAACTGTTAGAAACTGCGGTATGAGCTGGGTCCCACGAATCGGCTCGGAATTCGCGGGCTACAGGCTCGAGTCGCTCATTGGGCACGGCGGCATGAGCATCGTCTACCGCGCCGAGCATCTCTCCCTCCGTCGAACCGTGGCGCTCAAGCTGCTCGCCCCGCAGCTGAGCGAGGACCAGGGTTTCCGCGACCGATTTACGCAGGAATCGCGCCTCGCGGCATCGCTCGACCACCCGAACATCATCCCCATCTACGAGGCCGGGGAAGAGGGCGAGGTCTTCTGGATCGCGATGCGGTACGTCGCGGGCTCCGACGCCAAGAACTTGCTCAAGCGGGAGGGTCCACTCGACCCCGAGCGCGTAGCCGACATCATCGTGCCCGTGGCCAGCGCCCTCGGCGCGGCCCACGGCAAGGGGCTCGTGCACCGCGACGTCAAGCCCGCGAACATCCTGCTCGCCTCAGGGGAAGGCATGGAGGACGAGTCGCACGTCTACCTCTCGGACTTCGGGGTCGCCAAGCACACTGCCTCGCGCGCTCTGACCAAGACGGGCATCTTCGTCGGGACGGCGGAGTACGCGTCGCCCGAGCAAATCGAGGGGAAGCCGCTCGACGGCAGAGCCGACGTTTATTCGCTCGGCTGCGTGCTCTACGAGTGCCTCACCGGAGCGCCGGCGTACGACAGGGACTCCGAGGTCGCGCTGATGTACGCGCACCTGCTCGAGCCGCCGCCGTCGGTCACCGCCACCCGTCCGGATCTTCCCGCGGAGATCGACGAGCTCATAGCGAAGGCGATGGCCAAATCGCGGGACGATCGCTTTGCTACGGCGAGGGAGTTCGCGACGGAGGCCCGGTCCGTGCTTGGCCGCGGCGGGCACGCGGCGACGTCCGCCGCCGTGCACACGGCTCGGCCTCCGTCGCAGGAGACGGTGCTCGCGGCGCCCACGCAGCATCCGTCCTTGGATGCCACTCCCCCGCCGGCATCGAACGGCGCGGGGAGAGACAGCGGCTCCCCACCGGACTGGCGCAGGTGGGCGATCGTGCTCGGCGGGGCCGCTGTGATCGCCCTGGCCGCGATCCCGGGCATCATCCTCCTCGCGGGAGACGAAGACACGGCGGCCGAAACGCAGACGACGACGCAGACGGCGGGAACCACTACGGAGCCCGCGGCTCCGACCTCGCTCCTCGAGGTGCTGACGCCGACGCAGATTGCGCGCGGTTGCACGAAGAGCGCCAATCCGGTTCCGGGCGCCGTCGAGACAGACACCTGCACGCCCACCGAGGGTGCGCCTACCTCGCACCCGAACGAGTTTGAGCTGTCGTTCTTCGGCGACGCGCTGCCGCTCGAGGAGAGCTACAAGCAGGTGAAGGACGCTCTCGACGAGCAGACCTGCGGCGGCACCGCGGGCGAGCGGGTCTGGATCCATCTGGCGACCGGGAAGCGCGGCGGGCGTAGGCTCTGCGGTGTCGACAGCGGCGGCAGGTTCGTCATCGTCTGGACGCACGAAAAGCTCGACGCACCGGATCATGTGGACATGCTCGGGATCGCACGAGAGCCCGGACGCTCCCCGACCACATTCACGAGCTGGTGGGCAGCGGTCAACGACAACATCGGCAAATGTCGCCCGAAGGTCGCCGAAGAGACGTGCCTCCAGACGATCGAGACGATCGCCAATCGATAGCCGCAGGGGCCGGCATGTCCTCGGCCGCAGGCGGCCGATAAACTCGACGGAAGGTGCCATCGCTCCTCGTCACGGACGGCCCCCTCGCAGGACGCCGCATTGACGTCGACGCGCGCGTGCTCGTCGGGCGCGTCGACGCTGACCTAACGATCGACGACGAACTCATCTCCCGACGCCACGCCGAGCTCCGCACCGTCGAGGGCGCGCTCGAGATCGAAGACCGCGGCTCGCTGAACGGAACCTGGGTCAACGGTGAGCGGATCGCCGGGCCTCGTACGCTCGCGCCCGGGGACGTGATCAAGCTCGGAACGACCTCACTCGAGGTAGAGCCGGAGCCGGAGGACACCGGCCGCACCGTTTTGGCCCCGGTCGGGGAGGCGTTGCGGCCACCGCAGGAGCTTGAGCCGGATCCAGAGCCGGTCGCGCAGGCGCCCTCAACCACTCCCGTCGTTTCCGAGGCCCCGGCCACCCCGCCAC
>Ga0136621_1001263_pt1 | contig 10283 bp, 10 predicted proteins | sample AntDryUQ445A2306_FD_104673 | JGI IMG/M metagenome (GOLD analysis project Ga0136621, IMG submission 104673) | Polar desert sand microbial communities from Dry Valleys, Antarctica - metaG UQ445A (23.06) | ecosystem: Environmental > Terrestrial > Soil > Desert | place: Antarctica: Dry Valley...
GCACCAATCCGCGCGAGATCGTCATCGAGAAGCGCGAAGTGACGAGCGGCGACCGGCTGGCGCTGAGGATCGCGCCCGGCGGTGGCGCCGCGGTGCGGTTCGTCGCCCTGAAGCCATGAGCGAGGGCCAACGTCCGGCGTCGATCCTGATCCTCGGCGGCGGCACCGCCGGGTGGATGGCGGCCAATCTGTTCCAGCACCGTTGGGGGCCGCACGGGACCCGCGTCGCGCTGATCGAATCGAGCGAGATCGGCATCATCGGGGTGGGCGAGGGGTCGACTCCGCAATTGAAGGCCTTCTTCGACACGATCGGCATTTCCGAGCGGGAATGGATGCCGCGCTGCAACGCGACCTACAAGGCCGGCATCGGCTTCATCGGCTGGTCCGACCGGCCGGGCTTCGACAGCTATTTCCATCCGTTCCCGACGGCGGCCGACGCGCACACGGCGGGCAAATTCTTCTACAACACCCAGGCGCGCCGCACCGGGCGCGACGTCTGGGCGCATCCCGACCGCTTCTTCCTCAATACAGCGATTGCGCACCAGCGACGCGCACCAGCCGGCGCCGACGTCCCGTACCAGGCGAGTTACGGCTATCATTTCGACGCCGTCCTGCTCAGCCGCTATTTGAAGGAAGTCGCGACGAGCCGCGGAGTTGAACATGTCGACGCCAAGATCGCCTCGGTCGAGCTGGGTGAGGACGGGAATGTCGCCGCTCTCCAGGCCGAGGACGGCCGCCGCTTCGAAGCGGACTTCTTCGTCGATGCCAGCGGCTTCCGGGCCTTCATCATCGAGCAGGCGCTTGGCGAGCCGCGGCGCTCGTTTGCCGACAATCTATTCAACGACCGGGCGGTCGTCACTCCGACGCCGTTGCCGGCGGAAGGGCCCGGCTGCTGCACGCTCGCAACCGCGAAATCGGCCGGTTGGATCTGGCACATCCCGCTCACCAACCGCATCGGCAACGGCTATGTCTTTTCGTCCCGCTTCATCGATCGCGACGCCGCTGCCGCCGAGCTTCGCGCGCATTTGGGCCTGTCGCCCGACGCCGAGGTCCGCCACCTCGAGATGCGCGTCGGCCGGGTCGAGCGCAGCTGGGTGCGCAACTGCCTGGCGATCGGGCTCGCGCAGGGCTTCCTCGAGCCCCTCGAAGCGACCGCGCTCCACATCGTCCTGACGACCGTCGAGGGTTTCATCGCCGAGATCGATGCGGACGCTTCGCGGGATCGCTTCAACGATGTCACTGCGCGGCGCTACGAAGGTATCCGCGACTATATCGTCTGCCATTATCGGTCCGCGCTTCGCCGCGACAGCGACTATTGGCGCGACGCGGGGGCGATGACCGAGCTGTCCGACAGCCTCAAGGGCATCATCACTATTTGGTTCACCGGCGCCGAGCTCGACCGCGAGGTCGCCGCGCAGGACATCGCCGGCTATTACAGCGCCGTCTCCTGGCACTGCATGCTCGCCGGCTACGGCAATTTCCCGGACGCATCGAAGCTGAGCCCGCCCGGACCCGACGTCGCCCGGGTTGACATGGACGAGATCGACCGCTTCATCGCCGAATGCGCGCGGGCTTTCCCGCGGCACGCCGAGGCGCTTGGAATGCTCGAGGACGCCGCGTGATCCTTCGGCTGGCGGCAGTGCTGCTCGCCTTGCTCGCCCCCGTCCCCGCGGCGGCCAAAGTCTCGGCGGGCAAGCTCGACGATCTTGGCATCGTCCAGTCGCGCTTCGCCGACCCGCGCAAGGTCACCGTCTGGCTGCCGTCGAGCTACCGTCCGGGCGGGCCGCGCCACGCGGTGCTCTACATGCACGACGGCCAGAATTTGTTCGATCCGCAGACCGGCTACGGCGGCATGGAATGGAAGATCGACGAGACGCTCGACCGTCTGATTCGCGCCAACCAAGTGCGGCCGACGATCGTCGTCGCGATCTGGAACACCCCCAAGCGGCTGCGCGAATATGTCCCGTCGAAGGCGTTCGCGCACCTGCCGCTCGCCTACATGGACCGGGTGCGCGGGCTATACGGCGGCGATCCGCTGTCCGACGGCTATCTCAAGTTCATCGTCCGCGAGCTGAAGCCGCGCATCGACGCCAAATACAACGTCCTCACCGGCCGAGCCGATACGGCGATCATGGGCTCGTCGATGGGCGGGCTGGTCTCGCTGTACGCGATCAACGAATATCCGCATGTGTTCGGCGGCGCGGGGATGGTTTCGACGCACTGGCCGCTGATGATTCCGGCGGAAGGGGAATCGCTCGGCGACTCGGACTATGAGACGGTGTCCACCGCGTTCGAGCGCTATCTCGCTCCGGCACTGCCGTCCTCCGCCGATCACCGCTTGTACTTCGACCATGGCAGCGAGACGTTGGACGCCATCTATGCCCGCTACCAGCAGCGGATCGACCGGGTGGTGGCGAGGCGCCGCTACCGGCCCGGCGTCAACTGGATCAGCCGCAATTTCCCCGGCCAGGCGCACAATGAGCTGAGCTGGGCGTCGCGAGTCGAGATTCCGCTGCGTTTCCTGCTGCCGCCGCGTAAGGGGGCGCATGGCCGATAAGGTTTGCGCATTGTTGTTGTTCGGAGCGACCGGCGACCTCGCCCGGCGGATGCTGCTGCCGTCGCTGTACGGGCTCGATGCCGACGGGCTGCTCCCCGATGAGCTGACGATCATCGGCACCGCCCGAACCGAGCTCACGGACGACGCCTATCGCGACCGGGCGAAGCAGGCGCTCAACGATCATCTCGCCGAGGGCTTCTACACCGAGGAGGTCGGCAAGCGCTTCCTCAAGCGGCTGCGCTACGTGCCGCTGGACATCGGCGACCCGTCCGGCTTCGCCCGGCTCGCCGAAGCGGTCGGCAATCCGTCGCGCGGGCTGGCGATCTTCCTGTCGACCGCGCCGGCGCTGTTCAAGCCGGCCATCGACGGGCTCGCCGCGGCGGGCCTCGCCTGTCCGACGGTCCGCCTTGCGCTCGAAAAGCCGCTCGGCTCCGACTTGAAGTCGAGCCGCGAGATCAACGAAGCGGTCGCCGCCGCCTTCCCCGAGGAGCGCACGTTCCGCATCGACCATTACCTCGGCAAGGAGACAGTCCAGAATCTGCTCGCGCTGCGCTTCGCCAATTCGCTGTTCGAGCCGCTGTGGAACAGCACCCATATCGACCACGTCCAGATCAGCGTCGCCGAGACCGTCGGGCTCGAGGGCCGCGGCGACTATTATGACGGCGCCGGGGCGCTTCGCGACATGGTCCAGAACCATATGCTGCAATTGCTCGCGCTGGTGGCGATGGAGCCGCCGACCAACTTCGACGCGACCGCGGTTCGGGACGAAAAGGTCAAGGTGCTGCGATCGCTGCGGCGGCCGTCGGCCGAGACCATCGCCGCCCACATCGTCACCGGCCAGTACGGCAAGGGCGCGATCGCAGGCGAAACCGTCCCCGGCTATGTCGAGGAGCTTGGCCGCGACAGTAAGACCGAGACTTTCGCGGCGTTGAAGGCGCACATCGACAATTGGCGGTGGAAGGGCGTCCCTTTCTACCTGCGGACCGGCAAGAGGCTGCCCGAGCGCCAGACCGAGATCTATATCCAGTTCAAGGGCGTGCCGCATTCGATCTTCGAATCGCGGGGCGCGACCACCAGCCCCAACAAATTGGTCATCGGGCTTCAGCCGGAAGAGACCATCCGGCTGTTGATGATGGCCAAGACTCCAGGGCTCGATCGCCAGGGCATCCGCCTGCGCGAGGTGCCGCTCGACCTCGGCCTCGCCGACGCCTTCGCCGACCGGCGGCGGCGGATCGCTTACGAGCGGCTGCTGCTCGACTTGATCGAGGGCGATCCGACCCTGTTCGTCCGCCGCGACGAGGTCGAGGCCCAGTGGGAATGGATCGACGCCCTGCGCGCCGCCTGCGCCGAGGCGGGGATCGCGCCGCGCCCCTACGCGGCCGGCAATCGGGGACCTTCGGCCGCGATTGCCTTGACCGAGCGCGACGGCGTCAGCTGGCATGAATAACCTGCGGGGGGCGTGAGAGGAGTTTCGGCAATGACGCTCAATGCAATCGTGGCGCGGGTCACCGACCGGATCATCGAGCGCTCAAAGCCGAAGCGGCGGCGCTACCTCGAGCTGATCGCCGAGCAGGCCGAGCGCGGCATCAGCCGGCAGCGGATGTCGTGCGGCAATTTCGCCCACGGATTCGCAGCGGCCGGCGACGACAAGGACCCGATCCGCACGAAGGGCGGGCCCAACATCGGCATCGTCACCGCCTACAACGACATGCTGTCCGCGCATCAGCCGTACGGACGCTATCCCGAGCAGATCAAGATCTTCGCCCGCGAGGTCGGGGCGACCGCGCAGGTCGCCGGCGGAGTCCCGGCGATGTGCGACGGGGTGACGCAGGGCCAGCCGGGGATGGACCTGTCGCTGTTCAGCCGCGACGTGATCGCAATGGGGACCGCGGTCGCCTTGAGCCACGGGATGTTCGACGCCGCGGCGTTGCTCGGCATCTGCGACAAAATCGTGCCCGGACTGCTGATCGGGGCGCTGCGCTTCGGGCATCTGCCGATGCTGCTGATCCCCGGCGGGCCGATGCCGTCGGGCCTCCCGAACAAAGAGAAACAGCGCATCCGCCAGCTGTTCGCCGAGGGCAAGGCGACCCGCGACGAGCTGCTCGAGGCCGAGGCGAAGTCCTACCACAGTCCCGGCACCTGCACCTTCTACGGCACCGCCAATTCCAACCAGATGATGATGGAGCTGATGGGGCTGCACATCCCCAACGCGGCGTTCGTCAACCCCAACACGCCGTTAAGGCAGGCGCTGACCCGCGCGGCGATACACCGGCTGGCGCAGCTTGGCGCCGAGCGCGCCCGGCCGCTGGGCGAGGTCGTCGACGAGAAAGCCATCGTCAACGCGATGGTCGGGCTGATCGCCACCGGCGGTTCGACAAACCACGCGATTCATTTGCCGGCGATTGCCCGCGCGGCGGGCATGACGGTCGATTGGGAGGACTTCGCGGCATTGTCCTCGGCGGTGCCGCTGATCGCGCGCATCTATCCCAACGGCGCGCGCGACGTGAACGACTTCCACGCCGCGGGCGGGATGGCGTTCGTCGCCGCGACCTTGCTGTCGCAGGGCCTGATCCATGCGGACACGCTGACTGCCGGCGCCGACGATTTTGCCGCCTACACCGCCAATCCGGCGATCGAGGGCAATGCGCTGGTTTGGCAACCCGCGGGCGACAGCCGCGATATCGACATGCTGCGGCCGGTCAGCGATCCGTTCCTGCCCGACGGCGGCATGAAGCTGGTCCAGGGCAACCTCGGCCGGGCGATCTTCAAGACCAGCGCCGTCGATTCCGAACGCTGGACGGTGGAAGCGCCGGCGCGCTGCTTTTCGGACCAGAACGAAGTGCTCGAGGCGTTCAAGGCCGGCGAGCTCGACCGCGACGTCGCGGTGGTGGTCCGCTTCCAGGGGCCGCGCTCGAACGGCATGCCGGAGCTGCACAAGCTGACGCCGGCGCTCGGCGTGGTCCAGGACCGCGGCCACCGCGTCGCGCTGATCACCGACGGGCGCATGTCCGGCGCCAGCGGCAAGGTGCCCGCGGCGATCCACGTCTCGCCTGAAGCGTTGCCCGACGGGCCGTTGGCGAAGCTCAGGGATGGGGACATGATCAAGCTGTGCGGGCATGACGGGCAGCTGGAAGCGGTTGGCGTCGACATCACCTCGCGCGACCCCGCGCCGCGGCCGCCGCCGCCGCTCGGCACGGGACGCGAACTGTTCGCGCTGATGCGCCATTATTGCAACGACGCCGAGGCCGGCGGCTCCGCGATGCTCGCCGAGATGGACTCGGAGCTGGCATGAGGCGGATTGTCGCCGCGGACATCGGCGGAACCCATGCGCGCTTCGCCATCGCCACGCTCGACGGCATCAGGGTCGCCGAGCTCAGCGAGCCGGTGACCCTCAAGACCAGCGAGCATGCGAGCTTCCGCACCGCGTGGGAGGAGTTCGGCCGACGAAGCGGGACCGAGCTGCCGCACGAGCTGGCGATCGCCTTCGCCGGGCCGGTCGGCGGCGAATTGCTCAAGCTGACCAACAATCCCTGGGTGATCCGGCCGGCGCTGATGGAGGAGAAGCTCGGGGTCACCCGGTTTCGGATCGTCAACGATTTCGGCGCCATCGCCCACGCCGTCGCCGAGCTCGGCGATGAGCATTTCCTCCATTTGTGCGGGCCGTCGGTGCCGCTGCCGAGCGAAGGCGTGACGACGATCCTCGGCCCGGGGACCGGGCTCGGCGTCGCCCAATTGCTAAAGGACGGCGGGCACAGCCACGTGATCGAGACCGAGGGCGGCCATGTCGACTTCGCGCCGCTCGACAGCCTCGAGGACCAGATCCTCAGCCATTTGCGGAGAAGCTTCCGCCGGGTGTCGGTCGAGCGGATCGTCAGCGGCTCGGGGCTGGTCAATATCTACACCGCGCTCGCCGCGATCGAGGGCCGGGCCGTGACCCCGCCCGATGACAAGGCGCTGTGGAGCGCCGCGCTCGAGGGTGGCGATGCGCTTGCCGCCGCCGCGCTCGACCGCTTCTGCCTGGCGCTGGGGGCGGTGGCCGGCGACCTGGCGCTGGCCCACGGAGCCAATGGCGTCGTCATCGCCGGCGGGCTCGGTTACCGGCTGCGCGACCATCTCCACAAATCGGGCTTCGACGACCGCTTCATCGCCAAGGGCCGCTTCGAGCGTCGAATGGAGGCGATCCCGGTCAAGCTCGTCACCCATCCGCAACCCGGCCTGTTCGGCGCCGCCGCGGCCTTCGCGCGGGCCTATCCGTGACCATCGACGCGATCATGCGCATGGCGCCGGTGATCCCGGTGCTGGTGCTCGACGGGTCGCTCGACCCGGCCGCGCTGGCGGCAACGCTGGTCGAGGCGGGCTTGCCGGTGATCGAGGTGACGCTTCGGACGCCGGGCGCACTCGATGCGATCCGCGCGATGGCGAGCGTTCCGGGCGCGGTGGTGGGAGCGGGGACGGTGCTCGACGAGGCGCAGCTCGCCCAGGCGATCGACGCCGGAAGCCGCTTCATCGTCTCGCCGGGGCTGACCCATCCGATGGCGCTGGCCGCGCGCGATACCGGCATTCCGTTCCTCCCTGGAGTGGCGACCGCCAGCGACATCATGCGCGGACTGGATGTCGGGCTCGACCGGTTCAAATTCTTCCCCGCCGAAAGCTCGGGCGGAATCCCGGCGCTGAAGGCGCTGAGCGGACCGTTCGGCAGGGTCCGCTTTTGCCCGACGGGCGGAATCACGGCGGACACGGCGAAGGACTGGCTCGCGCTCGACGCGGTGCTCTGTGTCGGCGGCAGCTGGCTCGTCCGCCCGGGCGAAACCGACCTCGCCACCGTCGCCAAGCGCGCCCGCGAAGCCGCGGCGCTGGGACGTTTTAGCTAGGATTCCAGAACGGATGGTGGAGCCGAGGGGGATCGAACCCCTGACCTTCGCAATGCCATTGCGACGCTCTCCCAGCTGAGCTACGGCCCCGTCCGCCCGCGCCTTTAGGCGAAGTTCATCCGACTGAAAACTTGAAAGTTGCGCAACTGCCGCAAGCGCGGCGGCGCTCTATGCCTCGTCCTCGTCCGCGGCGGTCTCGACCCCGAGATCGTCTTCCCCGGTCGCGAGATCGACCTCGTCGTCGGCCGACGGCTCCTCGTCCTCTGCGATCGCCAGCTCCTCGGCCTCGAGGTCGGCTTCCGCCACCGGCTCCTTGGCGACCGGCGCGGCGGGCTCGAACGCCACCGGCTGCTTGGATTTCAGCACCGGCTCCGGCACCCACTCATTGTGGCACTCGATGCAGTGCACCGGATTGTCATTGCCGAGGTCGTAAAAGCGGGTCGAGCACTTGGGGCAAGTGCGCTTGGCGCCCCATTCGGGCTTCACCATGGTGAGTATCACTCCAGTTTCGGGTGCGGTTGGACGGGTCCGTATGGATGCCCGCCACCGTGCGGCGGGCGCCTTGCCATAGGCTTGGTGCCCTGTCAAAGCGCGTCGCTTGACCGAGCATTCCGATAATGAAAACGTGGCCCAGGAACGGATCCTGATCGCCGTCGACGGTCCCGGGGCGAGCGGCAAGGGGACCATCGCCCGAGCCCTCGCCAACCATTTCAAGCTGCCGCACATGGACACCGGGCTCCTCTATCGGGCGGTGGCCTTGAACCTGTGGCGCTGGGGCGGCGACCTGGGCAGCGAGTTCGAGGCGCTGCGGGCGTGCGATGTCGCCGCGGTCGATCCCGAGGACCCCGAAATCCGCAGCGAGCCGGTGTCCAACATCGCCTCGCGGGTGTCGGCCTATCCATCGGTTCGAACCGCCTTGCTCGAGCGGCAGCGGGAGTTCGCAGGTCAGCCGGGCGGGGCGGTGCTCGATGGCCGCGACATCGGCACGGTGGTCGCGCCCGACGCCGACGCCAAGCTGTTCGTCACCGCCTCGGCCGAGGTCAGGGCTCAACGGCGCGTGCGCGAGCTCCTCGAGCGCGGCCTGCCGGCCCATTACGAGGATGTGCTGACCGACATCCGTGCCCGCGACGAACGCGACAGCACCCGCGAGGCGGCGCCGCTGCGGCAGGCAGACGATGCCGACCTGCTCGACACCACCGAGCTCGATGTCGACCAAGCGATCGCCGAGGCGATCCGGCTGGTCAAACAGCGCCTCGCGGCCCGCCCCAAGGAATAGTCGGCGAAGTGTCGGCCCGCGGACTCGGGGGACGCCTTCGTTTCGGCTATGATGCGATCCGGGGAGTGGGGCATGCCGGACTACAAGCTGTATTGCCTGGACGGGGCGAAGCGCATCCAGCGCGTCGCCGACGTAATCAGCGCACCCAGCGACGAGGACGCGATCGCCCAGGTCCGGGCGCTGGACATGCCGAACGCCTGCGAGATCTGGCAGGGCCGGCGGCTGGTCGCGACCGTCTCCGCATCGAAACCCTAGAAACCCCGAAATTCAGGGTTTCCGCCGGACAGCCCAGACGAGCGCCGACAGGCTGGTGATGAACGCGGCGAGGCCGACGAGGGCCGGCGGATCGAGAACAAGCATATAGCGACTCCGAGACGCTCTTGTTCCCTATCTGTTCCCTATTAGCAATAGGCAAAAGCCTATCCTGGATCAGGTTCAGCGCCGGCTGGCAGGGATTCCGGCCCCGGACGCAGACGCGCTCGCCGACGAGGGGATGGGTTGCAGTTCGGCCAGACCGGTGTCCGCCCTGGGGTCGCGGCCATAGACGTCGTCGACGAACGCGAGCCGGCCGCCGTCCGCCACCGCGGTCAGATAGGTGATGTACACCGGGACGCCCTTGTCGAGCCTGACGTATTGCTCGGGCTCGCTGGAGGGGGCGACCGGCTCGCGGCCGAGGAACCAGCGGGCGAGCCGGGTCGCGTCCTCGACCCGCACGCAGCCGAGGCTGAAATTGCGCTTGGACTTGCCGAGCAGCTCCTTGAACGGAGTGTCGTGGAGGTAGATGCCGAGGTCGTTGACGAAGCCGAACTTGAGCGCCCCCATCATGTTGGCCGGCCCGGGCAGCTGGCGGACGTGGACCTCGCGGGTGCCGTCGACGACCGCCTGCCAGTCGATCGTCTCGGGATCGAGGACGGTCGCCTGGCCGGTCCAGTCCGACGCGACCTCATAGCGGGCGGCGCGCAAATAAGCGGTGCCGCGCTTGATCACCAGCGGCGCGACGTTCTTGCGGGCGACGTCGGTCGGGATGTTCCAATAGGGGTTGAAGGTCACGTAGTGGATGGTGCCGGCGAGCATCGGCGTCGGCGTGTCGCGCTTGCCGACGACGACTTTCATCATGTCCTGGACCTTGCCGTCCTCATACATCCACAATTGCGCGGTGGCGGCGTTGACGAGGACGTAGCGGCCGCTCGCCGGAAGCATTCGGGCGCGATCGAGGTTGGCCGCCACCCGCGGGTCGGGGGCAAGGGCTCCGTGCCGCGACCGGTTCCACGCCGCGTCGCGCAGCTGGGCATAGACCGGGTTGACCGACGCCACCGACTGGACGTGCCGGAGCAGCGAGGAGGCCTTCTGCGCCTCGTCGAGGATCCGGTCCGGCTTCGGCACCGGCGGCGCGAGGCCCGGGTCGCCGTAGGTCATGCCGGCGACCGGCGCCTTCAACGCCCGCACATATTGCACCCAGGCGGCCGACAGCAATTTGTCGTCGGCGAGGAAGCTGCCGGGCTTGCTGCCGGGCCTGGTCCCAAGGGCCGGGTCCTTCGCGCGGGCGATCGCGGCTTCGACCATGCGGGCGAGGTCGGGCC
>Ga0136621_1001264_pt1 | contig 10280 bp, 8 predicted proteins | sample AntDryUQ445A2306_FD_104673 | JGI IMG/M metagenome (GOLD analysis project Ga0136621, IMG submission 104673) | Polar desert sand microbial communities from Dry Valleys, Antarctica - metaG UQ445A (23.06) | ecosystem: Environmental > Terrestrial > Soil > Desert | place: Antarctica: Dry Valley...
AGTGACGCTCGGCTCCGGGCTGGGGCTCGGCACAGGAGTCACGCTGGGCTCTGGGGAAGGAAGCGTTCCTGTGTCCGCGTTGTTGTAGCAGATCACCGTCGTGTCGTCGCACACGGTGAGTTGGTCGGGCGAAATCGAAGGGTCTGCCTCCGGGCCCAGGATGTTGCCGTAGATGGCTATGCCCGCGACCGGGTTCTTTTTCTCCTCGATCGTCACCGCATCGGTGTTTCCTCCGAACAGGTTGCCGGTGATGTCGGCGCTCGAGGCGGAGTCGATGGCGACTCCTCCGCCTCCGTTGCTCTGAATGATGTTGCGGGCCACTGTGGCCGAGCCTGAGACGTTGTGGTCGTGCTCCCAGCGAACTCCGGCGAACTGGTTGCCGACCACGACGCTTTCCGACACCACCAGGCTCTCGGCCTCGACGTCTGCCCACACACCGACTCCAAGGTTGTCGTGCACATAGGACGAGCTCACTTCGAACGAGCGCGCCGACTTGATGCCTGCGGCGGTTGCGCCCGTGTATGCCTTTGATCCGTTCGCGTAGAGCTCGACGTTGACGACTTGGCCGCTGAACGCCTTGACTCCGGCGTTGGCGTTGTCGTGGGAGACGAGGTTGCGCAACGTGGTGTTCTTGCCGTGAACGATTCCGACTCCGGATTTGCGACCTTCGTCGCCCTCGGGCCCGCTGCCGGTGGCGCCCGAGACATCGAGGTTCTCCAGGAGAACGCCGTTCGCCCGGGCCAGATCGATGATCGCAATCCCCGTGCCAACGATCTTGGTGGAGGCCTGAATCGCGCCATCCGGTGCCACTGTGACGGGCGCCCCGATGACCTGGTCGCGGTCTCCGGGACGAAGGACGTTGTTGCCAAGGTCGTAGATGCCGGGGGCCAGGCAGAAGGATGCATCCGCGGTCCCGTTCACGACGGCGACGAGATCATCGGCGGGGGTCACGAGTTGTCCCTGACACGCCTTGTCGAGCGGCCGGGAGGCGATGAAGGTGGCGGTGGTGCCGACGAGCAGGAGCAGAGTCGCCCCTAGCGCGATGTGGCGGCTCCGCAACTGCAAGAACAGCTCCGCAACAGAGGTCCTGGTCATCGAGAGTTACCTCCTGGGCGCGAGGGGTGGGCCTTGTGCCACTTGTGCGATGAGGAAAAAATTGCCGCCTGACGGTGCGGCTGCTCGCTACATGTGTCTTTGGTCAATCGTTGGGTGAGCACGTCTCGCTAATCGGCATCGAGCACCCGCTCTTTAGTCATGAGAGGGCAGTTTCGGGCAGGCCGGGCTTGGGCCCCGACTCCCGGTTTCTGCCCCCGGTTTGCGGAGCGTCGCGGTAGCTGACGTGCGACGGTCGCACTTGGACCACCGAGACCGGTAGCCGACGCGCGACGGTCGCACATGGACCCCCCTCCACCAGGCCCAGACTCGCCCCCCAATTTCCCAGGGACCGAAGGGACTTCCAGGCTGCGATACCGTAAATGGTATGAACCCTGGAAACGACCTCGACGGCGCGGAGGGCCGGCCTTCCGCCCCCATCATGCGGGGCGGTCATCTCATTCAAGAAGCGCGGCTGCGCGCCGGTCTGTCGCAGAAGGCGCTGGCACTGCGCATGGGCACATCGCAGTCCCTTGTCGCTCGTTGGGAGCAGGGCACGGTCTCGCCGCGTTATGAGACCGTCGTGCGAGCCGTCCGGGCATGCGGGCTCGACCTCTCGGTCGGTATCTACAACTACGACTTCGAAGCCGACATCCTGATACGGGATCGGCTCGCTCTAAGCGTCGAGGAGCGGGCGCGAACGATGGTCGACCATGTGAATCGAGTTACGCAACTCCTAGCCACTGAGTCGTGAGTACGGCTTTCGACCCCGAGGCGCTCATGCGCATTCTTTCTCGCCGGAAGGTCGACTACGTTCTGATCGGAGCCTTCGCCGCGGCGCTGCACGGCTCACCACTGCCGACCATGGACCTCGACGTGTGTCCGGCACGCACTGAGGACAACATCGCTCGTCTGGCAGAGCTCTTGCTCGTCGATGTGCGCGCGCTCTGGGAAACGACCGGAGCGCCCTTCGCAGGCACAATCGATGAGGCCTGTGAACGCTTGAGTGCGGGCTCGTTGTTCAGCTTTGACACCGCGCACGGCCGCCTGGATGTTGTCTTCGAGCCTGCGGGAACAACCGGCTACCACGAGCTGGCCCGTCGCGCGGTGCGCCGGCGGATCGGCGACGTCGATGTCGACATTGCTGCGCTGGAAGACATTATTCGCTCAAAACAGGCGGCAGGCCGGGAAGCAGATCTGCGTGTGCTGCCGGTGTTGCGCAAGCTACTGGAGCATAACGGCCTGCCGAGGGATGACCCTTAACGATCATTCGGCACCAAGCGCAGGTCCACGCGGCGCAATAGCTGGGCGTTAAGCGCCACGACTATCGTTGAAAGCGACATCAGCACGGCCCCTACGGCCGGTGACAGCGAGATCCCGGCCCATGCGAGAGCTCCAGCGGCCAGAGGTATCGCAAACGCGTTGTAGCCGGTCGCCCAAACGAGGTTCTGGACCATCTTGCGATAGGAAGCCTTGGAGAGTTTGATGACGCTCGCTACCGAGCGGGGATCGTCTGATGCCAGGATGACGCCGGCGGACTCGATGGCGACATCGGTTCCGGCCCCGATCGCGATCCCTACGTCTGCCCTTGCAAGTGCGGGAGCATCGTTGATGCCGTCACCAACCATCGCCACTCGCTGCCCGCGCTGCTGAAGTTCGGCGACTTTGCAGTCTTTGTCCTCCGGCAGCACCTCAGCGAAGTAGTCGTCGATGCCGAGTTCCTCAGCAACGGTAGCCGCTACCTGCTCGGCGTCGCCGGTGATCATTGCGACCTGGATGACCAGATCATGAAGGGCGCGAACGGCTTCGTGCGATTCACTGCGAACCTTGTCCTCGAGCGCAAAGGCTCCAAGCACCCTGTCGCCTTCGATCAGGTAGAGGACCGCTGCGCCACGGCTCTTCCATCCTCCTACCTCTTCTTGGAACCTTAGCGGCAGAGTGGCACCGCGCTCCTCCATGAGCTGAGGCCCGCCGACTGCAAGGGTGCGGCCATCGACCAAGGCCTGCACACCGCGCGCGGTCATGGACCTGAACTCGGTCGCCTTGGGCAGCTCACCCTTGTCTTGCGCGGCTCTGACTATGGCGCGCGCGAGAGGATGCTCGCTGTCTGACTCGACGGCGCCTGCCAGCGCCGTCAGTCGGTTGGGATCACCGTCGGCTGCAGCGGTCCCCGTGACCACATGCTGGGCCGCCGTCAGAGTGCCCGTCTTGTCGAACAACACGACATCGATCTCACGCATACGCTCCAGCGCCAAGCGATCCTTGACGAGGATCCCATTGCGAGCCGACAGAGCCGTCGAGATCGAGATAACCAGCGGGATCGCGAGCCCGAGAGCATGAGGACAGGCGATGACAAGCACGGTCACGGTCCTCTCGACGGCACTCCTGGGATCACCGAAGATGCTCCAAGCGATGAAGGTGACGAGGCCCGCCGCGGTCGCGACGTAGAACAGGAACGCCGCCGCGCGATCGGCTAGTGCCTGAGCTCTCGAGCGCGAGCTCTGTGCCTGCTCTACCAGGCGTTGGATGCCGGCGAGGGCCGTGTCGTCTCCAACCGCGTCGACTTCGATCCGCAGCGCGGAGTCGGTGGCGACTGTTCCCGCAGTCACCGGATCGCCTTGGGTTTTCGACACGGGCCGCGACTCGCCGGTTAGCATCGATTCATCGACATCGGCGTTTCCTTCGATCACGTGGCCGTCGGCGGCGATCCTTGCACCGGGGCGGACGAGGATGACATCATCTTTTCTGAGCTCAGATTGAGCGACCGTTTCGACACCGCGTGAGGTGACGCGCTCGGCGTCGTCGGGGAGCAGCTCGGCGAGCGCGTCGAGTGCGTTGCCCGCCTGAGAGATCGCCTTCATTTCCTGCCAGTGGCCGAGCAGCATGATCGCTATCAGGGCGGCCAGCTCCCACCAGAAGTCGAGATCGAAGGCGCCGAACTCGGTCGCAATGCTCGCTACGAAAGCGACAGTGATGGCGAGCCCAATCAATAACATCATCCCGGGCTGGCGGGTGCGAGTTTCTTGCACGGCGCCTGTGATGAAGGGCCACCCCCCGTAGAAGAAGATGACGGTGCCGAGGGCCGGCGCGATAAGGGAGCTGCCGGTGAAGCGGGGAGCTGTGTAGCCCAGGAGTTCCTGGAACATGCTGCTGAAAAAGATCACCGGAATCGCCAAGGCGAGCGTTATCCAGAAGCGGTCCCTGAACTGCGCCGGATCATGGTGATCGTGCTCGCCGTGGTCGTGATGTCCGTGATCGCCGGAGCTACCGGGAGAGTGATCCAGCTCAGGGGCCAGAGCCTCGTTGCCGTGGGTGGCGTGCTCCTGGAGCTGTTGTGTCCGCTGGTTGGCCATGTCGTACCCCTTTCAGTCTTCCTACTACCCTACCCCACTAGGGTATATCTATGTCAAGCCCGGCGAGAGCGAGGCATCGGTCTAGGGGTCACTACCAAGTCAAGGAAGACGTCCTCGCTCGGCTCAACGGAATCGAGGGGCAGATTCGGGGAGCCTGCAGAGGATGGTCGATAATTGATGAGTACTGCATCAAAATAGCAGCTCGCTGGCGGCCTCGGCCTGGGATCGTGGCAATGTTGGAGTGCCATGGGTGACCAGTCCGGAAAGCCGGCGGCCAATCCAGGTCAGTGTGGCCGGTGGAGTCGTCAAGGCTCCGGCAGAGGCTCTCGTTCTATTCGGGGTTCCCGCGCGCCGTTGGTACGAGGATGTTGGTTACACCTGAGCGAACATGCGGCTCTTCCGGTCGGAGGAAGACTTGCGGGGATGGTTGGAACAAGGCAATCTGGCTGGCGAAAAGATGTCGGTCGAGCGGATGTGGGACTTGGCACGAGCCTGGTAGGGCGGCCACCATCTACCCACCTGGGAGAGGCGGAGCCCCGCGGAAGCCGAAGTCGCCGGTCAGGGCTTCTAGAGACAACCTTGGTACGAAACGCGCCTATAGACCGCGTTTTGTACCAAACCTCGCCCGGAGGACGGGTTGGGCTGCTCCTACTGCAGGTTGTTCAGGAGCGTCGAGTTGACCTCGGATTTCTGGTCGCTTGGATAGGAATTGGGAGAGGCATGCGCTCTTATGTAACACCCAGGCGACCAGAACACTGGGCGGCCCGGCCCCAACCTTGTCGCTGCAACCACCTGTTACGTGGTCAGGGCGAGCGTCCCCGCCCCTTGCCAATTTAAGGGGAAGTGATCTCAGCTCGGCCCCTGCTTTTCTCTAGGGAGTCGACCACATCGGTCACGCTTCGCATCCAGCGCTCTAGTTCAGATGCAGTGGGCGACAGCTCGTAGGCGTGATGGTGGCAGGCGCGGCTCAACGCCGCCCACGTGTGGCTCGCCTCCTCTGCGAGTTGCTCGTCGGCATAGCTGCGCAGACACAGCAGTTGTGAGCGGCGCGAAGAGTCCTCGACTCCGGGTGCGCGCTCGAGCCAGAAGTCGTTGAGCCCTTGTTCCAACGCTTGGCGCGCCAGGAGCGCGGCCGCCCGCGGCCATAATCCGGCGGTCGCCGCATCGCTGTAGGCAAGCAGGCTGTGAGCTGCGGCGAGCAGGCCAGAGGTGAGCGCGCTCAATGATGCGCGACCTGTTTGCAGAGTTTCTCCGAGTCGTTCACAAGCTTGAAAAGGGCGCCTGGATAGGCATGATGCGCCCCCCTGTTCATTTGCTTGAAGGTGTCGCCCGCCCACCCGCCGATCTGGTTGAGCCGATTCATGACGTCTGAGGTTCGAGCCTTGTCGTCGAACAGCGCTATCGCAGCAAGCTCGTTTAGAGTATTGGCGGCGGCGAGCTCCTTTTCGACGGCTGCGTGCTCCGCTCCTGCCGCCAACCGGCGTCCACGAACCCTATCGGTGAAGACAGCTTCCAGCGCCGAACGGCAGAAGCCGGGAACCACGCGCCGGCGGACATCCTCGGGAAGCCGTGAGTCGGCGACCAGAGCGCGTGCATCCGACAGGTGGGCAATCACAGGATGTGAGGTGAGCCGGAGCTCGACGACCGAAGCCGGTCGCCTCGTCACTCCGATCGTGGTGGCCTCGATGCCCAAACGGCGAACGGCATCCGGCAGGCGCTCGTCGTGGGTGAAGACGATCACCTGGCGCTCTTGGGCCACCTCCTCGAAGGCGCGGGCTAGTCCATCGACGCGCGCCGGGTCCATGGATTGCACCGGATCGTCCACGACCACGAACCGGAAGGGGCTCTCCTCCAGTGTGGCTCGGGGAAGAAACAGGCTCAGGGCGAGCGCATGAAGCTCGCCCTGACTCATGACGCCGAGTGCGGCTCCCGCGACGCCGTCGACGGTGACGTCGAGCGTCACGCGCCGGCGCGTTTTCGCTCCGGCCAACTCGATCTTGCCCAACTGAACATTTGATTGCTGTCTCAAATGCTCCCACAGCTCGATCGCTTGGTTGCCGATGGGCTCGAAGCGTTGAGCGCGAATCGAATCACCGGTTTTCTTGAGCCAGTCCTCGGCCGCTTTTAGCGACGGGTCATGTTTCATACCGAGGCTTGCGGTGCGCGCCTCCTTGACCCACTGGGTGAGATCGCGCGCCACGGGCCGCCAGCGTTCTTGGCGCGCGTTCAGCTCCGTGCGAGCTTCGAGCTTCAGGGTTTCGAGCGCGCCAGAGAGAGGCTCGGAGTTCTTTTCAAGGTGGTCGGCGAGTTCTTCAGGGGCGGTGAGCGTGATGCCGGCACGCCACTGCTGCCATGCCTCGAGGACGGGCTCGGGCGCAAGGATGTCTGCCGCCCCCTGAAGCACAGACGGAGCCGGCACCAGCAACTCCTTGGCGTCTCGTACCGCCGCCCTTTCCGCGCCAAGGGCCTGTTCCCAAGAGGCCGCCTCTGCGCGTAGCCGGGCCGCCTCATCTTGTGCTCGGTTTTTCCACTGCGGGTCGAGGGCTCCGGGAGTGTTGCACACGGGGCAGTCCGAGCCGTTGTCGTGTTCGTGGTAATCGAGTGCCCCTTCAAGGAGAGACGCGAGTGTGCCGGCGCGATGGGAGCCGGACCCGGTGGCGGCCTCGCGCTCTAGCGTCGCCTGCCTCAACTTGGAGGCAGCCTCCGCAACTCGCGCGGGGGCCGGCAGCTCGAGAACGACAACGCGTCGCAGCCGATCGATTTCGCCGGCCGCTGCCGTGTGGTCACCGGTCAGCGCCTCGACTGCGTCCAGATCCCAGATCCGGCCCCCGGTCGCCGCAAGGCACTCTGCGGCGCGCTGATCTCCTCCCTCGTCGCGCACCTGCTCGAGCCGTTCTCGCAGTGGCGCCAGAGCTTTCTTCGCCGTGTCCATCGCCTTCTTGCGGGTCCGGCGGCTAGTTGAAAGGGCGGTTTGAGCTTCAACCAGGTCTTCGAGGCCGAGGACGAGTGAGAGCGCGTCGTAGAGCTTGCCGGGACCCTCGTCGAGCATCGAGGAGAGCTCGTTGTAGGAGAGGAACGGGCGGTGAGTCACGAGAGCCTCGGTCCAGCCGAGGTAGTCGAGGCTCTGCTTGCCCTTGCCGTGGGGCTTGACCTCGGCGACCCCCGCCTCGACGGCATCGTCCTCCTTCCACCGCCGGGTGACCGTGGCAGGCCCGGAGCCCTCGACGAGTAGGACCGCCTCGACCATGGCCGGGTGGGGATGGTGCAGGTTGCGCCAGCCTTCTTTCCATACCTGCGTACGCCGGCCGGCCCAGCGGTGGCTGTCGCCGGTGAATAGAACCTCGAGAGCGTCGGCGAAGCTCGACTTGCCCGACCCGTTGCGACCTACCACGAGCGTGAAGCCGGGGCCTGCCTGGACCTTCAGTGTTGCCTCGGGGCCTATCCCACGAAAGCCCTGAACCGTGATGGAGGAGAGGTAGGCGCCGGCCGGGGCGGTGGTGGCGGCGGGCGGAGCCAGCTCGGAGGCCTCCGCGGCCGACGAGGACTCGAGAGTCGCCTCCAGGTCGGCCGCTCCATTGCACGCAGCGATGACATAAACGCTCCAGTCGAGGTCTAGAGATCCGTCCGCTTGCAGCCGCTCGAAGACGATTCTTTGCAGCGATTCGTCCATGACCGGGCAGTATGAACCATTTGTGGAGGGGCTAACGGCCAGAGCCGGTATCCGGGCCGGCTGTAGCCACCAGCCGAGTTGTTCCTACCACTACCTCGCTGAGGAGCCACCCACTACCATTCATCTGACCGGATCTGCGATGCAGGATCCTTAGCGATTCCGCTCTTTCTGGGTGGTCGGGGAGGGGTCGTCGAAGTCTCCATGCCACGCCCACGCGAGGGCCCGCGGGAGGCCCCGCCAGCCCAGCGCGGTGAGGCGTCGGTCGGAGTCCACCACCCCTGCGGCTAGCCAGACTGGCAAGATCAGCTCGAATGCGGTTTGAGAGCGAAGGCGGGTGGGCGGATGGATGGATTGTTATCGCTCAAACGCTTGGCGATTGTAGTAGTTCGGCTGTTTTCGTGACCGCCCTCTCGAAAATCTGTGACCCCAATTAGGGGAGGAAGCTGCGCCGCGGTGCGAGGGAGCGAGCCGAGGCCTACCAGGGCTGTTGCCGTGCTGCGGATGGTCGACCTCGACGGCGAGCTGGTTGACGGCCTCGCCGCAGCTCCACGAATGAGCTGCGAGTGCTCCTTGCGCTCAGGCGTCCTTCGAGCTCACAGCTGAAGGACGCGCAACGGCCGCGGCGTGTGCCGCGGCCGTTGGAGAAATCCGCCTGGATCAGGCGGTACGTCGTCCGCGTCCTCTCCCTGCCACCATCCGGTAGATCAACAGCAGGATGATCGACCCCACGATCGCGGTGAGCCAGGTCGAGAGGTCGAAGAACTCGTCCATCGGCTTGGCGTTGAACAACGCCGCCGCCAGAAATCCGCCGAGCAGAGCGCCGGCGACGCCGATGATCATCGTGACGATGAAGCCGCCGGGGTCGTCGCCCGGCAGCAGCGCTTTGGCGATCGCGCCCGCGACTAGCCCGAGTATCAGCAAAGCAATGATTCCCATGCCCCCTACCTTCCTGTGGTTGCAGCACCACGCCCTGCGCGTGGATCGCTAGTGTGCATCCGCCGTGGGGCCGTTTCAAGCCCCTTGAGACAAAAAACGGACCCAATAGACGCGCGGGTGGCCGGGAGTCTCGGGGAGAGCCTCACGGAACGCGCGATTTGCTCGATGATCTCGTCCAGCCGAGCCCGGGTGGCCGAGGACGGGTCGGAGGGGGCATCGGCTCGACAGAGGTGGCCGGCTATGACGAGACTGGATCGGCAGCGTTTCTGACCTCAGATTTGGCCGAGACATGGCCCGCGCAGATCTGCGGTCAGACATGCAGTCGGCGACCGCACAAATGGAGTTTGACCTGCACTCTTAGGCAGCGTGCCCGGAGGGATTCGGACCCCCGACCCTCGGATTAGAAGTCCGTGCCGGGCGTGTTCTCGACGCTTCTCATGGTTGTGCGAAATGATGCATCGTCCCAGGTCAGGGCCATGAAGTCGACTCGCAAGAGTTGTCCTTGCTTTTCAGCATTTTGCGTCGCGCGCGTGTCGAAATCGTGTCGCGTGCCTGAGAGGTTTCAGACCCATGTGCGGTCAAGTTTCGCGACTGGCTGGCGGCGAGCACCACAGGTCCGAGGTTCCCTCTGGGGATGGTGATAGGAACGCCAGCTTTGGACTGCGCCAGACCCTTTGACCGGAAACCGAATCGTACTACGAGATGGCCGAGTTGCACCGATTACGAGGCGAGTTCGACGAAGCTCAGGACTCCTATCGCAACGCGAATCAGCATGGCTTTTCACCCCACCCCGGCTTGGCCCGGCTTCGACTCGCGCAGGACCAACTCGACGACGCTCAGGGTGCGATCCGGCGGGTCTTCGATGAAGCGAGCGACCCGCCCACGCGGGCGAAGTTCCTCCCTGCCTACGTCGAGATCATGCTGGCTGCGAACGACACGGCTGCCGCGCGGACCGGCGCCGATGAACTGCTAACGATCGCGGATCAACTCGACGCCCCCTACCTCAAAGCTGTGGCTGCTCATGCGCGCGGTTCGGTGCTGCTGGCCGAGGGCGACGCGCGTTCGGCCCTCGCTCAGATGAGGACGGCGTGGACCGCCTGGCGAGAGCTAGTCCTGTGTCTCAAGAATGACTTTACAGCGATTGACCTTCTCGATGATTGACTCTGCCGAGGCCGTCCACACGAACGGCTTCGGGTCGTCGTTGTGCGCACGCAGGAAGTCTTCGATCG
>Ga0136621_1001265_pt1 | contig 10277 bp, 7 predicted proteins | sample AntDryUQ445A2306_FD_104673 | JGI IMG/M metagenome (GOLD analysis project Ga0136621, IMG submission 104673) | Polar desert sand microbial communities from Dry Valleys, Antarctica - metaG UQ445A (23.06) | ecosystem: Environmental > Terrestrial > Soil > Desert | place: Antarctica: Dry Valley...
CCGATAACCTATGCGCACCGGCTGGTCAAACGCCAGTCCGAAGTGCGCAAGAACGGCACGCTCAAGTGGCTGCGACCCGACGCCAAGAGTCAGATCACGTTCCGTTACGAGAACCACGAGCCGGTCGGCGTGGACGCCTTGGTGCTCTCCACCCAGCACAGCCCGGAGATTTCGCAGAAAGATCTCATGGAAGCGGTGATGGAAGAAATCATCAAGCCGGTGATGCCGGCGGAATGGCTGTCCCGGGATACCAAATATCACATCAACCCCACCGGCAAGTTCGAGATTGGCGGCCCCATGGGCGATTGCGGTCTCACCGGGCGCAAGATCATCGTCGACACCTACGGCGGCATGGCGCGTCATGGCGGTGGCGCGTTTTCCGGCAAGGACCCGTCCAAGGTCGATCGCTCGGCGGCCTACGCGGGACGCTATGTGGCCAAGAATATCGTCGCCGCCGGACTCGCTTCGCGCTGCGAGATCCAGATCTCCTACGCGATCGGCGTGGCCGAACCGACCTCGGTCAGCGTAGACACGTTCGGCACCGGGCGCATCGACGACCGCAGGATCGAGCAACTGGTACGCGCGCATTTCGACCTGCGTCCCTACGGCATCACCCAGATGCTCAACCTGTTGCAGCCCATCTACCAGCCTACAGCGGCCTATGGCCACTTCGGGCGCGAAGAATCATCATTCACCTGGGAAAGAACCGACCGGGCCGCCGCGTTAAGCGAAGCCGCCGGCCTCAAACGAACCGCCGAAATGGCAGGAGCATAACCTTATGAGTCAAACCGCAGAAAAACTACGCAACGATTTCGAGATCGCCGACATCTCGCTGGCCGCGTGGGGCCGCAAGGAAATGAACATCGCCGAGACCGAGATGCCCGGACTGATGGCGATGCGCAAAAAGTACAAAGAGCAGCAGCCGCTCAAGGGCGCCCGCATCGCGGGTTCCCTGCACATGACCATTCAGACGGCGGTATTGATCGAGACCCTGCGCGAGCTGGGCGCAGACATCCGCTGGGCGTCGTGCAACATATATTCGACGCAGGATCATGCCGCGGCGGCAATCGCCGACGCCGGCGTGCCGGTGTTCGCGTTCAAGGGTGAAACGCTGGATGAATACTGGGAGTTTACGCATCGCGTCTTCGAATGGTGCGATGGCGGCACCCCCAACATGATCCTGGACGACGGTGGCGACGCCACCATGCTGGTGACCCTGGGCGGCAAGGCGGAACAAGACCCGTCCGTGCTGAACTCGCCCAAAAGCGAAGAAGAACGCGCGTTGTATGCCGCCATCAAAAAGCGGCTGGACAGCAAGCCGGGCTGGTACGGCAAACTCGGCAAGGCCATCCGCGGTGTGACCGAAGAGACCACCACTGGCGTGTTGCGTCTGTACGAGATGGAGAAAGCCGGCCGCATGCCGTTCCCCGCGATCAACGTCAACGATTCGGTCACCAAGTCCAAGTTCGATAACCTGTATGGCTGCCGCGAATCGCTGGTGGACGGCATCAAGCGCGCCACTGACGTGATGATTGCCGGCAAGATCGCGCTGGTCGCCGGTTACGGCGACGTGGGCAAGGGTTGCGCGCAAAGTCTGCGCGCGCTGGGGGCCACCGTATGGGTCACCGAAATTGACCCGATCTGCGCTTTGCAGGCCGCGATGGAAGGTTTTCGCGTCGTTACCATGGAAGAGGCCGCGCCAAAGGCCGATCTCTTCGTGTCCGCCACCGGAAATTTCCACGTCATCGGCCATGACCATATGCAGGCCATGAAGGATCAGGCCATTGTGTGCAACATCGGTCACTTCGACAACGAGATCGATGTCGCCGGCCTGGAAGCGAAATGCGAGTGGGACAACATCAAGCCCCAGGTCGATCACGTGATCTTCCCCGACGGCAAGCGCATTATTCTGCTGGCCAAGGGGCGGCTGGTGAATCTGGGCTGCGCCACGGGGCACCCAAGCTTCGTGATGTCGAATTCGTTCTCCAACCAGGTTCTCGCGCAGATCGAGCTGTGGAACAACGAAGGCAATTACGAGAACAAGGTTTATATCCTGCCCAAGCATCTCGACGAGGAAGTCGCGCGCCTGCACCTGGGGCGTATCGGCGCCAACCTCACCGCGCTAACCGATGAACAGGCCAAGTACATCGGCGTGGACAAGAACGGGCCGTACAAGTCGGATCACTATCGATACTAGAAGCAACACCAGATCCCGGCCGCGGAATGGCCGGGATCTGGTTGCAGGGACGTAAAAACACCTACCTGGAATTCGGCGTTCGCCACCTTAGGCGGAGACAACGATGAAAACCCAGAAAGAATATCAGCGCGAATTCAGCTTCGAGTTTTTTCCACCCAAGGACAAGGAAAGTGCTGAAAAGCTGCGCGCAACCCGTGACAAGCTCGCGACCCTGAAGCCGCGCTTTTTTTCGGTCACCTTCGGCGCGGGCGGCTCGACCCGCGACCGCACCCTGGACGCGGTGCTGGAAATCAAGAACCAATCCGGCATCGACGCGGCGCCCCACATTTCCTGCATCGGTTCCACCCGCGAACAGCTTCGCGAAGTGCTGCAGACCTACAAACACAACGGCATCCGGCATACCGTCGCGTTACGCGGCGATATACCCTCCGGGATGCATGGCGTTGGCGAGTTGAACTACGCCAACGAGCTGGTGGAATTCATTCGCAAGGAAACGGGCGATCATTTCATCATCGAGGTTGCCGCCTACCCCGAATTCCATCCGCAGGCGCCCTCGGCGCGCGCCAACCTGGAACATTTCAAGCGCAAGGTGGACGCGGGCGCCGACGGCGCGATTACGCAATATTTCTACAACATCGACGCGTATCTGCGTTTTGTCGATGACTGCGAAGCCATGGGCATCGATCTTCCCATCGTGCCGGGCATCATGCCGATCATCAACTACACCCAGCTGGCGCGTTTTTCCGAAGCCTGTGGTGCGGAGATACCGCGCTGGATACGCAAGCGGCTGGAGGGCTTCGGCGACGATCGCGCGTCTATCCGCAAATTCGGCGTCGATATCACCACCGAGCTTTGCACCAAATTACTGGAACGCGGCGCGCCCGGCCTGCACATCTACACCATGAACCTGTCCAAGCCGACCATTGCGATCTGGGAAAACCTCGGCCTGCGCGCCTCCGACGCGGACGGCGCGCGCAAGACCGGTTCCTGACCAAGCCATCCTGCCGTAACCGTCAGCTTGTGGCGGGCTCGCATGCGTTCAACCCGAGTTTTCATCGACGCGCCGCTTCGCGCGGGCGACATCATTCCCCTGGATACACGCGCTCATCATCATCTGGCGCATGTTCTGCGGCTGAAAAAAGGTGCGCGCGTGCTCATATTCAACGGGCTGGGCAACGAATATGCGGCCACATTGCAACGCATGGCGCGCGGCGACAGCAGCGCACTTATCGATGAGCCGATAGCCGTCGACCGCGAATCCGCGCTTGAGATCGAACTGTGGCAGGGAATCTCCCGAGGCGCGCGCATGGACTACGTGCTGCAAAAAGCCGTTGAACTGGGGGTAGCGCGCGTACGACTGGTCATGACGCGGTATACGTCGCCCAGCCACGTCGGCTGGCCTCGCAAGCTGGCGCACTGGCGGGCGGTCATCGTCAGCGCCTGCGAACAAAGCGGTCGCACGCGCATACCGGAACTTTGCGAACCACAGGCGTTGGCGGAATGCACGGCACCCACACAGGCGGAGGTTAAACTGGCGCTGGACCCGAACGCACGCGAGGGCTTGCGCGCGATCACGCCGGCGCCACGGCGCGCGATGCTTTTGATCGGCCCCGAAGGCGGTCTGGCGGACGATGAACTCGACTTCGCCCAGCGGCTGGGGTTTGTGCGCGTACGCATGGGTCCGCGCACCTTGCGCACCGAAACCGCAGGGGTCGCGGCGCTAGCGGCGGCGCAGGTTTTATGGGGCGATCTCGGGTGAGCACGCGGTGCTGACGTGGAAGCACTCTGCATTATGAGCTTGATATAAATTCTTTGTCATTCTGAGCGGAGCGAAGAATCTGTATCCCGGTATCAATGCTTGAGTACAGCCAGGATGCTTCAAGTCGCTATGCCTGTCCCTTCGACACACTCAGGGCAGGCTCTGAGCATCGCCGAAGGGGCCCCTTCAGAATGACAGTGCCGAATTTTGGGATAGGGTGCGGGCGATTTCCATAATCACTGCAATTCGATCTGAATTAGGCGTTCGAGACAATCCGACGCCGGGATGAGGCAGTGCTTGCCTTCAATCGATGCGCTCGCCGCGATTATTTCATGGTGGCTTGCTTCCGCACCGGTGGCGAGGCTTGCGGAATTCAGCAGTGCGGGTTTAGGGATAGCCGTCAGCGCGATCGCGTAGTATTCGAATTCAGGTCTGTCCTGCAGCGTGTACAGCACCGCGATATGAGGCTTTGCAGCCGGTGCCGCCACGGTCGCGACACCGCTTAAGCTCTCGAACGAGATCAGCGGCACCTTCTGGTCTCGCCACTCGAACATTCCCAGCAGCCACGCGGCGGCATCCGTACTGCTGCCCGCGGTGAGCTTGGGAAACGGCGCGATCTCGACCACCGTGGACTGCGGCACGATCAGATAAGGGCCATGCAACGGCAGCAGCAAGGTCTGCAGAGACTCGACTTGCGCGGATGTGGGCTGAACCTGCATTCAATATGTGCCGCTCATGCTTGAGGCGCCGCGAGGGCACGCGGCCATAATATCGTTGATGTTCTGCAGCAGCTCGGTTTCCTGGTAGGGCTTGCCCATAAAGCGGTTGACGCCGATTTCCATGGCGCGATCACGGTGCTTGGCGCCGGTACGCGAGGTAATCATGATGATAGGTATCTCCCGTAGTTGCTCGTTGTTGCGAATGTAGGTCGCCAGTTCATAACCGTCCATGCGCGGCATTTCGATATCCAGCAGCACCACATCCGGTACGCTCTCGCGCAGCTGACTGACCGCATCGATGCCGTCTTTCGCGGTCATCACGGCGAAATTATTGCGTTCGAGCATACGCGAGGTGACCATGCGGATGGTGATAGAGTCATCAACCACCATCACTGTAACTGTCCGCTCCAGCGCCGCCGCGACACTGGGATCCACGGAACGATACGCGGCGTGTATACCGGGGTCCCCGCGCATCAGACCCACGGGATCCAGAATGAGCGCGACCCTGCCATCGCCCAGGATGGTCGCGCCCGAGATACCGCGCACCTTGCTGATCTGCGGCCCCACCGGTTTGACCACCACCTCGCGGTTGCCGAACACACCCTCGACCTGCAGCGCGAAGCGTCGCTCGCCGGCCCGTACCAGCAGCACCGGATACATGATGTGCGGCTCCTCGTCCAGCGCCGGCGCCGAACTCCCGAGCAGCGAGCCCAGATGGCGCAGCTCGTAGACGTTCGTCGCATATTCATGGACTGGGGCATCTTGTGCGTATTTCTCTTGCAGAGTCCCCACGGACAGCCGCGTGATTCCCTCGATGCTGGTCAGGGGTACGGCATAAATGTCTTCGCCGGCCTGCACCAGCAGCGCCTGGTTAATCGCCAGGGTGAACGGCAGCCGCACGGTGAAAAGGGTGCCCTGGCCGCGCGTCGATTCGATGTCGAGCACACCGCCCAGTTCGCGGACCTCGGCGGCGACGATGTCCATGCCTACCCCGCGCCCAGAAATCTGCGTTATCGTGTCCGCGGTACTGAAACCCGACTTGAGAATGAACTGCATAATGTCCTGGTTAGAGAGTTTGTCGTCGTCTCCGATGAGCCCCAGACTGCGCGCCTTGCGGGTTATCGTCTCCAGATTTACGCCGTCGCCGTCGTCTTCGACCTTGATGACGATCTCGCCTGCCTCGCGCACGATCGTCATCCGCACCCGGCCGGCCTCCGGCTTGCCAGCGCGGCGTCGCTGCTCGGGCAATTCGATGCCGTGCGCGATGGCGTTGCGCAACATGTGCTCCAGCGGCGCCATCATGCGATCCAGCACGGAGCGATCCAGCTCGCTGCTTTCGCCGGAGACCTCCAGTTCCACCTGCTTGCCGAGTTCTTCCGCTGTCTGGCGCACAACGCGCCGCAGACGGGGCGCCAGATTATGAAATTGCACCATGCGCGTGCGCATGAGGCCGTCCTGCAGATCGGTGCTGACGCGCGCCTGTTGCAACAGCAGGGTTTCGATGTCGCGCACCTGATCGATGAGGATTTCCTTGATGCTGACCAGGTCGTTGACGCTCTCCCCCAGCGCCCGCGAAAGCTGTTGCATGTTCGAATATCGGTCCAGCTCCAGCGGATCGAACGCCGTGTCATGTGCGGCCTTTTCCTGTTCATAGCGGAACAGGATCTGCGCCTCGGTCTCCATTTCCAGCGTACGCAACTGCTCGCGCAGCCGCGCCACGGTCTGGTCGAGTTCCTTTAAGTTAAACCGGAAAGCCGCGATCTTCTGTTCCAGCCGGGCATGATAGATATTGACCTCGCCACCCGCGTTGACCAGCGTGTCCAGCAGGTCCGCATCGACACGAATCTGTTCGCCGCGCTTGCCGTCGCGGCCCGTATCGGCCGCGCACACGACCGTAGGCGCCTCAATTTCGGCCACACCGGCATGCGTCTCGTGCGCGCCGTCGGTCAATCCCAGCGCGACATTCTCGATCCTGACGTGCTCCGGCGGCTGCTCATGTGCGTATGGATCCCCATCGGCCGCTACGGGTTCCACGACATCCGCCGGCGCCGGGGTGCCAAGGTTACGCAATGCTTCCAGCCGCTTGATCAGTTCCCGGGCGGGCGCCACGGGTTGCGATTTTGCCGTGCGTTCGAGCATGGTGTGCAGTTGGTCAAAGCCGGCGTGCATGCCATCGAACAGCGACGGACTCCACGCCGAGTGCGGCGCATCCGCCGAGACAAGCAGGGACTCCATGGCGTGGCTTAAATCACCGATCGGCGCGCAGCCGGCCATGCGCGCGCCGCCCTTGACCGTGTGCAGGTAGCGACGCAGATCGCCGACCGCGCCCTGGTCGTCATGGTTGTGCCGCCAGCGATGCATCGACCGGTCGCTGGCGTCCAACAGATCGCGCGCTTCTTCCAGGAAGATCTCGATCAGCTCGCGGTCCGGTGGCGGCTCGTCGTAAACAGCTGCCGCCCAACCATGATCGGCGACGTTCTCCTCCACACCGGACGCGGTCAAAATGTCTACCGATTCCGCCAGTGCCGCGGCGCCAGGCTCGGCTGTTTGCCTTGCGATCTCGTCGCGCAGCAGTGTCTCGACTCTTTCCTGTATCCCGTCACTCTCCCGCAACAGCCGCCCCGGTTCGCTTAGCGCCTGCAACAACGCTTTAACAGCGTTCAGCGTTTGCTCAAAAAGCGCGATGGCGGGCGCGGGTATGGGCAAATCCGCGGCGGCGCAGCGTGACATAGCGCTCCAGCGGCGCGCACAGCGGCGCGATTTTCGGCACCCTGGCGGTGAGTGAGCTGCCATTGAGCGTGTGCAGGGCACGCAGCCAGACCTCGGTTACGGGCAGCAGGTCAGGGTGTGCCGCGGTATCGGCGCACAAACCGGCTTCCAGAGTCGCGACATGCTGGCGCGCCTCGTTGAGAAAGATATCGAGTAGCAGCGCGTCGGCGGGCATATCCCGTCCGATGCCGACCAGCGGCGCCGCTGGCAGCACGGTATTGGATGGTGCGTCGAACAACGGCGGTCGATCGGCTTGCGCAATTTCCGCGGGGTAGGCATCGACCCAGAAGCTGTCGAGCGACTGCTCTATGTCTCCGCGAGCATCGCTGAGCGCGAACGTATCGTCATCGAGCACAATCTCCGGCAACGGCAGATCGGCATCTGATTCGCGCACGTGATCGGGCACTGGCGCCTTGCCCTCGATGTCGGCATGTTGGGACGCCAGCGCCTCCGGCATATCGACCAGCGACGCGCCAGCCGCGGCTACGTCTGACGCGGACCGGCCGGGTTGTGCAATGGCGTCGCCGGTCACCGGTATGTTCTCTTGCGGCATCGCGCCGGCTGGCTGATAGACCGGCTCGCTCATGGTGTGCGCCGTATCCATCAGCGCAATGACGTCCATGCGCAAGGGGGCCTGATCCCTGATCTGCGCGACCAGCTCGGCCAGCGCGTCGGCTGCCTGCTCCAGAATCTGGTGAACGTGAACGGCCGCCGGCGCCTCCCCTTCGATGACGCGAGCGAGCAGCGTTTCGAACGACCCGGCAAATTCGCCCAGCAACAAAGCGCCCACCAGTCGGCCGCTGCCCTTGAGCGTATGGAAGGAGCGGCGCAAGGTGCTGAGCGACGCCCGATCAGTGCTTTGCGCGCGCCATTTCGGCAGCAGAGCGCTGATCGTTTCAAGTTGCTCCTGGGCCTCCTCGATAAAGATTTCGAGGATTTCGTCGTCTGCTTCACCCGTCAGGGGCACAAGCGCAGGCGCATTCCTGGCGGGCACTGCGCTTGACTTCGGCTCTACGCTGGCTGCGGCATCAACGGGTTTCTCCACGGGCGGGCGCTCCAGCGCCGCGCCGAGGGATTCATCCGGCACGCCGGCTGGCGTGGGCGGCGGCGTACTGTCTGTTGCGCCGATGGCGAGCGCGGCGCACGCCGAGTTGATCCCGGTCCAGCCCGGCGCGCTCGCGGGCGCTAAAGGGGCGTCATCCGCCTCGTGCACGTCCAGCGGAAAGCCCAGCCTGGCGGCACTGGCACATGCCTGTTCGAGCAAGGCGTACGTCGGGGCGCCCGCCTTGCCGACTGACTCCAGCAGATATTCCACGCTGGCAATCGCGTCCGCCTTGCGAGTTCGTCGTTATCGGGCTGGCCAGGCCCCGCCAGCAGGCGTGTGGACACATATGCGGAGATGGACGCGAGCAGCCCCGGCGCGACGGCGACTCGCGCCATGCTCGTAACACCCATGATGCAATCTAGTTGCGCGATCACATCCGCGATCGGCGTCCTGTCCTCCGGCGCGCCGATAAACGTCGCGATGGCGTCCTTGACCCGCTCCAGATCTTTGAGCGCCTCCGCACTGACCGTGCGCAGCAGACGGTGATGTTCGGCCTCGGCCGCGGTATCTTCTGGAAGCCCGGCGACATCGTTCGCACCGCTGACGTGCCTGACCGGAGGATCGAGCGTCGCGGCCAGGGCATTTATTTCGAGTTCCGCGTCCAGCATTACGCCGGCGACACCCGTGAGCAGCGTTTCGCTGGATTTGCGCCGACCGCAGGCCGCGTCGCTCAATGCGCGCGCCTGCTCCGCCACTTTGCTGCCGACGATGTCCAGATCCAGGGTGCACAAGTTTTCGGCGATTTTTTGCAGTCTGCCGACCGCGGATTCAAGCTGCCCCGGATCTTTATCAGCCGCGTTAGCGAGCCGTTCCAGTTCAGCCTCTACGATCTTAAGGTCTTCGCGCAACGCGCCGGACACCGTATCGAACAGCGCCACGTTCGGGACCGGCACGCGCTTGCGCGTTTCCACCGGCGGCAGGCTGTGAGGCAGCAACTCGTGCAGACCATAAGCTTTTTTCACGGCGCGCACCAATTCGCTGCTGTCGGCGGCGCTGGCGACATGGTAAAGAATGTTCTTGCTGAGTTCGGCGGGGATCGCGCTTGCGAATTCGTCCTCGCCCTGGTCGACCAGCCGCTTGATCTCCCGATCGATCTTGCCGAGCAGCGACTTCACGGTCACGTTCGGCTGCAACGCGTCAATGGCCAGAGATTCAGCAAGCGCCGCGGTAGTCCACCACAGACGCTTGACCTCGGCGTGCCGGGACGCCTGAAAAAGTTCCAGCCCGACGCGCTTGAGCGCCTTGAGACTGCCGCGCGCGTCCTGCCCGCGGTACCAGCCCAGCAGCGCCAGCTGGTAGTGATGCCGCTGGCGTCTGGCGAGTGCACGGATGTCTTCGGTCGCCGGCGCACTGGCGACGTTCGCGTCCGCCGGCGCGCCTGAAGGCGCTTCGGGAAAAAGCAGCACCTTCTCCGACAACAGACTGGCGTCGCGCGCGGTGCGCAGATCGTTGATCAGCGGCAGCAATACGATGGGCATGTCGCGATTGCCGAACTGCACCTGTTCGAGATAATCGGGCAGTTGCAGCACGGCCCGCAGCAGCACCTCGAATGCCGGCTCGCGCCTGCGCAATGTGCCGTCGATCAGCTGCGAGAGTGAGCGCTTCCATAGAGGTGGCCCCACAAAATCGGACAGCGGGATAAGTGGAGCTCTGCAACAATGGGCGAGAGATTGCCCGAGGAGCAAAGAGCATGAGACGACCCCGCCGTAACCACACAGCGGTATTCAA
>Ga0136621_1001266_pt1 | contig 10269 bp, 12 predicted proteins | sample AntDryUQ445A2306_FD_104673 | JGI IMG/M metagenome (GOLD analysis project Ga0136621, IMG submission 104673) | Polar desert sand microbial communities from Dry Valleys, Antarctica - metaG UQ445A (23.06) | ecosystem: Environmental > Terrestrial > Soil > Desert | place: Antarctica: Dry Valley...
AGCGCTGGAAGGTCCAGTCGAACTCCTCGAGGGACTTGCGGGCCGGGAAGCGCGCGGAGCGGATGCGCGCCGCCCCGCCGTGGGCCTCACGCGAGCTGGTCTCGCTCGAAAGCAGCGCCTCGGCGAAGCGCTCATAGCTCCACTCCTCGGCCCGCGCCCGCTCGGCGAGCTTGGGCAGCGCCGCCGCCGCGGCCGGCGCCTTGAGACTGCGGAAGAGGTGGCCGAGCTCGCTGGTTGTGCTCATGCCGGGATGAGCCGGTCGTACCGGCTCAGTGGCCGGTGCTCGACCTCGGGCTCGCGCTGGCGGGCCTCGCGCTGGTCCCGAAGGGTGCGGGCATGCTCGAGCGCGGTCACCGTCCGATAACGGGCGAAGCTGCGCTCGTGGCTGGCCACGATCAGGCCGGTGTCGAGCGCGATCGCGCACACCTCGGTCTGCGAGACGCGCAGTTCGACGCGGCGGCCGACAAAGGCGGGGTCCAGCGAATAGTCATTGGTGTCGACTCGCGCGTACGGCTGCGGCGGGACGCGCAGCACCAGGCGGCGATCGAAGTCGGGAAGCGGCTCGGCGAACGCCCGCAGCTGCTCCTCGGCCAGGCGATCGATCGGCCGCGCACGAATGCCGCGGTGGAAGCGCACGTTGGCACGTTCGTTGAACCAGCCGTCCAGCTGGCGCTGGAAGTCAGCGGGACCGGCGAAGAGTCGGGCGGGTTCGAAGCTGGACTCCATGAAACCGTGCAGCCGCTCCACGATGCCCTTCGCCTCGGGGTCGCGCGGCGCGCACAGGTGCCAGCCGACTGTGAGTTGACCGCAGAAGCCGGCGAAGATCTCGGTGGGTCGACCGCCCCCGGCGTGGAGCGCGCCTTCCCGGTCCCAGACCAGTGTCCCGGGCAATCCGCCCAGCTGCACCAGGCAGCGCAGGAGTCCGGCGAGGATGTCCGGTGCTTCCTTGCTGAAGATCAGCGTGCCCGCCGAGAGACGCGAGTACCCAAGGGTCATCGTGACCACGTATCCCCTGCGGGTCTGGCCGAAGCCGACCGGGATCTCTCGCCCGGGCTCCCAGAGATCGCACTGCGCGATCTCGCCCGGCAGGTACACGGTGCGCTGGTACGTGCGCGGGGCCAGGAACAAAGGACGGATCTCGCGCACGTGCTCCTTGAGGATCGATTCGCCGCCCGCGTATCCGAGTGGCTGCAGCAGCTCGCGCATCCGCACCACCGGCAGGCGAGCGTCCCGACCGAAGTGGAAGAGCACGGAGAACTGTTTCTCACGCGACCACAAGCCGGTCGCCTGCCAGGTGGCGGTATGCAACTGCGGGCGCGGATCGCTGAAGCTGAGGTCCTGCTCGAGCGCCGCTAGCTCAGTGATGACGGCGCGAATCACACCTTCGGGCCGGATGCGCGCGCTCGCACGGGCGGCCTCGAACGCGTGATCGGCCTCTTCGTGCTCGGTCTCAGGCGAGGCGCAGCGACGACAGCCATACGCGCGTTGGTGCTCTATGAGCTCCCGTTGCAGCAGTTCGGGCAGCAGTGGCTCCAGCTCGACGCCAGGCGGAAGTCCGCCGCGCCAGTGCTCCAAAGTGATCCACTGTTCGATCGGTCGATCGTCCAGCTGTCCGAGTAGAGCGGCGATCACCTCGAAGCGGGTTAGCACTTCGCCTTGCGCAGCAGCGCGGTGCCACGCTTGAGCACCGTCATGTAGTCGGCACCGCCTTCGACGACTTTCTCGAGGGTACTCCGGATCCGCTTCTGCTCGGCGCTGCTCACGCCGCCCATGCCGGCCCTAAGGATCTTTTCCAAAGCGTTGGAGTCCAACGCGTTGTCCTTACTGGCAACGCTCAATTGAGGGCAGTGGGCGATCGCGAGGATCAAATTGAGCAATGTGATGTCGAAAAGGCCTTGAGAGGTGCCTCCGCTCGGACGTCCGGATGCGCCAAGAACTCGCAGGGAGGTCGTCACGTCGGCTACGGCCGCGTCCACCAGCGCTGGCGTGATGCGACCGCTACCTGCGGCGGCCAAGGTCTCTTGCACCGCACGCCGAAGCGGGCGCAGTAGGCCCGCGTAGGCAGATAGCTCCAGCAGCCGATCGTACAGCCGCAAAAGCATCTGCGGCTCCGAATAGCTGTCGGGCATGAACGTCCAGCCGACGTCGGCCTGAACACCGAGCGCTTCAGGACAGTTGTTGCTCCCGCCGAGCGCGGCGCGCGAGAACACGCCCGTAACTGCGGTCTGCTCCCCTTGCGCGATCATCGATGCCAGCACCGGGTGCTGACGGATGTCTACCTGTCGCGCGCCGATGTCTTTCCAAGGAAGGAGCTCGTTGTCGTTAGGCACAACATTCGTCCGACTTGGTCGCCCGTCGAGGCTGTCGATGAGCGCCTCGATAACTGCGGCATTGATCGTCGGCGGCGCAGCTTGTGTCAGCACGACGCCGCTTCCCATCGCGTAACTGACGGCGGCACCTGCCAAGCGCACTGCGCTAGTGCGGGACCCTCCGCTGGTGAAGATGACACGGCGTACGCGATCGAAACGAAGATCGAGGTACTCGCGATCCGTCCGCACTTCCGTCCGTATCAGACCCGTCGTTGGATCCCGCACGGGCTCCATTCGGTCGACCTCGCGTAGAAAGTGGACCGTGTCGCCGTCGTCGGAACGGTCGACAAGAAACCATCTTTCCACACGCCGACGCTCCTCGCTCGCGATGCCCAGCGCGCCGGCTACATCTTGGCTGGCGGCGAGATTCGCAAACGGCGTCGGCAACGTGGCGGGCACATCGAGCAAGGGAAACACGCGCAGGCGCTCTTTGTCACCAAGCTCGCCGAACTGGTCGAAAGCTGTCTGCCGAAGAGCATCGGCAGCCCCCTGAGCCATTAGCTCGTCGCGGATCCGCCAAATCGAGGCACTCGCCGGAAGGTCCAGCACGACCTTGCGCTGCTCAGCGACGGTGCGGACGGAATCGGCCACCCGCCTTAGCCGCTGCCATTGTTCGTCGGCGTCATAGGCGCGCCTGGACAGCAGCATCAGGTGGGGCGGTACTCGGACATCTCGGCTTCTTCGCGGATCTCGTGGCTGAGCTCTTGTAGCTGAGTCGAGACGCGCGTGGCGATCAGGCGGACGTCGATGAAGCTCTCGTAAGCACCGTTCACGTCCCCAAGCAGCACGGTGTGTCGCCGGTCGGCGTGTGCCCGTTCGCGGGCACGTCCGATTAGGTGATTTCCGATGGACTCCAGTTGCCCGAGTAGTTCCTGGCTGCTCGCCCAGCTGACCCGCAGATCGCCGCCGCCTAATTGCTCATGCAGCGCGCGTCGGGTCAGTGGCCGCGGGCCCGAGCGCGCGCTCACTTCGTCGCGCCGCGTCTTGGACCCGGTACGTGACGGGAGGGCGGACGCGCTCTTAAGCGGTCGCTCCTTGGCGCCGCGACCGGACGCTCTACGCGCTGGGGTCAACCGGACCGGTCGTCGTCACGCGCGGGCAACCCGCTAAGGGAGCCGCACCGACTCAGGTGCAGTTGTTGTTCTCTCGTTTTCCCCTGCACTCGCTACAGAACTCGCCGCTTGTTCGCTTGCGGAACTCGTTTCGAAGTTCCCTTTACCCAGTTCGAGCAGTTCGAGCAGTTCGAGCAGAAGTGACCGCTTCGGCGGCGCCAGGTGTTCGCCATTGCGCCCCCTCCCGACCCTCTGCCCCGCAACCGTGTGAGACCCGACACACCTGGCTAGAGTAATACGATACTCGGCGCGCATGCCAATCGGGACGGTTGGGTCTTCTGCGGTAGGAGAGCAGGCAGCCCTACCCGCCATTCGCCCTGCGAGCTATAAGAAACTCCCGCGCTGCGCATCGTATGTGCGCCCGGCGAGCCGCCCTGCTCGAGGCCTAAGGCGCGCCACGCGACGCGGACTGAGTGCTCAAGCGGGTATGAACGCCCTCCGGCGCGCTCCCTGATGCGGACGAACTGGTCAGGACGCACCGAACGCCGTGCACTTGGCCCAAGTGTGCTGGATCGACCTTGCCTCATCGGCCCCCGAGCGCTGGTCGTTGGACGCTGATCCATCGCTGGCTAAGCCGTCGCCCGAGAGTTCGGGCTGCCTGCGTGTCGGGAATCGCCACCCTTAGATCTGTGGTCGCGGCCCGCTGGGCCTGCTGCTTCGCACAAACCTCACGGTATCAAAGGACGGGTCGCTGGAAGATCAGCGCGGTACCCAGCGGCATCAAGCACGTGGCCGGAGCTACCGACCGCAACGATCGCGATGCGATCGTAGGGAGGCCGTCCGGCCGCGGCCGCAGGACGAGGGAAACCGCTGAACACTCCGTCGAAGTAGCAGAGAGCGAGGAGTTCGGTAGCCGGATAGTCTGCCCACCGCGAGGTGCCCTGTGGCCCGAGCGGGCCGTGTCGCGTCAGCATCCAGCGTGCGAGATCGCCCGCTGTAAGTGAAAAGGCTGCGGTGAGTCGATCGACGCGGCCGTAACCAGTCACGTTCGGGCGCTCGGCCTCGCAGCGTTGCTGGGCGGTGGCATCGAAGAGGCTGCTTGTTCCGCCGCTTAGCGCGCGCGCGGAGTCGCCGCAGGCCGTCGCTGCGATCAGTGCGGATGCCAACAGAATCGCTTTCATGTCATCCCCCTAGCTAGCACGCCGTGCCAGGAGCCGCCTGCCGGGTTCGATAGTTCGTGCTCGACACGAGTTGGCCGCACATCTCGGGCGTATGGAGGGCCGCCACGTAAGTGCCGCTCCAGTAATACCAAGAGCTCTCACTAAGTGTCCTTTGCAGTTCCCAGTGGCTGATCCACCCGGTGTTCACGTGGCCGTTGTATGACTCCAGACCGGCATCTACGTAGACCCCTACGGCGTTCCAGGGCTTGATGGCTTTGTTCACGCCATTGATGTTGAAGTACCAGATCTCACCCACGCGGTGGATGTCGTAATAGTTCTGCTGGAGAGGGAAGAACCACTCTGTGTCGATCGGGTACCAGGTACCCTGCCAGGCGTACCCCCAGAACCAGTACCGCTGCCCTTCGCAGCCGTAGCCCGTACCCATTTCCACCCAGTCGGTCGCCTGCGAATTGATGACTACCCACTGCGTGTAGTACACGGGGCTGTTTTGAAAGGGAGTAGCAGTACATGGCCCCGGGGTGAGACCGCTGGGGACCGCATCGGTGCGCGTCGAGTACACGCCCGTATATGCGAACTGACCCGAATCACGCACGACCGAGTACTTGTGGAAGGTGTGGGTAGCCAGTGCAGAGCCGGAGGATGCGATGATGAAGGTCAGTGCCGCCAAAATGGCGAGCGCGCGGGTGAGTCGGGAAATGCGGCTGGTTCTCATAGTCGACCTCCCCCAGTTGGCGCATCCATTTCCTGTCACGTCCTGTCACGCATAGAACGGCTCGCGACGCGATCAGTTCCCGCCGAGCGTTGTAGAGCACTTCCCGCCCTGAGTAGTACTAGTATTCCCACACATTCTCCGCGTCACTCCGCACCGTCAATGCACGACTGGGTAACGGATTGCCTTATCGGAAAGGCGCGGCGACGGTGCGGCTTAAGGTCGGCAGTCGCCGGGCGGGCTGATGGTCATGGGTCCGCCACTCGGTGAATGGCTCGGGCTCCCGCACACCGCGCTGGAAACAGGCCCGTCACTTGCTCGTAGGACCTACGTGGGGAGTAGCGTCGACGGAGCGGGCATGATCACGGTCAAGATGCGCTGTGACGCCTGCGGCACCGACCTCACCGAGAAGCTTCCGCCCAATTCGAGCATGAGCTTCGACGGATTCGAGCTTCGCATGCCGCCCGGAAAGGGTCCGTCCGAGGCCTAGAGATGCGAAGGGCGCTCCCTCGCGAGAGCCGAGCTGCGCGCGTAAGAGCGCTCGGCACTCCTTGCAGCACTGGCAAAGGCCCCCGTGTGGCCACGGCGCGCCAGTGCTCATTCTTTCTTAGGGGCGGGCCGCTGCTGATCCCGCAGCGTGATCTGCGAATGCGTGGCGTGGATTGCGGCGCGAGGCAAGAGCACCTTCTGCTACGGCAGCACGAACCGATAACCCCGTCCTCGCACCGTTTCGATGCGATAGGTGACGGGCAGGTCGTGGCGGAGTTTTGCGCGCAGACCGCTAACGTGCCGCTCGAGCACGTTGTTGTCGGGCGCAAAGTCCACGCCCCATAGCGCATCGAGGATCGCGTCGCGCTCGAGTACCTGGCCGGGCTTGGCCGCGAGCAGGTACAACAGGGCCTGTTCGAGTGCGGTGAGGCGGATCCTGACGTTGCCCACGCGGACGCTGCGGGCCACCAGGTCGATTTCCAAGAGGCCCACGCGGAGAGTTGAGACTGCTCGGTAAGCACCGTAGCTACGCCGCATCAAGGCGCGAATGTGCGCCCGTAACTCTTCTGGCACCAACGGCTCGCTAACAACGTCGTCGAAACCGGCATCAAGGGCTGCCACCCGGGTGGCAAGCTCATCCTTTCGGACAAGTCCGATGATCGGCAGCCTGCCTAAAGCGTCTTCGGAGAGCTGGGCAATCAGGCGGGCGGCGTCCCAGTCGAGATGCGTCACAACGAGATTCGGCCGCCACTCTCTGGTCGCGCGCAGGCCGCTGACTGAATCGCCCTGGGAATGGTGGAGGCTCCAGCAATTGGAGAACATGGAGCCATGCCAGACACCAAGAGCCCCCAGCACCGCTATCCCGCCGAGCTTCGTGAACGAGCGGTCCGGATGGTCTTCGAGACCATCGAACAGAGGAAGGAGCGGTACGGCGCCGTCACCCGCGTTGCCCACCAGCTCGGGATCGGGACCGAGTCGCTGCGCGGCTGGGTCCGCCAGGCTGAGATCGACGGGGACCGCCGCTCCGGTGTGACCACCGCCGACCAGCAGCGCATCGCTGAGCTGGAGCGCGAGATCAGGGAGCTCCGCCGAGCGAACGAGATCCTGCGGACCGCCTCGGCTTTCTTCGCGCGGGAGCTCGACCCGCGCTCGCCCAGATGACGGCATACATCGATGCCCATCGCGCGCGCTTCGGGGTCGAGCCGATCTGCCAGGCCCTGGCGGTCGCCCCCTCCAGCTATTACGCGGCGAAGGCGCGGCCGCCCTCGGCGCGGGCCTGCCGCGACGCCCAGCTCCGGCCCGAGATCACGCGGGTCCACCGCGAGAACTTCGGCGTGTACGGCGCCGAGAAGGTCTGGCGACAGCTGGGTCGCGAAGGCATCGCGGTCGGCCGCGACCGCGTCGCTCGTCTCATGGTCTCGTGCAGCCTGCGCGGTGTGCGCCGCGGCGCCTTCAAGCGGACCACGCAGAGTGACGACCGGGCGGCGCGCCCCGCCGACCTCGTCGACCGCGACTTCCGCGCCTCCGCACCGAATCGCCTCTGGGTGGCCGACCTCACGTACGTCGCGACCTGGCAAGGATTCGCCTACGTCGCGTTCATCATCGACGTGTTCAGTCGGCGGATCGTCGGCTGGCGCGTCGCGAACACCCTTCGGTCCGACCTCGCCCTGGACGCGCTCGAGATGGCGATCTGGAGCCGCGAGGACGCCGACCTCTCACAGCTCGTCCACCACAGCGACCGCGGCAGCCAGTACCTCGCGATCCGTTACAGCGAGCGCCTCGGGGAGGAAGGCGCAGTCGCCTCGGTCGGGAGCCGCGGCGACAGCTACGACAACGCCCTGGCCGAGACGGTGAACGGACTGTTCAAGACGGAGCTCATCCGCCGACACGGCCCCTGGCGCACGATCGAGGCGGTCGAGCTCGCGACGCTGTCCTGGGTCGACTGGTGGAACCACCGCCGGCTCCACGGCGCCTGCGACGACACCCCGCCCGCCGAATTCGAATCCGTCTACTACGCTCAGCAGCCAGCGATGCCCGTCGCGTGAATCAAAGCGGCGGAGTCTCCATCAAACCCAGGGCGATTCAGACCGCCGTCCGCTCGACCCTGGCGTCGTACTGCGGAGGCCGTACGGTGTGCGCAATGAGCCGGCCCATTTCGACATCGGCGGCAACAACCAAGACCCGTACTGGGCCGGATGCGGTTTGCGTCACCGGCAGGTCCCATCACGCACGTCGATGCCTTCATTGCCAGCGCGAGTTCCGTCACGCGGTGGGGTCCGGCTTCCCTCGCCCGGCGAGGCCGAAAAGTCTGTGCTGTGGGCGCTCCGCCCGCGATGCCGTTGCGGTTGAGCGCTGTGGCGACACAAGCAACTAATAGTATCCAACTGCTTCGACCAGACAACCCCGTCGACCATCCCGGAGCACAGTCCAGGCTGTTCCACCGTCGAGCTCGCCTACTTCGGCGGCTCACACGGAAGACGAGCCCGCAGCATTCATGGGCGTGCCGCCGGGTGTCGACGCTGCATGTATCAACCTCCGCGAGATGCGCCTGAACCACACCTTTTTTGTGTCAGTTCGTCAGCGTGGCATCACCGCGATGACGGTGATCGGCGCGCTTATGGTCACCGCGGCCTCAGCGTTCCCCGACTCGGCAGCGATGCGGCGCACCGTCGTGCCATCTGCGACAGCTACAAAGCGGTCGCCGTACGAGAAGAGTCCCGTCCGATAGCCCGGCGCCACTACCGTAGAGGCGCCGTTGCGGTAGCGCACGAGCACCCGATCGGCGGCTCCGACTGCGCGCCAGGTAAGGACTGAGCCGTCGGGCATGATCCCGATAGGCAGCTCATCGATACCCGCCGGCGTGAGCACGCTCTCTCCCGCACTGTGGCGCAGAAGGACCGTAAAGCGCGCTCGCTCACCGGTTCGGTCGACGCGTTGGAATAGCTGAGCAGTGTCCGTCGCATCGAACAGCGCATCCGAGGAGACCCACGTCCACCCAGTCCCATCAAGCCGGTACGTGCCGGCACGGCGGGTATCGCTTGGCTGTTCCTGATAGACGGTGAGGCCGAACGGAGTCCATTTCAGCGAGGCGAGTACGTTTCCACCTGCCTGGATCTCCTGGGTGGTGCCGGCTGACCAAGTCATCACTCGTGTCCCGCAGCCATCGCAGCTGGCCAGGAACGCGAGACGCGACCCATCCGGCGACCAAGCCGCCGCATCCTGCCGCGGGATGATGGGGATCGCTAACACGTTGGTCGCCTTAGTGACGACGTCGATCAGGAAGGCTTGAGCCTCCGCCTGTGCGCCCCGACAGGCCGCGAGAAGGCGCGCCTTGCTTGGGGCGAGGAGCATGACGGGCCTGCCCGAGCAAGCCGTGGTGAACACGTCCGTCGCCTGAACGCTCACGCGTGAAATTGAGCCGTCGAATGCACCGACGAAGACCGGGGGTACTTCTGTGCCCCGTGGTGCTTCTGTGCCCCGTGGTGTTTCCGAGACCCGTGGTGCTTCGGAGCCATGCGGCGCTTCGAAGCCCCGTGGTGTTGCCGTGACCTGGGCTGTGACTCCGTCGTTTGTCGTCACTCGGAGTGCGGGGGAAGTGAGCATGAAGCCTACGGAGACGGCGACTAACAAGGCGCCCAGCAGTGCGATCTTGAGGTTTCGGTTACTCACGCTCACTCCTTCCGCCTTACTCCACGCTCACGCCAGGATGTTGCAGCGGAACGGAAGGTACCCAGCTGCTGCATACGAATTGAAGTCGTAGTAGTCCAGCCTGACGCGGCCGTCATTGCCGACAGCTTGGTAGACATATGCGCCGCCCACGACGTTGAAGTAGTTCATGGCGATATGCACGTCGTACTTGTCCATCACGTCGCCGGGCTGCTGCGCATACCAATCGCTGATTTGTGTGCAGTATTCGGGAGCGATGAGGTGATAGTCCGCGTGCTTCCAGTTGTTCAGGTCCCAGCACCTTTGGATGAAGCCCGAACAGTCGACGCCACTCGCATCGCTCAGGGTAGCCCCCGTGGTGACGTCGCCGGCGTCGAGGTTGTTGTTCATATCGGTGAGGAAGCCGGAGATCGTCTGCCAGCCACCCCACTTGTATGGAATCTCGTCGTAGTACACGTCGTAGGTTGTCAAGAACGCAGGTTTGCCGCGCGCCTCCGAGTTGCCGTTCCAGTTGGCTGAGTTGCACCACCACTGCGTGTTGTTGTACGCGTCCGCCAATGCGATCGCCTGATTGCGCGTAAGGGTCTGGAGTCCACGCTCGGGCGGCGCGAGAGTGGCGGCCATCGCACTGGGCGCACCCAGCCACGACGGGTTCCAGGAGGCGAACTGAGCTTGCGCCAAAGAGAACTTCACAAAGAGCAACTCGTGAATCTCGACCGCGTCCTCGGTCACGTACGTGCCAAATACGCGCCCGTCCGGCGCTAGGGCAATGGGATTGCGCGGAACGTGGATCGTCCCATCTA
>Ga0136621_1001267_pt1 | contig 10266 bp, 8 predicted proteins | sample AntDryUQ445A2306_FD_104673 | JGI IMG/M metagenome (GOLD analysis project Ga0136621, IMG submission 104673) | Polar desert sand microbial communities from Dry Valleys, Antarctica - metaG UQ445A (23.06) | ecosystem: Environmental > Terrestrial > Soil > Desert | place: Antarctica: Dry Valley...
GAGGATGTCCTTCTCGGAGGTGAGCACCTCGGGTGCGTCGAACGCCTCCATGACCGACAACAGGATCTCGGCCCCCGCGACGATCACATCGGCCCGGCCGGGCACCAACGCCTTTACCTTCTCGCGTTGCTCGTAGGGCAGGATTCCGAGCCGGCGCGCGAGCCTTCTCACGTCACCGTGACTCAGGATCGCGTGATGCGTCACATCCGGGTCGTAGACCGCCACGCCTGCGTGGATGGCGGCGAGCTGAGTGACCGTGCCCGCCACCCCGACCATGCGCGTCCCGGGCGGAACCTCCAGGCTTGGCTTCGCCTCGTCGAGGGCCGCCCCCACCTCGGCGCGCAGGGCTTCGAGCTCCGCCGGCGTAGGGGGGTCCGAGACGAGGTGCTTCTCGAACATGCGCACCGAGCCGACATCGAGGGAGACGAGGCGCTCCGGCTCCTCCCGCCCGTGGATCAGCTCGGTGGATCCCCCTCCGATGTCGACCACCAGCACCGGTTGCCCGGAGTCGAGATCCGACACCGCACCCAGGTAGGTGGCGCGCGCTTCCAGCTCGCCGGACAGGAGCTCGGGCTCGGCGCCGGTCAGAAGCTTCACCGCGTTCATGAACTCGCCCCGGTTGTGGGCGTCCCGCACCGCAGACGTTCCCGTGACGCGCAGCCGCTCCACCCCCAGATCACCGCATGCCGCCGCATAGTCCGCGATGGTCGCAAGAGTCCGCTTCAGCGCCTCTGGAGCCAGGATCCGGCGCCGGTCGACGCCCTGTCCCAGGCGGGTTATCACCATCCGGCGATCGATCGAGCGAAACCCGCCGGGCTGCTCCTCGGCAACCAGAAGACGGGTTGAGTTCGTCCCGACATCGATTGCGGCAACCCTCATGCCGGACCAACGCAGGATGTCCGGCAGTCGGGCCAGCCCGTGGCCGCAAGCGCCGTGGCGCCGGCCGGATTGGGCGGTTGCGCAAGCTCATGCGCCAGATGGGCATGGAGACACTTGATCCGGTCCTCGCCGCCGCCCGGCGGCGCGCCGGAGTCCTCGATCGGGGCCCGCGCGTCCCGGCGCGCCCGGTAGCGTCTGATCGCCTCCGCCATTCGTCCGCGCCGGGCGTCATCCCGGGCGAGGTCGTCGTTGAGCCGGGCCATGCCGCCACCGCCCTCGAGCCGACTGACCCGGCGCATCAGCACGGGGCAGGTCAGCCAGAAAAGAGTGGGGAACGGCGCGCCGTCCTCGAGCCGGGGATGGTTCTCGATCACCATCGGAATGCCGAGATGGCAGCGCCGCACGACCGCCCAGTGGCCGCGCAACGGCCGCCCGATCTGCGCCTCCACGGCGCGCCGGTCGGCTTCGGAATGCCGCAGGGGCTCCATCCGGAAACTGTAGGGCCGGGCGCGCCCAACCGGCGCACCTGACTCAGCCGAGGCCTATGAAGCGCAGGAGTCCTCCGACGAAGCCCGGCGCCGCAGTCTCGGCTGAGTCCTGGGCGGGCGTTCCCCGGGCACGGTCGTTGTCCTTCTTCGACTCGGGCGGAGGCACCACGATGTAGCTCCTCTCGCCGGGGCGGATGAGGCCCATCTGCTCGCGCGCCTTTGCCTCGAGATAGTCGGGGTCCTTGAGCCGCTCGACCTGCTTCTCGTAGTGCTCCGTCGATGTCTCGAGCCGGCGCAGCGCATCGGCGGCGGCCGCGATCTGCCGTCGCTGCGCAAGAAGCTGACGCGTCGGCCCTATCGCCATTGCCAGGGCAAGGCCCAGGATCAGCAGAAGCACGATCACGCCGGGGCCGATTCCCCAGGACGAATCCTCGTCGGCAGCCGTGTCCGGGCCCCGCCCGCTCCGCCCGAGCGCGTGGGTCTTCAAGGTGCGGCGCTCCTGGGAAACGCACGGCCGCCGGGATAACGAGCTTCGTCGCCGAGAGCCTGCTCGATGCGCAGAAGCTGGTTGTACTTGGCCGTCCGCTCGCCGCGGGCCGGCGCGCCGGTCTTGATCTGTCCGGCGTCGGTCGCAACGGCGATATCGGCGACCGTTGCGTCTTCGGTCTCGCCCGATCGGTGGGAGATAACCGTCGTATAGGACGAGCGCTGTGCGAGCGCCACGCAGTCGAGGGTCTCGGTGAGGCTTCCGATCTGGTTGGGCTTTACGAGGATCGAGTTGGCCGCCCCCTCGGCGATGCCTCGCTCGAGAATCTCCGGGTTGGTGACGAAGAGATCATCGCCGACGAGCTGCACCCGGTCCCCGATCTCCTGGGTCAACGCGACCCACCCGTCCCAGTCGTCCTCGGCCATGCCGTCCTCGATCGAGATGATCGGGTAGCGCTCGACCCAGTCGGCCCAGAATGCAACCATCTCCTCACTAGACAGCCTTCGGTTCTCGGAGGCGAGCACATATCCGTCATCCTCTCGGATCTCCGAGGTTGCGGGGTCCAGTGCGATCGAGATGTCGCGCCCGGGTGCATAGCCGGCCGCCTCGATGCCCTCGAGCAAGAGGTCGAGCGCGTGCAGGTTGGACCGCACGTCGGGGGCGAAGCCGCCCTCGTCTCCCACTCCCGTGGCAAGCCCGTCTTCTTTGAGCACCCTTGCGAGCGCGTGGTAGCAGGCAGCCCCCCATTCGAGAGCCTCCGCGTACGACGCGGCGCCCACCGGCGCGAGCATGAACTCCTGAAAGTCCAGGGAGTTGGCGGCATGGGCCCCGCCGTTGACCACATTCATCAATGGGACCGGGAGCACGTGGGCGGTGGGCCCGCCGAGATAGCGCCACAGCGGAAGGCCAAGCTCGTCTGCGGCGGCGTGAGCGGCTGCGAGCGAGACTCCGAGGATCGCGTTGGCGCCGAGCTTGGACTTGTCCCCGGTCCCGTCGAGGTCGGCGAGCAGCGTGTCGTTGGCGCGTTGGTCGAGGGCGTCGCCCCCGATAAGGGCCGGCGCGATGACGTCGGCGATGTTGGCGATCGCCTTCCTGACGCCCTTGCCCCCGTAGCGACTGCCGCCATCTCTGAGCTCGAGCGCCTCGCGCGACCCGGTCGAGGCTCCGGAGGGAACGATCGCAGAGCCGACCGCGCCGGAGTCGAGGACGACTTCGGCCTCGACCGTCGGGTTGCCGCGCGAATCCAGAACCTCGCGCCCCATGACGCCAACGATGACGCTCACTTCGTCTCCTTTCCCATCTGCCCTGAAGTTAGCAAAGCCGGTGCGGATTTCCGGAACTCCGCGGTGTGCGCCCTCAGGGCCGTTTCGGGATCGATCCCGGCCCCCCGGGCGAGGGCCACGCACCAGAACAGCGCCTCCCCGAGCGAACCCACGTCGGCCGGGCGGTCCAGTGCCTCCCGCACCCGCTCGCCCGCCTCGGCGGCCGGCGCCGACCAGCCGATGGCGGCTGCCCTCTTCTGGGTCTTGTAGGCCGCCAGCAAGGCGGAGAGGTCGCGCCCGATGCCCTCGAATGGATCCGAGCGCCCCTTCTCGGCCGCCTTGATCGCCTCCCAGTTGCGGACGACCTCGCCGGCGTCGGCGACCTCGGTCACGTCGAAGACGTGTGGATGGCGTACAACGAGCTTCGCCTCGAGGGTGTCGAGGACGCTCCTTATGTCGAAGCGGCCGTCGTCGAGCGCCAGCTGGGAGTGGAACACGACCTGCAGGAGCAGATCGCCGAGCTCCTCGGCCAGCTCGGCGCCGAGCAGACCCTCGTCGATCGCCTCGAGAACCTCGTACGCCTCCTCCTGGAGATGCACCTCCAGCGAACCGTGGGTCTGCTCCTGGTCCCACGGGCATCCGTCGGGACTTCGCAACCGGGCCATGAGCGTGATCAGGCCGGCGAATCCCGCACCCGCAGGGCGCGCGACCGGTGCCCCGTAGGCGGCCGTCAGGTCGTCCGGGGACTCCCAGGCCCCGTTCCTCACCTGAGCGCCGGCGCGGGCAAGCTCGACCACCCGTGGAGAGGCCGGGTCGGCCACCAGCGCCCAGCCGTCCCCGGCTGCGGGAGGTTCATCGTCGAACGGGCGCGTCATCACCCCGGCCGACTCGAGGCGCTCACGCAGGGGGTGGCCCGGACGCTCGAAGAAAACGCGCCGACAGCGGGTCAGGGCGTCCCACTCGTCCAGCGTCAGCAAGCCCGTCTCATCGGGAGCCAGTGGGATTACGAGCAGGGGCATGCGCTGAGGCGGACCGCCCTACTCCTGGGGCGCTTCGGCGCCGGGGACCGACTCGGCGCCGGGATTCACTATCTGCTGGGTGTCGAGGTCGAGCTCACCGAAGCGCGGGTTGATCTGGACGTTGGCGTCCTCATAGGCCTTCTTCACGAAGCTCATCCAGGCGGCCTCACCTTCGCTGGCCCCCAGCTCCTGCTCGAGCTGCGGCTTTGCTTCCTCGAACGACAGGCTGCGGCGGCCGGTGACGCGAATCACGTGGAATCCGAATTCGGTTTGAACGGGAGTCGACACCTCGCCCACGTCCAGCTTCGCGGCGGCCTGCTCGAACTCCGGCACGAGCTGCCCGGCCGGCAGGAATCCAAGATCGCCGCTGTTCTCGGCCGCCGAGGGGTCTTCGGAGAACTTCTTGGCCAGTTGGGGGAACAGGCTGTCGACCTTGCCGTCCGGCGCCTTCTGAAGCTGCGCCGAGAGGTCCTGCGCGGTCGACTCCTTCTTTACGAGGATGTGCTGGTAGTGCGTCTCGTCGAAGGCGGCGGGATCGGCCTCGTACTCCTCGCGCAGCCTCCCTTCGGTCGGGCCCGAATCTGCGGTCACCTTCTGCTGCAGCTTCTGCTCGAGGAGCTGGTCGTGGAACAGGGCCTTCACCTCGTCGAGCGTGAAGCCTCTCTCTTCGAGAGCCTTGTCGAAGGCCTCTTCACTGGGGAGCTGCGCCTTGACCTGTTCGATCTGCTGATCGATGGCCTCGTCGGAGACCTCGATACCCATCTGCTCGGCCACGGGGACGAGCACGGCGCGCCGGACCAGGCGGGCCAGCGTCACCTGTTCGAACTGCCGGCTGATGGCATCGGCGCCCTGCTGTTCCGCGAGCTGTTTGTATTCGGCGGTCTTCTTGAAGGCTGCGAGCTCCTGCTGGATTTGGTCCGCAGGAACCTTCTCGCCGTTGACCGTTGCAGCGGATTGCTCGAGAGGGTTCCCGCCGCCGCCTCCGCCGCCACAGGCGACGCCAACAGCCATGGCCAGAACAAGCAGCGCTCCCAGTAACCGCCTCATGCAGCCGAGACTAACTGTTTCAACAAGCTTGTCGTCCAGCCCACGACACCCTCCTTGGGAATGTTCCTCTCGGGCACCAGCAGGGTTTGGGTCGCCGGGCGCCACTCGGCCTGTGGGAGTATCCGTTGCAGCCGGACCTGCCGCGACTCCTCGAGCTCCACCGGCCGGATGCGCAGATTTCCCGCCACCGTGGCGGCCTCCGAGATCCCCGCCGACATCATCAACGCTCGCAGCTCCGCCACCTCGAGAAGAGCCTCGACCGGTCCCGGCAACGGCGCACCGTAGCGATCGGTCAGCTCGGCCTTCACCTCGCCGAGATCATCGTCGGTGCGCGCCGACGCGATCCGGCGATACGCCTCGAGTCTGAGATTCTCGTCGGCCACGTATTTCTTCGGGATGAAGGCGTTGAGCGGGAGGTCGATGCGAATCTCGCCGTCCTCATGCCACGGCTGCCCCTTAGCCTCATCGACCGCGGACGCCATGAGCTTCACGTAGAGATCGAAGCCCACCTCCGCGATGTGGCCGTGCTGCTCGGCGCCGAGGAGGTTGCCCGCACCCCTGATCTCGAGGTCGCGCAGGGCAATGCGCCAGCCCGACCCCAGACCGGTGTGTTCAGCAATCGTCTTTAGTCGCTCGTGCGCGCCCTCGCGCAAGGCGCGCTCCGGTGGATAGAACAGATAGGCGTAGGCGCGCTCGTGGGCGCGCCCGACCCTGCCGCGGAGCTGATACATCTGCGACAGGCCGAGTAGGTCGGCGCGCCCCACGACCAGCGTGTTGACGGTCGGAATGTCCAGCCCGGACTCGATGATGGTCGTGCACACCAACACATTGGTCTTTGCGTCACCGAAGTCGAGCATCGCCTGTTCAAGCAGGTGCTCGTTCATCTGCCCGTGCGCGACGCCGATGCGAGCGTCGGGTACGAGGTCCTGAAGCTCGCGTGCTGCATGGTCGATCGTTTCGACCCGATGGTGAACGTAGAAAACCTGCCCGTCCCGCAGCAGCTCACGCCGAACGGCAGACGCCATGGTGAGCTCGTCCCGCTCGCCCACGTAAGTCATGATCGGGTGGCGGTCTTCGGGAGGGGTGTCGATGATCGACATGTCCCGGATGCCCGACATCGCCATCTCGAGCGTGCGGGGTATCGGCGTTGCGGTAAGTGTCAGGACATCGACCGAGGCTCGAAGCCGCTTCAGCTTTTCCTTCTGCTCGACACCGAAGCGCTGCTCCTCGTCGACGATGATCAAACCAAGGTCGCCGAACTTGACCTCCGGCTGCAGCAGCTTGTGCGTGCCGATGACGATATCGACCTTGCCGTTCGCCAGGTCTGTGGTGACCTTCTTGGCTTCACCCTGGGATAAAAAGCGCGACAACATCTCGACCCGGACCGGGAAGTTGCGGACACTATCGACGAATGTCGCGTGATGCTGCTGCGCAAGGATCGTCGTCGGAACCAGCACCGCCACCTGTTTGCCTGCCTGCACCGCCTTGAACGCGGCGCGCACCGCAATCTCGGTCTTGCCGTAACCGACGTCGCCACATACAAGACGGTCCATCGGGAGCGGCCGCTCCATGTCGTCTTTGACCTCGTCCACCGCGCGCAGCTGGTCTGGTGTCTCCTCGTAGGGAAACGCATCTTCGAGCTCGCGTTGCCAAGGTGTATCCGGAGGATAGGTGTAGCCCTGCGCGTGAAGGCGCTTCGAGTAGAGCTGCACAAGCTCGTTCGCTATCTGACGAGTCTTGCGGCGCACACGCGACTTCGCCTTGGACCATTCCGAGGAGCCCAGCCTGCTCATCCTCGGGGCGTCTCCCCCGATGTACTTCGAGACCAGGTCGACCTGGTCGCTGGGAACGTAGAGGCGGTCCTCTTTCGCATACTCGACGATGAGGTACTCGCGGTGGACGCCGAGCAACTCGCGCTCGACCATGCCCGCGTAGCGCCCGATCCCGTGCATCTCGTGGACGACGAGGTCGCCCTCGGCCAGATCGAGCTGTCCCGTCGCCTGTCTGCGGCGCGCCTTTATCCGTGCCCGGGCGGCGCCCGAGCGTCTCCCCGTGAGGTCCGACTCGGCGACCAAGGCAAGGCGCGCCCATGGAAGCACAAACCCCCGCCCCAGCTCGGCGACGACCACCGACGCGCCGGGCTCCGAGTCTGCGCTGGGCGCGGTCGAAGCCAGCGGCGCGCCCAGCCCGGCTGCGCCGAGATTGGCGCTGAGCCGCTCGGCGGTGGCCTCCATCGAAGCCGCGACCACGGCGCGGTAGCCGTCCTCGACCAGACGCTTGAGGCGGTCGACGACCTGCTCCGGATGACCGGCGGCCCCCGTCCAGGTATCGGCCGGCAACACGGCCGAGTCGGGCTCGGCAAAGCTCGAGATGAGCATCAGATTCGCAGCGGGAGCAAGGGTCTCGTCCAGGGTTCCGTAGTGCCGTTCGAGAGTTCCGGAGATCCCGGACCATTCGGCCACCTGATCCATGATCTCGTCGGCCCTGTCGCGCACCCTCTTCGGCTCGAGGATCACCGCAGGCGATCCGGCGGGCAGCAGCGATGCAAGCGGAACGAGACCGTCGGTGATGAGCGGCAGGAGGCGCTCGGCCCCCGGGATCAGAATGCCCTCCGCGAGCTGGGCAAGCGCCGGATCGTCGTCGGTGGCCATGAGCTCGGCGGCGCGGCCCCTCGTGAAGTCGTCGCCCAGCAGCTCGCGGCAGGGAGCGACCGCGACCCGGCCCACCTCGCCGAGCGAGCGCTGCGACGCAAGGGCGAACTGCCGCAGGGAGGTGATCTCGTCACCCCACAGCTCGGCGCGCACGGGTCGCTCCTCCGACGGAGGGAACACGTCGAGTATGCCGCCGCGCACGGCGAACTCGCCGCGTCGCTCGACCATGTAGTTGCGCTCGTAGCCGCCCGCCACGAGACGCTCGGTGACCTCTTCCAGGGGCGCCGCGACACCGACGGCGAGCGTCACCAGCTCCACAGTGCCGGGCGGCGCAACGAGCTGGGTCGCTCCCTGGGCACTGGTCACGATGACGAAGCGGTCGCCTCGCTCGAGGCGGGCAAGGACGTGGAGACGCCTGCCCATGGTTTCGACCGACGGCGACAGCGGCTCCCCGGGAAGCACCTCCCATCCGGGAAAGACCTCCGCGCCGGCTTGTCCCAGGAACGCCCTGATGTCACGCGCCAGCCCTTCGGCCTCCTCCGAGCGCGCCGTGACCACGAGCAGCGGCCGGTCGGAAAGACGCATCAGAGCGGCAAGCAGGAATGGACGCGCCGGCTCGGCCACCGTGACGTTGCCGCGCGCGTTCAGAAGAGCTGTGATGCGCTCTTCGGGAAGGAGATCAAGAAGGGGAGCCAGAGATGCCACTAGCCCTTCAGTCTAAAGGTGCGAGGCGAAGCTAGTGGTTGTTGAAGGTGTTCATTGCGGCTTCGGGGCCGGCTTCGATGATCCGCTCGGTGGCGTCTGCGGCGCGCTCGAGGAGGTCAGGGAGGTCCTTGCGCTCGGCCGTGGAGAAGTCGCCGAGGACGTAACCGACTGCGTCACGGCCGGAGCGCGGGCGCGAGATTCCGATCCGGACCCGGTTGAAGTCGGCTCTGGACAGATGTGAAACGAGCGACCTGAGGCCGTTGTGCCCGGCGGTGCCGCCCCCCTGCTTCACGCGCACCCCTCCGAAAGGGATGTCGAGCTCGTCGTGGATCACGATGAGCCGTTCGGGTGGGGACTTGTACCACCGGAGCAGGCCCTGAACCGGCCTTCCCGAGTCGTTCATGAGCACGGCGGGGCGCGCCAGGACCACGCGTTCACCCCCCACGGCCCCCTCGCCCACCAGCGCGCCGCTCTTGTGCTTTCGGAGAGAGGCTCCGGCGCGCCGCAGCAGCACCTCGAGCGCCATGGCGCCCGCGTTGTGCCGGTTGCCTGAATAACGATCGCCCGGATTGCCGAGGCCGACGACGATCCAACGCTCGCCGTCCATCATCTCGCCGGCCGGGGATCGCCCCGGCCCCGCCAGGAGCCCCCGCAGGAGCCTTCGCACAACGCCGGGCGCCGAAGGCCCTGTCCCTTCGGACCCGCTACTCGTCGCCCTCCGCCGGGGTCTCGACGTCGTCGGTGGTCGCCTCGGCCGCCTGCTCGGCCTGTTCGACATCGGTCGGCTCCTGCTCGATTCCGGCGCCTGCCTCGAGGGCCTCGAGCTCCTCTTCGGACATCGGGGCCGCCACGTGGGCGACGACCTCCTCGGCGTCGGTGAGGATGTGGAAGCTCCGGCCCTCGGCAAGGTCCGAGACACGCAGCGAATCCCCAACCCCGAGTCCCGAGACGTCGGCATCGATGGATTCCGGCACCTCGGTGGGAAGGCATCGGACGTGCGCGGTGAACGTCGGCTGCTCGAGGATGCCTCCCTCTTTGGCGCCCGGCGCTTCCCCGACGAGGTGGATCGGGACCTCGACCTCGACCTCGGTGGTGCGATCGACCTTGACGAAGTCGGCGTGGAGGAGAGTGCCGCGCACCGGGTCACGCTGAAGCTCCCTGGTGAGGGCAAGGGTCGTGTCGCCGTCGACCTCGATGTCCAGGAGGACGTTGATGCCCGCATCGGTCAAGAGGGCGGTGACGAACTCACGCCGGTCGACCGTGATCGAGAGCGGCTCCATCCCGCGCCCGTAGACGATCGCCGGCACCTTGCCGGCGGCGCGTGCCTGACGCGACGGCCCCTTGCCGGTCCCGCCTCGCCGCTCCGCCTGCAACCTAACCTCAGCCATAACCGATCTTTCCTCTCGTCAACAAAAAGGCCATGTTATCGCTGGTTTTCCCCGTGGAAGAGCTCCGAGACCGACTCCTCCTCGAACACCGCCTTGATCGTCTGGGCGATGGTGGGGGCGATGGACAACACCATCAGCTTGTCGAGTTGCTTCTCGGGGGGCACCGGAAGGGTGTTGGTGACGACGACCTGCTCTATCGGAGCGTTCTTCAATCGGTCCACTCCGGGCCCGGACAACACCGGATGGGTTGCAGCGGCAAGCACCTCCGCTGCGCCCGCGGCCTTCAGGGACTCGGCGCCGTTAGTTATGGTTCCCGCGGTGTCGATCATGTCGTCGACCA
>Ga0136621_1001268_pt1 | contig 10265 bp, 7 predicted proteins | sample AntDryUQ445A2306_FD_104673 | JGI IMG/M metagenome (GOLD analysis project Ga0136621, IMG submission 104673) | Polar desert sand microbial communities from Dry Valleys, Antarctica - metaG UQ445A (23.06) | ecosystem: Environmental > Terrestrial > Soil > Desert | place: Antarctica: Dry Valley...
CCCTACAAAAAACCGCGCGAAAACCGCGCGGAAAGCCGACTGGCAGATGAATGTGCAGGTAGGGGGTTCGAAAAAAAGCTTGCTTGCTTCGGTTGGTGGGATGGGGCATCCAGCTCAAAGAGGCCGGGAACGCAGTCGGACGGGAACCCTACAAAAACTGCGCGAACGCTCGGGCCCGTGTCCCCAGTGGGATGGGATCGGCTTGGCTCGGAAGACGGCGGTGGGACCCCGGCTGCCTGGTTTGGCCGACGTGCTCTGGCCGAGCCGGGGGGCGATGCCGTAGTTGGAGCTATGGAGCCGAGGACGGACCTCGGCGGCTGTTCGGTGCCGGGACGATTGCTGCTGATGCGCCGTCGTCCCGGCGAGCGTCTTATCGAAATCACCGCCCACCATTCAATTGACGGGCGGAGAGAGATCCGGGAGAGATCGGGTTGCAAAGTCGTACACACTGTCTGAATATCAAGCGTGAAACGACGTCATCAGAAAAGAGCGCGAAGAAATCTCACCGAGACCGAGGAAGATCAGCAAGAGAGAGCAGAATGTGGCCCGCGCCCGGGCGGAGATCATCGGTGCGGCCCGCGACCTGTTCACGGAGGCCGGCTTCCATCACGCGAGCGTCGACCAGGTCGCCGAACGAGCTGGCGTCTCTCGAGCCACCGTCTATTACCAATTCGGATCGAAGATCGGGTTGCTCGACGCGGTGATCGGCGACGCGCAGAGCCGCGCCCAGCGGCTGCATGTCTCCTTCGTGGATCATCCGAAGACCTATCACGAGCCGTTCGAGGCTCTGCGCGCCTGCGTCGAGGAGATCTGCTTCGTGTGGAACGTGGACCGCCCGCTCTACCGAAGCGTCATGGGGCTTGCTCAGGTCGATCCTGGAGCACGGGAGGTGATCGAGGCTCGGGAGGAGCGCCGGAAGACGGCGACCGCCATCTTGGCGCAAAGGCTGGTCAGCAGGTACACGTCTCGGCAGACTGGTGCCGCACTGCGGGCACTGACCAGCTTCTCGACTTTCGACGCCATCCGGGAGCGAGTCCCGCTTGAGGAAGCGGTGGGGATGCTCGTGGCAATGGGCGAGACGCTCGTTGCCCCCGCGGAACTACGCGGCTCCGCTCCGGAGCCGGATCCTTCGGAGACATCGTGGAGCTAGGCATCCCGAGTCGGTCGAAGTCAGATGGTGGGTTTCGGCGGCTGCTTGGTTCGGGTTGTGAGTTTGTGTCTCAGCCGACCCCTATCCTTTTGATGATCTTGGCCGGGGAGGGCGGTTTGATGATGGCAAGAGGATCCGGGGCTGTAACAACGGTTGTTTCCACCAGAGCACGGGCGAGGGCAGCCAGTAGGCGACCGCGCTCCCTCGCGCTCTCGGCCGCCTCGAGCCCATCGCGCAGGTCGGTAATCGCCTGCACGGGTGGTTCTCGTAGACCCTTTCGATACGCGTCCAAGAGCTCTTCCAGATATCCCATGTCCACCTCCGGTTCCGATTCGTCGACGGCCCGGGAGCGCGGAGTCACACGCTATGTCGGGGGTGTGACAAATGACCGTTGACCCTGGTCGTCTGGCTCCGAAGATCCAGGTGCGCCTACCAGGACGCAGTGAGGTTGTGACGCTGATCGCGGTCACGCCCGGGCCCTTCTATGAGTTCGTCTTTGAAGGCCCATCAGGTCTCGGGCGGATAACGCTGGCCGAATCGGAGCTCGACGGTATCGAAGTGGTCGAACCCGTCAGCGAGCTGCGTTTCGACGGGGATCCAGTCCGCTTTCGTCTCGGCATCGAAGCCCGCAGGATCGACACCGCTTTCGCCTACGACATGGCTGCAGTAGCTGTCTCGAACGTCCAGCCCCTTCCGCACCAGCTCGAGGCCGTCTACGACTTTTTTCTCAAGGAGCCTCGGTTGCGCTACCTGCTGGCCGACGATCCCGGCGCCGGCAAGACGATTATGGCGGGTCTCTATATGAAGGAGCTAATCCTGCGGCGGGCAGGGGATCGCATCCTCGTGGTCACTCCTGCGAGCTTGCGGCCTCAGTGGGTCAGGGAGCTTGCCGAGCGTTTCCAGCTCTCCTTTCAGCAGCTTGAGGCGGTTCATTTCGACGCGTCGGTAACGGAGAACCCCTGGGATCTCTTCGATCGGGTGGTGGTGAGTCGCGACTTTCTGCGAACCGAACGAGCACGAGAGTCCTTCGCCACTGCCGACAAGGAGTGGGACCTCACGGTTGTGGATGAAGCCCACGGCTTCACGATCTCAGTCGATGGCAAGGGCCATATCAAAGATCGCAGCGAACGCTACAAGGCGGCTGAGGACGTTGCCAGGAAGAGCCACCGCCTCATCCTCATGACTGCAACTCCGCACTCCGGAAAAGACGCCAGTCTGTGGGCTTTGCTGCGGCTGCTGGACCTCGACGCGTGGGGAGATCGCTGCCCCAAGAAGCTCACGATCCCGCCCCAGATTTTCCGGAAGGTCTCCAAAGAGGTCATGACCGACATGACCGGCAAGCCGCTGTTCAAACCTCGCCATCCGAAAACCCTTGCCTACGAGCTGGCGGGTGACGAGCTTGATCTCTACAACGCGGTAACCGACTTCGTTGAGAAAGGCCTGGCGGAGATCCGCGGGGAGAAGACAAGGACGACCGCGGGGTTTGCACTTACCACGATGCAGCGCCGTCTAGCGTCGAGCGTTCGAGCCATCCTTCGCACCCTTGAACGAAGGGTGGAGCGGATCGAGAAGGCGCTGGCGGACCCCGAAGAGTATCTGCGTAACCGCCGAGCGTTCCAGACAGCGATCACGCCCGAAGGCGAGGAGCTCGACGATCTAGAAAGAAGAAGCCCTCGGGGAGTGGCTTCCTGAAACAGTGACCGAGCTGGAAGCAGAGCTCGACGCTTTGCGACCTCTGCTGACGATGGCCGAGGAACTCGAAGGTAAGCGAACCGAGCGCAAGCTCAACGAGCTGCTGGACGTGGTTAGCAGTCAAGGACTCACGGAAGATCGCAGTAAACAGCTCCTGATCTTCACCGAGCACAAGGACACCCTCGACTATCTGATCGAGAATCTCGAGAAGGACTTTGAGGTGGCCGTGATACACGGCGGCATGAAGCTGGTCGAACGCATCAACCAAGAGCGCTTCTTCAGAGAACGCGCTCAGATCATGGTCGCAACGGAGGCAGCCGGCGAGGGCATCAATCTCCAGTTCTGCCACCTGATGGTCAACTACGACATCCCGTGGAACCCCAACCGCCTCGAGCAGCGGATGGGGCGCATCCACCGTATCGGTCAAACCGAAGACGTCTACATCTTCAACCTCGTCGCTTCCAACACTCGTGAGGGCTACGTTCTAAACACGCTGCTGGTCAAGATGGAAAGGATGGGCATCACCCTGGGTGACAAGGTCTTCGACGTGATCGGGGGCACCTTCGCCGGTTACCGCTTGCGAGACCTGATCGAGTCTGTTCTGGCGGGCGAGATCTCCAAAGAGGAAGCCGTCGAGACCTTCGGTGGCGGTGAGGCCGACCCTCAATCCGTCGCTCGTGCCAGGGAATTGCTTCAGGACGCTTTAGCCCAGCATCACCTCGACTGGGAGACCGAGCGGGACCGCGCCGCCAGGGCAGAGGAGAGACGGCTTCCGCCCTCCTACTTCCAGAAGTTCTTCGAGCAGGGGATGACCTTCGCCGGAGGCAAGGTCGTCCAACGTCTCGATCCCGGAACGTTACGGGTCGAGCGCTCGCCCGACACCCTCGTCGCCCTTGGGCGCACGGCAGGAGCAACGCGGCAGATAGCTCCTACGTACGAGCGGCTGACGTTCGACAAATCGGTCGCTACTCGGCCCCGGCGCGGCGACGAGGCGCTCCTCCCGCAGGCGGAGATCTGCGGTCCCGGGCATCCTTTGTTCGACGCTCTTACTGCATACACGATCGAACGGACCCCAGCCGATGTTGCCAAGGGCGCGATCTTCTTCGACCCCGACGTGTCCGAACCAGGCCTCCTCCACTTCTTGGTCGGCGAGGTCATCGACGGTAACGGAGAGGTCGTCCACCGCACGTTCAGCACGATCCAGATGGCGCTCGATGGCCGCATAGATAGAGACCGGAGGATCTCCCTTTTTGACGTCGCCCCTCCAATCGACGAGATTCCTAGGGCACCGGAGGCCGCTATCAAAGCCGCTCCAGCGCCGCAAGACCCTGAACTCGTCGTCTGGGCACGTCAGCACGTGTACGAGAAGCTCTTCGGTGAAGCGCGTGACGAACGCGAGCAGGTCGCGCGGATCCAGGAGGACTTCCTGAGACGGTCGTTCGGTTCGCTCTTGTCGGGAGCGGACGCGGCCATCATTGCCGCCGAAGAAGAGATAGATAAGGGCGTCCAGGGCGCGGAGGGCCGCCTTCGCAAAGCCGAACTCACGAAGGCCGGCCTCGAGCTGAGACGCAGGCAGCGGCTAGAGGAAACCGAGCGCGGCAGGGCTGTCATGCGCGGCCCCGTGCTCGTTGTCGGAAGCGCTTTGTTGCTGCCTCTGTTGACCGAGGACGGAGAGACGACCGGTGATCCAAGCCCAGACGCGAAGTTCTCCGATCAAGAGGTCGAGCAGATAGCCGTCAGCGCGGCGAGGCGGTATGAGCTGGAGCGAGGCGCTACCGTCGAATCGAAGGAAGACGAGAAGGTCGGCTTCGACCTTCTGTCCCTACGCAACGGGGAGCGCCGCTGCATCGAGGTAAAGGGCCGAGCCGGAGTCCAGCGCGTCGAGCTGACATGGAGCGAGTTCGCTAAGTCGCAGGAACTTGGCGACGATTACTGGCTCTACGTTGTGTTGGACTGCCGCGAACCAGATCCACGTTTGTACAGAGTGCAGAATCCAGCGAAGACTCTCGCGGGGGCCTGGCAGCCGAGTTTGGATGTTCGTTACCGAGTCGAGCCTGAGCCGGTCATCGAGGCGGCGGCCGGAGCGCCGGCGTGAGCGATCGCCGCTTGATCGAGGAGGAGCTGCCACTGGGGGTGGTCAACGCCGCGTCGGCGCGAGAGAAGTCGCTGCGCCACGGCCACATCTCGACCATGCACCTATGGTGGGCCAGGCGGCCACTGGTCATGAGCAGGGCAGTTGTGTTCGGCACCCTGCTGCCCGACCCCGGCGACGACGCCACTCGCAAGGAGGTCCTCAATCTACTCTCCGAAGCATCGTCGTTCGAAGCGTCGGTGCGGCCCGACAAAATCAACCCTCTGCCCCGTGGCCCACCTGATCCAGAAGTGCGTGCTCGAATACCCGCAGTGCTTCGGAGCGACTGAAGGGCTCGGCGATAACACGCTGGCCGACGAGTTCGTCCAGTGGGCGGGTTGGGTGCGAGCCCGGGTCGAACCCAAGCTTGCCGAGGTCTTTCCCACGGACGACAAGGGGCGACGTCCGGCCGTGTACTTCTGGGCGCGCACAATGGTGTGCCAGAACCCTGCTTGCCAGGCCGAGATCCCCCTGCTGTCGTCGTTCTGGCTAGCCAACAGCACCAGGCGCACAGTCTGGATCGGAGTCGACGCCAGGCCTGGAAAGGTCGACCTCACCGTCAGCACAGGCCCGCCGCCAGCCAGCCTCGATCTCTCGACTGGCACGGTTAAGGCCAGCTCGGTCACCTGCCCCGGATGCGGAACCTCCACAGTAGCTTCGGACGTGCGCACTTACGCCAAGCGCGTGGGCCTCGGCCATCGACTGTATGCGGTGCTCGACATCGAAAGCAGGATTCGCACCTATCGGGCGCCACGGCCCGAGGAGATCGAGGGCTCCGAGATCCTTGCCAGTGCCATGCTTAGTGGGCTGGAGGGGACACCCGACGGCACCTCAGCGCTACCGGACGAGGCTCTCACTGCAGCTCAGATCGATATCCATCGGCCAGTGATTTACGGCATCGAGACGTTCCGAAGCCTTTTCAACGATCGCCAACTCTATGTGCTCGGTTCCCTTTGCCAGGCCGTGCGCGACGCTCATGAGGAGATGCTGGCAGAAGGGATGGAGCCAGAGCGAGCCCTGGCACTAGCCACGTATCTTGGCCTCTGCGTAGACCGTATCGCCGACTACAACTCCTCCTTCACCAGCTGGGCCGCTTCGGGGGAATTTCACCGCAGCACCTTCCCACGACAGGCAATTGCGATGGTCTGGGACTTCGTTGAAATCGAGCCCTTCTGTGAAGTCTCGGGCAGCTGGGACGGTGCGGCCCGCTGGATTGAATTGGCCATCCGACATTGCGCATCGACAGGGTCATTACCTGCCCGAGTGCAGCAAGCTAACGCTCAAAAACTCCCGTTTGCAGATGGAGCATTCGACGCAGTGGTTGTCGACCCCCCTTACTACGACGCCATCCAGTACGGGGACCTCTCGGATTTTTTCTACGTTTGGTTAAAGCGGAGCGTGGGCCATTTGTATCCCGAGATCCTCAGCTCGCCTCTTACGCCAAAGCAGCAGGAGGTCATCGAAAATCGAGCAAGGAAGGGCGCTGCCGAGAAGATCACGCATGAGGAGTTCGAACGGCGTCTTCAAAAAGCGCTTCGTGAACTGGCGCGGGTGGTGAAGCAGGACGGCATTGTATCCATCGTCTTCGCCCATACTGATGTCGATGCCTGGGAGCGTCTCCTCCGCGCTCTGCGGGCAGCGAACCTAGTCGTCTCCACGTCATGGCCCATGCGTTCGGAGCGCGAGGCCCGAAGCACCGCGCAGATCAGCGCGGTGCTTGGTTCTTCTGTCGTCCTCGTTTGCCGGCCGCAGCGAGCTGAGCAGGAGGGATTTTTCGATGATGTTGTGCGGGCGCTTGACGCGCGCATCGCAGAGAGGCTCGACGCTTTCGAGGAGATGGGTCTCGTCGGGGCCGATTACTTCGTGTCGGCTATCGGACCGGCCTTCGAGGTCTTTGCCCGCTACGCGCGGATCGTGAAGCTCTCGGGCGAAGAGGTCGGCGTAGCCGAGCTGATGGTGCTGGCGCGCCGAGCAGTTGCCCGCCACGCGATGCGTCGTTTGCTCGGAGAAGACACATTGGCTGCGTTGGACGCTCCTGCCCTTTTCTATCTAACCTGGAGATGGGCCTATCTAACTGCCGCTATTCCCGCTGATGAGGCCTACAAGCTTGAAAGGGCCTTCGACATTGACCTCGGATCTTTGTCAGGTTCGGGAGGGCTTGTAAAGCAGACCGGTTCTAACTTCTCGCTCCTAGGACCCGAAGAGCGCAAGGACATCAAGCTTTCCGTCTCTCCCTCATTGATCGATGTGCTGCACCTCGCTTGTCGCCTGTGGGATACCGGAAGACGAATGGAAGTCGAGGAACTATTAGGGGCAACGGGCATGGGTGGTGAGCCGGGATTCTGGGCGATGGCCCGGGCGCTGTCGCAAATATTGCCTGATGGCAACAGAGAGCGGACGGTGTTGTTAGGTCTAACCGGCAACAGCGATGCCTTAACGGCTGCAGCGGCCAAGTCGACTGCAAATATCGAGGAACTCACTCTGTTCGGGTCAGAGACATGAGGCGGATAACGATGCTAAGAGAGCAGCGATCATGAGCGCCGTGCGTCCTTGGAGAGAGGTTGCAGAACCGAGGAAGGACATCGCAGATGGTTCCTTCGACGAATCTCTTTTCGCTGCGGACCTGGGGCTGGTCGATCGCGGTACGGGACCTGCTGACTATCTGGACCCGGTCACGTTCTGCGAGAAGACCTATCTCACGGACAACCTTCGTGCCGTCCTAGGGGAGCTTGCCGCCCGACTCGACGGCGATTCTTCCGCGGCCGGCGTCTACCGGTTGCAGACGGAATTCGGTGGAGGCAAGACCCATACTCTCCTTGCCGCCTACCACTTGTTCCGCGATCCCGCACGCGTCTCACACACGCCTTTCATCACCGAGCTCCTTGAAAGTCTCGGCCGGGATAGCTTGCCTAAGGCTCGGGTCGCTGTACTCGATGGAAGTGCGATCGTCGCCGGTGCTCCTGAACGGGTGGCTGGCGGACTTGAAGTGCACACTCTTTTAGGTCACCTCGCCTACCGGCTGGGGGGAGAGGAGGCCTTTCGAGGCGTCGCGGATCAGGACAAGGCCTTGCTCGGGAGTGCCAGCTATCAGCTGGCGGATCTGCTTGAGGCTCATACCCCTTGTCTCGTGCTGCTCGACGAGTCGCTCGAGTATCTGAACAAGGCGCGGGAGGTTCGGGCGCACGATGGAAACCTCGCGGGTACGACGCTCACGTTCATCAAAGAACTTTGCACCGCGGCCAGCAATGTGCCCGGCGCAGCCGTCCTTGCGACCTTGACGAGCTCACGACTTGAGGACTACGCGAGTGTCAGCGGCGAGGAGATGCAGGAACGACTCTCCAAGGTGGTCGGGCGTACCGAGAACATCGTGACCCCGGTTGAAGGTGACGACATCTTTCCGATCCTTCACCGGCGTTTGTTCACTTCGATCGGAAGTGAAGACGAACGACAAGGGGTGGGCGCTGCGTATGCTGACTACTACGAATCCCTCGGGGATGCAGTACCGGCGGCCTATCGCGAGGCTTCCTACCGCGAGCGGATCGTATCCGCTTACCCATTCCATCCGGAGCTGGTCGACATCCTCACCAATCGATGGGGCTCGCTGTCGGGCTTCCAACGTACCCGAGGGGCGCTCCGAACCCTTGCCCACACGGTAAAGGCCCTGTGCCAGCAAGGGCATCGAGCACCGCTCATCCATTCAGGCGATGTCGTCCTCGCGGATACGGGGATACGGGGAGAGGTTCTCCGATTCGCAGGCGAGAGCTACACAGCCGCACTGAATGCCGACATCATCAGAGCCGATTCGAAGGGGGCCGCAGAAGATCGCCGGCGCGGCGGTCAAGTTGAGGAACTGCATCTCGCGGTTGGCCTCGCTACTACCGCGTTCCTTAACTCTTTCGGATCCGATCGCGTCTTAGGAGCGTCGGGGACTCAGATGCTGGTCGGCGTGGCACGCCCCGGGCTCTCCCGCGGGTTGATCGACGATGTCCGCGATTCCCTGGAAAGCCAGCTCTGGTACATGCGGCTCGAAGGCGGCCGTTACCGTTTCACCACCGAGCCGAACCTCAACAAGGTCGTCATCGAGCGCGAAGGCGCGGTCGGAGACGACCGCATCGAACAATTGCTTCGGGAGGCAATCGCTTCGGTGGCGCCGGGTAATTCCACACTCCGTGTGGAACCGCGGGTCGATGCTTCGAGCGATCTGCCCGATGTTCAACAGCTGACTCTTGGAGTCTTGAATTTTGACCACCGCATGGGCGGTGACGAAACGGCGGACACGCTGCGCGTAGCGCGTGAGATCCTCGAGCAGCGGGGCGGTGCGTTCCGGGCGAACCGAAATGCGGCCATGCTCATAGCTGCGGACGGCGCGGCGCTTGTCAAGGCTCGTGCTTCGACCCGAACCCTTGGAGCGCTCAGAGATCTAAAGGGCGACAAGCATCGGTTGCAGCGATTCAATACTGAACAACGAGAACAGCTCGAAAAGCGCTTGGTCTCGGCCGAGGAACGGGTTCCGCAGCAGGTCGCTATGGCATACCGGCACCTACTTCTGCTCGGTGAGGGAAACGAGGGGGGTGCGAAGCTCGACCATATGGACCTGGGCCCGGCCCGCATCGACGCCAAGATCGGTGATCGGGTGCTCGAGTACCTTCGTGGGGCCGACCGGCTCGTCGAGGAGACTCTCGCTCCGGCAGCTTTGCTTGCGGACAGATTCGGGTTGCTACCCGAGGGGACAGACGCAGTCGAGCTGGACGCGCTGCTCGGCTACTTCTTCCGACTGCCCAGACTGCCGAAGCTCGCGGGGGCGCATGTTCTGCGATCTGCTCTTGCGGAAGGGGTCGTCAAGGGGCTGTTCGGGCTAGCGAGTGGCGCGTCCTGGGACGCCGAGGATGCAGTACTGCGGTTCGGGCAAAGGATCGATCCGAACGAGATTCAGTTCCAGCCAGGAATCTTTCTCGTTCGTGCGTCGGCCATGAAGGAGCTGCTCTCGAACCGAGGAGAAGCACCTGAGAGGGTTGGACACGAGCCCGCGCCGGAGGAGCCAGAAGACCAGGTCCCATATGCGGAGACGGCGCCGGGCAAGGATGGTGCGGGTCCAGCTACGTCGAAGCTTTCTTCCGTCACGCTTCGGATCACGGGGATTCCCGGGAGCAAAGCCCGGGACGTCGTGAATGGGTCTGACAGCTTGAACTGGCCCCACCCCAGGCGTGAAATGACAGCCTGAATTGGCCCCACCCTGCGCCCTCTATCCCTCACCATCGAGCTATCTGACGGCTCGAAACGGGAGGGGAAAGG
>Ga0136621_1001270_pt1 | contig 10260 bp, 10 predicted proteins | sample AntDryUQ445A2306_FD_104673 | JGI IMG/M metagenome (GOLD analysis project Ga0136621, IMG submission 104673) | Polar desert sand microbial communities from Dry Valleys, Antarctica - metaG UQ445A (23.06) | ecosystem: Environmental > Terrestrial > Soil > Desert | place: Antarctica: Dry Valley...
CGCTTCATGGGCGGCGCCTGGGTCTTTCCGGGGGGCTCGGTCCACGCTGACGACGGCGACGAGCTCGGCACCGCACGGCGGGAGCTCGAAGAGGAGGCTGGCATCTCGCTGGCGCCTGGCGCCGAGCTCGTGCGCTACTCGCGCTGGATCACGCCCGCCGAGGTGAAGGTGCGCTTCGACACACATTTCTTCGTGGCGGAGTCTCCCGACGGCGCCGAGGCCATACCCGATGGTGGTGAGTGCGTGGGCGCACGCTGGGTGCGTCCACAGGACGCGTTGGGCGCCGGCCAGCGCGACGAGCTGATGCTCGTGTTCCCCACGATCAAGCACCTCGAGCAGCTGGCCGAGCACGCGTCGGTGGCAGACGCCCTGGCGCGTGCCCGCGAGCGCAAGGTGCTGCCGGTGCAGCCGCGCGTACTCGTGGACGGCGGGGTGGCCCGCGTGCTGTTGCCCGGCGAGCCCGGCTACGACGACTGAGAGCCGGGCTGCGCTCCTCACTGAGCCGCTCGCCTCTCTAGCCTCTTCCGTCGTGTCGCTCTCCGTCCAGATCGGCCTCCTGCTCGCGCTCGCCACGGCGTTCACGAGCATCGTGGGCTTTCTCTACAAGCACCGGGGGGCGGTGGAGTCCCCGCCGGTCAGTACCAGTCAGCCGGTGCGCAGCTCACTGGCGCTGTTCCGGTCGCGCTGGTACGTGCTCGGAATCGTGATCGCGTTCGGCTCGTGGGGCTTCCACTCGGCCGCCTTGGCGCTCGCGCCCATCTCACTCGTCCAGACCGTGATAGCGGGCGGGCTGGTGCTGCTCACCGTGATCGCCAACCGCCTGTTCGGGTTCACGGTGTCCCGCCGTGAGTGGATTGGGGTGGCACTGACCGCGGTCGGGCTCGCCCTCCTGGCAGCCACCCTCGGCGGAACCGGCGACGATGCCCACAACGACTGGAAGCCGGTCGAGCTGACGCTCTACGTGGGCTTGAGCGCGGCGCTTGGGCTGGCGGCGGCGTTCGCGTCGGGTCGCTCCGAGAACGGCGGCACCCTGCTGGCGGTGTCCGCCGGCTTGATCTGGGGCGCCTCGGACGTATCGATCAAGGCCGTGAGCGGCGTACTGGACGAGGGCCTACTCACAACCTTGCTCCATCCACTGTCACTGGTGATCCTGGTGGCGTCCTTGGTAGGTCTCAGCGTCTCTGCACGCAGCCTCCAGGTGGGCAAGGCCGTACCCGTGATCGCGGTCACCAGCGCGGCGGCCAACGTCTGCACGATCGCCTCGGGGCCGCTGATCTTCGGCGAACCGGTGCCCGACGACCCGCTGGGCCTGGCCGTGCGGATCGCCGCCTTCGCGCTCGTGATCGTGGCCGCGTCGCTCACGCCGCCGCCGATCCGGACGCCGGAAGGGGATCCCCAACCCGCCTGAGCGCAACGCCGGCCACCCGGCCGGGTTGCAACGAAGACATGAGACGCACAACTCTCACAGCCATCGCCCTCACCACGATGCTCGCGCTCAGCGGTGCGACGGCTTTGGCCGACACGCTGCTCGGCACGGAGGGGGCGGACACTCTCAACGGCACTCCCTCACCCGACCAGCTCTACGGCGAGGCGGGCGACGATCTGCTCAACGGGATCGAGTCCGACGACTACCTCGAAGCGGGTTCGGGCAACGACCGCCTCAACGGTGGCTCCGGCGCCGACCTCCTCCTGGCCGGCACCGGCAATGACTCCGTCGTGGCCGGCCCAGGCGCGGACGTGACCTACGCCGGCGCCGGCGAGGACACCGTGCTGGGCGACTCGGGCGACGACACCATCTTCGGCCAGGCCGGCGCCGACCGGCTCTTCGGCGGCTCTGGCCGCGACCTGCTGTACGCGTCGGGCGGCGGAGACGTAGCCGACGGCGGCTCCGGCTCGGACCGGATCACCGGCTCTGGGGGCGGCGACACGCTGGTCGGGGGCTCGGGCAACGATGTGATCGTGGCCGACGGCGGCTCGGTGACGGTGCGTGCCGGGCGCGGACGCGACCGCATCAGAACCGGATCCGGCGATGACGTCGTGAGCGGAGGCAGCGGCTCGGACGGCATCGCCACCGGCGCCGGCAACGACCGCATCAGCACCCGCGACGGCAAGCGGGACCGCGTGGAGTGCGGGCGTGGCCGTGACACCGTGATCGCCGATCGCTTCGACCAGCTGCGCGGCTGCGAGCAGCGCGACTGACTCTCCCCTTCACGCCTCCACCGCCATCGGATAGAACCCTCCCGTGGCCAAGACGGGTATGACCGTGGCAGTGACCGGCCCCACCGGCGACCTCGGGCTGGCCGTGGTGGACGCCCTCGAGCGCTCACGCGCGGTGAAGCGGATCGTGGGCATGGCGCGCCGGCCGTTCGACCCCGCCGACCAGGGCTGGCGCAAGACCGAGTACCGCGAGGGCGATGTTGGCGACGAGTCCAGCGTTCGGGACGTGGTCAAGGACGCCGACGCCGTTGTGCACCTGGCTTTCACGGTGATGGGCGAGGGGGACCGCACCCGGGAGATAAACGTGGACGGCTCGCGGCGGGTGTTCGAGACCGCGGCCAAGGCCGGTGTGGAGCGCATCTGTTACGCGTCGAGCGTGGCCGCCTACGGCTTCCACGACGACAACCCGCTGTGGCTCACCGAGCAGATCCCGGCGCGCGGCACCAAGGCGCACTTCTACTCGGCGCAGAAGGCCGAGGTGGAGGCTGTCCTGGCGGAGGTGCTGCTGCGCCACCAGAAGACGGTGGCCTACGTGTTCCGGCCGTGCATCGTGGCGGGGCCGCGCGCACGGATGATGCTCGAGGAGATGCCCTACTACCGGCTCTCCGGCGCGGTGCCCGACGCCGTGGCGGGCCTGCTCGCCTCGATGCCCGTGCTCAAGCCGGTGATCCCCGACCCGGGCACGCGCTTCCAGCTCGTGCACGAGGACGACGTGGCGTCGGCGTTCCTCGCCGGCGTGCGCGGCAAGGGCGCACCCGGCCCATACAACCTCGCCGGCCGCGGCACGATCCAGATGTCAGACGTGGCGGCGGAGCTGGGCTGGTACTCGGTGCCGGTGCCGGACCTGGCCGTGGAGGCCGCCGCAGAGGTGATCTCGCGCCTCCCGATGATCCCCGAGTCGATCTCCTGGATCCACGCGGTGCGCAAGCCGGTGCTGATGAAGGTCGACCACGCGCGCAAGGAGCTGGCCTGGAAGCCGAAGCACACCGCGAAGGCCACCCTGAAAGCAATGGTGGCCGCCAAGCGCGCGGGCGACCCGGCGGCGCGTTAGGCCGCGAATGGGATCGTGCGCAGCCGGGCCGAGCCGGCTGCTTCGCTAGAGGGCGCGCTTGTACAGCCCCTCGTAGTCCTCTTCGGTGGGCTCGCGCGGGTTGAGCAGCGACAGGCCGTCGCCCATGGCGCCCTCCACCAGGTCCGGGATCCCCTCCTCGGGCACCCCCACCTGGGACAACCGCGACGGCAGCCCCATCCGTTCGGTCATCCCCTCCACGTGCGAAGCGAGGGCGTCGCCCACGGCCGGGCCCGAGCCCCCGGTCTCCAGGTCGAGCAGCCCGCAGAGGTCGCGGTAGCGGGCCGCGATGTCCGCCCCGCCCTCGGCATTGAAGCGGATCACGTGGGGCAGGTTGATCGCGTTGGCCACGCCATGGGGCACGCCGAAATGCGCGCCGCAGGGGTGCGACATCGAGTGCGTGGACCCGAGATTCAGCGTGATCGCCAGCGAGGCGGCCACCAGCATGTTGCCGCGCACCTCGTCGTCCGGTGCCTGCACACAGCGCTCCAGGTTCTCGCGGATCAGCCGCAGCGCCACCAACGAGCGGCCGTCCTGGTAGGGGCTCCAGTCCAGCCCCACGTAGCCCTCGATGGCGTGGGTCATCGCATCCATCCCGGTGGACGCGGCGATGTGCGGGGGAAGCGTTCGGGTGCACTCGGGATCGAGGATTGCAAGGCGCGGGAATAGGGGGAAATCGGCGATCTCGAGCTTGACCTTGCGCTCGTGGTCCTTGACCACCGCGCCCATCGACACCTCCGACCCGGTGCCGCATGTCGTGGGGATGCACGCAAGCGGAGCGATCGGCAGCGGCTGGCCGGCGCCGTCGTCGGCACGGGGCATGAGGAAGAAGCCCTCGGACTCGGCCCCGGAGCCGCCGTGGGTGAACACCGCGTCGGCGATCTTGGCCGTGTCCATTACCGAGCCGCCGCCGACGGCCAGGAACGAATCGGCACCCGCCCCCTTGGCCTCCTCTGCGCAGCGGTCGACCACGTCGGTTGAGGAATCCTGCGGGACGTCGTCGAACACGCCGGCCACTTCCAGGCCACCGTCCTTGCAGCCGGCGATCACCCGGTCCACCAGGCCCGTCTCGCGGATCACCTTGTCGGTGACCACGAAGGCGCGCTTGGCCCCCTCCTTGAGGAACTCGAAGCCGGTGGACTCCAGCAGGTCGCGGCCGGCGATCACGCGCGTGGCGTTGGCCGCCTGGAAGAAGTCCTTGAAGCCCGCCATCTGGCGGGCGCCGAGCTCGGAGCCGGCCTCCATCAGGCTTCGACGAGGTCGGTGCGGCCCTTCTCCTCGAGCATCGACCGATAGCGCGGGAACACGGGCTTCACGAGGGGGACCAGCTTGAGGATCTTCGCCACCGGCCCCTTGGCCTTCATCTGGCCGCGAGCCAGGGCCACGGTCACGTTGACCTTCCCGAGCCAGAACTTGTGAGCGGTGTCGGCGTCCATGCTCATAACCACCTCGGGCTCGAGCTGGGTCTCACCGAGGTCCACTTGCCCTTCCTCGCCGTCGATCATCTTCACGGTTATCACCGACTCTGGGTTGGCATACCGGTACTGCACGATCGTGTTCGCCTTACGGAACTTGGGACCGAGCTCGTCGTCGGTGCCCAGGTCCTCGAACAGCGCGCCGATGAACTCGTAGACCTCGTCCGCATCCTTGAAGTAGGCCAAGTCGTCTCTCTCCTCGTAAGTGTCTGAACTCTGCGTGCGGGAGCCTACTTCGGGCGCGGAAACTGCGTTCCCACGAAGGCGTCCCACATGCGATCCGTGAGCAGCGCGCGCTGTCCCATGATCAGGCGCGCCGACGGAGTGACCGGGTAACGCGCCTTCGGCCGGCCTGCGGTGATCGCCTTCTCGATGGCCTTCGCCACCGGCTCCGGACCGCCGCCGAGCTTCGCCGTGGGACCTTCGTAGGCGCCCACGGTGGACGCGGCCACCGCCTGGTTGAACTCCGCGTAGGGACCGTCATCGCCGGTGCCGGAGTTCATCGAGCCCACCGCGGCCGCTGCGAACTCGGTGGTGATCAGGCCCGGCTCGATCAGCACCACCTCGACGCCGAAGCCGCCCAGCTCGAAGCGCATGGCGTCGCTGATGGCCTCAACGGCGTACTTCGTGGCGTGGTAGATCCCGCCGCCGGGAAACGTGAGCTTTCCGCCCATCGATCCCACGTTCACCACGCGGCCCTCGCCGCGCTCCCGCATCTTGGGCAACACCAGCTGGCTCATCCGGATGAGCCCGAACACGTTGGTCTCGAACTGTCTCCTGATGTCGTCGAGCTTCACCGACTCGACCGCGCCCGACTGGCTGTAGCCCGCGTTGTTGACCAGGGCCCCCACCGCCCCCTCGGCCTCCTCGACCGCTGTCACAGCCGCCTGCATCGACGTCTCGTCGGTCACGTCGAGTGCGAGGGTGTGGCAGCCCTTGGCCTTGAGGTCCTCGATGGCCTCCAACTTGCGCGCAGTGGCGTAGACGGTGTGGCCTGCGCCGGCAAGGCGCTCTGCCGTGGCCCGGCCGATGCCGGTGGAACAGCCCGTGATGAGCACCGTCTGGGATGGCCTTGCCATGGTGTCGCTCCTCGTATCGATCGCCTGAGCCGCGAGTATCGCCGCTCAGTTTGCATACCGGTGGGTATTCGGATACTTTGTGGTATGTGACTACCTCCACCGCAGCACTCCCGCCCGGACCGTCCATGCCTCGCGCGCTGCAGACCCTGGGCTGGCTCAAGCGGCCGATGCCCTTCATGCGAGGCGCGCAGGAGCGCTACGGCGACGTGTTCACACTGCGCTTCGGCCAGGAGACGCTGGTCTTCCTGACCCATCCGGACCACGTGAAGCAGGTCTTCACCGCCAAGCCCGATCAGGTGCATGCCGGCGAGGGCAACGCCATCCTGCTGCCCGTGGTGGGCGCCAACTCGGTGCTGCTGCTCGACGAGAAGCCCCACATGCGCCAGCGCAAGCTGCTGCTTCCCCCGTTCCACGGGGAGCGGATGCAGCGCTATGGCGAGCTGATGACCGAGATCGCCGAGGCGGAGATCGCGCGCTGGCCGCGCGGCGAGCCGCTGGAGCTCTGGCCCCGCATGCAGGCGGTGACCCTCGAGATCATCATGCGTACGGTCTTCGGGGTGGAGCAGGGTGGGCGCCTCGACGAGCTGCGGCGCGTGCTCTCGCGTGCCCTGCACAACGTGACCAGCGGGATCGCGATGGCCGCCGCGGCACTGCTGGGCGCCGAGCGCCTTGACAGAAGCACACTTCTACGGCGCCAGATGGAGCCCATCGACAGGCTGCTGGTCGATGAGATTCGACACCGCCGCGCCGACCCTGGCGTTTCAGACCGCGACGACATCCTGTCCCTCCTCGTTCAGGCCCGCCACGACGACGGGGAGCCCATGTCCGAGGCCGAGCTGCGCGACGAGCTGGTCACGCTGCTCGTGGCGGGCCATGAGACCACGGCCACGTCGCTGGCGTGGGCCGTCGAACGCCTCGTGCGCCACCCCGCCGCGCTTGCCCGCCTGCGCGAGGAGGTCGCAGAAGGCAGCGATGAGTACCCGGACGCCGTCGTGAAGGAGACCCTGCGACTGCGGCCCGTGCTGCCGATCGTCGTGCGCCGTCTGACCACTCCCATGGAGATCGGCGGCCACCTCATCCCCGCTGGGGCCACCGTCGCGCCGTGCATCTACCTGATCCACCGCCGTGAGGACGTCTACCCCGACCCGTCCGCGTTCCGGCCCGAGCGCTTCATCGAGCGGCCCGCGGGCACCTATACGTGGATTCCGTTCGGCGGCGGCGTGCGGCGCTGTCTGGGCGCGAGCTTTGCCGAATTCGAGATGAAGCGCGTCCTGGCCGCGATCGTCACCGAGCTCGACATGGACGCCGCGGCTCCCGGCGCTGAGCACGTCTCGCGCCGGGCGATCACGCTCACTCCCGGCAGCGGCGCGCGGGTGGTGGCGAGGCAGCGTAAGGGCGCACCGGTGGCGGCCTGATGGCCACCGAGCGGCTTACGCGCAAGGAGCGCCAGGCTCGCACGCGGTCCTCCCTGATCGACTCGGCGGGGCATGTGTTCAGCGAGCGCGGCATGGAGCACGCCACGATCGATGCCGTGGCCGAGCACGCCGGCTTCACCAAGGGCGCGTTCTACGCGAACTTCAAGAGCAAGGAGGAGCTCTTCCTCGCGATGCTCGACGAGCGCTTCGCCGAGCTCTCAGCCGAACTCGACAGCACGGTGGGGCCGGAGGGCGAGCCGGAGGATCAGGCTCGGGAGGCTGGCCTGAGCTCTGACCGATACGTGGCTGCGAACGAGGAGTGGGAGCGCCTGTTCTTCGAGTTCGCCGCCTACGCCGCCCGCAATCCCGAGTTCCGCGAGGAGCTCGTCGATCGTTACCGGGGGCTGCGCGAGCGAATCGCCGCGATCATGGGCCGGCGCGCGCAGGAGCTCGGCATCGAGCCCCCGCTCCCGCTCGACCAGATCGCGCTGATGACCTTCGCCATGGCCAACGGAGCGGCGCTCGAGCGGGTACTGGAGCCCGAGGCGGTGCCCGAGGACCTCTACGGAAAGATGCTCGAGATCTTCTTCGCCGGGCTGCGCACGATGGTTGACGAGGCTCCGAAGGAGTGAGCACGCCCTTGGCCCCCGCCCCCTCGCGCGCTATCGTGACCCGCACAGGAGTGGCCTGTGGGGAACGGGTTCGCTTGCTGCGTGGCACCCGGAGGGGAAGCGCGCTGCGGCTTGAAAGTGGCCGTGTTCGCGACGGAACTTCCGTCGTATCCGGCTAGTACGACAGGAGATCCCATGGCGTCCTTTCCAACTCGCTTCCTAAGACTCCGAGCCCCGGCCGCCGGCCGGGCGCGCGAGCGCTGGGGCCAGGGACCCGATGGTTCGGCGCCCACAGCCGGCACGGTGCTCAGCACCCCCTTTGAGGAGGGGCACCCGGGTGGACACTCAGACACCGAGTTGCTGGGACTGGCCCGGACCGGGGACATCGAGGCGTTCCGGGTGGTCTATAAACGCCACGGTGCCGCTGCCCTGCTGCTCGCCAGCCGGATCGTGGGCGACTCCGAGCTGGCCGCCGACGTGACCCACGAGACCTTTCACTCACTCTGGCGCAGTACCGCCAGCTACGACCCCGCGGCGGAAACCGTGTCCGCCTGGGTGCTCAGGATCACCCGCCGGACGGCAGAGGAGGCGCTGACACGCTCGCGCCTCGAAACCGGGCAGGCCCGTCCGGCCATCGACCCCGGAGCAGCTTGATCACGTCTGAGACGGCGGTGGCCCCGGGCCCCGACGAGATCCAGCCCGTGGCCAACGAGCGCCGGGACCGCATCATCACCGGCACCGTCACCGTCGTTCCCTTTCTGGCGCTCGGCCTGGTGTGCTGGCAACTCTGGGAGCGAGCCCTGAACTGGCACGACATTGTGGTCTTCTTGATCCTCTACATGGCCACGGGGCTCGGCATCACGGTGGGCTTCCATCGCCTGCTCACCCACCGCAGCTTCGAGACCCAGAGCTGGCTGCGGGCCACGTTCGCGGCGCTCGGCTCGGCCGCCGTCGAGGGACCGGTGATCTCCTGGGTGTCCGATCACCGCAAGCACCATGTCTACGCCGATCAGGAGGGCGATCCGCACAGCCCCCACGTGGACCACGGGGTGGGCTGGAAGGGCGCGCTGCGCGGACTCGCCCACGCCCACGTGGGCTGGCTCTTCCTACACGACCAGCGGGCATCGAAGGAACGCTTCGCGCGTGACCTGCTGGAGGACCCCGCTATCCGCTTCGTGGACCGGACCTTCGTGCTGTGGGTGGCGCTCGGCCTGCTCGTGCCGTTCGGGCTTGGCTACGCCCTGGGCGGCTCGCTGGAGACGGCGCTGACCGGCCTGCTCTGGGGCGGTGCGGTACGCATGCTCGTCCTTCATCACGTGACCTACAGCATCAACTCGCTTTGCCACTTCTTCGGCCGCCGCCGCTTCGACACCGACGACCATTCGCGCAACCTCCTATGGCTGGCGCCCCTGTCCTTCGGCGAGTCGTGGCACAACAACCACCACGCCTTCCCCACCTCGGCCCGGCACGGGCTGCGCCCATGGGAGATCGACACGTCCGCGATGCTGATTCGCGCGCTCGAGTCGGTGGGCCTCGCCTGGGATGTGGTGCGCGTGAGCGGCGAGCGCCAGGCCGCCCGCGCCGGCGCGCCTGCGCCTAGTGAGGCGTGAGAACCACTTTGCCGACGTTACGCCGCTGCGCGAGGTAGCGGTGCGCGTCCGGCGCGCGCTCGAACGCGAACGACTCAGCCACGACCGGCTTGAGAGCTCCATCGTTCAACAGCTCCTCGATCGCGCCCATGTAGGGCTCCAGGGAGCCCAGCTCGTCCCAGAGCGTGAGCATGTTCAGGCCGATCACGGTCTTTGACGCCGACATCTGCTTGATCAGGTTGAAGCGCGGCATGCGAATCGCCGCGCGCGCGGCCATCACCACGTTGCGCTTCTCGCCTGACATCACCGACGACGCTCCAAAGGCCACCAGCCGCCCACCGGCGCGCAGCAGGTCATAGCTGCGGCGAAAGCTCTGGCCGCCAACCGCGTCCATCACCACGTCGACCTTCTCGAGGCCCTTCTCCCACCCGGGCTGGGTGTAGTCGATCGCCTGGTCCACCCCGAACGAGCGGATCGCGTCGTGCTTGCCGGGGGAGGCCGTGCCGAGCACCTCGGCACCCAGGTGCTTGGCGATCTGGGTGGCGGCGATGCCCACGCCCCCCGCCGCCGCGTGCACGAGCACGCGCTCGCCGGGCTGCAGGGACCCGAAGCGCACCAGGCCGAGGTAGGCGGTGAGGTAGTTCACGGGGATGGCCGCGGCCTGCTCGAAGGAGAGCTCGCCGGGGAGCGGTGACGTGTCGGCCACGTTGGCCACCACGCGCTCGGCATAGCCACCGAAGCGGGTGCCGGCCATCACACGGTCGCCCTCGGAAACCCCCTCCACCCCGCTGCCCAGCGCCGACAC
>Ga0136621_1001271_pt1 | contig 10241 bp, 9 predicted proteins | sample AntDryUQ445A2306_FD_104673 | JGI IMG/M metagenome (GOLD analysis project Ga0136621, IMG submission 104673) | Polar desert sand microbial communities from Dry Valleys, Antarctica - metaG UQ445A (23.06) | ecosystem: Environmental > Terrestrial > Soil > Desert | place: Antarctica: Dry Valley...
CGAGGACCTCGCCGAGCAGCGTGTGACCATCGGACCACCGGTGCGAACGTCGTACCGGGGGATCGACGTGTACGCCTGCGGTCCCTGGTCGCAGGGTCCGCTCGTTCCGATGACGCTCAATCTGCTGGAGGGCTACGACGTCGCATCGATGGGCCCGAGCTCACGCGAGTACCTGCACCACTACCTCGAGGCGATGAAGCTCGCCTGTGCCGACCGCGAGGGATTCTTCGGCGATCCCGAACACGTTGACGTGCCGATCGTCGGCCTCATGTCGAAGGAGTACGCGGACGCCCGGCGCGCGCTCATCAGGGACGCACGGGCGTGGCCGGAGCTGCCGCCGCCCGGAGAGCCGTGGCGCTTCGAGGGTCGGACCGGCGCGCCCGGGTTCGTCCCGCGGCCGCTCTCCGGTGTGGGTGCCGCGGATACCTCCTACATCTGCGCCATGGACGCCGAGGGCAACGCGTTCTCGGCGACGCCGTCGGACCCCGGCCTCGGGGCGCCTCTCGTTCGCGGTCTCGGGATGATCGTGTCGACGCGTGGGGCGCAGCTCTGGACGACGCCGGGACATCCCTCCGCCGTCGCGCCGCGCAAGCGCCCACGGCTTACGCCCAATCCCGCGCTGCTCATGCGGGACGGCCGGGCGCTCATGCCGTTCGGCTGCCCCGGTGAGGACGCCCAATGCCAGGCGATGGTCCAGGTCGTCTGCAACATCATCGACTTCGGCATGAACACGCAGGAGGCGATCGAGCACCCACGCGCGATCTCACACTCCTTCCCGTGGTCCTTTCACCCGCACGCCTACGAGCCCGGCCTCGTGCGGATCGAGGCGCGGGTCCCCGAGGCGGTGCGCGACGCGCTCGCGGCGCTCGGCCACCGCATCGAGGTGCTCCCCGACTTCACACCCGCGACGGCGGGAGTGTGCGCGATCCGCAGGCTCGAGAGCGGCGTGCTCGAGGGCGGCGCCGATCCGCGGCGCGAGAGCTACGCGATCGGATGGTGATCGAGCAGGAACGCGCCTGGCGCGCGGAGTTCCCGATCACGAACACGTGGAACTACCTCAACTCGTGCTCGCTCTCGCCGCTCCCTCGCAGCGGACGGAAGGCGCTCGAGGAGTTCGGACGGCAGTGGACCGAGCTCGGCGGGCGCGCCTGGTACGACCACTGGCTGGGGGAGTACGAGTCACTGCGTGTAGATCTCGCGGGCGTGCTCCGTGTAAACGCGGACGAGGTCGCGCTCGAGCCGAGCGTCTCCGCCGCCCTCGTGAGCATCGCGACGACGTTCGACTACACCACGCGTCCGAAGGTCGTCGTGACCGACCTCGATTTTCCGACCGACGGCCACACCTGGCTCGCGCTCGCCGATCGCGGCGTCGAGGTCGAATTCGTCCGCAGCCCCGATCGGATCGGCGTGCCGCTGGAGGTCTTCGAGCGCGCCGTCGATGAACGCACCGCGCTCGTGTGCACCGGGCACGTGTACTACACGAGCGGCTATATCCAGGACGTCCGCGCGCTCGCGGAGATCTGTCATCGCAAGGGCGCCGCGCTCGTGGTGGACGCGTATCAGTCGATCGGCGCGCTCGCGTTCGATGCGCACGCGAGCGGCGTCGATTACCTGGTCGGGGGCATGCTGAAGTGGCTTATGGGCGGTCCGGGGATGGCGTTCCTGTACTCGCGGGCTGAGGTCGCCGAGCGCGCGCGTCCGCAGGCCCTTGGCTGGTGGGGCGTGCGGGACCCCTTCGACTTCGACGTCGAGCATCTCGCCTACGGCCGGGGTGCCCGCCGGTTCGAGTACGGCACGCCGGCGGTCGCCGCGCTCTTCACCGCACGGGCGGGGCTCGCACTCCTCGATGAGATCGGCATCGGGACCGTACGCGAGCGCCACATGCTGTTGTCGCAGCGGCTGCTGGACGGCGCGCTCGAGCAGGGCTGGCGCGTGCGCTGCCCGACTGACGCGCGTCAGCGCACCGCGATCGTGACGCTCGAGCACCCGAACGCGCAGGCGGCGGTGGAGGTGCTGCGTGCGTCAGGCGTCATCGCGGATGCGCGCCCCGGTCTCATCCGGCTGTCGCCGCACTACTTCAACACGCTCGAGGAGGTGGACGCGGCGCTCGAGATCGCCGCACCCCTGCGCGAGGCGGCGCCCGTCTAGCGCCCGCGGATCCGCGCGACGAGTATCTGGAGATCGCCGCCGCCGTCCTCGACAAGCGCGCCGCCCGCCGCGATCCGCTCGCCTTCGAGGACGTGCGCGCGCAGCGCCGCGGCACGCAGCAGCGGGTCCGCGAGATTCGAGGGGTCGTGATCAACGCCGCGCAGGGCGATCCGGCGGCGGATCTCGGCCCACCGCACGATGACGTCGCGGTCGGGCTCGGGCAGCTGCGCATACGCCGCCGCATCGCTCAGCGCGACGCGGTAGGGGAGGAGCCGGCGGCGCTCCGTGCCGCGCGGATGCTCCACCGCGAGCGCCAGCTCCCGTTCGGAGATCACTCCCTCATGCTACGGACATGCCGCTGTCCGGAGCGAAGGTCCTCGACGAGGTGAAGGCTGGCGCTTCGCTCCAGTCGCTCGCCGACGCGCACTCGATGGAGGACATCGTGGAAGCCGTTTTCGGGATGAAGCAGAGCCTCCGCTTCGGCGTGAGCTCGCTCGACGATGCCGGATTGCACCGTCACGCGGGGATCGAGCCGTGGTCGGTCGCTGAGATCGTCGGCCATGCGCTGGACGCGGATCTGACGGCGCACCGGATCGCACGAGCCCTGGCCATCGGCAAGCGCCCCGACGCCCCGCTGCCTTACGGCGTCGCTGGAGATGCCGCGCAAGCGCGTGCGCAGCTTCTGGCCGCGATCCGCTCGTCCGAAGAGCGGGCGGCCGAAGCACGCGTGCTCGCCGCGGGCGGTCCGACGGCCCCGCACCCTGACCTCGGCGAGCTCGATGCGCGCGGCTGGATCCTGTTCATCGCGCTCCACGACGCGCTGCACCTCCATCAGGCGGCAGCGGTGGTGCGCACGCCGCGGTGACGAAGCCCGTCAGTCAGGACGAGACGAGAGCCAACGAGCGTGCACTGTGGCCCACGATCGGCAGGAGGAGCTCGCGCCAGAGCGCGTAGCCCCGGGCGTTCAGGTGAAGCCGGTCCGCGACGAACAGCTCCTCGCGCGGCATGCCGTCGGGCCCGAGCATCGGCGAGAACACGTCCACATACAGAAGCCGCGGATCCGCGGCCGCATAGCCGCGCACCAGGGCGTTCGCCGCCCGAATCTGGTCGACGAGAGCCCAGCGAGCCGGGCTCGGCTTGATCGCGATGAACGCGATCCGCGTCCCGGGCAACGCACGCTGGACGAGCGTGACGAACGTCTGGTAGTCCGCGAACACCGCCTCCGGGGACTTGCCCGCCGCGAGGTCGTTGTCGCCGGCATAGAGCACGATGAGCCGTGGCCGGTACGGCAGCACGATGCGCCCGGCATAGGTGACGACGTCACTGAGCTCTGAGCCACCGAAGCCCCGCTGGACGACATCGACACCGCGGAAGTCGGCCTCGAGCGCAGGCCAGAGGCGGATCGAGGAGCTGCCGACGAAGAGCACACCGCCCGGCCGTGGCGGCGATATTCGGTCGGCTGCTTCGAACCGCGCGATCTCCTCGGCCCAGGCATCGGGTGAGCGGGAAGCGGCGGGCGCGGATCGAGAGGCAGGGAGCTCGCGAGCGGTCTGCGCGCATGCGGCGAGGGCGAGCGCGGTGAGGAGGAGCAGAGCGCCTCGCATGGACGGACCATGCGTACGTCCAGAGGCGCGGGCTGACACCAGGGTCCTCCGAGACTCGCGCCGCAGCCGCGCACGGAACACGTTCCTATTGTGGACAGGTGGACGAGGCCAACGACCGTCTGATGGAAGACTCCGCGTTAGAGCACGACGTGCTCGTACTCGCGAAGACCGTCGCGGCGAACGACTTCCCGGTCGAGCGCGCCTCGGTCATCGGCATCGACCGCGAGAGCGGACGGCTGCTGCGGCTCACGCCGTTCCCGTGGAAGGGCGCGGACACCGACCCGCCGATCCTGCGCTGGGCATGGATCCAGGTGCGCACGGTGGCGGCCGCGTTCGACCCGCGGCCCGGTTCAGCTGGTGTCGAGGGCGAGGTGCTGCAGACCGCGTACGTCGAGGCGAAGGACGGCTGGCGGCTGCGCTGGCCGTTCGTGCGAGCGCACCTCCACGGCTCGGTCGAATCGCTCCAGGAGAGCGTGCGCGCGGGCGCCGTCAGCGCCGGTTTCGTGAAGCCCGGTCCCGAATGGGATCTCATGCAGCTGCCCCTGCGCGTGAGGTTCCGGTGCGCGAGCGAAGAGTGCAGGGGATCCCACGAGCTGCCGGTGCTGGATTGGGAGCTTCATGAGATGTCGCGAGCGGCGCGCGAGCGGCACGGGGCGGTCTGGGCCACGAAGTTCCGCGAGACCTGGGGCCGCGGGCTCGTGGAGAAGTACGACGTGCACGTCCTGGTGTCGTCGTACGCGCAGTCACCCTCGAAGCTGTATGTGGCCGGGCTGTTCTACCCGCCGCGCGAGCGCGAGGACGACCACGCGCATGCGCACCATGCGCAGCACCGTGCCCATCTCCGCGATGCGCCCGCATAGCGCCGCCCTGCAGGAGGAGACCCGGGTCGCATCACGCCCTCCGTCAGGCGAGGGAGGACGTTGCCCGACCGCGGCGCGGGGATCATCTAGAGCTGTCCGGCGAGCTCCGGGGGTGCGTCGGTACGTCTGGCGCCGAGCTCGCCTTCCTTGCCGTGATACCCGTGCGGGAAGATCCGCAAGAGGAGGTAGGTGCCCGTCACGGGATCGTCGACGCGCTCGATGATGCGTGACGGTCCCCACTTCGAGTCGAACTGATCGCTCACCGACGGCTTCGCCATGCCCGGATCGAAGCCGACCTTGTCCCACTGCAGCACCGCATAGCCCCGAACGACGCGCTCCTCGTCGCCGCCCGCGTCGGGACGCCAGGTGTGGCTCCCGTCGTGCTGCCGCTGACACACGGCGGGCGATCCAGAATGCATCGTGACCCACTTGTCGATGTCAGCGTCCTTGGTCTGCGCGCCCTGCGGATAGGCCTCTCGATGCAGCCGCTCGCCGTCGGTGCAGAGGTAGTAGAAGAGCACGCACAAAGTCTACGCATCTCCCCGCGCCCGTCGCCGCCTTGCCCCATGGCCGCCGAAGGTCCCGCCCTCGCTCAGCATCTCAGAATGGTGCTCATGGGCCGGACCATCACCGTCCATGGATGCCGCATCCGCGCGATCGAGGCTGGTCCCGCCGACGGTGACCCCGTCCTCTGCGTACACGGCCTCGGTGGGTGGGCAGAGAACTGGAGGGAGACGCTGCGGGCGCTCGGCGATGCCGGGTTCCGCGCGGTGGCCATCGATCTCCCCGGGTTCGGCCAGAGCGAGGTCCCTTCCCGAGTCTCGTACTTCCGTGGTGAGGGGGCGCTGTACGCGCGACTCGTTCCCGGCGTGCTCGACGCGCTGGGCATTCGCCACGCCCACGTGCTGGGGCACTCGCTCGGAGGCGCGGTCGCCTACATGGGCACGGTGAGCGCGCCGGATCGCGTACGCAGCCTCACGCTCGTCGCGCCGGGAGGCCTGGGCCTGGACCTTCCCTGGCCGCTGCGTCTCGGCTCGGTGCCCTTCGTCCGCAGGCTGATCAGGCGCGGCAGTCAGCGTGCGGCGCGGGCCGGGCTCGCCAGCTGCTTCCGCGAGCCCCGGCGGATCCCGCCGACCCTGCTCGAGGAGTGCGACCGGTACGCGCGGAGCAGCGTCCCGGAGACGCTCCGGGTCCTCCAGGCGGGGGTGACGCTCCGCGGCCTGCGGCGCGATATCCAGTCGGAGTGGCTGTCGCGCGCCGGGCGTTACCGCGGACCGGTCCTCGTCGTGTGGGGGGAGGACGACATCGTGCTGCCGATCTCCCACGCTCGCGCCGCCGCGGAGCTCTTTCCGCGCGCGGTGCTCGAGCGCATCGGGGACGCGGGACACCTGGTCATGGTCGAGCAGCCAGAGGCGTTCCACAGGGTCCTCCTTCCGTACCTACTGGCGCAACGGGCCGAAGCGGTACGCTCGAACGAGTGAAGACGCGCTCGCCCGCCCCGGCCGTCGTCGTCACGCCACGTGCGAAGCTCCGCCTTCCGGCCGGCGAGGTGATCGGTGACTATCGCCTCGCCTTCCGCAGCCGCCTCGCGAGCGTGTCCGGTCGTCGGGAGGTCCTCACGGGCAAGGCACCGTTCGGGATCTTCGGCGACGGCAAGGAGATCGCACAGCTCGCGATGGCCAAAGCGTTCCGGCCCGGTGACTGGCGCACCGGCTACTACCGGGACCAGACGTTCGCGTTCGCCACCGGCATGGCCACGCTGAGCCAGTTCTTCGCGCAGCTGTACGCCGACCCGGATGACGACCATGACCCCTTCTCCGCGGGACGCCAGATGGTGAGCCACTTTGCTTCGCGCACGATCGGGCCGGACGGCCACTGGCTCCGCATGTCCGAGACCCCGAACACCGCCGCCGATCTCTCGCCGGTCGCCGCTCAAATGCCGCGGGCGCTCGGCCTCGCCTACGCGTCCAGGCTCTATCGTGAGGATCCCGGCCTCAAGGATCCCTCCGATGGCTTCTCGCGTGGCGGTGATGAGGTCGTCTTCGCGACGAGCGGGAACGCGGGCACGAGCGAGGGACTCTTCTGGGAGACGCTGAACGCCGCCGGCGTTCTGCAGGTACCTCTCGCCATCTCGATCTGGGACGATGGCTTCGGGATCTCCGTCCCGAATGAGATCCAGACCACGAAGGGCTCGATCTCCAAGATCCTCACGGGATTCGCGCCCGCCGACGGCTTGAAAGGCGTCGACATCCACGTCGGGAAGGGCTGGGACTACCCCGGGCTCTGCGATCTGTACGTGACCGCCATCGCCGCCGTGCGCAAGGATCACGCCCCGGCGCTGTTCCACATCATCGAGATGACGCAGCCTCAAGGGCACTCGACGAGCGGCAGCCACGAGCGCTACAAGTCCAAGGAACGGCTCCGCTTCGAGGCGGAGGGCGATCCGATCGCGCGAATGCGCAGGTGGATGGTCGAACATGAGCTGGCGTCCGCCGAGCAGCTCGACGAGCTCGAGGCGACGGACCGGCGCGAGGTCGAGCAGCTCCGCGAGGCCGCGTGGGACCAGTACCAGGCACCGCTGCGCGAGGAGCACGGTCGCCTGGTGGCCCTGCTCGAGCGCGCGCGCGCGGAGTCGCCCGGCGCCGGGCTGGATGGGATCCTCGACGACGCCCGCCGGCCGCAGGAGCTGAGCCGGCGCCTCGTCGTCGCGAGCGCACGTCGGGCGCTCCTGCTGCTGCGCTCGAGCGAAGGTGAGGCGAAGCGCGAGCTGGCGGCGTTCACTGAGCAGCGCCGGTCCGAGAACGACCGGCGATTCAACTCGTACCTGCTCAGCGAATCGGCGGACTCACCGCTCCGGATCGAGCCTGTCGCGCCCGTATTCTCCGAGTCATCCGCGAGCGTTGACGGACGCCTCGTCGTGCTGCGCTGCTTCGACGCGAACCTGGCGCGAGATCCTCGGATCCACATCATCGGCGAGGACATCGGAAAGCTGGGCGACGTGAACCTCGTGTTCGAGGGCCTGCAGGCGAAATACGGCCCGCTGCGGCTCACGGACACGGGCATCCGCGAGGCCACGATCCTGGGGCAAGGCATCGGCGCGGCGCTCCGTGGGCTGCGCCCCGTGGTCGATATCCAGTACGTCGACTACTTCCTCTACGCGCTGGAGATCGCGTCCGACGACCTCGCCACGCTGCACTTCCGGACGCATGGCGCGCAGAAGGCGCCGGTCGTCATCCGGACGAAAGGACACCGGCTGCAGGGCATCTGGCATACCGGCTCACCGATGGGGGTCATCCTCCACGCGCTCCGCGGCGTCCACCTGGCCGTGCCGCGGAACATGACGCAGGCGGCCGGCTTCTACAACACGTTCCTGCGCGGCGACGACCCGGCGATCGTGATCGAGGTCCTGAACGGCTACCGCTTCAAGGAGACTGTGCCCGACAACATTGGTGAGTTCACGCTGCCGCTTGGCGTGCCGGAAGTGATCCGCGTCGGCACCGACATCACGCTGGTCACCTATGGAGCGCTCTGCCGGATCGCGCTCGACGCCTGCAAGCTCTTGGAGACGATCGGGATCTCCGTCGAGGTCATCGACGTGCGCACGCTGTCGCCGTTTGACACGGGACACACCATCGTCGGATCGGTAAAGCGGACGGGCGCCCTCCTCGTCGTCGACGAGGACGTGGCGGGTGGCGCCTCCGCCTACTGCATGCAAAAGATCCTCGAGGACCAGCGTGCGTACGAGCACATCGACGTGATGCCGAAGACCCTTACCGCCAAGGAGAACCGCGCCGGCGTCGGCCAGGACGCCGACTACTTCGCGAAGCCGAATCGGGAGGACGTCGTGGAGGCTGTGTACGCGCTCATGCGCGAGCGCGCGCCGTCGAAGTGGCCGGCCCTCGGTGCGGATGGTGCCTAGGTGACCATCCCTCACGTCCTGATGGCTGACCGTCCTGTCGCCTCCGGCGGAGGCTGAAGGAGGTGGAGAAGTCGAACGTGCAGGCCGTGCACGACACGCTGATGGAGGAGTTCCGGCGCGACGAGCGGTACATCCTGCTCGGCGAGGACGTGGGCGCCCGCGGCGGCGTGTTCAGGGTGAGCGAGGGATTCCTCGACGAGTTCGGCAAGGACCGCATCATCGACACCCCGCTCGCCGAGTCGGCGATCGTCGGCGTCGCGATCGGCGCGGCGGTAGGCGGGCTCCGGCCGGTCGCCGAGATCCAGTTCGCGGACTTCAGCGCGCCGGCCTTCGAGCAGATCGTCGATGAGGCCGCACGCATCCGGTACCGCTCGAACGGCGCGTTCGGCGTGCCGCTCGTGATCCGGATGCCTTGGGGCGGCGGCGTCCACGGAGGGCTCTACCACTCGCAGTCCCTCGAGGCCTTCTACGCGCACGTGCCCGGGCTGAAGGTGGTCGTCCCGAGCACACCTCATGACATCACCGGGATGTTGCGCTCGGCCCTTCGCGATCCCGACCCGGTGATCTTTCTCGAGCACAAGGCGACGTACCGCGCGGTGCGCGGCGAGGTTCCCGATGGCGACTACACGATCCCGCTCGGACCCGCTGACGTGAAGCGGGAGGGGACCGACATCACGGTGTACGCATACGGGCTCATGCTGCATCGCTGTCTTGCCGCGGCCGAATCGCTCGTGGCCGAAGGGATCTCCGTCGACCTCGTCGACGTTCGCAGCCTCCGGCCGCTCGACGTCGAGACGATCATCCGCGAGGCCCGGCGGACGGGGAAGTGCCTCATCGTGTATGAGGACAACCGTATGTTCGCGGCGGGCGCGGAGATCGCCGCGCTGATCGCCGAGGAGGCCTTCGACAGTCTCGACGCGCCCGTGATGCGCTACGGTGGACCCGAGATCCCCGCGACCCCTATGAACAAGCCGCAGGAAGACTGGTACATGCCGAACTCTGACCGTATCGCGGCCAAGATGCGCGAGTTGGCGAGGTATTAGCCGTATGGGATTCGAGTTGAGGATGCCGAAGCTCGGGGAGTCCGTCACTGAGGGGACGATCGGCAAGTGGCTGAAGCAGCCCGGTGAGCAAGTGACGAAATACGACCTGCTGGTCGAGGTCCAGACGGACAAGGTGAACACCGAGATCCCGTCCGAGGTCGATGGCACGCTTTCCGAGATCAAGGTGCAGGAGGGCGAGACCGTCGCGGTCGGGACCGTGCTCGCGATCTTCGAGACCGCTGGCGGCGCCACCCAGGCGCAGCCCGCGGAAGCGAAGGCCGAAGCGAAGCCCGCCGAAGCGGGCGCCGCGGCCGCGGCCCAGAATGCCGGCGACGGCAACGCGACCGCCGCGCCCGCGGCCGCGGAAGCGCCGGCGCCCATCGCAACGGGCGAGGCCACCGCGCAGACCGCGTCAGCAAAGGCCGCGCCCGCCGCCGCCCAGACCGCGCCGGCGCGGTCCCGGCAGTCGGACGGCGCTGAAGGCAACGGCAAGACCGCCACCGGAGCCGACGTACGCGCAACACCGGCAGTGCGCAAGCTCGCGGCCGAGCACGGCATCGATCTCTCGCGGGTGCAGGGGACCGGTCTTGGCGGGAGAGTGTCGCGGCAGGACATCGAGGCATTCATCGCGCAGGGCGCGGAGGCCCCGGCCGCGGGGGATGACGGC
>Ga0136621_1001272_pt1 | contig 10232 bp, 10 predicted proteins | sample AntDryUQ445A2306_FD_104673 | JGI IMG/M metagenome (GOLD analysis project Ga0136621, IMG submission 104673) | Polar desert sand microbial communities from Dry Valleys, Antarctica - metaG UQ445A (23.06) | ecosystem: Environmental > Terrestrial > Soil > Desert | place: Antarctica: Dry Valley...
ATCCGCGGGCAGTTGTCGAGCGCTACCAGCAGGCGATCGAGGACCAAGACGCCGCGGCGATCTGTCGCGAAATCATCTCCCCAAGCGAGCCACTGCCACGTTGTGAGGAGGCTTTCAGCAGGCTTCTTGGACGAGCCGAGTTCCAAGACGCAGTTGAGCATGAGCTGGGCGAGGTTTCGACCGATGGCGAGACAGCCCGCGTCGAGAACTTGACAACCGGCGGCTTCTACGAGTCGGTCAAGGTGGGTGGCCGTTGGTACCTACAGTTCATCCGCTGATCTGTGTGCGGGGTCACTTTTGGTCCAAAGCGGTAGTTGGACTGTCAGAAGGCTCCGATGCGGTCAGGCGGCCAGTAGGTGGCAAATGCGCGGCCGATGATCCATTCCCTCGGGACTGGACCCCAGAATCGACTGTCGCCGCTCGCGGGACGGTTGTCGCCCATCATGAAGTAATGGTCAGGGGGGATCGTGATTGGAGTCGGGAAGTCGCACAGCGCCGCGACGTTGCATGGGCGGGCAAAGTCCTCGACCGCCCTTTCGCCGTTGACAATCGGGTGCCCGTTACGAATGCTCAGAACGTCCCCCGGCCCGGCGACCACACGCTTGATGTAGTTGGAATCCAGGGCGCTCTCGGTGGGCAACGAGCAGGCTTGCTTGGGCCGGGTTTCGACTCCACACTCGTCGCTGTCGGAGCCTGTCGGCGGATGGAAGACCATGATGTCGCCGACCTCGGGATCTCCGAAGTGCATCCCGATCCGGTCTACCAGCACGCGTTGACCGATCTGAAGCGTGGGCTCCATCGACCCTGACGGAATTTGGTACGGCTTCACTGCCCACGCCTGAACCCCCATCGCCAACCCGACTGCGAGCGCGACGACCAAGAGCAGTTCAAAGAACGTGCCCCGCTTGACTGGTAATAGCGCCATTCGTCCGCCCACCTCGCAAATCGTCGCACAGGCAAGCTTGCTTGCGTCCCCGAGCGGCAGCCTTGCGTTTTTCGGTGCGAAAAGGCCTGACGGCTTTTCGTCCTAAGCGCAAGTGCCACACGGGCCGTCATCGAAGACGTTGAACGATTTCTACGAGCTCGTCGTGTCGGTATCCGCGGGCTCGAGCGAACTCGATGAGTCGGGCCGCCTGCGATATGACTTCGCTGCGCTCGCTCGTGCCACTCACTGAGATCCCACGACCGCGACGGAATTCAAGAAGCCCCTCATCGCGGAGCACACGCAGCGCTTTCAAGACGGTGTTTGTGTTGACGCCGATCACGGCTGCTAGATCCCTGGCCGGCGGCAACCGGTCTCCTGGCTTCGCTTCACCCTCTGCGATCGCCCGACGGATCTCTGCGACCACTTGAGCGTGGAGCTCGAGAGGCTCGGTGCGGTCGACCTTGACTCTGAACATGGTGCCAGTCATACTAGCTTCATGCGTACCATCACGCCTCCCGGTCTTGAGGTCACCGATGACGAGCTCGAAGCTTTAATCGAAGAGGCGCGTCAACGCGCTCGTCGACGTCGCCTCGGTCTCCTGGCGATCACCATCGCCCTCGGCGTTGCGATCGCTGGAGCGCTGCTCCTCATCAGTACTCACGACTCCAGTTCTGAGGCTACGGGAGGCAGCGCCGAGGCCGGTTCGAACAGCGACGCAGAATCCCTCTACTTACGTGCCTTCGGGGCCACGCCAGGTTGGCATCGCGACCGGCTGGCCCGGTTCGACACCGCTACCGGCGAGACAAAGCTCCTGCCGATTTCGCTGGGTTGTGGCGACACCATGTTCTGCCTCATTCCGACGGGCGCAAGCATCGTCATCGGGTCGGTCGACCGAACGTTCGCGTACGAACCGGGGGAGGGAGGAAAGCCGAGAACGAAGCGGATCGGTGACGGCTGGATTAGTTTGCCGTCTTCGACGCCGGGACACGTCTGGACCGTCTCAAGCGGGAACCACAACCGCCTCGATCGCACGGGTCGGCTAGCGCGAGAGATTGACCTCGACGGCAATGTCGTTCGAAGCGTTCACTTGCCGCAGGACAGGTGGCCTGTCGAAGCCGTGACGGACGGCGTTCTCGTCCAGGGGCGACACACGCTCGATCTGTTCGTCCCCGGTCGTAGACAAGCAGTGGACCACGCGCCAGGCGCTTTCCCCGCAGACTCGATCGGAGACCGCGTCGCCTCCTGTGACGAGCCGTGTCCTCAGATGATCGTGACCAACTTCGCCTCGGGCGAGGTCATCCGCCTCACTCCTCCCAGTGGGTTTCGCTGGCTCGGTGGATACGACGGTGAGTTTTCTCCCGACGGGACGCAGCTGGCGCTTCCGGTCACCGCGTGGCGAGCCCGTGAAGGGCATCAACAGAATCGATTCCTGGCCGTTGCCGATCTCGAATCCGGATCCGCTGCCCTCATTCCTCGTGGAAATGAGCTGGCTCGTATCTACGGCGCTATGACGTGGTCAAGGTCCGGGAGCGAGCTCTTCTTCGCGGGTGATGACCAGGCGATCATGTCCTTCGACCTCGATGCGGGAACAACGTCCGAACTGGGCGTTATCCCCATGGGTTCGAACGGCGGCATCATTGAGATGGTCGCCGGTTCTCAGGATTAGCCGCTTCTCGTCCAAAGCGGCTACTGATCATCGCGCCTGTGTTTTGACGCATGAGCTATGACAATCGCAAGTACAACGATCGCAGGGAGGGCTGCAAGCACGGCCGCACCCGGTTTATGCTGCCCAAACGCCACGTCAGGCCGAGAGGAGAGATATGGCAACCCTGCACATCGAGCATCCGATTAGTGATCTAGAGACCTGGCTGAACGCCTTCAACAAGTTTGAGAACGCCCGAAAGAACGCCGGTGTCCGGTCCCAGCGAATCCACCACCCGACCGACGACGACAAGTACATCTACATCAGACTCGACTTCGATACCGTCGAAGCAGCGGAACGTTTCAAACAGTTCTTGGAGACGACCGTATGGACCTCCGCCGAGGCTTCCCCGGCGCTTCGTGGCACCCCGACGGCAAAGGTTCTCACTGAGGTGAGCCCCGCCGGATAGGCGCGACGTCGCCACGCTGAGTCACGACCCTTACGACGCCCACGCCGCGGGCTACGCCCAGCATCTCGACCCGACGCTCGCTGGCCTGAACGAGCGGCTAGCAGAGCTTGCCGGAGCAGCTCGAGGCATTCGTCTCCTGGACCTTGCGACGGGGACGGGTGCCGCCGCCCGAGCTGCCATTAGACAGGGCGCATCCGTCGTCGGAGTCGATCGATCCCCAGGGATACTCGCCTTTGCAAGGGAGCTCGAACCCGAGATCGAGTTCCGGCAGGCGGACGCCTGCGAGCTTCCGTTCGATCAGGACGTGTTTGACGCGGTGATTTGTGGGCTGTCGCTCTCCCACTTCGGGTCCCCGGAGAAGGCGCTGGGCGAAGTGCTTCGTGTCCTTCGTCCAGGTGGGCGGCTCGTCGCTTCTGCCTGGGGCGAGGGCAGCTTGTTTCCCACAGCCAAGGTGGAGGAGATGCTCGACAGCTACTCCCCGCCCGACACTTCGCTGGACGAAGAGACCTGGTTCAGTCCCTCCCGCGGAAAAGTGGAGCTGGGCCGCGCCCGCTTCACGCAAGCGACGGTGATTCGGGAATCCTTCGACGGTCGCTTTGCCGACGCAGAAGAGGCGCTCGCTTGGTGGGCGGCCTGGCCTCTCACCGCCCGGAGGCTCACGCGCCTTGGTGCGCGCCACCGCGAGCGGTTTTTCCGCGAGGCCCGCACGGTTCTCCAGGGCTCAGACCTGGCGTGGAGGTTCGCGTTCAATGTCTATATCGCAAGCAGGCCGATGTCGTAGAAGCTTTCCGTGCGCAGGAACGAGGCGCTCGTCCGGGAGGCGACTATTGCGCTTTCCATGCAAAGCGGGTGCCTCGAAGAGCCCGGGCTGCCAAGCGTTTAGCCCCATTTGCGTGGGGCTTGCGCTGTCGCCCCTGACCATCCGAATAGCAGCCTAAATCAGACGTCACTACGCGGGTTCACATCGGCGGCATCGAGCGGGGCGAGCGGAGCCCCACGGTCACGACGATCGCGAAGCTCGCCGACACGCTCGGGGTGTCGATGGCCGAACTGTTTACGCGAGCGAGGGCGTAGGCGCTCGTTATGCGCAGGGATGCGGGTCTTCCCGTATCCGTAGCCAATCCTTCCGAGAGGGCGCTCAGCGCACATCTAAGCCCGTTCTCCGCAGGATCGAGGCGACCGCTGTGTGCTGCCAGCGCCGCCCCTGCTTCGCGGGCACGCCCTCGCGGTTTAGGCGCTCGGCGATCTGGCGAAGCGAACGGCCGCGCCGCCGCAGCCGGACCATCCGCTCGATCGTGCGCTGCTCGTCGGACAGAGGCACGAGCCGCGCGGCCCGGCCGCGGCCCTCGCGCTCGTAGCCGTAGGGCACATGGCCGCCGATGTAGCCACGCCTCTCTGCCTTCCGCCTGCGCCCGCCCTGCATGCGGGCGACGGTCAGCCCACGCTCTAGCTGCTGCGCGGCGCCCATTACCTGGCGCACGAAGGTGCGCATCGGGTCTGACGGGTCGTCTCGCTCGACCCTGCGGTCACCGACAACCTCCCAGACCTCGCCGCCGCCCGCCCATATGCGAGCCAGGATCGCCTCCTGAACGTGCAACGCCCGCGCAAGACGGTCCAGCCGGTGGACGACTAAGGCTGCTCCGGCTCCCTCCGCGAGCGCATCGAGCGCGTCGAGGAGGCCTGGCCGCTGCGCCTCCTCCAGTGCGCCCGATCGGCCTTTGTCCACGCAAACTGCCACCAGCTCGTGGCCGCTCGCTTCCGCCCATGCATTAATGGCTTCTGCCTGCGCCTCGACACTGTCTCCATCCGCCTGGGTGTGCGTAGAGACCCTTGCGTATCCGATGATTTCCATCCCGACTCCCGTATATGTGTTGGAACACGTGTACGGAACTCGAAGGTATCAAGTTAATCGAACATGTGTTCGCAGGTCTGGGGGAGGGCGTCGGAAGTGAGCGGACGGCCCTGCTCCCCCATCTCGCCTACGCGCGCGTGGGCGCGAGCCCGCCGAGCGATGGGCGTCGGGCCGGTGTCCGGCTGGCCGGGCGCGCACCGTGCACCATGGCCGCACCATCGCGATGGTCGATGGTGCCATGGATTCCCGTGTCCCCGGCTAGGGTTGCGGGATTCCTCGCACCATCGCACCATAGGTTCAGCACTTAGAAAAATTCGGGATGAATCGTCCTGTCGTGCGCGGCCGAACCCCAGAGGATGGTGCGATGGTGCGCGCGCGCCCGTTCTTCGGGTTGCGCAAAGGCATCGGGGGCCGCACCATGCCCCCGCACCATTCGCTCCCGATGGTGCGCCCGGGGGCTAGCTGGCAGTGCTCCGAACGTGCCAGCGCCGCCGGTGACCGCTCCCGTCAACCACAAGCTGGTAGCCGCCATGCCGCGCGCCCTTGCGCTCGCGCAGCCAGTAGACGAGTTCCTTCTCGAGGTCCCGCGACCCGAGGAGCTCCGCCGGAAGGTGATCGTGGAGCGCGCCCAGGGGCTGGCAGTGGGCGAGCACGTCTTTGAACTCCATCGGCTCGCGGCCGAGTCCGTGCCAGGCGGCGAAGAAGTCCACGGCGTCGTGCAGCTCGTCGTTGGCCTCGATCTCGAGGCGATCCCGGTTCGCGAGGAACCCCCGCACCCCGTTCGCCGCGAGGATGCCGCCCACAACCTCGGCCCACCGCTCGAACGAGCCCATCGTCCGCTCGCTCGCGACCCGCTCTTCCTCGCCGCCCTCCTGATTGTGGAAGAAGTCCCAGTAGAACCTCCGCCCGTTATCGGCCGTGTACGGCGGCGTGTCGGGGTTGATCCCCGCTCGCCAGAAGTCGATCAGCGTGAGCGCAGCCCCCACCAGCTCGCGCCGGTGGTCGAGCGCCCAGTGATGGAGGTCGGGGTGGCGGAAGGACCCCTTGTCGCGCTTGCGCGCTACCTCCTTGTCGCCGGGGTCGAGGTCGATACAGACCATCCGCTGGGCGTTCTCGGCCGACACGCGCAGGTTGTTGCCGGTTGCCACCCACACCGCCCGGTTCGGCAGCGACACGATCCGCGACTCGCCGAGGATGCGGTCGCTCCACACGTGCGAGGTGAGGTTGCCCGCGAGCGCGCCCGACTCGACCTCGCGCAGGTTGTCGAGCAGGATCGCCGGGCTGCCTTGAAGCAGCACGGCGGTGATGCGCTTTCGCCATTCGTCGCCCTCCGTGGCCGCCTGAACGGGCACGAAGCCGCAGCCGGGAAGCAGGGCGGCCTTGGCGAGGTAGGTCTTGCCGACGCCGGGCTGCGGAGCAGGCACGCAGTGCAGCGGCGTCGGGGCATCGCCGATGAAGTCGCGCACGAACGGCACGAGCACCAGCCCGAGGGCGTTCGCCCGGCCGCTGTCGTCTACGAAGTCGAAATCCCCGAGCAAGTCGTCCAGGAGCAGCGATCGCGCGTGCTCGATGGCGCTCTCGCTTGTGCAGTCCCACGGCTCGACTCCTTCCAGCCCCTCCGCGGGTACGTAGTAGAGCCGGTCATCGGGGTGGTAGCCCGGTTGCGTGACGAGCTGGCCGCTGGCGGAGAGCACCGGCACGTCTACGATCCGGTCGACACGCGGCAGCCCGCCGTACTCGGCCGAGTCCGCGCTCCGCAGTGCACGCGCCACGTCGGGTGGCGGGTCCACGTCGTCGTTGCCGCTACGGGTGCTTCGCTCGAATTGGGCAACGCGCGAAGCCTCGACCCTCAGCGAGTCCACGTCGAGCTCCTCCAGCTCACCCCGCTCGGCGACACGCACGAGGGTGTTGCCCCGCACAAGGACCCGCGGGAACTGCGGGTCGTTGGCCGCGGCGATGGCGGCGGCCAGCTTGGCAACCTTCTCATGGAGAGGGAGGTCGGTCGAGATGGCTGCGCGCGGTGGCGGCTCGCGCAGAACCGCCGGAGCCCTCAGAACGCTCGTGGCATTCTTCGCCTTGCTCGACGCGCTCATCGAGCCGCCCCGGATGGCAACGGCAAGACGACGATCCCGCCTGAGCGGATGATGCGCCGCCGAGCGCGGCGAATCTTCGGATTGTTTTCGATCTTCTCGAATGGCCGAAGCCCTTCGAGGGTCGTGATTCGAACGGATTCCATCGGTGCTCCTCTGGCCCGCGACGCGGCGGGGTGCGCGGCGCCCCTACGAGGCGCTGATTCGATGATCCGCAGGTGGAGATTTGCTTCTATTTCGCAATGGATCGACATCAACTTCGGAGCCTGCGTAAGGCTCGTAACCTGACTCAAGGCGAGCTGGCGACCCTGGTCACAAACGACGGCGGAACGGTTTCTCAGTCGATGATCAGCCAGATGGAACTCGGGCGACGGCCCATGCCGCGCAAAGAAAAGGAGATCGGCTCGTCTGCCACGTGGGAGCCATCCGTTTACGACGAACTGGTCGAGGTGCTAACGGAGTGGAGCGATGAAGACATTCGCCGCTCACTTGGTTCCTCGTCCGCGCAACGAGGCGCGTACGGGCGGGCCGGAGAATCCCCGACCTAAGTATCGGGTAATTCGCTATCCCCCGCAGCCCAGCCCCGCCGCGTCCCCTGGCTGTCGTCCCTCCACGGATACGACTGAAGCGTGTTGGGCTCCCCCGTGACCGCCGCTAGAGCGTCTCGTATCAACGCTTGTTTCGAGATGCCGCGCTCTCTAGCGGTTCGGCTGATGCCGTCCGCCTGAGTGATCGTGGTGACGAACTTGACTTGGACTTTTTGAGTACCTCTCACCAATGGATTATACGGCTGAGATGCGGGTTGGGGCGGCGCTCGCAAGTACCAGACTCAGAGGCTGCTCAGGAGCCAGCGATGGGATCACGAGGGGGCCTTACGGGCTAAGACAGTGCTCCGAATCTGGGGAGCGCTGCCGGTGTCCGGGATGAGCGCCGGTGAGGCTTGCCGGGGAAGGACTCGCTGCTACCGGTCATCGACGCGCTCCCATGGGGGCCGCAAGTCAGACAAGCCTGGGGAAAGGTGCGCAGGGCTATGGCTACGAACTTGAATTGGGGGAAGCCGAAGTCGATTATCTGGCCGGTTGACCAAGGTGAATCGGTGCTTGGCGGAGGGGCGGGCGCGCCTCCGGCAGCTGGGGGCGATGGGCTGAACGAGTGGGGAAGGCCGCGGTCTACCTGACAGACTCACGGCGTGGAAGCGACTCCGCTCACCGTCGCCGTTACCGGCCCCACCGGCGAGATCGGGATGCCCTTCGTCCGCGCTCTCGAGCGCGTTCCCGAAGTCGGCCGGATCCTCGCGATGGCGCGCCGGTCATTCGACCCCGCGTCGTATGGCTGGGCCAAGACGGAGTACCGCCAGGGCGACATCCTCGATCGCAAAGCCGTCGATGCCCTGGTCGCCGAGGCCGACGTGGTGGTGCACTTGGCGTTCATCGTCTTGAAGGCGACCGCGGACACCTACGACATCAACATCGAGGGCTCGCGGAACGTGTTCGACGCGACCGCCCAGAGGCAGATCAAGCGTCTGGTCTACACCTCGTCGGTTGCGGCGTACGGCTACCACGACGACGTTCAAGGCCTGTTACGGGAGGAGATGGCACCGCGCGGGACGGAGCGGCATGCCTACTCCCATCAGAAAGCTGAAGTCGAGCGAGTGCTGTGGGATTCGTTGTCCGGTTCCGAGACCGCGGCTTACGTCTTTCGCCCCTGCGTCGTCGCCGGCCCGGAGGCGCCGGCGCTGCTCGAACAGATCCCGTACACCCAGCTCGGCAGAAAGCTTCCCTCGGCCCTGCGAGATGCAATGGGGAAGGTCCCCGGCCTGCGGCCGGTACTGCCCGACCATGGTGTGCCGTTCCAGCTCGTCCACCACGACGACGTCGCGTCGGCCCTGATCGCCGCCGCCCTCGGCACGGGGCCCTCGGGCATTTACAACCTTGCGGGCGAGGGCACGATCAGCGTCACCGACCTCGCCGGCGAGATGGGCTGGCATGCGGTGCCGATTCCGAGACTGGCCGTTGACGCCGGCGCCATGGCCGCCGCGCGGATTCCCGCGCTGGAGGTAGCGGCGGGCTGGCTCGAGGCACTGCGGGTGCCGATGCTGATGGACACCGAGAAGGCGCGGACGCAACTAGGCTGGGAGCCCGCATACGACGCCGCCGGGACGCTGGCGGACCTGGCCGAAGCGCGGCGTTCGCGGGACCAAGCGAACCCGGCCGACTAGCGCCGCGTGCCAGGCGCGTAGCCCTGGTACTGGGGCAGGTTCAGGATCTCGCGCAAGGCGCGCTTGGCGCCCGGGTAGTACTGGAGGTTGAACGCGTTCTCCGGATCGACGCTGCGGAAGTAGAGCAGGGCCTTGACTCGATCCCGCCTGCGGGCCCATCGGTGGATTCGCCTGGTGAACGCGCCCGATTGGTCGTTGTCCCAGGGCCCGTACTCGCCGAGCGCGAACGGCCAGCGGTCGTAGCGGCGGTAGAAGGCGCGCAGGTTGGTCCAGAGGGTTCGGTTGGAGAACTTCGCGTAGACGTCGGTGCCGACCCAATCGACCCACCGCCGGCCCGGGAAGTAGGCGCCGGGGCTGTTGCCCGGCACGTCGGGCGAGCCACGCGTCAGCGGCATCCACTGAAACGCGACCCTGGGCTCGCGCAGCTGCCGGTCGGGCCCTATCCGCCGGTAGATCCTGGCGTGGTTCGACCGGGCCCGGTGGATGCGGGGCATGCCGAGCTTCCGGAGCTCGTTGTTGATCCGGTCGCGATTGCCGCCCCGAACGATCAAGACGAGCCGCTTCCACGCGAGCTTGAACATCTTGGTCGAGTGCCCGCGGCGCGGCGAGCCGTCCGCGTTGAAGGCGGAGTACGGGTTCAGATGCAGGTTCATCTCCGCGAACGGGCGAATGTAGACAACCTGTCCCGCCCCCTTGATCGACGAGCCCAGGCGCAGCATGTAATGGTCGGAGAATCCCATCGCGATCTGGCGCGGGGTGACGATTTCGGGCTGGCCGCCGGGGGCCGTGGACAGGCTCAGGACGCCGCGTGTCTTCGTTCGTTCCCAGCGATCGAGGGCGCCTGTCGTCAGCGGTACGCCCCAATGGAAGAAGGACTGCATGAGCGCCGTGTGGGCGCCGACCTGGCGATTGAACATGCGGTAGTCGCGACCGCTCCCGGTGTCCGAGACACCTGCCAGATCTTGCCGCTGTTGGGCGTGAAGCGGGTCTGGGACGCCGCGGCGGACCCGGGCAGGCATACGGCAGCTGCCAGCGC
>Ga0136621_1001273_pt1 | contig 10231 bp, 10 predicted proteins | sample AntDryUQ445A2306_FD_104673 | JGI IMG/M metagenome (GOLD analysis project Ga0136621, IMG submission 104673) | Polar desert sand microbial communities from Dry Valleys, Antarctica - metaG UQ445A (23.06) | ecosystem: Environmental > Terrestrial > Soil > Desert | place: Antarctica: Dry Valley...
CCGCCGTCCCGCTGGCCGTGGGCGGCGGCGACCGACCCGAAGACCACGAGGAGTGCCAGGGCCGCCAGCGGCAGCGACACGATCTCGCTCCGGCGCAGGTCCGATTCGGTGACGTCCTGCACGTCGCCGTAGAACGCGGGGCCGCCGGCCAGCGCCACGTCGAGGCCGGGCACCGCGCGGAGACGCTCCTCGAGGAGCGGCAGCGCCGCGGGGGACTCGTCCGGCGGCAGGTCGAGCAGGACGACGTCGTAGACGGTGCTGCGATCCGCCGATACCTGGCGCGGTGCCAGCCGGTGCGACAGGTAGCCGGCCACCGGGCTGCCGGTAGGGATGGCCCGCGTTGCCTCGGCGGCGGCCGTCTCGAACTCCACCGAGCCGGCAAGCCAGCGGTCGCTGTGCAGGACGATCACGAGCGCCGATGGGGCGAGGCCGAGCTCCTCGCCGAGCACCTGCCGAGCGCGGGCGGACTCGAGATCGTCGAGGGTGAACCCGCCGGCGCGAAGCGACTCGACGACGCGGGGCGCGAACGGAACGGCGGCCAGGAGCATGAGCGCCCAGACCGCCACGATCCAGCGGTGGCGCCGGGCCACGAAGCGGCCCAGCCGGTCGAAGGGGCTCGGAGGCGCGGCAGGACGCGGGGCATCGTTCGTCGGGGACATCGCGACCATCGTAGAGCGGCCGGCTCGGGGACCACGCCGCCCGGGTTACGTCGTTTTAGCGATGCGCCGGCCCATCGCCGCGCGGTACCAAAGGGGGCGCACGCGACCCGCGGTTCCTGCGGGGCGCGAAGACGAGGAGGACGCATCGACACCAGGACGCCCCGTGCTGCCATCGGGGCCGGATCGACCGATCCGGCCGTCCGCGCGTGGGCCGAGTGGATTCTTGCTTCGCTGCTGGTCGACGACCCCTTCGTGTACTGCGGCGTGCTGGTCCACAACCCCGTCGCCAGAAAGCTCCGCGTCGTCGCCGAGCGCTGGCGTGGCGGACATGGCCAGGAGCCCGCGTCCGCGACGGAACCCTTGCTGGCCGTGGACGGCAACCTCTACGGGACCGCGTTCCGAACGGGCGCGCCCGTGCTCGTACCGGACGTTCGTCACCTCGGTGAGGTCCAGCCGCTGGCCGGTCCGACCGTGCGCAGCGAGCTTGCGGTTCCGGTGCTGCGTGACGGCCGGGCCGTTGCCGTGATCGCCGTGGCCAGCCCGCGGGTGAGCGGGCTGGACATCGCCGATCTCCAGCGGCTCACGGACCGCGCGGCCGAGGCCGCCACAGCCGCGCCTCTCGCCGGCGACGAAATGGCCCAGACCGCCTGACTCGACGGTCGCACCCGCCCGATGCTCTGCTAGCATCGCCCCGAAGCCCGATCCCCCGAAGCGAGGCCGCCGGTGCAGCTGTTCACGATCGCCTTCCAGCGCCCGATCGAGTTCGGCATCGCGACCACCATCACCGTGCTGATGATCGTGGTCCTGCTGCGCGCGGCGATGTCGGCCGAGGGCGGAGCCGGGTGGACCCGCCGGATCACCGGCCCGAACGGAAAGTGGCTGTTCGGGCTGCTCTTCGTGGGCTGGGCGGTCGTGTTCGGTATCGGGCTGCAGCTCGTTCCCCACGAGGGAGCCAACTCGCCCTACGGCGGGCTCGGACTGATCGCCCTGTTCACGGGTTTCTTCATCATGATGGGCTTCCTGTGGGCTGTCATCGGCGAGTGACGCCGGCAGGCTGACCAGGACTGGGGACCGTGATCCGATGCGCTCGCCATCGCAACCGCAGCCCCGCCCCGGCCGTCAAGGTCTGGTGCGGCTCCGACTCCCGATCGCGGCCCTCGCGCTGACCTTGTCTGCCTGTTCCGTCGAACGACTGCCAATTTCCTCGGACCCTCCACCGAACGGCGCGGCGCAGACCGCATCGCCGCCCCCGCCTGCGTCCCGACGCCCCACGGCAGCGCCGACGCCCGGTCAGACGGTCACTCTGGTGCCGACCCCGACGCCAACCCTGCCGCTCGCCTGGGTGCCGCCGAGCCCCGCAGCGGTCGCCGCGCCGCCGCCGGCTGAGCTGCCGCGGATCGCCGCAGCAGAGAAGAACGGCGTGCGCGTAGAGATCGAGCTGGAACGCAACCCGATGCCGGCCGGCGAGTGGACCGGCGTGAGAACGCGGGTGACGAACCTGGGTGGCGACGCGTTGACCTGGTTCCACGACGGGTGTGCGACGCTCGTGTACGTCGCCGGCACGCTGACCGGTCGGCAATGGCGGCCGGGATTCTGGGACTTCGATGGCAAGATCGGGGAATTCGAGGACCGCGCTGTCGAGCAGGCATCGCATGACGGCGCCATCCGGATCACCTTCCTCGACAAGGACCTGATCGGCCGCGGTTCCTATGGCTGTGCCGACATCGGGATGTCGGATCTCATTGCCCCCGGCGACACCATCGAGCGGCGCCGCATCTGGGACGGCTTTGCCGGGACGCTACTCTCTCCGCCGCCGGGCGGCCTCGTTCGCCTGACGGGGACGTTCGGCTACTACTGGCGTGACGAGGCGCCGGCCGACATCACCACGCAGACGATCTCCGTGGAGCTCGACGCATGGATCGAGCGGCTGGACGATGCGTACATCCATCCGAGCGAGGCCATCGACGCGGCACTCTTTGACCAGAGGCTGGCCGACCTGATCTCCTCGCGCGACCTCTTCAACGGCAATGGACCGGTGGTGCGCTTTGACCCTCAGCGCGGGGACTGGATGGTCGGCCTCCTCGATGACTACCCCGAGTCGATCGTCCACCTGGTCGTGGTCGACGGGCGCACGGGCGCCCGCGAGGATTGGATCGAGCGACCATGGAACCGTGACGTCGAGGGTTCCCCGTAGGCCGCTGACCTCGCCGACGTTCCACGGCTGGTGATGGGGAACGCCCCATTCTCTGGAGGAATACGTAACGCTGTGGAAAGTCGCGCGTGCGAGCCCCACGTCTTTCGTCAGGCCGAATTCTGAGCGGAATCGGACGGCGTCCCGCACTCTGCGGCGGCGACCGCGCTTGGATCTTGGCCGGCGACGGGTTTCAGGCGCTACGTGGCTCGTCGATGCCCATGACGGCAACACTCTTGTGGATGTCAGCATCGGCGTCAACAACCCGTCTGGTTCGACCACTGCCAACCCGCGCTGACGGTCGCGGGCCAGACCGCGCTGATCCGGACCCATCGGGGTCGTTGCGGCCGCCCGGCCGGCACGCACGCCCGGCAACCCTTCTTTCTGGGCGGCGGCGACGAGCCGCTAAGCATCACCGGTCAGCGCTTCTTCGAGGTGTGGTTCGAGGGTTTGGTGATCGCCGACGACGCCGGGGATACGGGACGAGCAGAGGTGGTGATGGACCCAGTGGTCCGCCTTCGCTATCATCCCCGGACTTGCAGAGTGCATAGGACTTATGCACAGCCGCCGATCGGGAGATGCCCAGCGTGGACGCCCACGAGATCAAGGCTGCCGTTGCCGCCGCGGAGTCCGCTCCGTTCGTCAACCAGCGTGACCCCGCTCGCCGGCTCGGCCCCGATGGTCACCCCGCCGTCAGCCGCCGGGCGCCCCTGTGGGCAGGCGTGCCCGACGAGAAGTGGAACGACTGGCGCTGGCAGCTGAGCCACCGGGTAAACGATCTCGCCGAGATCGAGCAGGTCCTCAACCTCACCGACGAGGAGCGCGAGGGCCTCAGCGCCCCGGACAAGTTCCGGGTCGACATCACGCCCTATTTCATCAGCCTGATCGACCCGGACGACCCGAACGACCCCATCCGGCGCCAGGTGATCCCGCTGGGGCGGGAGCAGGAGGCCTTCACCGCGATGATGGAGGACTCGCTCGCCGAGGACCGCCACTCGCCGGTGCCGGGCCTCGTCCACCGCTACCCGGACCGGGTCCTGATGCTGGTCACGACCCAGTGCGCGAGCTACTGCCGCTACTGCACGCGCTCGCGGATCGTGGGCGACCCCACGCAGAACTTCAACCGCAAGGACCACGAGGCGCAGCTGGACTACCTGCGCCGGACGCCACAGGTGCGCGACGTGCTGATCTCCGGCGGTGACGGCCTCACGCTCGCGCCGAAGCTGTTCGAATCCATCCTCCGCGGGCTGCGCGAGATCCCGCACATCGAGATCATCCGGATCGGCTCACGCGTACCGGTCTTCCTGCCCCAGCGCATCGACGACGAGCTGTGCGCGATGCTCGAGCGGTACCACCCGCTTTGGATCAACCTCCACTTCAACCACCCCAACGAGATCACCCCCGAGGTCTCGCGCGCGGTCGACAAGCTGACCCGGGCCGGGCTGCCGGTGGGCAACCAGAGCGTCCTGCTGGCCGGCGTCAACGACTGCGTGAACATCCAGCGCGAGCTCGTCCACCAGCTGGTCGAGAACCGGATCCGGCCGTACTACCTCTACCAGTGCGACCTGGTCGAGGGATCGGGACACTTCCGGACGCCCGTCGGCAAGGGCCTCGAGATCATCGAGGGGCTGCGCGGGCACACCTCCGGGTACGCCGTCCCCACCTATGTCGTGGACGCCCCCGGCGGCGGCGGCAAGATCCCGGTCATGCCGAACTACCTCATCAGCTACTCGGATCACAAGGTCGTGCTCCGCAATTACGAGGGCTACATCACCACCTACGAGGAGCCGCTCGAGTACAAGCAGCACGACAGGGCTCGCTGCGCGGCGTGCCAGTCGACCCGGCCCGAGCCCGGCCAGTCCGGCGTCCACGGCCTGCTCCAGGGCGAGCGGATGTGGATCGAGCCGAAGGGCTTCGAGGACGTCCACCTGCGCGGCAACCAGGAGGCCCACCGGCTGCAGCGACCCGACAAGTGGGTGCCCTACGGCGTGGGCGCGATCGAGGGCACGGCCCGCGCCTCGCTCACGATGCTCGAGCCGGGCGCGATCGGTAACGGGGAGACCGTGACCGAACGCGCGGCCAGCGAGGTGAACGCCGGGATCGTCGAGCCGAACGACGTGCTGACCGAGGAGCAGCGGACGAACGGGGCTGGGCCGTACGGACCGGGCGAGGAGCCCCGGCCGCGAGAAGGCGAGCCGACCGGCTCGGCCCACGGGGAGCTGCTCTAGACCTGTCACGCTGCGGGTGACCGTCCGAGCGGCGGCGACAGACCTCGATCAGTTCCGCCGGCCGGCGAAGATCCCGATGACCTGCTTGACATCCAGCACGTCGTGCCCGTCGGGCCGATCCTCGAGATAGCGTCCGAGACAGGCGATCGCCTCGGTGAAGCGGCCCATCCGCCCCAGCAGCAGCCCGCGGTCGCGGCCGTGATCCGGATCGGCCGGCTCCACGACCGACAGCATCTCCACGACACCAAGGGCGGCCGGCCAATCGCGGCGGGCGAGGTGCGCAGATCGCAGGTTGCGCAGGACGCGGGCGAGGATCTGACGCTTGCCGGCCGGCCGGAGCATGCCGGCGTGGAACCGGATGCCCTCGCCGAGCGCGCGGCGCAGCAGCGCCTGGCAGTCGTCGAGCGTCAGCTGCCGGCCGCCACCGGCCGGGTCGATCAGCACGCGGTCCGGGCCGCCGAGGATGAAGTGGCCCGGCAGGCCGATCCCGTGAAGCCCCAGACCCAGTCGCCCGCCGACCTCGAGCTCGACGACCGCGAGGCTGATCGGTAGGCCGATACGCCGGATGACCACCTGGTCGAGGAGGCTGTTCCGCGGGTCGTGGAATCCAGCCGAGGTCGGCGGCCTGAACGCCGCCTCGCGGTACAGCACGTCATGGAGCCGGTCCAGCGCAACGGCGGGTGGGTCGTCGAGATCCAGCCGCGCCCGCACCAGCTCCGCCAACCGATCGAGCCGCTCGACGGTGGGGGCCGCCTCGACCTCCGGCCGGCCGTCCGCCGCGATGCACAGCGCCCCGCCGGCGAGGTCGATCTCCGGATCGGGGCGGGCCACGAGTCGCGCGAAACGCGATCGATTGGCGAGCCGGGCTGCCTCGGGCGGCGTCATCGGCCGATTGTAGGATTGGCGGTCCGCGGACCGCGAGCCCCACGATGGTCGGGCAGCGCGGGCGGTGCTACGCTGTCACACCCAACTCCTACCGGACCAGTCGGAGATCGACCCGCCCGTGACCGACGTTCGAGCCGCGCCCGGCCTCGCGCCGCTCCGTCCGGCGCCCGACGGCCTGCCTGACGCCGAGCTCCAGCCACCCAACGTCGCCGAGTCTGGCGACCCGTATGCCGCGCTACGGGTGATCGTGCTGCTCGCGCGGATCGAGCGCGGCCGGCCGATTCGCATCGCGGACGTCGTCGAGCGGCTCAACTCCGCGCATCTCGACTGGATCTTCTCGCCGGCGGTGGTCGTGGACGTCGCGCTCCAGCTGCAGACCAACTGGATGGCCGACTACCGCAACTCGTCGGGAATCGTCGTCGACGACGGCGCGTACGGCGCGACGATCGAGATCGAGGAGAGCAGCCGGGTCGACCCGTGGATCGTGCGTCAGGCGCGGCGTGAGGCCGCCGCGTGCCGCGAACGGCTGGCCGAGTTCAGCCGGCGCGACCGGCTCGTCGGCGATGGCTGATCGCCCTGCCAGGGATCGGTCGGGCCGCTGCGCGTGTCCCGGGCCGGCGTGACCGCATCCTCGGACGCGTGCGCCGGCCCGCCAGCCCGTTTTCCCCAGCCCCGATAGCCCGAAAGGAACCGCCCGATGACCGTCCCCGGCTACGCAACCGACGTCCTCGTCGACGCCGAGTGGGCCAAAGCCCATCTCGACGACCCTGAGGTCCGATTCGTCGAGGTCGACGTCGACACGACCGCCTACGAGCAGAGCCACATCCCGGGCGCCGTCGGCTGGAACTGGACCAGCCAGCTATCCGACGGCATCCGCCGTGACATCGCCACCCGCGAGGAGTTCAGCGAGCTCCTGTCGAAGTCCGGGATCGGACCGGACACCACGGTCGTCCTGTATGGCGACAACAACAACTGGTTCGCGGCCTGGGCGTACTGGCAGCTCAAGCTGTTCGGGCACGAGGATGTGCGCATCCTCAATGGTGGGCGCAAGTTCTGGCTCGACAATGGGCTGCCGCTGTCGACCGACGTGACGGCGCAGGACGAGACGGGCTATCAGCTGCCAGAGCCCGACTTCGCGTTGCGCGCGTTCCGGGACGACATCCTGCCGCGGATCGGCGATCCGTCGCTGGTGCTCGTCGACGTTCGCTCGCCGGCCGAGTTCAACGGCGAGGTGATCGCGCCTCCGGGCATGAGCGAGACGGCCCAGCGGGCGGGGCACATCCCGGGCGCCGCGTCGATCCCGTGGGCCCAGACAGTGCGCGAGGACGGGACGTTCAAGGCCCGGGACGAGCTGGAGCAGCTGTACGCGGCCAAGGGCGTGACCGCCGACAAGGACGTGATCGCGTACTGCCGGATCGGTGAACGTTCGTCGCACTCCTGGTTCGTGCTCCATGAGCTGCTCGGCTTCGAGCGTGTCCGCAACTACGACGGGTCGTGGACAGAGTGGGGGAGCATGGTCGGCGTCCCGATCGAGAGGCCGCTGCCCGTCTTCGTCGGCTGACCCGAGGCCTCCCGCCCCCGCCCGGCGCGACGATCTGGTTCATCTACCCGTGCGGCGGGTGGTACATCAACCGAGGTCTGAGCATCGAGGCCTACCCCGACATGACCCGCGCCATCTACCCGCTCGGCGGGTTAGGAGACTCAGTCAGGCGGCCGCGCCAGAGGGTCGCGACGAGCTGCGGTGTATACGACCCGTGGGGCGGGTAACCGACGTTATGCGTGGGCGGTAACCGGCTGATGAGTGGTTGCTGCCATCATCGGGCCTGTGGACGACGTGCGGATCGGGCGGATCTTGCGAGCGCTCCGCCACCAACGTGGCTGGCGGCAGGGGGAGCTTGCGTCTCGAGCGGGGGTGAGTCAGACAGCGCTGTCGCTCGTGGAGGGCGGACACTTCGACCAGATGCCGTTGCGGCGCGTCCGGCAGGTCGCCCGCGCGCTCGGGGCGGAGTTGCAGGTCACCGTCCGGTGGCGTGGCGGCGACCTGGACAGGCTCATGGACGAGGGACACGCGGCTCTCGCCGGCGCTGTCACCCGGTGGCTCGAACGGCGCGGCTGGGTCGTTCGTTCCGAGGTGACGTACTCGGTCTATGGCGAGCGAGGCTCGATCGATCTGATGGCGTGGCACGGTGCGACCCGCACATTGCTGGTCGTCGAGATCAAGACGGAGCTCACCTCCATCGAGGAGACCCTCCGTCGTCACGACGCAAAGACGAGGCTCGCTTCGGGCATCGCGTCGGAGGGCCAGGGCTGGCGCCCTAACGGCGTTGCGCGGCTGCTGGTCCTGCCGAACGCGCCGACTGCTCGGCGTCGCGTTTCCCGTCATGAACCGGTCCTTGGGCGCGCCTACCCGCTTCGTTCCACGGGCGTGCGGGACTGGGTCCGCGCCCCGCACGGTGCGCCATCCGGCCTGGTCTTCGTATCGACCGAACGCCACGGTCGAGTCGTCACGAGGAAGAGAGTCCGCCCGTGTTGACGATCTGGCGGGGGTCGACGAGAGCGCCGGCAGGTCGGCTGGCGCGGCGGGCCGGGATGGTCTCCCGCTCGCTCATGCCGGCGCCCGGCCGTAGCGGGTCATCGCCGCGCGCAGGCGGTCATGCGGGAGGCGATGGGCGGTGATCCCGTCGGCCCCGGTCATCGACTCCGCGGCGACCAGGGCGTTGACGATAGCCTCCTCGGTCGCCTCGATGGTTGCCCCGAACAACGCGTCGATGACGGCGTCGCCAACCACCCTGACATCATGGACCAGCGGCGGCTTCAGCTGGTCGACGGTCGGCATCGGCAGCCGGTTGCCGGTCGCGAACGCGATGAACAGTTCGCCGCTGGTGTGACCGCCCGTGCCGCCGGCGCGCGCGATCCCGAGGCCCGCCCGCTGGGCCACGCGCTCGCACTGGTGCGGGAGCAGCGGGGCATCGGTCGCGACGACCACGATGATGCTGCCCGAGCCTGGCGGCAGGCCCCACGGATCGGCCGATTCGGACAGCGCCTGCGGGTCCTGGCCCGTGCCAAACGGCGAGGGGACATCGTCGGTCCCGATCTCGCGGCCAACCGGCACCCCGTCGACGCGCAGCCACGCGCGGCGCCCGTGGTTGGCCTGCACGAGCACGCCGAGGGTGAAGCCGCCCAGGCGCTCCTCGATCACCCGCGACGCCGTCCCGATCCCGCCCTTGAACTCATGGCAGATCATCCCCGTGCCGCCGCCGACATTGCCCTCCGTGACCGGCCCCGACGTGGCGGCCTCGAGCGCGGCGTGCAGGTGACCGGCCCGGACGTGGAAGCCGTTGATGTCGTTGAGTCGGCCGTCCCAGGTCTCGCCCACGACGGGGAGGGACCACCAGACGGACCCCGGGTGGGCGCTCTCCACGGATGCCGCCACGAGCGCGTCGCGGACGACCCCCACGCTGTGGGTGTTGGTGATCGCGATGGGCGTCGTGAGCAGGCCAGACTCGCGAACCCACTCCAGCCCGGTCAGCTCGCCGTTGCCGCTGAGCCTGTGGCAGCCCGCGTAGACCGGCTCGCGCCACCGGTCGCCCTCGCGGGGCACGACGACGGTAACGCCCGTCCGAACGGGCCCCCGGCCCACCTCGAGCCGCCCGTCGCCCTCGATGAGCGTCGTATGCCCTACCCGCAAGCCGGGCACGTCGGTGATCGCGTTGAGGGGCCCCGGCGTGCCCAGGCCGATGACGATCCCGAGGTCGCGAGCCCGCATGAGTCCTCCTGGGCGATCGGGGGCGGTTGGGCCGACCAATCGGCGGCGCGGCCTATGATCGCCGACATGCCCGGCAGCCGACGCGCGGTTCCCGCCGCTCGAGGCGCGACCGTCCGATTCGAGGCAGTTCCCGACCTGGTCGGGCGAGGACCGATCGATGTCGCCGAGGCGTTCCGGGATCTGCCCGGCCTGGCCGTTCTCGAAAGCGCGAGGCCAGGGCGGAACGGTCGGTGGTCGTACCTGACCGCCGATCCCCTGGTCCTCCTTGAGGCGCCGGCGGGGAGCGGCGATCCGTTTGCCGAGGCCCGGGGGGTCGTGGCTCGGCTCGCCCCGGAACGGGCGGATAGCGTGGGCAGCCTGGACGGCGGGCCGCCATTCCTCGGCGGCCTCGTCGGGTACCTGTCCTATGACCTGGGGCGGCGGTTCGAGCGGCTGCCATCAGTTGCAGCGGACGACCAATCGCTGCCCCTGCTGCGCCTCGCGCTCCACGACTGGGTCATCG
>Ga0136621_1001274_pt1 | contig 10229 bp, 10 predicted proteins | sample AntDryUQ445A2306_FD_104673 | JGI IMG/M metagenome (GOLD analysis project Ga0136621, IMG submission 104673) | Polar desert sand microbial communities from Dry Valleys, Antarctica - metaG UQ445A (23.06) | ecosystem: Environmental > Terrestrial > Soil > Desert | place: Antarctica: Dry Valley...
CCAAGAGAGCCGAGCGCCTTGCCTGCAGCACCGAATCGCGCGGGCTCGACTTGCAGGAGGGCTGTGAAGTTCCGATGCGGGGAGGAAGGGACGACCAACGCGCTCATTGGCACGACGAAACCCGGCCCGTAGGGGAAGTCGTCCCCAAGTGGCACCAACGGAGTCAGGCACGGATCCGGACATCGATCAAGATCGACACTCAGCAAAGCGCAGATCATGGCGACTCTCTCGGGTGGGGTGCCCGTCTGCAGCGCGAGATCATCGACGAGGGCGCCCATCTCGAAACACGGGACCGTCGTCGCGACGTCCGTCGACCCCAGGATGGTGGCCGCCATCATGTGCTGGCCACGGGCCAACAGCTCCTCGAGGACGGAGCTGGCATCGCCAACGGTGAATTCGTCGACGTCCAGGCCCGGCGGTAGGTAGCTTGGATAGGCAGCCATCAGGTCGCGGGCCGACGCCCTGAACTCGGCCCGGATGGACTCTGGCAAGGCGTTCCACGGAGTGTCGATGCCATGGTCGCGGAGCCACTGGCGGGAGGCCACCGACCATCCGAGTGTCGGGTCTTCTTGAGTGATGTCATCGACCAGGGCCAGCAGCCGGTCGAGGGCATCGAGGCGGGCATCGCCGACAAACCTCATCTCGATCCGCCGCCGTGTCGCCTCGAAAGTTCGGACGCACTGCCGAACCTCCGCCAGGAGATTCCGGACGAGGTAGACGCTACCGGCGAGGTCGAACAGTTTCTCGAGGTCGCTGAAGGTTGACGGGGCTTTCTGCGTGGGCCCAGTCATGTAGCGCGTTGCCCACGCGACAGCGATGCCGACCTGGTTGTGGAAGGTGCGCGTCGACATCATCGCGGCGAGGTGAACGCCGTGCTCCGCGATCAGCTCGCGCTGGAGAACTACGGGCTGCGTGTTCAGCCATGCGAGTGGGTAGAGACCCCGACTGCCGCCCCTCCAACAGCGTGATCGACTCGGCAGATCCTCGACGTACTCGGTGAACCCCGCCACGCTGATCGACGCCATCGGCCTACAGCCGTCTCGTGGGTGCGTCCCCGAGGGCTTGCGAGGGCGTCAAACCAAAGCTCAACTTGACCACGACAACAGACTAGCTGTTACGCATCTTGGCCTACCACGTAGGCAGGCCAGACGAGGCGCCCGCCCCTGAGCCGCGATGCAGCCGCCAGCGTCATCCCTGGCGCGGCGATGGTCGACAACTCGTTCTCGCGATCGTCCCCGAAGGCCGGAACGACCTACCGCCCCTTTCGCCCGACCAACCGGTCGGCCGGTGACGCCGTCCGGTGTTTCGCCGCGACGTCCGCGTCCGCCAGCGAGACATATCGCTTGACCATGTCGAGCGTCGTATGGCCGAGGATCTGCTGCAGACTGAAGACGTCGCCACCGTTGACGAGGTAGCTCCGGGCGAACGTGTGGCGCAACGAGTGCGGGCTGAGTCGACCGGTGATCCCGGCTCTCGCCCTGAGCCGCTTGAGGACCTGCTGCATGCCCCGCCAATCAAGCGCTCCGCGCCGGCCCAGAAAGAGCGGCGCGTCGATCGGACCTGGACCACGCTGGCCGAGATAACGAACGATCGCCCCGCGCGCCGTCGAGCCGATCGGGACGATCCGCTCCTTGGCGCCCTTGCCCATGACCTTGACCGAACCGTCCGGCCGCAGGTCACCCAGCCGGATGCCGGCCGCCTCGGACACGCGCAGGCCCGTGTCGAGCAGGAGCAGGACGATGGCCCGGTCGCGCACGGTGGCCAGCCCCAGGAGCTTGCGGAGGGTGTCGTCCGGGACGGGCTCGATGAGCTTGATTGGAACGCGCGGCTTTCGGATTGAGCGGAACGCACCCGCCTCCGCCAGGCCCTCGGCCTGGAGCCAGTTCCCGAACGCCTTCAGCGCGCGGACGTAGCCGGCGACGCTGACTGGCGCGAGGGTCGTTCGGAGTTCGAGGAGCCAGGAGCGGACGTCCCCAGCCGACAGATTGTCGATGACCTGATTGGGGTCATACGCCCGTCCCAACCGGGTCAGGATCATGCGGTACCAAGTGGCCGTCTTGGGCGAGATGCCCTCGGCGGCCTTGGCCGCGAGGAACAGATCGATCGCCTGAATGAGTGTCAGGTGCCCATCAGAGTCTGGTGCCCACGCACGCTCACGCTCAGAGTCAGGTGTGCGTAACGTCGGGACGCCTTCCGCTCGTGGGAAGGTGCGATCGACGACGGCGGGTGGCTCAGAGTCAGGTTGCCGCGATGGCCTCTTGTGCAGGTGCCCCCGCCGTCCGAGATCGCGGGCCGGCCGTGGCCTGATAGGAGCATGTCTTCACTCGACGCACTGCTTGCCCAGCCGGCCCGGATCCATCGTACGCGGCGAAGGAGGCAAGGCGATGACGGCGATCGGGATCGACACCCACAAGGCGACCCTCGCGGCGTGCGCGGTCGACGGGCTCGGGCTGGCGCTCGACGAGCGGACGTTCCGCAACGACCCGGCCGGCCACCGGGCCCTGGCGGTCTGGGCGACCGAGGTGGCAGCCGGCGCCCTGATCGGCATCGAGGGCAGCTCGACCTACGGGGCGGCACTCGCCCGCTTCCTCGTGACCGCCGGCTTCGCCGTCTGCGAGGTGCCGCCGCAGCTCACCCGGCGGTCTCGGACCGAGAGCCGCCGACCGGGCAAGAGCGACCCGGGCGATGCCCTCACGATCGCCCGGGTGACCGCCCGCGAGCCGGCCCTCCCGCCCGTCCGGCTGGCCGACCGGACACGCGAGCTCGGGCTCCTCCTCGACACTCGGGAGGCGCTCGTCCATGAGGCGACCCAGCGCCGCAACCGCCTCCATGCCCACCTCCAGGTGCTCGTCCCGGGCTACGGCGACCGGGTCCACCGACTCGTCTCGAGCGCTGCTCTCGATCGGGCCGGGCGGCTGCTCCGGGGTCTGACCGGGCTCGAGCCCGAACTCGCCCGCGGGCTCGTCGGCGACCTCCGCCGGCTCGATCGCCAGATCGATGGGCTGACCGGCCGGATCGCGACCGTCCTCGGCGACGACCCGCTCCTGCGCCTGCCCGGGATCGGCGTCGTGACCGCCGCGCGACTCATCGCCGAGACCGGCGACGTCAGCCGCTTCCGTTCGGCCGACGCGTTCGCGGCGCTCGCGGGGGTCGCCCCCATCCCGGCCAGCTCCGGCCAGGTCCAGCGGGTCCGCCTGTCACGTGGCGGCAACCGCCAGCTCAACCGGGCGCTCTATGTGATCGCCCTCACCCAGGTCTGGCATCACCCGCCGGCGAAGGTCTATGTCGCTCGCAAGCGGGCCGAGGGCAAGACCTGGCGAGAGGCGATCCGCTGTCTCAAGCGTCAACTCGTCCGGCCGGTCTTCCGGCTCCTCCAGGAGGGCCAGCTCGGGCTCAAAGCCGCGGCTTGACAACATAGGAGCCTGCCCATTGCATCGAATCGCCTCCTGCGACGGAGGCCCGCACCCGCTCAAAACCACAAGATGTTGTGGTTGGACCGCGCATTGGGGTCCATACTTGTGTGTTGGCTGGCGAGGAAGGATTCGAACCTTCAATCCCCTGATCCAGAGTCAGGTGCCTTACCGTTTGGCCACTCGCCAGCGTGGTGCTCGGAACGACCGGGCGCCGGTCCGAGTCTAGCGCGGGGCGCCCGGCTGCTCAACCAGCGCGCCGGGCGAGCATCAGGGCACGGGCGGACGTGAGACCACCGGCTGCCAGGCCGCGTCGCCGGGGAGTGGCACCGCGGTCGCGGTGGTGATACGGCGCTCGTTCGAGCCGTCAGCGTCCATCACCCAGAGCTCATGGACCCCGCTGCGGTCGGTGCTGAAGAGGATCCGGGTGCCGTCCGGTGACCAGGCCGGGTCGTCGTTGTGGGAGGGAAGCGGCGCCTCGCTGAGCTGCCTGCGGGCCGTGCCGTCGGCGTTCATGACCCAGACCTGTCCGTTGGAGGCCTCCTCCCCGGACCAGAACGCGATCCGCTCGTCGGTCGGCGACCAATCCGGGGCGTTGGCGTCGTGCGCCGTGTTGATGATGTCGCTGCCTGGGTCCAGGTTGTCCGGGTCGGCGACGGTGAGGTGGCCCTTGCCCGTGCCGTCCGCGTTCATCACCCAGATCTCCGGCTGAAAGCCGGCTGGGGAAGACGGGTCGGGCTCCACGTGGACATAGGCGATCCTGGTCCCGTCCCAGGACCGCGTGGGGTGGATCTGTGATGCGCCCCGAGTGGGGCTGGTGAGCTGGCTGGCGTTGCTCCCATCGGCATCGGCCGCCCAGATGCCGCCTTGCCTGGCGGCGAGGTAGACGATCCGGGTCCCGTCGGGCGAGATGTCCGCGGCGATGGCGCGGGGGATGCTCTCACGCTAGTTGGAGCCGTCCGCGTCCATGGTCCATGCCCCGGGACGACGCTGTTGGAGGGCCGCGTCGGTTCGCATGGACGTGAAGAGGATCCGACTTCCGTCCGGGAACCAGCTCGGCAACCCGCTGTCGCCATCGAACGTGAGCTGGCTGCGACCCGTCCCGTCGGGCTGGATCGTGAAGAGCTGCTGGCGACCCTGAACGTCGCGGTCCGTGTAGGCGATCAGGCGTTCGTCACGACGGTGGTCGACCGCGCAGGTTCGTCCCGGCCGCCCAGGCACCCGAACGAACCGAAGGCGATGCCGAGCAACGCCGCGACGACCCGGAGCCCAGGTAGTGCGCGGAGCTGAGGTGAGCTCACGATCGGCGCGCTAGATTCGCTCGCGAGAGTCTGTGTCGAGAGGCGAGGAACGGGCATGACGGTTGCGGGAATCATCAACGATGGCGGCCGTTCGAACGACGGCGCATTCAGCGAGGTGATCGCCGACTCCCCCGCGGAGGTCCAGGAGCTCGCCCGAGCCGTACGCGACCTGGTCTATGACGTCCTGCCCCAGAGCGTCGAGGTCGTCTGGCCCAGGCAGGGGTCGGTGGGCTGGGGCACCGGGCCAAGGAAGTTCACCGAGCAGTTCGCGTACCTGATGCCGTTCAAGCGTCATGTCACGCTCGGGTTCTACCGCGGCGGTGAGCTGCCCGATCCCGACGGATTGCTGCCTCGCTCGGGCGGCGCCCAGGTCGGCGGCACCCTGACGATGCGCAGCCTGAAGATCATTTCGCTCGACGACGTCCGCCGGCCGGCATTGCGCTCGCTCATCGAGGCCTCGACCCGCCACGAGGTTCCGCCGCCTCGCGGTTGACCGGGCGGACCTTCGCTACGGCCGGCGCCGCGCCTCCCATCGGCCGCCCTCGGTCTGGCGGACCTCGTATGCGGGTTGGTCGTACACGGCCGGGCCCCTCCGCACGTGACCGGTCTCCACCCTGAAGCGAGAACCGTGCCACGGGCATTCGATGCACCCGTCGACGAGAGGTCCCTCGAAGAGCGGACCGCCCGCGTGGGCGCACCTCCCGTCCATCGCATGGATGGTGGCACCCAACCTGACGAGGACCAGCGTCGTGGCCCCGGCTCCTGCCCGCACTGGAACCCCATCGGGCAGCTCGCCGCCCTCGATCTCGATGGCCGCCCAGTCCCGCTTTCCCGCTCGGAACGCGTGGCGGTTGACCATCGTGCCCAGGACGTAGGCCACGTCACCCCCGACGTAGGCGCCCGCGAGCAGCACCGCATAGGCAGCCACGGACAGGACGATCGGGACCGCCCGATCGGCCGGATCGCTGCTTCGCAGCGCGAGCGAAACAACGAAGAGGATCAGCGCCAGGACCATGAGCGTGCTGTGGACGGTGGCGCGAAGGAGGGCCGTGCCGTCGGTGTCGGTGTAGTCGGCGGCGCCCGAGAATGCCGACAGCACCATGAACAGGATGCCGATGACGAGCGAGACATCGGCCGCCGCCCGAAGGTTCAGGACGTCCAGGACGATCGCGACCGTCAGGGCGCCGATCGGGATGTCGGTCGTGGCCGAGTGGAGCGGGTGGCCCAGCCACCGCCCGTGCAGGAAGTCCTTGATGGACCCAGTGCGATCGATGATCCAGCTCAGCCAGCGCCGGTTGAAGTCGCCTAGGGGCTTGGCCCAGACGCGCTGGCCGTCGATCAGTCTGGTGAGGAACCGGGCGACCATCTCAAGGCGCTCCGCTGCCGTCCACAAGAGCATGCGCTGTTGGGTGCCGGGGCTCGTACAGACCGATCTCGTCACCGCCCGACAGCCTGATCGAGGTCAGCAGACCCCATCCCTCGTCGGTGATCGGTGCGCAGTCGACGCCTTTGCCCTTCAGCTCACGGATGGTATCCGCCAGGTCGTCGCACAACAGGTACAGCTCGTGGTGGCCCGGTCCGTCGGTGGGATGGACGGCCAGCTCTGCGGGCGGCAGGGCGAAGATGGGCCACCCGTCGCCCGCATCGACGGACGTGCGACCGAGCACGTCGCGGAAGAACGCGCGCAGCCCATCCGGGTCACGGCTGTAGATCAATGCATGCACACCGCTGATCACGCGCGCCACCTCCTCGTTGGCCAGAGTCTACGGCGGCGCGATCACGTCGATTTCCTCCCCGATCTGGTGCGCCGGATCGTTCCCGGAAGCTAGCGATCCGGCTCGAGGGTCTGGGCAGGTCTCGCCACGCCTTGAGAAGCGCCTCCTGCACGGGATCTTCGGCGCGGGAAGGGTCCCTGAGGATGAGCCCGGCCAGCCCGTGAAGACGCCCGACCTCGGGCACCACGAGCGCCGCGAATGCGTCGTGATCGCCTTGCCTCGCTCGCTGCACCAGCTCGTTCGGCAACCGTCCCTCCCCGTCCAGCCGCATGTCGCCTGGTATGTCGCTTGAAACTCGCGTTTCGTTGCGAAAATCGTGGCGTCAGCGGCCGAACGTCAACCTGATGCTGTCCCAGTTCAGGATCAGGTCGCCCAGCCCCACGGCCACCAGCAGGATCCCGCCGGCGATCTCGATGGGGCGATGGTGGCGGGTGATGAACCTGACGACCTCCTCGCGTCGAGCCCCGGCCAGGAGCGACAGTGCGACGAGCGGCAATCCGAAGCCAAGGCCGTAGGCGATGAACGTCAGGATGCGTGGCAGCGTCTCGGCCAGGCCCACCGAATAGGCGATCAGGGAGAGCGCGAACGCTCCCGCGCAGGGGAGGGCCAGGGGGCCCAGCATCAGCCCGTAGAGGTAGGCCTGACCGAACGGGTTGGAAACGATCGGCACCTGCGTGCCCGGGAGGCGCTCGAACGGGTTGCGACCAAGAAGGAGGAGGACGCCGAGCAGGATGAGCAGCCCGTCCACGAGCGGGATCAGATAGGCCAGCAGGGCGCCGATGGGGACCGCAACGATGACAAGAACGACGGCCACGGCGAGCATTGTCGTGAGGACGCCGGCCAGGATGACGAGACCCAGCAGACCGGTCCCGCGTCGACCGGACAGCGCCGCCGTGTTGGTCGAGAGGTATGCCAGGAAGCTCGGATAGAGCGGCAGCAGGCAGGGGCTGGCGGCGCTCCCGAGACCCAGGGTGAAGGCCAGCCAGAGGCCGTCCAGATCAGGCTCCGTGGGCTTCGGCCAGGGCGACGATCTCGTTGGTGCTCTTGTGCCCGTACTCGGTCAGCGTCACCCTGCCGTCAGTCCCGATGACGAGGATGGGCGTTGCCGGCGGGTTGAGGAACTGGTCGCCGAAGTCGGCGGCCAGGGCGCGCGCCACGTCCCGGCCGGCGATGGCGTAGCGGCCGTCGAAGCCGTTCTGGGCCTGGTATGCGGCCAGGCTCGGCCCATCCTCGTTCGGGTCGACGTCGAGGACGACGTACACGACCGAGTCCGTCGGGAGCCGGCCGAGGGCAGCCTTCACGTCGGCCTGCTGGATCCGGCAGTTGGTGCACCAGATGGCCATCGACTCGATGATGATCACCTTTCCTGCGTGGTCGGCGATCCGGAATGTGTCACCCGTCGTCACGTCGACGAGCGGTGCGGTCGCCCAGGCCTGACCGAGGACGGGGGCACCGAAGCTTGTAGACGCGCCCGACCCGGGCGGTGCTGTCGCCGGCGTGGCCGCGGAGGTGGGCGTCGGCCTGGCCGGGGCACCGTAGCCGTTCGAAGGCGTCGGTGCCGATCCCGTGCACCCGGCCAGGATCATGAAGGCGGATAACGCCGTTGCGATCGGAGCGGTCGTTCGACCGCGGGCGGTCATACATCGTCCTCGCGTTCATCGGGCGGGGTGCCCGCCCTCGGTCGCGCAAGCATCGCCGCATGACGTGTCGTCTCGATGACCATGCACAGAACAGCCGGCGGCGTGCGGATCGTGTCGCGGGGAGCAACCCTGGCGGGGGCGACGACGACGATGCGCCGCCGGGAGCGGCACGGCTGACGACGATGATGCCGCCGCCGGGAGCGGCACGGCTGACGACGACGATGACGACGCGGGTGGCGACGACGACGACTGACTTCGCTTCAACCTGACCGAAACCGGGCGTCTCCCCCGACGCCGGTTTCGCATGTCCGGCGCGGTTCGGCGGCAGCCGTTGCGCAGCCGGCGTGTTGGACGCAGTCCGCTAGATTCACGACGTCGACCGCGAGATCCCGCCGGAGGCACCCTTGTCACGTCGGCTCGTCCGCACCTTGCTCGCCGGCTCGCTGCTGGCGCTCATCGCAGCGCCCGCGCTCGCCCATGCCGACCTCGAGACCGCCATGCCCGGCCCGGGCGAGACGCTGACCGATCCGCCTGAGGAGCTGGTCGCAACGTTCACGGAGAACCTGGACGTCTCGCGCAGCTCGCTCGCCGTGCGCGACGGGGCGGGCGTGATCATGGCCCGGGGCGGTACACCCGGCGGAGGCCCACGCGAGCTCCGGCTCGGGTTGCCCGAGCTCACGCCCGGCGAGTACGAGGTGGGTTGGGCTTCCTGGTCGACCGAGGACAACGAGGGACATCGCGGCACGTACACCTTCACCGTGGTTGCCCCGCCGTCCCCGACCGCCTCGGCAACGCTCGCACCAACCGCGACGCCAGGGGCAACGCCAAGTGCCTCGTCCACGCACCCACCGAGCCCGTCTGCCACGCCGACCCCTGGGCCACCTGGATCGGCGGACGAGTCGTCGACAATCGTCCCCATCCTGGCGGCAGTGGCCGTGGTCGGCGGCCTGGGGTTCTGGCTTCTGCGCCGCCGCTCGCCGTGACCACTCGTGCCTCGCGTATGCGGCGGCTCCCGCTGGTCCTCGCGGCAGTGGCGCTCGGAATGGCGGGGGCCGCGGCGCTGACCGGGGCGTTCGGCCTGGCGCCCCGGTCCGAGACCGGCTGGGTCACCGAGATCGAGGACCGGTCGCTCACCCAGGTCGACGCCTTCACGCTCCGGACCGAGGACGGGCGCGCGATCGTCTTCCGGGTGGGCCGGCTCGACCTCGACGACGGCGCGTTCCTGGCCGGTCACCTGCGCGAGCACCGCGCCCTCAACCAGCCGGTGCTCGTCCAGTACCGCGAGGAGAACGGCGAGCGCGTGGCATTCCGGCTCGAGGACGTGGTCTCGTCCTCGCCGTGATCGAACGACGGAAATTGCCGGCTCCGGATCGCAAGCGCCCTGCAAGGCCTCGTTCAACACGTCGTTCCGGACCGGCCCCCGCGTCGGCTACCGTGTCGGGGTGACCGGTCAGGCCCCCCAGGCCACGCGCCTCGTCTCGCTCGTCGACCGCATCGACGAGCTTGCCGGGCGCGTCGCGGCGCTCGATCTACCGGCCGATCCCGCCCGCCGCCGGATCCGCCAGCTGCGCGACCACCTTTCGAGCCATGTTCGACCGCGCGCGCACAGCCTCGAGGCGCCCCTCCTGGTCCTGGTCCTGGGGCCGACCGGCGCCGGCAAGTCCTCGCTCTTCAACGCTCTCGTCGGACGGCCCTCGAGCGAGACCGGCGTCCTCCGTCCAACGACGCGCGAGCTCGTCGCGCTGGTTCGGCCGGAGGATCGGGACGCGCTGACGGGTCGCGGTGGCCCCCTCGCGGGCGTCGCAGCGGATCGCGTCCGACTGCTCGTGGACGCTGCGGCGCCCGAGGGCGTCGTGCTCGTTGACGCGCCCGACGTCGACTCGGTCGAGCATGCCAATCGCGAGCTGACCGACCGGCTCGTCGAGGCCGCGGATCTCGCGGTCTTCGTCACGACCGCCACCCGCTACGCCGACCGGGTGCCGTGGGAGGTGCTGGCGCGCGTGCGCGAGCGCGGGTTGCCGCTCACCGTGGTGATCAACCGGATGCCGCCCGGAGACGAGTCGCGCACGATCGTCCTCGCGGACCTTCGCCGGTTGTTCGAGG
>Ga0136621_1001275_pt1 | contig 10221 bp, 6 predicted proteins | sample AntDryUQ445A2306_FD_104673 | JGI IMG/M metagenome (GOLD analysis project Ga0136621, IMG submission 104673) | Polar desert sand microbial communities from Dry Valleys, Antarctica - metaG UQ445A (23.06) | ecosystem: Environmental > Terrestrial > Soil > Desert | place: Antarctica: Dry Valley...
AAGACCGAGGAGTTCTATTACGAGGGCGGCATCCGGGACTTCGTCGCGTACGTCAACGAGTCGAAGGACGCGGTGCACAAGCACATCGTCTATCTCGAAGGCGAGAGCGACGAGGGCAACCTCGAAGTCGCGTTGCAGTGGAACAACTCGTACGTGGAATCCGTGTTCTCGTTCGCCAACAACATCAACACCACGGAAGGGGGGACGCACCTCCAGGGCTTTCGCGCAGCGCTCACCCGCACGCTGAACCAGTACGCGCGCCAGGAAGGTCTGCTGAAGGAGAAGGACGACAACCTCGAAGGCGAGGATGCGCGCGAAGGTCTCGCAGCCGTCATCTCAGTCAAGCTCCGGAACCCGCAGTTCGAGGGGCAGACGAAGACGAAGCTCGGCAACCCGGGGATCGCAGGACTCGTCGAGCGGATCGTCAACCAGAAGCTCGCCGAGTTCCTCGAGGAGAACCGCACCGAAGCACGACAGATCGTGCAGAAGGCGATCGCAGCCCGGAATGCCCGCCAGGCCGCCCGCAAGGCGCGCGAGCTGACGCGGCGGAAGAGCGCCCTCGAGAACTCGTCGCTTCCGGGCAAGCTCGCCGACTGCACGATCAAGGATCCGGATTCGGCCGAGCTCTTCATCGTCGAGGGCGACTCCGCCGGCGGCTCTGCGAAGCAGGCCCGAGATCGCACTACCCAGGCGATTCTGCCGCTGCGCGGAAAGATCATCAACTCCGAGAAGAACCGCATCAACAAGGTGCTGTCGAACACGGAGATCCAGGCCATGATCACCGCGATCGGTACGGGGTTCGGCGACGAGTTCGACATCGCGAACCTGCGCTACGGGCGCGTGATCGTGATGACGGACGCGGACGTTGACGGCGCGCACATTCGCACGCTCATTCTCACCTTCCTCTATCGGACGATGCCGGAGCTCTTCGAGCGCGGTCACATCTACATCGCCGTTCCGCCGCTCTACCACGTGAAGCTGGGAAGCCGGGGGATGTACTTCGAGAAAGACGCGCAGCTCGAGGATCTCCTGGTTCGCGAGCGCGTCAAAGACATGACCGTGACCGCTCGGGGCGATGTCGAGACAACGCTGACGGAAGCTCGTTGGACGCGCCTCGCTCGCGAGATCGGGAACCTCGAGGCTTGGGCCGCGAAGCTCGAAGCCGAGTTCGGCCCTGCTGCGCGATTTGCGATCTCGCACCGGCTCGTGGAATCCGAGCCAGGCGGCACCCCCGATGCGACGGCGCTGATCGCGTCACTCCCGGCGAACGGTTACGTGGTCACGGTCGAAGAGGAGCTCGGCGAGCTTCTCCACGTCCGCGTGGTCGAAACCGAGACGAGCACCGCTCACCGGGTCGACCTGCCGATTGCCATGCTGGATTCCTCCACGTACGGAGCCGTTCAGCGCGCCTACGCGAAGGTCAGGGACATCGTCGGCCTTCCTCCCTTCACCGTTGCTTTCGGAAACAAGTCCGCTCGCGCGGAGACGTTCGACGCCCTGCGCCTAAGCTCGCTCGACCTGGCGAAGGAGGGCATGCAGATCAGCCGCTTCAAAGGTCTCGGCGAGATGAATCCCGAGCAGCTTTGGGAGACGACTATGGATCCCACCAAGCGCATGCTGATTCGCGTCGAGGTGGAGGACGCAGCCGCGGCAGACCGGGTCTTCTCGACGCTGATGGGTGACCAGGTGGAGCCACGCCGCCTCTTCATCGAGCAGAACGCGAAGGATGTGAGGTTCCTCGATGTCTGACGTCGTCGAGCCCCTGGGCGCAGGCCGCATCGAGCCGCGCGAGCTCGAGCAGGAGATGCGCTCGAGCTACCTCGACTACGCGATGAGCGTCATCGTCGGCCGTGCGCTGCCAAGCGTCCGCGACGGGCTCAAGCCCGTCCACCGACGGGTTCTCTGGGCGATGCACGACTCGGGACATCAGCCCAACCGGCCGTACGTGAAGTGCGCCCGGGTCACCGGCGACGTGATGGGGAAGTACCACCCGCATGACTCGAGCTCGATCTACGACGCGATCGCACGGCTCGTGCAGCCGTTCTCGCTCCGCTACCCCCTCGTCGACGGCCAGGGCAACTTCGGCTCGATCGACGACGACCCACCCGCTGCCGAGCGCTACACCGAGTGCCGGCTCGCGAAGCTCGCCACGGAGCTCCTCCGCGACATCGACTCGGACACGGTGGACTTCGGCCCGAACTACGACGACTCACGGCGAGAGCCGCAGGTGCTCCCGGCGCGCTTTCCGAACCTGCTTGTCAACGGCTCGACGGGCATCGCCGTCGGGATGGCGACGAACATTCCTCCGCACAACCTCGCTGAGACCATCGACGCGGTCGTCGCGCTGATCGACAAGCCGACAGCCAGCGTAGAGGACCTGATGAAGCACGTTCGCGGGCCTGACTTCCCGACTGGCGGGATCATCGTCGGCCGTTCGGGGATCCGCGACGCGTACAGAACCGGCCGCGGCCGCGTGGTCATGCGCGCGCGCGCACACATCGAGGAGCTCCGCGGCGGCAAGAGCGCGATCATCGTCACTGAGCTTCCGTATGGAGTCAAGAAGGGCGGAGATGGCGGCGTGATCACCAAGATCGCCGCCCTTGTCCGCGAAAAGGTGATTACCGAGGTTTCCGATCTCCAGGACTACTCGGACAAGACCGGGATGCGGATTCAGATCGAGCTGAAGCGCGAGGCGGTTCCCCAAGTCGCGCTGAACAAGCTCTTCAAGCACACGTCGCTGCAGACGACGTTCGGCTACAACGCCGTCGCTCTCGTCGACGGCGTGCCACGCACCCTCTCGCTGCTCGAGTTTGTCCGCTACTACCTCGACTTCCAAAGGGAAGTCGTCACCCGCCGTTCCCAGTACGAGCTCCGGAAGGCGCTCGCCCGCGCCCATGTTCTCGAGGGCTACCTCATCGCGCTGGACAACCTGGACGAGGTCATCCGGCTGATTCGGGCCTCCGACGACGCCGACGAGGCCCGCTCTGGGCTGATGGAGCGATTCAATCTAAGCGAGCTGCAGGCGCAGGCCATCCTCGATCTGCGACTGCGGGCGCTCACGGGTCTCGAGCGCAAGCGCGTCGAGGACGAGTTCAAGGACCTGCAGGAGCGTATTTCCGAGCTACGGGTGCTTCTCGGCGACGAGTCGCGAATCGCCGCGCTCATCAAGGAGGAGCTGCTCGAGATCAGGGAGATCTACGGAAAGTCTGACGATCGCCGCACGGAGATCGTGGCGGGGGAGACCGATCTCGAGCTCGAGGACATGATCGCGGAGGAGGACATGGTGATCGCGATCACCAAGTCCGGCTACATCAAGCGTCTCCCGGTAACGACCTACCGCGAACAGAGGCGCGGCGGCATTGGGGTGATGGGGATGGACTTGAAGGACGAGGACTACATCGAGCACCTCTTCGTCGCCTCCACCCACGACTACATCCTCTTCTTCACCACGGTCGGGAAGGTCTATCGCCTGAAAGTGCACGAGCTCCCACTCGGCTCGCGCCAGTCGAAGGGCCGCGCAATCGTGAACCTCCTCCCCTTCCGCCAGGACGAGGACGTGCAAGCGGTGATCGCCACCCGGAATTTCGAGGAGGCCAAGTACGTCGTCTTCGCGACACGGAAGGGCATGGTCAAGCGAACCGAGTTCGCCGCCTACAACACGCCCCTGAAGGCAGACGGGATCATCGCGATCAAGCTCCGAGACGACGACCAGCTGATCGGAGTGCGGCTTGCCAGCGAGACCGACGACGTGCTCATCGTCTCCCGCATGGGACAGGCAGTGCGGTTCCACGGCAAACAGGTGCGCTCGATGGGGCGGGACACGTCAGGCGTGTCGGGGATGAAGCTCCGAGCCGGCGACGAGGTCATCGAAGTGGACATCGCGGACGAGACCGCCGACCTCCTCGTCGTGACCGAGAACGGGTACGGCAAGCGGACGAGAGTGGCCGACTATCCGGTGAAGGGTCGCGGCACGATGGGCGTGAAGACGGTGCAGCTCGTCGACCGCAAGGGCAGGCTCGCCGGTGCGCGCATCGTTCGCGACGGCTACCAGGTGATGCTGATCTCCGACGCCGGGACAGTGATCAAGATTCCGGTCGAAGGCATCCGGCGAGCAGGTCGCTCGACGCAGGGCGTGATCGTCATGCGCCTGCGCGAAGGCGAGAAGGTGGCGACGCTCGCACCCGTTATCGGCTCGGACGAAGATGACGATGACGATGCGGGGATCGAACCTGACGGCGATGCGGCCGCATCAAGCCCCGAGCCCGCTGCGGACGAGCCTCAGGCCTGACCTACGACGAGTTGCCGCCGCCGTCGGCGAGGTTCGAGAGCGCGGTCAACAGATCGATCGGGATCGGGAAGACGATCGTCGAGTTGTTCGACGCCCCGATCTCGAGCAGTGTCTGCAGGTAGCGGAGCTGCACCGTGATCGGCTCCTGCGACATGACCGCCGCCGCATCCTTCAGCCTCTCGGACGCTTGGTACTCGCCCTCCGCTGAGATGACCTTTGCGCGTCGCTCGCGCTCTGCTTCCGCCTGACGCGCCATCGCGCGCTGCATGCCGCTCGGAATCTCGACATCCTTCACCTCGACCACCGAGACCTTGATCCCCCACGGCGATGTCGACTCGTCGATGATCCCCTGCAGAATCGCGTTGATCTTGTCCCGCTCGGACAAGAGCTCGTCGAGCACGTGCTGGCCGAGCACGGAGCGAAGCGTCGTCTGGGCGATCTGCGAGGTGGCAACCATGTAGTTCTCCACCTGCACGATCGAGGCGTTCGGCTCGACGATCCGGAAATACGCGACGGCGTTCACGCGCACCGGAACGTTGTCCTTCGTGATCACCTCTTGCGGGGGCACGTTCAACGTCACCGTGCGCAGGTCGACCCGGACCATGCGGTCGATGACCGGGATCAGGAGGAAGAGACCCGGGCCTTTGGGCTCCGGGAGGAGCCGGCCCAGCCGGAAGATGACGCCGCGCTCGTACTCCCGCGCGATCTTGACCGCGGCGAACAGAAACAGGATGACGACGATCAGCGCAGCGACGAGAACGATCAGGCCTACGGACACTCCATCCATCTCAGCTCGGCTCCTCCCCAGTGGGTGACGTCATGGATCCTACGACCAGACGCAAGTCTTCCTCCACCTTGCCCACGCGCACGCGCTCGCCGGCGATGAGCGGAGAGCCGTTGTCCCGCGTCGCCCGCCAGAGCTCCCCGTTCAGCGCGACGAGTCCGTCCCTGCGCACGACGCCTTCCCCACCCACGAGCCCGTGCACCCCGACTGCCGCCGGGCGCCGGGCCACGCGCACGACCCGGCTCAGGGCGAAGCCGAGCAAAAGCGCGAGCGTCGCGGCGATGCCGATCGAAACCGGGAGCGAGACCTGGTACGCGTCTCCGGCGGGATCGAAGAGGATGAGCGACCCGAGGACGAACATGATCCCTCCCGCGACGGTGAGCGCGCCATGCGTGGGCACGAAGGCCTCCGCGACGAAGAACGCGGCGGCGAGCATCATCAGCAACAGGCCGGCCAGAGACACCGGGAGCACCTGCAGGCCGTACATGCCGAGGATCAACGAGATCGCGCCGACCGTGCCGGGGAAGATCAGGCCGGGATTCCAGAGCTCGACGACGATTCCGATCACCCCGATCGAGAGCATCAGCGTGATCAGGTTCGGGTCGACCAGCAGGTCTCGCGCGCGTTGCCAGAAGCTCATCTCGATCTCTTCGATCTCTGCTCCGGCGGTCTTCAGAACGAGACCCTTGGGGACGGTCTTGGTCCCGTCGACCTGGTTCAGCAGTGCCGTCAGGGTGGGTGCGATCACGTCGACGAGGCCGATCTCCTTCGCCTCACGGGCGCCGTAGTTCGAGGCCTTCGTGACCATCTGCCGCGCGGCGGGAACGTTGCGGCCGTGTTCGCGCGCGAGCTCGCCGACATACGCGGCAGCGTCGTTGACGACCTTACGGCGCAAGTCCTCGGAGATATCCTCGCCTCCGAGCGAGATCGGAGTGGAGGAGCCGATGTTCGTCTGTGGCGACATCGCCGCGATGTCGGCCGCCATCGCTATTACGGCACCGGCCGAGTCGGCGCTCGAGCCGGGCGGGGAGACGTACAAGATCACGGGAACGGTCGAGGCGAGGAACCGCTTGACGATTCCGCGCATCGACGACGATAGTCCGCCTGGTGTGTCGAGAACGACGACAACCGCGTTCAGCTCCTCGTCCTCGGCCCGATCGATCGCGTCCTCGAGGTACTCCTGCGTAACCGGGTTGATGTCGTTGTCGAGATGGACCGCGAGAACCGTCGGGCGCGCGGCCTGACCAAAGGCGATCGCCGGCACGAGAAGCGCAAGAATGGACAGGGAGACGAGAGGTCCTCGCAAAGGGCGGATCCGCACCGGTGTAAGGATTCTATCAACGGAGGGTTTTCCGCCCTTGCCCGCGAAGGGCATCCGCGCCACCCTGGCTAACGATGCGCCGCCTCGCCCTCATCCTCCCCGCGCTCGTACTTGCGGCTGCGACAGCACCGACCGCGCTCGGCGGAGGGCCAGCGGCGGTGACGTTCGTCGATCTTCGGGTGAATGGGAAGCGGCAGCCCCCCTCGGTAGCGGAGAAGCACTTCACGCTCGCGGGGATCCACTGGCGCGGCCCGGGCCGGGTCGTCTTTCGCAGCCGCTCGTTCGACGGGACCTGGAGCGCGTGGCGTCCAGCCGCTCCGGAAGACGAGGACGGGCCGGACGCGGGTTCCCGCGAGACGCGCCTCCGTGCCGGTTGGCGCATCGGCAATCCCTGGTGGGTCGGTCCGTCGGACCGCATTCAGGTACGAACCACCGGCCGGGTTACCCGCGTGCGTGCTCACCTCGTCTGGAGCCCGGAGAATCGCATCCCGTTCCGTACTCCAGCGGCGACGACTACGCCTCCGATCGTGCCGCGGCTCTCGTGGGCCGGCGATGAGTCGATTCGCCGCGCTCCTCCCGCCTACGCTGACCAGATCCGCTTCTCGGTCGTTCACCACACGGCCGGCCAGAACGACTACTCCCGCGCCCAAGCCCCCGCAATCGTCAAGGGCATCCAGCTCTACCACGTCCAGAGCAACGGCTGGAACGACATCGGCTACAACTTCCTCGTCGACCGCTTCGGCACGATCTACGAGGGCCGGTTCGGAGGCGTCGAGCGGAACGTGGTCGGCGCGCACGCTCAGGGTTTCAACACCGGGTCGGTCGGGGTGGCTCTTCTTGGCAGCTATGGGAACGCTGCTCCTTCGGAGGCGGCCCAGGACGCGATCGCCCAGCTCCTGTCCTGGCGCCTTGATCTCGCACATGTCGATCCGACGACGGCGCTGACCTTCGTCTCGGGCGGAAGCAACCGTTTCCCGTCGGGCGTTCCAGTGCTTCTCCGCGGCGTTTCGGGACACCGAGACACCGGCTTTACGGAATGTCCGGGGAATCAGCTGTACGGACGCCTGAACAGCATCGCCACAGCCGCCGCGCATCTCGGATTGCCGAAGATCTACGACCCTCGCGTCGAGTCGGGCGAGGGTCTCATCCGCTTCCGCGCCAAGATCTCCCCCGGCCAGGCGTGGGCGGTCACGGTCACCGATGCGGGGAGGCTCGAAGCAGCACGCGGGACGGGCACGGGCGCTACGGTCGACTGGACCTGGGATTCCACGCTCGCACTGGCCGGCCGCTACACATGGGCGATCAGAAGCGGATCGGCTCGGCCCGCGACGGGAACGCTCCGTATCGGAGGCGCGACCCCGTCGCTCGCGCTTCAGGAGCTCACGGCGACTCCGGAGACGATCACGCCGAACGGCGACGGCCAGGGAGATGTCGCAGCTCTCACCTACCGACTCACCCTTCCTGCGAACGTCACCGTCGAGGTCGTCGACCAGAGCGGACTCACGGCGTCGACTGTCGTCGACCGAGTGTGGACGCGCGCTGGCAAGCACACGGTCGACATCGGCGGAGCGTCGCTCACCGACGGCGCCTACAGCGTCCTCGTACGAGCAGTTAACCAGGCGGGTTTCGAGGTCGAGAAGACCGTCCCGCTGCTCGTCAGCCGCACTCTGGGCCTCGTCTCTGTCACGCCGAGCCTGTTCTCGCCCAACGAGGACGGCCGGAACGACCGCTTGGAGATCGGCTTCGCGCTGACGACAGCGGCGGAGGTCAACATCCGTATCGTCCGTGACGGCGGCTGGGTCGCGAGCCCCCACACCGCGAGCTACGAAGCGGGCGCGTATGTCTTCACCTGGAATGGAATCCGGGCGACCGGGCGGCTGCGAGACGGCTCCTACGCAGCGGTCGTCGAGGCGACCGATGCCCTTCTGGGTCAGGTCTCGACGGTAGTTCCCTTCGCCTCCGACACCGTCGCTCCGCGTGTGCAGCTTCTCCCAACCCGCGACATTCGCGTCGACGTGAGCGAGCCTGCGGTCCTCCACCTCACGATCGACGGGGCGAAACGGCAGCGCGTCGTGAAGCGCGCCGGCGCCGTGCGCATTCGTTGGGAAGGGGCGGCCAGGCGCGTTCGCGTAGTCGCTCGAGACGCCGCCGGGAACCAAAGCGCGCCTATCGTGCGCGTCAGGAAGTCTCCTCCACCGGCCCAGTAGACTCGCCGTCGTGACCCAGCCGCTCCCCGCCGTTCCCTTCGGCCGGGACGAGATCGAGGCGATCCTGCCGCACCGGGATCCATTCCTCCTCCTGGACGAGGTGCTCGAGCTGGAGCCAGGCCTTCGCGTCGTCGCCCGGCGGGAGGTGCGAGGAGACGACTTCTGGGTTCCGGGCCACTTCCCCGACCGACCGGTCATGCCAGGCGTTCTCATCGTCGAGGCGATGGCCCAGGCCGGCGCCGTCGCGGTTCTCGTCGAGGAGGAGAATCGAGGCAGGATCGCCTTCTTTGCCGGAATCGACGACTGCCGCTTCAAGCGGATCGTCTCTCCTGGCGACGTCCTCACGCTGACCTGCGAGATCGACACCGTGCGCGGGCCGATCGGGCGCGGCAAGGCGACGGCGTACGTCGGGGAGGAGCTTGCAGCTCGCGGAACGCTGACATTCGCGGTCGAGCGATGATCGGGTCGGCGACAGCTGCCCGCATCGGCATCACCGGACTGGGGACGCATGTTCCCGAGCGCGTGCTGACCAACGCCGAGCTGGCGCGGATCGTCGACACTTCCGACGAGTGGATCCTCGAGCGGACGGGGATTCGCGAGCGCCGGATCGCCGCGAAGAACGAAGCGCTCACCGACATCGCTCGTCCGGCTGCGCGAGCGGCGCTGGCGGATGCCGGAGTCGAGGCGGACGAGATCGACCTCCTCATCTGCGCCACGGTGACGCCGGACATGATGTTCCCGACGTCTTCGGCGCTTCTGGCCAACGAGTTGGGGATGCCGAAAGCAGCGGCCTACGACCTGCTCGCCGGCTGTACGGGTTTCGTCTACGCGCTCGCCCAGGCCTACGGGATGCTCGCGTCGGGGCTCTCGCGCCGTTGCCTCGTGATCGGCGGTGACGTGCTCTCCAAGATCCTCGACTGGGAGGATCGCTCGACGCTCGTGCTGTTCGGAGACGGCGCCGGCGCTGTGGTCATGGAGCGCGTCGAGGAGGGTGGCTTCCTCGGCTTCGAGCTTGGCGCGGACGGCGGCGGCGGCGAGAACCTCTGGCTTCCAGGCTCCGGATCGAGGCACTTCGACGACCCGGACGCGTACGTGAAGATGAACGGGCGGGAGGTCTTCAAGTTCGCGACCCGGATCATGGTCTACTCCGCCGAGCAGATCCTCGCCGAATGCGGAAAGACCGTTGACGACATCGACGTGTACATCCCCCACCAGGCGAACAAGCGGATCATCGACTACGCGGCCGCTAAGCTCGGGATCCCTCCGGAGAGGACCGTCGTGAACGTCGACCGTTATGGAAACACGTCATCGGGCTCGATCCCCCTTGCGCTCACCGACGCGCGCGCCGAAGGGCGCCTGCGCGACGGCGCGCTCGTCCTGATGACGGGCATGGGGGCCGGCCTCACGTGGGGGTCAGCGCTGATCGAATGGAAGAACGGGAGGCTCCGATGAAGATTGCGTATTGCTTCCCCGGCCAGGGGTCGCTCGAGATGGGCATGGGTCGTGACATTGCGGAGGCGTTTCCCGTCGCCAAGGAGGTCTACCGCCTGGGTTCGGCGGCGACCGGGCTCGATCTCGAGCGCCTGTGCTTCGAGACGCCACTCGAAGATCTCGTGGACAC
>Ga0136621_1001276_pt1 | contig 10219 bp, 9 predicted proteins | sample AntDryUQ445A2306_FD_104673 | JGI IMG/M metagenome (GOLD analysis project Ga0136621, IMG submission 104673) | Polar desert sand microbial communities from Dry Valleys, Antarctica - metaG UQ445A (23.06) | ecosystem: Environmental > Terrestrial > Soil > Desert | place: Antarctica: Dry Valley...
GACGACGTTCGCAGCGCCCGCCCGGCGAAGCTCGTCTGCGAGTCGCTGAACTCTCCCCTCGAAGGCAGCGTCGTCCACCGAGCCACCCTCGGAGCGGACAACCACGACCTCGGTGAAGTCCTGCTCGGACGGTGCGGGCGGGAACCCCTCGGCCAGCAGCTGCTCCGCCCGCTTCGACTCGGTTTCGCTCGTGATCCCGATTTCCCCCTCGAGTGCGCTCTCGAGGAACGTCCCGATCGTGCCGACGGCCGCAACGACGACGATGATCCAGACGGCCAGCACACGCCAGGGATGCCGGCTGCTCGCGCGAGCCAGTCGCTCTGTCACCTCGTCATCCCCCGACCCGCTTCCATGAGCTCGCCACCATAACCTGTTTTGGATCGTCTGTAAAGTATATTTACCGGATCGTCCGAATTGCAGATACAATTCATTCGTGGCGGCGCCGATCAGCCTCACTCCGGTTTCCTATGTCGTGCTCGGCTTCGTCGGTCGTGCGGGCAGTGCGACGCCCTACGATCTGAAGCGGTGGGCCGGCGAGTCGATCGGCAACTTCTGGCCGTTCCCGCACTCGCAGCTCTACTCCGAGCCGGCACGCCTGGCTGAGGCTGGGTTGCTCGAGGCGCGACAGGAGCCCGTCGGCCGCCGACGACGAACCTACTCCCTGACCGACGACGGGCTCGCAGCGCTGCGAGCCTGGCTGCGAGAGCCGACGGTCGAGCACACCCAGATCCGTGACCTTGGCCTACTCAAGCTCTTCTTCGGCCAGTTCCTGTCTCCCGAGGAAGTCGTCGCCCATGCGAACCTGCAGGAGGCAGCCCACCGAGCGCGGCTGGCCGCGTTCACCGCGATCGATGCTCACCTGGCCGGTCACGAGGACGGGCGGGTCGCGCACGCACGCGCGACTCTGCGGATGGGCCTGCTCAACGAGGAGGCGTTCGTGCGCTTCTGGAGCGAGATCGCACAGCGACCGCCGAATGCGAGTGCGACTGCGGAAGCATCGCGCGGTCGAGGTCGTCGCTGAGCCACTCAGGGCGACCTGCAGGACAGGTCGCTTCTAGCCGGGCCTGACGACGAGCGCGCTCCCGCCGCCACGCCTGACCGGCTCCGCCGCCGCGAGTACCCGCCCGCCCGCCAGGAACTCGATCGCCGTCGCCGCGCCGATCTCGGCGGGCGTGCCGAACACGTGCTCTCGTGCGCGCAGCGCAGGCGCCTCGGGGATCTGCGGGAAGCCAGCCTCGACGGCGACGGCGGCCGTGTTCCGCTGGCTCGCACGCGGCGCGGCGAGCGAGTCCGTGAGCGTGCGCCGGAGGTCGAGCCGGTCGACGAGGATCTGGAGGACGGTCGTGATGATCGTCGAGCCGCCCGGGGAGCCGAGCGCGAGCAGCGGCTTGCCCTGGCGCAACACGATAGTCGGTGCCATCGAGCTCCGCGGCCGCTTGCCCCCCTCGACGCGGTTCGGGTGCGTTGTCGAGTCGAAGTTGAAATCCGTCAGCTCATTGTTCAGGAGGAACCCGTACCCGGGCGCGACGAGGCCTGCGCCTCCCGTCGACTCGATCGTGAACGTGTACGAGACCACATTGCCCTTGGCGTCGGAGACAGTCAGGTGCGTTGTCGTGCCTGGGCGGGTCGAGCTGAGCGAGAAGTCTGCGCGCACCACGGGCGCGCCCTGGAACGGCGCAGGGTCGCCGGCTGGGACTGGCGAACGCGCGGCGGTGTCGCCGATGAGCCCGCGCCGCACGGCCGCGAATTCCTTCGAGAGCAGCCCGCGCAGGGGCACGCTGAAGAAGTCGGGGTCGGCCAGGTACGCGCCGCGGTCGGCGAAGGCGAAGCGCGACGCCTCGAGGTAGAGGTGCAGCGCCCGCTCACGCGGGAGCGAGGCGAGGTCGTAGCCCTCGAGGATGTTGAGGGCCTCGCCGACCGTCGAGCCGCCGCTCGAAGGCGGGCCCATGCCGAACACGTCGAGCCCGCGGTAGCGCACGCGTACCGGCGCTCGCTGCGGCGCGGTGTAGCCCGCCAGGTCGGTCAGCTCCATCACGCCTGCCCGCCAGCGGTGGTTCGCGTTCGCGGCGACTGGCGGTGCCTTCACGGTTTGCACGATCGCGTTCGCGACCTCGCCGGTGTAGAACGCGTTCGCGCCGCCGCGTGCGATCAGCTCGTACGTCTTTGCGAGATCGGGGTTGCGGAACACGCTGCCGACGTCGCGGGGTGTCCCGTCGGGATCGAGGAAGAGCGCGGCCGTCGTCGGCACGTCGTCGAAGTAGTCGAGGTTCCCCTGCGTCTGCTCGAAGAACGCCTGGTCGATCGTGAAGCCGTTGCGCGCCGCCGCGATTGCGGGCGCGAGTGCCTGTGCGAGCGTGATCTTCTTGCTGCCGTAGCGGCGCAGCGCCTCTGCCCAGCCGCGGACGGTGCCGGGAACGCCCACGGAGAGGCCGCTGTACCGCGCGTCGTTGAACGCGAGCGGGCGGCCGCCTTCCAGGAACGACTCGGGCCGCATCGCCGCGGGAGCACGCTCGCGATGGTCAAGCGTGAAGACGTGCGGGTTGGCCTTCGGCCTCTTCGGAGCCTCGTAGAAGACGAGAAAGCCACCGCCGCCGATCCCGCACGAGAACGGCTCGGTGACGCCGAGCACAGCCGCCGCTGCGACGGCCGCGTCGACGGCGTTGCCGCCGCGGCGCAAGACCGTCAAGGCAGCCTCGGACGCGAGACGGTCGACGGTGGCGGCCGCGCCGCCGGTGCCGGTCGAGGTCGGCGGCTCGGAGCTCTCGCGAGACGGGGCGGCGGCCGCAGCGCACATGACGGCGAGCGCCGCGGTGCACGAGACGACGAAGAAACGGATCGAACGACGGCGCATCGGGCCTCCCGCCTCGAGGGATCGTGCGCACCTTAGAGCACGAGCCGCCGAGTGCGCTAGATCGGTTTCGCCGTGACACCCAGACGGCGACGAGGTACGCGGCCAGGAGAAGGATGCTTAGAATGGCGCCCAGGTCGGCCGTGATGTAGCCGATCCCGAGCCAGGCCGGATCGAAGTCGTCCGGGAAGTTCTGCTCAGCCTCCGTCCACTGCGCCCCGACTCGCATGAGGATGTAGGAGGGCAGGAGGCCGACCAGCACGGTTCGCAGGCTGAAGCGGCCGATCTTGCCATGGCTGCGGCCTACGACGCGCGGATCGTCTGCCAGGATTGCCAGGTGATGCGGAGGATGACGAGCGTGATCGCGAGGCCGATGAGGGGGTCGCCGAGCTCGAGTCCGAGTGCGACGATGATCGCGCTGCCGACGACTCCGAGCGAGACGAGCCTGTCCGTGCGTGCGTGGTAGCCGTCGGCGATGAGTGCGGGGCTCGCGAGGCGCTTGCCGGCGCGGAGACGGATCAGGGCGGCGAGCTCGTTGCCGATGAATCCGATCGCTCCGGCGGCGGCGAGCGCGCCGAGATGGGAGAGCGGCTGCGGGTCGATCAGCCGCCCGATGGTCTGCCAGAGCGCGACGCAAGCGCTGACGAAGATCGCTGCGACGACGAAGTAGCCGGCCGCTTTCTCGCCCCTGGCGCTGCGCAGAAAGAAGGCGATCCCGAGTGGCAGGGCGGTTAGGGCGTCACCGAAGTTGTGGATCAAATCGGCGAGGAGCGCCACGCTGTTCGTGGTGAGAAAGACACCGATCTGGATCAGGGTGGTGGCGAGGAGAACAGCGAGGCTAATGGAGACGGCCTTGACGCCCTCGCGGGAGCGGACGATCGTCGGGTCGACGAGCCCGTGCGAGTGTCCGTGGCCGGCGGAGCCGTCGTGCGAGTGCTCGTGCCCTGGAGCAGCTCGATCTTCGACGTTGCTCACCGGGAGCGTGCTCTCTTCGCCCTGACGGGCTCGGGGAAGCCGAGCCGGATGTGCTCGACGTGGTAGACGGCCTCTTCGAGCAGGACGCCGACGTGGCTGTCGTGCAGCGCGTAGATCGTGCGGCGCCCGGATCGTTCGCCGACGACGAGATCGAGATGACGCAGCAGCCGCAGCTGGTGCGAGACCGCCGATTGTTCCATGCCGACAGCTTCGGCCAGCTCACCGACCGAGCAAGGCGCTTCCTTCAGCCGCGCGAGGATGCGGACGCGGCTCGGGGTCGCCAGGGCTTGCATCGTCTCTGCGACCTGGCGGGCGGTCTCGCGGTCGACCGCGGCCGCGCTGTTTCGACCCTCGACGCCATGGCTCATACGGAACAGGTTAACATGACGATCTGTTCATAAGAGCAGCGTCGGCGCGACAATATATAGAATGTATACGATGCGGCAGTGGAGGTGAGGGTGCCGAAAACAGCCCCCGCCGGAGCGGCGCCGGCGGCCACCGCGACGCCACTGCAGACGCGAATCGGTGTGGACGTGGGCGGCACGTTCACGGATCTGGGCGCGCTCGTCGATGGGCGGCTCGTAACGACGAAGGTGCCGTCGACCGCGGACGACCAATCCGTTGGGATGCTCAACGCGCTCCGGGCGTGCGGCGTCGATCTCAGCGGCGGGGTGAGTCTCGCCCACGGCATGACGGTCGCGACGAACGCGCTCCTCGAGCGGCGGGGGGCGCGCACTGCGCTCGTCACGACCGAAGGATTCCGAGATCTGCTCGAGATCTGCCGCCAAGACCGGCCCTCGATGTACGACCTGACGCAGAACCGTCCGACGCCCCTCGTCCCGCGCGAGCTCCGCTTCACCGTCCGCGAGCGGATGGGACCGCACGGTGTCATCGAGCCGCTCGACGAGGAGAGTCTCGCGACGGTCATCTCGGCGCTGCAGGAAGCAGACGTCGAGGCGATCGCGGTCTGCCTGCTCTTCTCCTTCATGCACCCCGAGCACGAGAGGCGGGTCGGTGAAGCGCTGCGACGCGCCTTCCCTCGCGTTCACGTCTCGCTCTCGAGCGAGGTGTTGCCCGAGTTCCGGGAGTTCGAGCGCTGCTCGACGGCCGCCGCCGACGCCTATCTCGGCCCCCGGCTCTCGACCTATCTCCTCGGGCTCGCCGAGCTGCTTGCAGAAGCCGGTATCCCTGCTCCATACGTCATGCAGTCGTCAGGCGGCGTGACCGAGATCGAAGGTGCCGTCGCGCGCCCTGCCGCGTGCATCCTGTCGGGTCCCGCGGGTGGGGTCGTCGGAGCCGCCTACACAGCGCAGGCGAGCGGATACGACAATCTGCTCACGTTCGACATGGGCGGAACCAGCACGGATGTCGCGCCCGTCGTGGCCGGGCGCGTGCAGATCACCACCGAGTCGATCGTCGCCGGTATTCCGATCAAGTTCCCGATGGTCGACGTCCACACCGTCAGCGCCGGCGGAGGATCGATCGCGTGGGTGGACGACGGCGGAGCTCTACGTGTCGGTCCTCGTTCGGCCGGCGCTAGCCCAGGGCCGGCGAGCTACGGGCGCGGCGGCAGCGAACCCACTGTGACCGATGCAGACCTCCTGCTCGGCTACCTGTCCGGCGACGCGGTCCTCGGCGGCGAGGTGGTGCTGCGCTCAGAACTCGCGGAACGGGCGCTCGCGGCGCTCGGGCACGAGCTTGAGATGACGGCGCTCGAGGTGGCGCACGGAATCGTGCAGGTGGCAGACGCCGAGATGGTGCGCGCTCTGCGGGTGATCAGCGTCGAACGTGGCCTCGATCCGCGCGAGTTCGTGCTCGTCGCGTTCGGCGGGGCCGGACCGCTTCACGCGTGCTCGCTCGCCGATGAGCTGGGGATGCGCACCGTGGTCGTGCCGCGGGCGTGTGGCGTTCTCAGCGCCCTCGGACTGACCGTCTCCGATCTCCGGCGCGATTACGTCACGCCGCTGTTCGCAGCTCTTCCGCTCGCCGCGTCCGCGGGCGTTGACGCGGCCTACGTCGAGATGGAGAGGCGCGCTGGACGCGAGCTCCAAGAGCCGGTGCTGGAGCGGCTCGCGGACCTCCGCTATCGCGGGCAGTCCTTCGAGCTCACCGTTCTGGCGGGCGAACTTGACGCACTGGCCGAGGAGTTCCACGGAGCGCACGAGCAGCGTTACGGCTTCCGGATGGAGGGCGAGGAGATCGAGCTCGTGAACCTTCGTCTCGTCGCGAGTGTCGGGATCGATCGGCCGCGGTTGCGCGAGCTCCCCGCCAGCGGCGAGCTCGCTGTGCGGCAGTGCCGGGCCAACCTCGATGGGGACTGGGTCGCGGTCGATGTCGTTGACCGGCAAAGCCTCGGTTTTGGCTCGACAGTCCAAGGTCCGGCGATCGTCGAGTTCAGCGAGGCGACGTGTCTCGTCCGTCCCGGCTGGGCGGGCAGCGTTGACGAGACCGGTTCGCTCATCCTGCGCCGAACGTGACCCGTCGCATCCTTGATCCGGTCACCCTGTCGGTGCTGGCCAGCGCCTTGACGGGAATCGCGGAGGAAATGGGCTCCGTTCTCATCCGCAGCGCGTATTCGTCGAACATCAAAGAGCGCCGAGACTGCTCGACCGCGCTCTTCGACGCGCGCGGCCGCATGGTCGTCCAGGCCGAGCACATCCCCGTGCATCTGGGCGCGATGCCAGAGGCCGTGGCCGCAGTGATGCGTCGCGACCCGAAGCCGGGCGACGTTTTTGCGATCAACGACCCCTACTCAGGCGGCACGCACTTGCCTGACATCACGCTCGTGTCCCCGATCTCGAGCGGCGAATCGGTGATCGGCTACGGCGTCACGCGGGCGCATCACTCCGATGTCGGTGGCAACCGCCCCGGCTCGATGCCGAGTGACTCGACCGAGATCTACCAGGAGGGCCTCATCATTCCGCCGGTCCGCCTCGTCGAGGAGTGGCAGACGGTGGACGACATCCTCGACCTGATTCTCGCGAACGTGAGGACGCCAGCGATCCGGCGCGGCGATCTGCGCGCGCAGATCGCCGCCAACCGTGTCGCACAAGAGCGAATGTGCGAGCTGATCGACCGTCGCGGCCTCAAGACGGTGCTTGCCTCCTTTGCTGAGGTGATCGCATACGCGGAGCGGCGGACGCGCGAATGCATCCGTCAACTCCCCGATGGCGTCTACGTCGCCGAGAGCGAGATCGAAGGCGACGGAACGGTCACGGACGACATCCCGATCCGCGTCATGGTGACGATCTCTGGCGACTCCGTCGTCATGGATTTCGCCGGCACCGCCGACGCTGCTGTCGGGAACGTGAACTGTCCGCTGGCCGTGACGCGTTCGGCCTGCTACTTCGCGCTCAAGGTGCTGCTTCCCGCGGACGTTCCCGCGAATGCCGGTAGCCAAATCCCCGTCACGGTTCTCGCGCCCGAAGGGTGCCTCGTCAACGCCCGGCGGCCAGCCGCTGTCGTGGCGGGGAACGTCGAGACGAGCCAGCGGCTCGCAGACACCGTGCTGCTCGCGCTCGGCCAGGCCGCCGACGTGCCCGCACAGGGTCAGGGAACGATGAATGTCGTCGTCATCGGCGGCTCGCGGTGGACGTACATCGAGACGCTGGGTGGAGGCCAGGGCGCGAGCCGCCGGGGCCCGGGCCCGTCGGGTGTTCATGTCGGAATGAGCAACACGCTCAACACGCCGATCGAGGCGCTCGAGCTCGAGTATCCGATCCGGGTCGAGCGGTATGAGCTCGCCTACGGATCGGGTGGTAGCGGCAAGCACCGAGGCGGGGACGGGATCGTTCGCTCGCTGCGGATCCTCGAGCCGGCGACCCTTTCGCTCCTCACCGATCGCCGTTCGCATGCTCCCGCGGGGGCGCATGGAGGTGAACACGGCCGGCCGGGACGCAACCTCCTCGACAAGGAGACATTGCCCGCAAAGGTGAGCCGAGCGCTCGAGCCCGGGAACCTCGTGACGGTCAGCACGCCGGGTGGGGGAGGCTGGGGACCAGTTGAACGCTCCACCTGAGCGCCAGCTCGAGATCGAGCCGACGAGCGTGAGTGTCGCCAGGAGGGCTGGAGATGCCGCGTAAGGATCGCCTGCTCATGCAGCGGGCCTATGACGAGATCAAGCGGCGGATCATCACGCTCGAGCTGGAGCCCGGCGAGAGGATCGACGACTATCAGCTGAGTGTCGAGCTGGCCTTCAGTCGGACGCCCGTACGCGAGGCCATCTTCCTGCTCGGAGCCGAGGGCCTGGTGGACATTCGCACGAAGGCAGGGTTTGTCGTGCGTCCGCTCGACCTCGTCGACATCACTCACCTCTTCGAAGCGCATGTCGTGCTTGCCAAGGCGGTCGCCCGGCTCGCAGCGAGTCGCGCGACCGCCGCCGACATCGCGCTCCTGTCGATGCAGGCGGCCGTTGTCAGGGTCGCGATCCAGGATCGCGACTACCTGGCGATCACCGCGGCAAACGCCGAGCTGCACCGGCTCGAGGCCGCGGCAGCCCGCAACCAGCACCTCGAGAGCATGGCCGAGTCGATTCATGACCAGGGCCAGCGCCTCGCCTACCTCTGCTTCGGGGGCGGCGGGGGCGAGTGGGGCGAGCTCAGCGAGCACTTCGACGCTGTCTGCACGCAGCACGACGAGATGATCGCTGCCTTGACGGCGCACGACGCGGATGAGGCCGAGCGTGTCTCAACGGCCCACGTTCGGCTCTTCCGGCGGCGCGTCCAGAGGTACCTCGATTCCGACGCGATCAAGAATTTCACCTTGACCGACGAGGACTTCGCGCTCGTCTCGCCACCGAATCATGGAGACGGGGCTTGACACGGGCAGGACGGTTTGGTCAAATGGTTTAGTCAATCGACTAAGGAGATCATCATGACTGGGCTGGCGCGGGAGGACTTTCCGGTGGCCATCGAAGGCAACGGTGTCGAGTTCAGGATGCGGGAGCTCGGCGAGATGGCAATGGCGTGGGTGCGCCTCCCGGAAGGCGCCAACCTGACCTCGCTGCTGCAGGGCCTCCCGGAAGATCTGTGCCAGTGCCCGCACTGGGGCTTCATGCTGCGCGGGAAATTGGTCATGCACACGCCGTCAGGCGACGAGGTGTACGAGGCGGGTCATGCCTTCTATTGGCCCCCGGGACATGCACCAGAGGCGCTCGAGGATTGCGAGTACATCGACGTGTCACCCGCGTCCGAGCTCAAGCATGTCGTCGATCACGTGAAGAAGCAGGCTGCGGCTGGATGAGCGGAGCGCAGCCGCCAACGGCCCCCACGGTTCCGACCACACCTCGCGAAGCCGCCGAGGAGGCACTCCTCGACGCTGCCGAACGTTTGCTCGTCAGCGTCGGCTACGCGGCCGTTACGACGCGGCGTCTCGCGGAGGAGGCCGGGGTGAACCACGGGCTCGTTCACTACTACTTCGGCTCCATGGACAATCTCCTCGTTCGCACGCTCGAGCGCTTCACCCAGACGCTGATCGCCCGCCAGCGAGCGATGTACGCGGCCGAGGTTCCATTCGTCGAGAGGTGGCGGGAAGCGATGCGCTACCTCGACGAGGACTTCTCGAGCGGCTATCAGAAGGTCTGGTACGAGCTGCAGGCGCTTGGCTGGAATCGCCCGGAGATGAGGGATCGCATCGCGCGGGTGACCGGCGAGTGGTATGCGGTCGTCCGCGAGGCGTTCGAGCGAGGGCGGCACGAGCACGAGATCGACATTCCTCTCGACGCGCTCGTGACCCTGGTCGCGACCTTCAACCAGGGGATCATCCTCGAACGGCTGTCGGGGATCGACAACGGCCACCGCGCCCTGCTCGACTGGATCGACGAGTGGCTGGAGGCGACACGATGAAGACGACGCACGAGCTCGTCACGGGCACGCTTCGCGAGCAGACGCGCGCCCGCTACCCGGACGAGGAGGGGTTCGTCGAGCGCGACGGCGTGCGTACGTTCTATGAGGTCTACGGGTCGGGCGAACCGTCGGTCCTGCTGCTGCCGACCTGGTCGATCGTCCACTCGCGACTCTGGAAGATACAGATCCCATACCTTGCGAGGCACTGCCGTATCGTCACCTTTGACGGGCGCGGCAACGGCAGGTCGGATCGCCCGGAAGTCTCGACAGCGTACTCCGACGAGGAGTTCGCCCGGGACGCCCTGGCGGTGCTGGACGCGACCGGTACGCGCTCCGCGGCGCTCGTCTCCGAGTCGTCGGGCGCGAAGTGGGCCCTGTTGCTCGCAGCCGAGCACGCCGAGCGGGTCGCGAGCGCGATCTTCATCGCCCCTGCGCTCCCACTCGGCCCGCTCGATCCCGCCCGTGCAGATGCGATTCGCTTCGATCGGCAGCTGGAAAGCCATGACGGTTGGGAGAAGTTCAACCGGCACTACTGGCTCGAGCACTACCGCGA
>Ga0136621_1001277_pt1 | contig 10211 bp, 11 predicted proteins | sample AntDryUQ445A2306_FD_104673 | JGI IMG/M metagenome (GOLD analysis project Ga0136621, IMG submission 104673) | Polar desert sand microbial communities from Dry Valleys, Antarctica - metaG UQ445A (23.06) | ecosystem: Environmental > Terrestrial > Soil > Desert | place: Antarctica: Dry Valley...
ACCGAGTCCTTGCAGCGCGATCACGCCGACGCTCCAGGGGCCGATGCCGCGCTCGCGCTGGAGCCGTGCGAGCGCCGTGGGCGCCAGCGACGTTTTCAGGCACTCGAGGTCGACCCGCCGCACGAGCCGGGCGAGGGTCGCTGCGCGGCTCTCGGCGAGCCCGCACCCGGTCAGCGCCGCCGGTGAGAGCCTCGCCAGCGCTTCGCGTGTGGGCGGGCTCTCGCCACACGCCCGGATCACGACCCGCTCGATCTCCCGTGCGCGACGCGACTGGATCAGCTGGCCGCAGATCGCGCGCAGCGCCGCCTGAGCGACCGTGGAGGTTCGGGTCGTGCGAAGGCCGCGGAGCATCTGGGCGGACGGGCCGATGAGGGGATCGCGCGCAAAGCGGCGATGGAACTCGCTCGTGTCGTCGTCGAGCGCGAGCAGGAACCTCGCTTCGTCGACCGAGCGCTCACAGGACGCGCGAAGGAACAGGGTCCCGTCGTGGAGCTGGCGCGCTTCGACCCAGCGTCCACCCGAGAGTTGCGCATTCCACACCTCAGTCCTTGCCGTCAGCTTCAGGGAGTAGAGACCCTGCGCTCGGACGACCGCTTCGACCATCTCGTCAGCCTAGACACGAGGTCGGGCCAGCGCGGTCTAACCCCATACTTCGGCCGTGCGCCTCGTCGACGCGATCTCGCTGCACTCCCGCCGGCGCAAGCTCGAGCTCTTCTTGGAGCAGCTCCACCCGGCGCCAAGCACCTCGGTCCTTGATGTGGGGGCTGACGAGCTCGGGTTCGGCGAAGGCGGCGGCTGCGGCACGCTCAACTTCTTCGAGGAGCTGTATCCGTGGCCGGAGCAGATCACCGCGCTCGGGCTCCAGGACGGCGGCGCCTTCCGCGCTCGCTATCCACACATCCGCTACGTCCAGGGAGACGCCTGCGCGCTTCCCTTCGCCGACCGGGAGTTCGACGTCGTGTTCTCGAACGCGGTGATCGAGCACGTCGGCGACCGCGCGCTGCAGCGGATCTTCGTCTTGGAAGCTCTTCGAGTCGGGCGCCGCGTGTTCCTCACAACCCCGAACCGCCGCTTTCCGATCGAGGTGCACACACGACTTCCCTTCGTGCACTGGTTTCCGGACGGGCTCGCGCATCGTGCGTACGACGCGACGGGAAAGGCATTCGCCAAGGAGCTTCACCTGTTGTCGGAGCAGCGGCTCGAGTCGCTGTTCCCTGGTCGCGTCCGCATCGTCAACCTCGGCCTGACGCTGGTGGCGATCGTTGACTAGCCCGCTCGCGTCACGTCTCGCGGCCTTCGCGCTCACCGCTCTCGTTGTCGGTCTCGCGCTCCACAACGCCGCGATGGCCGAGCTCTGGGATCTCGGTGTCCGCGGCTCGGCCCTCGACGTCGTCGCATCCTGGAAGGAAGCGCTGCTGCTCCTTGCCTTGGGACTGGCCGCGTGGGGAGCGCGTGGCCGGCCTGCGGCGCGGATCGTCGATGTTCTGGCGGGCGCGTACGCGATCGTCATCGTCGTGTACGCGGTGATTCCGCAGGACTCGCTCGGCGGGGAAGCGACCGTGCGGGGCGAGCTGCTGGCGCTACGCCATCACTTGCTCCCGGTCGCGGCCTATGTGCTCGGGCGTCTGCTCTCGTCATTGTGGCGGGAGCGAAGCGGGTTCCCGGCCACGGTCGTCCTCGTGGCTGCGGGTGTCGCGGTGATCGGCCTGCTCGATCTTGCCTTCGTCAATCTCCAGGCCTGGCGAGATTCGGGCGTGCCCGGCTGGTACCGAGAGCAGCTCGACCTCCGCTACGAGGGCCTGTCGGGGCTCCCGGAGAACTGGGTCTACAACACCGGTGACGAACAGAATCCGATCCGGCGGCTCGTCTCGACGTTCCTCTCGCCGCTTGCGAGCGCCTACGCCCTCCTCGTCGCGCTCGTCTACGTGCTCAGCCGGAGCTTCCGCTGGTGGTGGGGACTGCTCGCCGTCGTGCTCTACGCGGGACTCCTCTACACGCACACGCGCGCGGCGTTCGCTGCCCTCATCCTCGGCCTCGTCGTTCTCGCGCTCGCCCAGCGGCGACTCGCCCCCATCGTCTACGCCGCTGTGTCGCTGGCTGTCGGAGCGCTCTACCTGGTCGCGTATCCCGCGATCGGCCCGTCCACGAGCTACACGCCCCAGGAGCTCGAGTTCTTGCGGGCAAACGCCGAGCGGGAGCCGGACGAGAGCTCCGACCCGTTTGCCGCCGACGAGTCGTCGACGCAGAGCCACTTGCGCAACCTCCGCGATGGACTCGAGACGGTGCGGGACCACCCGCAGGGCTTCGGGCTCGGCAACGCCGGGGTGGTGGCCAAGCGCACCGGCGTCGAGATCAAGGCCGGCGAGTCGACCTTCACGGAGCTCGGCGTCGATGCCGGAGTCGCGGGGCTGCTCGCCTTCGTGCTCTGGAGCGTCGTGCTGCTTGTGGAGCTCTGGCGACGAGAGGCCTGGGTTGCTGCCTCCTTCGCTGCCGTTCTCCTGCTCGGTTTGCAGACGGACGTGATCGGCGTCCACTGGTTGGCGGTCGTGGTCTGGGCGGGAGCGGGGATCGCCCTCGGGTGCCCTCGGATGAAGGCGGCGCCGGAGGACGAGATCGAGACTGCGGTCGTCGTCCCCGCCGCCGAGCAGAACGACGTCAGCGTCGTCGAATGATGGGCGCGAACGACGCGACGCCGAACGCCGCCGCCGCGGCCAGCTGGTCGAATGCGGCGAGGTCGATGTTTTCGACCGTGTCGCACGCACGGTGGTAGCACGCGTAGCCGCCCGCGAACAACCCCCCGGCCGGAATCCCGATCTCCTCGAACGGGAAGTGGTCGGAGCGCCTGCCGATGTCGAGCAGCTTCGCACCGAGTCCCTGGCGTTCGAAGTACCCGAGCCAGCGCGCTGCGAAAGGGCCCCCTTTGTAGACCGCGCGGTCGCGGGACGGAGATCCCAGGACGTCGAAGTTGAGATAGCCGACGATCCGGGTTCGATCAACGTTGTCCGCATAGGCGCTGGAGCCGAAGAGGCCGAGCTCCTCGGCCCCCCAGAAGGCGAAGCGAACCGAGAGCTCGGGGTATCTCTTGCGCACGACCCGGGCGATCTCGAGCAAGGCCGCAACCCCGGTCGCGTTGTCGTTGATGCCGGGTCCCACGAGGACGGAGTCGAGATGCGCGCCGACCATCAACACGCGGCGAGCGCCACGGTCGGTATCCGCGATGACGTTCTGCGAGGTCGAACCCTTGCGGTGCGTCACCAGCTCGAGCTCGACGACGGAGCTCGAAGAGGCCGCGAGCTCCGGTCCGAGGATGCCGTTGATCGCTGCTGCCGGGATCTGCGATGCCTGCGGGTCGCCGAGGGTGCCGTCGAACAACCCCGGCTCAGAGTTGAAGACGAGCACCGCGACAGCCCCGGCGTTGTGCGCGTTTCTCGCCTTGACAGCGAAGAAGCACCTACCTCGGCGTGTGAGCGCGATGGAGCCCCGGACATTCGCGAAGTCGCCCGGTTCGCAGCCGTCGGCGGCCGCCACGACCCGGGCTCGAAGGCCGCGCTTCGGCGTCGAAGGCGAGTACTCGAGCGCTTCGACCCGAAGGTCACGACGGATTGGCGCGATCTGCGTCGCCTGCTCGACGCTCTCCCGGTATTGGACGAAGGGGAAGCTGAGAACCCGAGGGCTGTACCCAGCTTTCTCGAGCTCGGCCCGGACGTGAGCCACCGAGTCGCGGTAACCGGCGGTGCCCGCTGCCCGGTTGCCGTCATTGCGATCGGCGATCCGCTGAAATGCCCGGAGATCGGCCCGCATGCGCGGGGACGAGAGCTGGCCGGGAAGTCGGGCGACGATTCGAGCTCGGGTCGGTGCCTTTTGGTCGGAGGTCGAATCGTGCGTAACCCATCCCGCTGACAAAGCCGAAAGGCCGACGAGCATGACAGCGAGTGCGGCAATCCTCACCAGGCCGCGTCGTCGAGGGGATTGTGAGGCCATCGCGCCAGGGTACGCTCGAGATGTGACTCTCGACCCGCGCGTAGACATCGGGCACGTCCATCTGAAGGTGGCCGATCTCGACCGCGCGCTCGGTTTCTGGCGAGACGTCCTCGGCTTCGAGGAGCAGGCACGAATGGGCGACCAGGCCGTGTTCGTCTCGGCTGGCGGCTACCACCACCACATAGGGCTCAACACGTGGGAGTCGCAAGGCGGCTCACCGGCTCCAGCCGGAACGACCGGGCTCTACCACGTCGCCGTGCGGTTCCCGGACCGCAAGACGCTTGCGGAAACCGTGCACCGCGTCCTTCGAGCGGACATCCAGCTCGAGGGCGCGTCCGACCACGGTGCGAGCGAGGCGGTCTACCTCAGAGATCCAGACGGAAACGGGGTCGAGCTCTACCGCGATCGTCCACGGGACGAGTGGCCGCGAGCGTCGGACGGCGAAGGTATCGCGATGTTCACGCGCCCGCTCGACCTTGGCGCTTTGCTCGCCGAAGCCGAGTAGCTCAGCGCGGCTTGCGCTCGACGTAGGACTTCAGGCCCGCGAGCTCGTCCTTCGTCGCGCCTCTCAGCGTTCGACTCAGGAGGGGCGTGGTCAGCCGCATCAGGAGGGTTTTCGGACGGAACGACCAGTCGAAGCTGGCAAGAGTGCCTCCGTCTCGAGGCTCGAGCAGAAGGTCGAGCTCGAAGTCCGCAGCCTTCCATCCACCTCGCATTCCGAGCCGTCGCGGCGGCTCCAGAGCGGTAACGACGTCGTCGATCTCGATCGTGCGACCGCGCCACCGGATCTTCTCTCGAATGTGCGATCCGACCGCGAGCGGAGGGTCTGATACCTGTCGAAACTCCACGAGCGCGGGTCGCCAAGCAGTGTGGGTGCTTGGGTCCGAGACGACCGCCCACACATCCTCGGGAGGTTTGTCGATTTGGATTCGCTCGGTGATCTTCATCTCAGGCTGCCGGCCTTCGCCGTGTCAGCTATACCTGACTCATAGCGAAGACCAAACCTGTCGAGCAGCTCGAGCGGGTCGTTATCCGCTTCGCAGGCGACTCCGGAGACGGCATGCAGCTGACCGGAGATCGCTTCACGAGCGAGACCGCCGTCTTCGGGAACGACCTCGCCACCCTCCCGGACTTTCCCGCGGAGATCCGTGCGCCCGCGGGGTCGCTGCCTGGCGTCTCCGGCTTCCAGGTGCACTTCGCGGACCACGACATCCTGACTCCGGGCGACCAGCCCAACGTGCTCGTGGCGATGAATCCGGCGGCGCTCAAGGTCAATCTCGGCGATCTCGCCAAAGGCGGGACGCTCATCGTCAACACCGATGCTTTCTCGGAGCGCAACCTGCAGAAGGCGGGCTACGCGACAAGCCCGCTCGAGGATGGGTCGCTGTCCGATTTCCACGTGCACGCGGTGTCGCTCTCGTCGATGACGATCGAGGCGTTGAAAGAAGTGGACGGGATCACCTCGCGCGAGGCCGAGCGCTCGAAGAACTTCTTCGCTCTCGGGCTCATGTCCTGGCTCTACCACCGCCCGATCGAGGGGACGCTGGGCTTCATCGAGACGAAGTTCGCGAACCGCCCCGAGATCGCGGAAGCGAACACGCGCGCCTTCAAGGCCGGCTGGAACTACGGCGAGACCTCCGAGGACTTTGCGGTCTCCTACGAGATCGCGCCGGCGAAGCTGGAGCCGGGGACGTATCGCCAGATCTCCGGGAACTCGGCCCTGACCTACGGGCTGCTCGCTGCGAGCAAGCTCTCCGGGCTGCCGTTGTTCCTTGGCGCGTATCCGATCACACCCGCCTCGGACGTTCTCGAGCAGCTCGCGAACATGAAGCACTTCGGTGTGCGCACGTTTCAGGCCGAGGACGAGATTGCGGCTTCGGGTGCCGCGCTCGGAGCCGCGTTCGGCGGCTCGCTCGGCGTGACGACCTCGGCAGGCCCGGGGATCGTGCTCAAGTCGGAGACCGTCGGGCTAGCGGTGACGCTCGAGCTGCCCCTGATCGTCGTCGACGTACAGCGCGCGGGGCCCTCGACGGGAATGCCGACCAAGCCGGAGCAGGCCGATCTGCTGATGGTGATGTTCGGGCGAAACTCGGAGTCGCCGGTACCGGTGGTCGCGGCCTCGACTCCGGCGGGCTGCTTCGACGCGGCGATCGAGGCCGCGCGGATCGCGATCAAATATCGGACCCCTGTCTTCTTGCTCTCGGACGCGTACCTCGCGAACGGCTCCGAGCCGTGGCTGATCCCGGACGTGAGCGCGCTTCCCGACATCTCGACGGAGTTCGCGACCTCGTCGAGCAACGACGAGGACGTGTTCCTCCCCTACAAGCGCGACGCGGAGACGCTCGCGCGACCGTGGGCGATCCCCGGAACGCCGGGTCTCGAGCACCGGATCGGCGGGCTCGAGAAGGAGAACGAGACCGGTAACATCTCCTACGACCCGGAGAACCACGATCTGATGGTGCGGCTGCGTGCTGCGAAGGTCGCGGGCATCGCCGCCGACATTCCGGAACTCGACGTGGACGATCCCGACGGAGCGGACACGCTCGTGCTCGGCTGGGGCTCGACGTATGGTGCGATCGGAGCTGCCGCGCGGCGCGTGCGGGCGAGCGGTCGCAAGGTCGCGACCGCGCATCTCCACTACCTGAACCCGTTTCCGCGGAATACCGGCGAGGTGGTGCGGAGCTACGAGAAGGTTCTCATCCCGGAGATCAATCTCGGGCAGCTCCGGATGCTGATCCGCGCCGAGTTCCTGGTCGATGCGCTGGGCTACAACAAAGTCCGCGGGCGCCCTTTCCGGGCGGCAGAGGTTGCGGACGCGATCACGGCGCTGGTGGACTCATGAGGCCGAAGAAGAAAGCGCTCGACCGGCGCGGTGTGTTGCTGAAGGAGCAGCCGTTCACGTTTCGGCAGCGGAAGGACGGGACTGTGGCGATCTTCTGGAACGGGCGGCCGGCGACGGTGCTCGCGGGAAAGCTTGCGGAGAACTTCCTGGTCGCCGCTCCTGAATGCTCGCCGCACGAGCTGCAGCTCCTGCTGGCCAGGGCGACCGGCAACTTCAAGCGAGGAAACGAGAAGAGGCGATGAGCGAGAGCGGCGGCAACGGCAACGGACTCGTGCAACTGGCGGCGAAGGACTTCAAGTCCGATCAGGAGGTCCGCTGGTGCCCGGGCTGTGGGGACTACGCGATCCTGAACGTGATCCAGGGCTTCATGCCCGAGCTCGGCCTCACGCGCGAACGCATCGTGTTCGTGTCGGGGATCGGCTGTGCCGCGCGCTTTCCGTACTACATGCAGACCTACGGGATGCACTCCATCCACGGGCGCGCGCCCGCGATCGCGACCGGCCTGGCCGTCAGCCGACCGGATCTCTCGGTCTGGGTCGTGACAGGCGACGGGGACGCGCTCTCGATCGGCGGGAACCACCTGATCCACTCCCTTCGCCGTAACGTCAACCTCAAGATCCTGCTCTTCAACAACAAGATCTATGGGCTGACCAAGGGTCAGTATTCGCCGACCTCCGAGATCGGCAAGGTGACGAAGTCGACGCCGATGGGGTCGCTCGACTATCCCTTCAATCCCCTGTCGATTGCGATTGGAGCGGAGGCGTCGTTCGTCGCGCGGGCGATCGACACGGACAAGAAGGGGCTGACCGAGGTGCTCGGCGCGGCCGCGCGCCACCGCGGCTCGGCGTTCGTCGAGATCCTCCAAAACTGCAACATCTACAACGACGGCGCCTTCGACTTCGTGCGCGAGGAGAAGGGGAACCGGATCTACCTCGAGAGCGGCGCGCCGATCCGCTTCGGTGCCGAGGGGGAGAAGGGAGTCGTGCAGGACGAGGATGGGTCAGCGCGGGTTGTCGACGTGGCCGAGGCGGGGGAGGACGGGATGCTCGTCCACGACGCTTCCCACCGCGAGCCGAGTCTCGCGTTCGCGCTCTCGCGGATCACGTTCGAGACCGACGGCGCGGTGCCGCTCGGCGTCTTCAGAAGCGTCGAGCGTCCGGTCTACGACGATCTGATGAGCGAGCAGTTGGAGACCGCGCGTGAGCGATCGGGCGAAGGCGACCTCGAGACGCTGCTGCGCTCCGGCGACACCTGGACAGTAGGACTCTAAGCCCGCTATCTCTCGGTGAGGAAAAGGGTGATTCGCTCTGCGATCTCTTCGCCCTTCTCTTCCTGCAGGAAGTGACCCGCGCCGGCGATGATCTCCGCCGGTCCCGCGCCCGGGATTCGCGCGGCCAAGCGCTCGGCCGCCTCCGGCGTGAAGATCGGGTCCGAGTCCGAGAAGAGGACGAGCGCAGGCTTCCTCCAGCGCTCGAGTCCGGCTCGCACCTCGAGCATCTTCTCGGCTGACGGGTGATCGAGCTCGGTCGGGACGAGCTCCGGGAACGCCAGGACGCCCGCCTTCGACTCCGGCGTCGGAAACGGCGCGTTGTAGGCGTCGACCACGGCATCGTTGAGCTCGGCCACGCTCGTGATCTGTACGAGCTGTCCCGGAACGAGGTCGGTGCCCACGCGTCGCACGAACTCGCGGAAGCGAAGCCACTCGGGCGAGGGAGCGCGGCCGGCGCCGATTCCGGTGTTGAGGATGACGAGCCGCGCAACGCGCTGCGGCCGCTCGACGGCGAGCCGCAGGCCGATCGGCCCGCCCCAGTCCTGCACCACCACGGTCATCTCTTGGAGATCCAGCTCATCCGTCAGTCGCTCGATCGAGCCGTAGTGGAAGTCGTACGAGTAGTCCGCGATCTGCGTCGGCTTGTCGGAGCGCCCGAAGCCGAAGTAGTCCGGCGCGACGACGCGTGCGACGCTCGCGAGGGGCGGGATCATCTTTCGATAGAGATAGGCCCAGGTCGGCTCGCCGTGCAAGAGCAGCGCGGGCTCACCGGCGCCCTCGTCGATGTAATGCATCCGTAGTCCGCCCTGCTCCAGGTAGCGCGGCTCGAATGTGTAGCCGGATAGGTCTGCAAAGCGCTCGTCGGGGGTGCGATATGAATCCACCGACCGATCATGACGCCCTGAGGAGGTCGAGCGTGGGAGAGACGCCGAACATCTGGAGTGACAAGTGGGACTACGAAAGCGACGAAGAGTGGGCTGCTGGTAAGTCGACGCGCCTACCTCGCGGGGACAAGATCGGCGCCACCGTCGCCGAGATCCCGCCCGACGGAAAGAGCGGCTTCTACCACTTCCACCATGGGGCGGAGGAGCTGCTCGTGGTTCTCCGCGGCCGGCCGACACTTCGCGAGCCGACCGGCGAGCGAGTCCTCGACGAGGGAGAGGTCGTGCACTTCGCGGTCGGCCCCGAGGGCGCGCACCAGCTCCTGAACCACACAGCGGAGCCCGTGCGCTACCTGATGGTGAGCAACCGTCCGTCGCCCGAGGCAGTCGAGTATCCGGACACGCGGCAGATCTCGGTGATGGCCTTCACGGAGTCGCAGCTCGGGCAGCCGCTCTGGGACATCCGCACGCTCGAAGCCGATCCCAAGTAACAGTCTGTTACTTGGCGCTCTTGCGCTTGCATGCCGCTGAAGCGGGAAGTAGTGTCGCTTCAGTTGTCTTCGATGAGCTCCCAGGCGACTGTTGAGGACACCCACGTCGATGTCGGCGAGAGGCTGCGGGCGATCCGGAAGCTCCGGCGCGTCACGCTTCGAACGGTGGCCGAGCGAGCGGAGCTCTCCGAGAGCTTCCTGAGTCAGGTCGAGCGCGGGCGCGCCAACGCGAGCATCGCGTCGCTGAAGAGAATCGCTGCGGCTCTCGGCGTCAACGTCGCGGACCTGTTCGAGCCGAACGGGAAGCCGAGCCGGCCGCGGGTGCTCAGGCGCGATGTCCGCCCGTCGCTCACCTTTGGAACTCTCGGCCGCAAGTACATGCTGACTCCCCGGCCGCTCGAGCATCTGCAGGTCATCGTCGGCGAGCTCGATGCGGGAGGATCGACCGGTGACGAGCCCTACACGCATGGCGACTCCGAGGAGCTGCTCGTCGTGCTCGAAGGCGTCGTCCACTTGCAGCTCGGGCCTGACGTGTTCGAGCTCCAAGCCGGCGACTCGATCGACTACCGCAGCTCTGCATCACACCGACTAACCAACGCCGGCGACGACACTGCGGAGGTGATGTGGATCATCAGTCCACCCAGCTACTGAGCCCACGCCCCGGCGAGGGTCGGTCGTCGGACGTGGGGCTCGTCGCCGTCACCAAGCGCTTCGGTGACGTCGCCGCCGTCGACTCGATCGACCTC
>Ga0136621_1001279_pt1 | contig 10204 bp, 11 predicted proteins | sample AntDryUQ445A2306_FD_104673 | JGI IMG/M metagenome (GOLD analysis project Ga0136621, IMG submission 104673) | Polar desert sand microbial communities from Dry Valleys, Antarctica - metaG UQ445A (23.06) | ecosystem: Environmental > Terrestrial > Soil > Desert | place: Antarctica: Dry Valley...
GGAGGAGCTCGCGGGCGGCCGCCAGCCCGGCCGCAAGCTCGCGGGAATCGACTTCCACGACGTCGCGCTCGGGCTCTCGGCCGCCGTCGTGATCATGTTCATGCCGTTCACGTTCTCGATCACAGACGGCATCGCGGCCGGGTTCATCGTCTACGTCGTGGCGCGGGTCGCGCGGCGCGAGTGGGGCCTCGTGCACCCGCTGATGTACGGAGCGGCTGGCGCATTCGCGCTCTACTTCCTCATTCCGCTGCTACAGGACACCTTCGACTGGATCTGAGCACCGCCCCCGTGGGCAGGAATGAGCGTGGCGAGACCGAACCTCGCGCTCGAGGTCTGTGCCACGCGCACATTCCCAAGGAGGGGTCTCGGGCGGGGCCTATGCCAATGGGCCTCGCCCGCCTCGTCCGGTGGTGTCCCGGAAACCCCCACCTGCAGGGACTTTGCTAGATTGACTCGTACCGCGCCCGACGCGACGCGGTTATGCCTCTCCTTGGGAAGCCAGCGTGCCGGGCGCGGTCTCTTCTCCTTTGCCCCGCGCCCCGATTAGGCGGCCGGGTCGCCGGGTATGCGTAGCGAGCCCAAACAATCAAGGAGGAATCGATGGCATCAGTGAGCGAGTCGATCGACGTCGACGTTCCCGTTCAGACCGCCTACAACCAATGGACGCAGTTCGAGGAGTTTCCTCGGTTCATGGACGGTGTCGAGTCAGTGCAGCAGATCGACGACACGCACGTACGATGGGCAGCCGAGATCGCCGGGAAGCGCCACGAGTGGGAAGCCGAGATCACCGAGCAGGAGCCCGATCGCAGGGTCGCGTGGCGAGCGACCGACGGCAAGGACAATGCAGGAGCCGTGACGTTCGAGCCGCTGGGCGAGAGCAAGACACGCGTGAACGTGGAGATGACCTACGACGCCGAGGGTCTGCTCGAGACGGTCGGTAGCGCGCTCGGCGCAGACGATCGCCGCGTCAAAGGCGACCTCGAGCGGTTCAAGGAGCTGATCGAGAGCCGCGGCCAGGAGTCCGGTGCCTGGCGCGGCGAGGTCTCCGGCGGAGACGCGTCGTAAAGGCTAACGGGGGAGGGTGGGCAGCCAACCGCCCACCCTCCCCGGCGCTCTGATGGCCCGCGGCGAGGCCGCCAAGGGGCGCTAGAGTCGGACCGTGGATCTGCGCGACACCTCCTCGGAGGCTGCCTTTCGAGCCGAGGCGCGCACGTGGATCGAGGCGAACTTGCCGGGGGAGCTGCGCGGTCTGCGCGGCGGCGAACCGCACTTCGAGAAGCTCGGACGCGAATGGAGCCGCAAGCTCTCGGAGGCTGGCTACGCGGGATTGACGTGGCCGAAGGCCTTCGGCGGCGCCGGGGCACCGTACAGCCACCAGGCGATTCTCTTCGAGGAGATGGCTCGGGTGGAGGCGCCACAGCACATCGGCGTGATCGGCCTCGGCATGGCCGGCCCGACGATCATGGCGCACGGCACCGAGGGACAGAAGACGCGCTACCTCTCGCAAATCCTCTCGGCCGAGGAGATCTGGTGTCAGGGCTTCTCCGAGCCGGGGGCCGGCTCCGATCTCGCGTCCGTCCGCGCGAGCGCCGAGGTCCGCGATGGCCACTTCGTCGTCAACGGCCAGAAGGTGTGGTCGTCCTTCGCTCACATCGCCGATTTCTGCATCCTTCTCGCCCGCAGCGACCCCAGCTCCGAGAAGCACGCAGGCCTCTCGTATCTGATCGTGGACATGCGCGCCCCGGGCGTGGAGGTTCGACCGCTGCGGCAGATCACCGGTGAGTCCGAGTTCAACGAGATCTTCTTCAGCGACGTGCGCGTTCCCCGCGAGAATCTTCTCGGCGAGGTCGGAGGCGGCTGGGCGGTGGCGATGACGACGCTCCTCCACGAGCGCGGCACGCTCGGCTTTGCGCTGACTGCGGCGCTCGAGGTGGCTCTGGGCAAGCTGTGCGCGCTCGCGCGCGAGCGCGCGGCCGGTGATCCGCTCATCCGTGATCGGGTCGCCCGGGAGTGGATCGAGCTGCAGGCGCTCAAGCACACGAATCTGCGTGCATTGACGGGGCTGATGGAGTCCGGTATCCCCGGACCTGAGGGATCGGCGGCCAAGCTCCGCTGGTCGGAGTCGAACCAGCGGCTGACCAAGCTCGCGCTCGAGATCCTTGGCCGCGATGCCGTTCTCGCAGGCGGAAGCGGGGTCGACGGGTACTGGCAATACCAGCAGCTGCGCAGCCGCGGCAACACGATCGAGGCGGGGACCTCGGAGATTCTCCGCAACATCATCGCCGAGCGTGTGCTGGGCCTTCCCCGGGGTCGCTGAAGGCACCTGTGGAGAAACCGGCGCTCTCTTGGCACACCTTCGGGGTCAGACCCCTGGAGCGGTCCCGCGCGGACGGCTGTTCACAAATCGTCACCGTTCCGGCACACGCCGCCGCCCGATGAACTTTTCCTTCACGCCGGAACAACAGGACCTGCGACGCGAGGCGCGCGCCCTCTGGCCGAGCGCTACCCGGCCGAGCGGGTGGCCGAGCTCGCCGACTCGGAGGAGGGCTGGGATCCCGCGTCCTGGCACGAGCTCGCCGAGCTCGGATGGCTCGGCGTGTCGGTGCCCGAGGAGCACGGCGGGGCCGGCCTAGGCTTCGTCGAGGAGGCCGTGCTCTTCGAGGAACTCGGCCGTGCGCTCTACCCGGGGCCCTACTTCGCCACCGTTGCGCTCGTCCTCTCCGCGCTGCCCCCCGAGCTGCAGGCGGAGGTCGCCAGAGGCGAAGCTCGCTGGTCGGCGGCGCTCGACGGCGAGCTCGCCCCGGATCTCGCAAGCGTCGAGAGGATCTTGACAGCGCGAGATGGACAGCTTTACGCGGTTCCGGCGGAGGGCCAGATGGTTGCTACGACCGACGGCACGCGCCGCCTGGGGCGGTTGGCGGCGATCACCGGCGGAGAGCCGGTCGCGTCGGCGGACGCGCTCGCGCAGATCCGCCTGCGCGCACTTGCCGCGCTCGCCTGCGAGGCGGTCGGGATCGCGACACGGGCTCTCGAGCTCAGCGTCGACTACGCGAAGACCCGCGAGCAGTTCGGCCGGCCGATCGGCGTCTACCAGGCCGTTTCGCACGGCCTTGCGGATGCCTACGTCGAGACCGAGCTCGCACGCTCGCTTGCCTACTGGGCCGCCTGGTCCGTGGCCGAGAACGCCGAGAATGCTCCTCTGGCGGTCGCCGCCGCGAAGGCCTATGCCTGCGATGCCGCGGTGTCGGTCTGCGAGCGCGCGATCCAGACCCATGGCGGCATCGGCTTCACCTGGGAGCACGTCCTCCACCGCCTCTACAAGCGCGCGCAGTGGAACCAGGCGTACGAGGGTTTCGCTCCGGCGCACCGTGCGCAGATCGCCGCCGCTCTGCTGAACTAGGAAAGGCGTTCGAGCGCAGTCCGAGAGCCGGGGCGCGGGCGCCGCCCATCTCGTAGGCTGAGCACCTGCAATCCGCGCAGGAGGGAGCGATGGCGTACTCAATCGGATCGATCGACGAGCTCGGCGAGGGGCCTGGCTTCCGCAAGGTTCGGAGCGCTCTCGGGGTTTCCGCGTTCGGGGTGAACGCGGTCGTCTATCCACCGGGCTTCGACGGCTTCATGCACTACCACGACACCCAGGACGAGCTCTACTTCGTCCACCGGGGCCGGGCCCGCGTCGAAGTCGACGGTGAGCTGCGCGAGCTGGGCCCAGGCGGGCTCGTCCACGTCGAGTCGACGACGCCGCGGAAGGTCTCGAATGCCGGCGACGACGAGCTCGTACTCCTGGTCATCGGGGGCAAGGACGGCTATGTCGAACGCGACGGGCATCTCGTCGACCCGAAGGACCGCGAGCGTCGAGCGGCGTTCGGAAAGAGAGGAACCCGATGAAGCAGCTCACCGACTCCCCCGGGTCGACGTAGTGGAGATCCGCGGCAGGACCTTTCTCGTCACCGGCGGGGGGTCCGGCCTCGGAGCCGCCGCTGCTCGACTCCTGGGCGCGGGCGGTGGCCGCGTCGTGGTCGCGGATCTGAACCGCGAGGCCGGCGAGGCGGTGGCTGGCGAGAGCGGTGACGCCGCGAGCTTCGTCGAGACCGACGTGACCGACCCCCAGGCCGTTCAGAACGCGATCGACGCGGCCACGGGCGACCTCCACGGCGTCCTGAACTGCGCCGGCGTCGCCTGGGCCGAGCGCGTCGTCGGCCGCGAAGGGCCGCACGATCTCGAGCGGTTCGCTCGCGTCGTCCGCGTCAACCTGATCGGCACCTTCAACGTGATTCGGCTCGCCGCAGCGCGGATGACCCAGAACGAGCCCTCGGCGAGCGGCGAGCGGGGCGTGATCGTGAATACGGCGTCGGTCGCGGCCTTCGACGGCCAGATCGGACAGGTCGCCTATAGCGCGTCGAAGGCGGGCGTGCACGGAATCACGCTCCCGCTCGCGCGTGAGCTCGGACGCTTCGGCATCCGCGTCTGCACGATCGCGCCGGGAATCTTCGACACGCCGATGATGGATGGGGCAAGCGAGGAGGTGCGGGAGTCGCTCCACAGGCAGATACCCTGGCCGCCGCGCTTCGGGCAGCCACAGGAGTATGCAGCCCTGGCGCGGCACGTCATCGAGAACGAGATGCTGAACGGCGAGACGATCCGCCTCGACGGCGGCATCCGGATGGCCCCCAAATGAAGGAGCTCGCGTGACAGATTTCGTGAAGGTCGAGCACGAGGGAGCGGTCGCGCTCGTCACGATCGACCACCCGCCGGTCAACGCGCTCAGCGCTCAGGTGATCGCCGAGCTCGAGGCTGCTCTGGAAGAGCTCGACGGCGAGGCGGCCGTGCGCGCCATCGTGCTGCGCGGCGAAGGGGAGCGGGCGTTCGTCGCAGGTGCCGACATCTCCGAGTTCCCGACGCTCGACGAAAGCGCCTCGGAGCAGGGCTCCGCGCGAGGAGTGCAACGCCTCGCCGACCGTATCGAGAGCCTGTCGAAGCCGGTCGTGGCTGCGATCCACGGCTACTGCCTGGGCGGCGGCCTCGAGACGGCGCTCGGCTGCGACATCCGCATCGCCGCCGAAGACGCTCAGCTGGGCCAGCCGGAGATCAAGCTGGGCCTCCTGCCGGGCGGCGGCGGCACGCAGCGTCTCCCCCGTGTCGTCGGCCCGGGGCGGGCGCTGCTGATGAACCTCGGCGGCGATCCGATCACGGCCCGCCAGGCTTACGAATGGGGTCTCGTCGAGCACGTGGTGCCTCGTGAGGAGCTCGTGGAAACGGCTCTGCGCATTGCCGGCACGCTCGCGGAGCGTTCTCCCCATGCCGTCGCCGTGATCAAGCGGCTTGCTCGAGAGACGCGCGACGTCGCGATCGACAAAGGGCTCGAGCTCGAAGCGCAGGCGTTCGTCCGCTGCCTCGAGAGCGAAGACGGGCGTGAGGGTGTGGCAGCGTTTCTCGAGAAGCGCGACCCCCAGTGGCGAGGCCGCTGAGCGCCTTCGTCCCGGCGCCGCGACGACGCGCGCCCCGTCGTTAGCATCGCACTGTGCGCCTCGGGCTCAACCTGGGCTACGCGCAGCCGGGCACCAACCCGACCGAGCTCGTCGCGCTCGCGCGGCACGCCGAGGGGCTCGGCTTCGACTCAGCCTGGGCGGCCGAGGCCTGGGGTACGGACGCCGTCACCGTGCTCGCGTGGATCGCCGCCACGACGACGCGACTCAAGGTCGGCTCCGCGATCATGCAGATTCCAGGTCGCACGCCCGCGGCGACGGCCATGACCGCGATGACGCTCGACCTGATGAGCGGCGGCCGGTTCCTGCTCGGTCTCGGCACGTCTGGCCCCCAGGTGGCCGAGGGCTGGCACGGCGATCCCTGGGGTAAACCGCTCGGCAAGACGCGCGAGTACGTGGAGATCGTCCGCCGGATCCTGCGCCGGGAACCACTCGAGCACCACGGCGAGCACTACGACATCCCCTACAGCGGCGAGGGGTCGACGGGACTCGGCAAGCCGCTCAAGCTGTTGGCGCGCCCCCTGCGCGCAGAGATTCCGATCTACCTCGCGGCGATCGGGCCGAAGAACGTGGCGCTGGCAGCCGAGATCGCTGACGGCTGGCTGCCGATCTTCTTCTCGCCCGAGCGGTTCGCGGATGTCTTCCAGCCGCACCTGAGCGGTGCGCGGGACGGCTTCGATGTCGCGGCGATGGCGCCGCTCGTCTTGATCGACGACGTGCAGGCGGGCAGGGACGCGCTGAAACCGATGCTCGCGCTCTACATCGGCGGCATGGGCTCGAGGCGGCAGAACTTCTACAACGCGCTCGCAGCTCGCTACGGCTACGAGGCCGAGGCGCGAGCGATTCAAGAGCTCTACCTGGGAGGGAAGCACCGGGAGGCGATCGCGTCGGTCCCGGACGCCCTCGTGGACGAGGTCGCGCTTGTGGGCCCGCGGGAGCGAATCGCCGAGCGCCTCGACGCGTGGAGGGAGGCGGGCGTGACGACGCTCCTGTGCCGCACCGACCAGCCGGAGGCGCTGGCGGTGATCGCCGAGCTCGTTCTGTGACGCGAGCACACGCAAGCTCTTCAAACCCGGCGCGGCGGCCCTACGCTCGCTCGCGCCCAGGGGGCACGGCCGCAACCGGGCGCCCCTTCCTGCACCTCCCACCGAAAGGAGTGCGATGAGCCGCGATGCCGTTCTCGAGCTGCTGCGCCGCGAGGTCGACCCCGCCGAGTACGACGAGATCCGCGAGCTGTGGAAGCGGCACTCGATCGCAGAGGACAACCGAGACCTTCCCGGCCTCATCTCCACGCTGACCGAGGGCTGCATCTACGAGCTCGCTCCGGGCGGGACCCGCTGGGAGGGTCACGAAGGCGCAGCGCGCTTCTACACCGAGCTGCTGAGCGCGTTTCCGGACATCCACTTCGATCTGACGGCGATCGTGATCGGCCCCCAAGGGGTCTACGAGTCGGCCCGCGTAAGCGGAACGCACGAGGCCGACTGGCTCGACCGGCCCGCGACCGGCGGGCAGGTCGAGTTCGAGACGGTCATCTTCTTCCCCTGGGATCGCGTCGAGCGGAAGTTCGAGCGCGAGCGGATCGTGACGGTAGAGGCGTTTGGCGTGAACAGCGAGCGCCCGCGCTAGTAGCCGAGGTAGGAACGCCGGACGGACTCGTTCTGGCGCAGCTCGTCGGCACCCCCTTCGACCGCCACGCGCCCGACCTCGAGCACGTACGCGTAGTGCGCAGCCTGGAGGGCCGTGACTGCGTTCTGCTCGACCACGAGCACCGTCAGGCCCTCCTCCTCGTTCAGGCGCCGCACGATCGAGAACAGCTCGCGGACGACGAGCGGCGCGAGCCCGAGCGACGGCTCGTCCAGCATGAGCAGGCGGGGGCGAGCCATCAGCGCGCGCCCGAGGGCGAGCATCTGCTGCTCGCCGCCAGACAGCGTTCCAGCCTGCTGGCCCGCGCGCTCGCGCATCCATGGGAAGAATTGGGAGACACGCTCGAGATCTGCCTTGACGCCTCCTTTGTCCCGCCGGGTATACGAGCCCAGGCGCAGGTTCTCGACCACCGTGAGCTCGGCGAAGGTGCCGCGACCCTCCGGGACGTGAGCAACGCCGCGCCTCGCCATCCCCTCCGGCGTTTGCCGGCTGAGCGCCCGCCCGGAGAAGGCAATCCGACCGGAGCTCCGGACGACGCCCGAGATCGCGCGGAGCGTGGTCGTCTTCCCCGCGCCGTTCGCCCCGAGGAGGGCGACGACCTGCCCCTCCTCGACCGCGAGCGAGACGTCGTGCAGGGCCACGATCCGCCCGTAGCGCGCCTGGACACGGTCGAGCTCGAGCAGCGCCATCCCGCTATCCCCGCCGCGTGGCCCCGTCGGCGACGGGGTCGTCCGCCCCGAGGTACGCCTCGATCACGAGCGGGTCGGAGCGCACGTCCGCCGGCCCGCCAGCGGCGATCAGACGACCGAAGTTCAGGACGTGCACGCGATCCGAGATCGACATCACGAGATTCATGTGGTGCTCCACCAGCAGCACCGTCAGCTCGAAGTCGGCGAGCAAGCGCCGGATCGCGCCGGCGAGCTCGTCGACCTCCTCATGGTTCAGGCCGCCGGCCGGCTCGTCCAGGAGCAGGAGCCGGGGACGCGAGACGAGTGCGCGGGCAAGCTCGATCCGCTTGAGGGTGCCGAACGGAAGGCCGCTCGCGGGGCGCTCGGCAAGCCGTCCCAACCCCAGGTAGTCGAGCGCCTCGTGCGCCTGGGCGCGCGCCTGCCCCTCCCTGCGCGCGCTCGTCCGAGTGTGCGCCCCGACGAGGACGTTCTCGAGCACCGTCATACCCGAGAAGAGCTCGACGTTCTGAAACGTCCGTGCGATGCCGTGCCGAATCACCCGGTGAGCTCGGATCCGGAGTAGGTCGATCCCGTCGAAGACGACCCGCCCTGCATCGGCGTCGTAAAGGCGCGTGATCACGTTGAAGAGCGTGGTCTTACCGGCTCCGTTCGGCCCGATCAGACCTGCGATCTCCCCCTCCTCGACGGTGAACGAGACGTCGTCGAGGGCCACGATGCCGCCGAAGCGGCGGGTGACGTTCTCGACGGAGAGCAGAGCCACCGCGCGATCTTAGACCGGTGCGGCGACGTGGACGAGCCTGAAAGGTAGAGCGTTCGTTGCGAGCACGAGACGAGGGGGTTTGGCTTTTGCATCGACGGGCACTAGGGCGGTCTGGGTTTGTGTCGGACGCGCGGCCTGGACCGCAGCCGGGCTCGCGCCTAGGGCTCCGACCACCGGGGGCGGCCTAATCAGCCGCCCTTCCGGTTTCTCGTTCGCGAAGATCAGCGAGGCGGCGTCGGGCTGAACGGCTCCTCAGTCGTGTCCGTCCGACTCTCGGTCGTTAGCGAGAGCAAACATCTTGGTGTCGCCGACCCGATGCCGCTGAAGAGCGAGCCTGCACTCACCGCTGCCCCGGGGCCTCGGGACTCGGTCGCCGCAGCCCCCGGAACGGCCGCACCACGATGCTTCCGTCGCTGCGGCGGATGAGCACGTTGCGTGGCCCCCTGCCCGCCCACCGGCGAACGACGATCACCGGGGCACCCCGCTCGAGGTAGGTCCGGCCGATCACGCCGGGGCGCTGTCCGCCGTAGCTTCCACTCCAGTCGCAGAATCGGGAAAGCCTTCCGCCTCATCGCCCCGCCACTTCCCACGAGTCTGAATCAACAACGCTCTGGCAGGGGCTTTCCTTACTCCCCGGGTTGGACTCGAACCAACAACCCTCCGGTTAACAGCCGAAACAACCCCGGTCGGCTCAGGGCTAAACCGCCTTCTCATGCGGTGCGAGACCCCCTGAGAAGCTCTCAGGTCGGCTCAGGTTGGTAGAAAATTGGTAGAAGTTCGAGGGCATCACTCGCCGTTAGGGCAGGGACGCGGGGAGATAGCGACGAAGGGAACACCGGCCAAAAGTCCGGATGCCGGACATTTAGCCTCCCACTCCGCAGCGTCCAGGCCGACGAGCTGGGCGCGTGGCGCCGGAAGCTCTCCGAAGGCTCGCGGCACGACGTCTTCCGTGCCGTCAAGCAAGTGCTCGAGCAGGCGTCCCGCTGGAAGTGGATCGACGAGAGGACCCTGCCCGCCACGTCAAGAATCCAAAGCCGAAGCGCCCCGGCCCCGGATGCGGCGAGCGCTGCCGGAATCGAGTCGACCGCGAAAGCGATGTCGGTGGCGATGATCGTGGTGGCCGACCTCGACCCACGATTCGCGACGATCCCCATCTTCGCCACCGGCACGGGCCTTCGGCCAGAGGAATGGCTTGCGCTCGAGCGGCGCGACGTCGACCGCAAGGCAGGCGTCGTCCGGGTGGAACGCGTCTACACGCAGGGCCGGTTGAAGCATCAGACCGTCGGAGCGCTGGCCTGCGTGGCGATGGACGGCTGGAAGTTCCTGCAAATCCCGCGAAGCCCTCTGACGGACTCGAACCGTCGACCCCCTCCTTACCATTCAGGTTCCGGGGAGGGAAGCGCGGGCCCGAGCGGGTCTTCGCGGCCACGAAAGTCCCGCAAGCTGAAGGGATCTGACGGCGAGACGTGACCCGCGCGTGGACGCGCGTGGTCGTGCTGGTGTTCGCACCACGTTCCCTTGTGCCGCCCTACGAACACAGGGCGCTGGTGCCGAGAACACGGGGCGCTGCTGCCGATCTGGCGAGGATGTCGCGGGGGCCGGTCGCACACTACTGATGGTAATCC